>Ga0207689_10000068_pt1 | contig 83861 bp, 80 predicted proteins | sample KBSMisM52_FD_184312 | JGI IMG/M metagenome (GOLD analysis project Ga0207689, IMG submission 184312) | Miscanthus rhizosphere microbial communities from Kellogg Biological Station, Michigan, USA - KBS Miscanthus M5-2 (SPAdes) (version 2) | ecosystem: Host-associated > Plants > Roots >...
GCCATCTTTGCGCTCTGCAAACTAAGATTTTTTTACTTAGGCGCCAGACCGACTCTAGACAAAATGGATAAATTGGAATTATCAAAATTCATCGCCCTGAAACAATTCGCAATCAGTTGCTCGGATAGTCTTTTCAGACATCTTGACGTCGTCTATGCAAATAACTTTGGCAAATCTGCAGCTCCGGTCCATGCTCGCCGTGCTTTTCGGCGTCTTGATGGTATTGGTGTGTCTGCCCGGTTTCTCACAGGACAACCGCCACACGCAGGCAGCTGATGATCCACTAGTCACCATGTTGCCCCATTCGCAGACGTCGGGTTACTGGGTTTCCGGACAGAGCAACATCATCATTCAGGCGCACCCTTCGTTTGATGCCAAGTACAGCGGGCCCAACAGCCTTAGCGACCAGGCAGAACATGCGGTGTCGAATGTATCGACCCTTTACACCGGGTTGGCGCTGACTCACTCTACGGAATTGTTCTTTGATTTTGAAAGTGCCAGCGGAGGCGGGCTCACCGACGCGCTCGGGCTGGCTGGAGTTACCAACGTGGACGTGGTGCGCAATCCCACGTTGGGGGCGGCGCCTTATCTAGCACGCGGAATGATCCGGCAGATAATTCCGCTGTCAAAAGAAATGGTGGAGGCCGCGCGAGGGCCGTTTGCGCTCGCCACAGAGCTGCCTGTACGCCGCCTGGAGATTCGCGCTGGCAAGTTTGGCATGGCGGATTTTTTTGATCAGAACGATGCCGGCAGTGACAGCCACTATCAGTTTATGAACTGGACGGCGGTCAACAGCGGCGCATACGACTACGCCGCCGACACGCGCGGATACACCGTAGGCGCGATTATGGAATATGACGACCGCAACTGGTCGTTGCGTTTTGACGAAGCGTTGATGCCGCGCGTCGCCAATGGGATTGATTTGCAATGGAACCTGGAAAAAGCGCGGGCGGAAAATATTGAGCTGGAGCTTCGTCCCAAACTTGCGTTCGGCGCAACCACCTTGAAGCTCTTGTCTTTTGTGAATCACGCCAACATGGGGGTTTATCGGCAGGCTGTGAATGATTTTCTGGCGGGAAAGACCGCGCATCCGGATATTACCGCGCATCCTTTGCAGACTACCGTCAAGTATGGATTCGAGCTAAATCTGTTGCAGGAGTTCGCTCACCACGTGCGTGGGTTTGCACGCTGGGGTTGGAATGAGGGGCAGCATGAGTCGTATGCCTACACCGAAGTGGATGAAGGTGTTGCAGCCGGAGCCGACTTGGCGGGATACGCCTGGCATCGCAAGCTGGATCGGGTGGGTGCCGCGTTTATTTCCAATGGAATTTCGGCGGACCATCAGCTTTATTTAAAACTGGGCGGGCATGGATTTTTGCTGGATGATGGCACGCTTACCTACGGGCGCGAAAATATTTTTGAGAGTTACTACAACCTGCATCTGTGGCGGGGAATTTTTACCGGCGTGGATATGCAGCATATCAATAATCCTGGATACAACCGGGACCGTGGGCCGGTGCTGGTGGCGGGGGCACGGTTTCATCTGGAATTCTGATTTTTCTATAACTGTTAGAATCAAAGAGCAATGGTCCTGCCGTTCGTCCGCGACCTTTTTGCGGACGTGGAAAAACTGCCCGCTTTTACTCGCGTTGCCTCCCATCTGAAAGATGGCACGGGACGAATTGGTGTCTCTGGTCTCATTCCTAGCGCAAAAGCTCTGCTGATGATTTTATGGCAGCGGGGTGCCAGGCGACCGCTACTGGTGGTCGTCCCCGACAACCGCACGGCTGAGGATCTGGTTCCGCTGCTGCAGTCTTTCGCTGAACTCAGCGGTGCTGACCCCGGGGCGATTGTTGGCTTGCCTACGCGCGACGTGTTGCCTTTTCAGAATCTTTCTCCGCATCCGGAGATTCAGGAAGAGCGGGCGATTGCTCTTTGGAAGATTGCTACTGGGGCGGCGTCGATTGTTGTGGCGCCCGTGGGAGCTACCGCTTTGCGACTGCAAGCTGCGGAGTTTTATGCGGACTTGGCGCGCGTTTTGCGGAAAGGCGAACCGGTTGAGATCGATCCTCTTCTCATTCACTTGAATAGCGTTGGCTACAACTCGGTCGACGTGGTCGAGATGCCCGGTGAATATGCGCTGCGCGGCGGACTCTTGGATGTTTATCCGCCTGAGGCGGATCGGCCGCTGCGCGTGGAATTTTTTGGCGACGAAATTGACTCCATTCGTAAGTTTGATCCCGGGACGCAGAGGTCTTCTGACCCGGTGGATGAAGTTGCGCTGTTGCCTCTGACCGAAACTCCGGTAACTGAGAGCGTGCTGGGAGCAATCCATGCCCGACTTTCGGGAAAACGGATTGCTGGCTCGGAGGAGGTTGTCGAGCAGGCGGTGCGGGCTGGCGGAGTGACTGTGTTTCCCGGTTGGGAGTTTTATGCGCCTGTCGCTGGGGCTGATCAGAGTCTGTTTGAATTGATGCCGCAGGCAGCTGTTTTACTCGATGAGCCGGATGCGATCCGCAAAGAGTTTGATCATGTCTGGATGCGGGTTGAGGAAATGCATGAGCGTAGCGGCGTGGGGAATTTGGTGCGGCCGGCCGATCTTTATTCTTCTCCGGAGGATTGGTGGGAGAAAACGAAATCTCTGCGCGGGGCCGATGTCGAACATTTAGGAATTACCCGTGCCGATGCGGGCGAGTCGGTTGCATTCGTATCGCAGCCAGCGGCTCGTTTTCATGGCGCTATGCCGGTGATGCTGGATGAGGTGAAGTCGCAGATCGGGCAAGGCCGGCGTGTGCTGATTGCTGTGCCCAACACGGGTGAAGTCGAGCGGTTGGCTGACATTTTCAGCGAGTACAGCGTTTCGTTTCGCTTGGGCAGCCGCACGCGTGGCGGAGACAGTTTCGCGGATGAGACCTCTTACTTCGCCGGCGAAGTACTGACGGCAACTTTGGTAAAGGCATATGTCCCCGACGGCGTCACACTTCCCGACGCTGGCCTGGCAATTCTTGGTGCTCGCGATCTGTTCGATGAATCGGAATCGGTCGTCTCCCGTCCGCAACGAACCAAATCCAAGACTTCCGCATTTCTCTCTGACTTCCGCGATCTGCAAGTGGGCGACTACGTTGTCCACGTCGAGCACGGCATTGGGCAGTATCAAGGCTTGAAGGAAATCAACCAGGGCGACGGCAATGCGGAGTTCATGTTGCTTGAATACGCCGAAGGTGCGCGGCTCTATGTTCCCTTGACCCGATTGGATTTGGTGCAGAGGTATCGTTCGTCGGAGGGTGTGAAGCCGGCGCTGAATCATTTGGGCACGGCGGCCTGGGCTAAGACCAAGGCGCGCGTGCGCAAGGCGATGAAGGACATGACCGAGGAGTTGTTGAAGCTTTACGCCGAGCGCAAGACCGCGGAGGGCAAAGCATTTTCTCCCGACAACGACTTCATGCACGAGTTCGAAGATGCGTTTGAGTACACCGAGACCGACGATCAAAACTATGCCATAGCCGACGTAAAGCGGGACATGGAATCTGCGTTACCGATGGATCGGTTGCTTTGCGGCGATGTGGGTTATGGCAAGACCGAAGTCGCCATGCGCGCGGCATTCAAGTGCGTCAATGATGGGCGACAGGTGGCCTTGCTGGCTCCGACCACCGTGCTCGCATTTCAGCACTATGAAACTTTCAAACAGCGGTTTGCCGCCTTTCCGGTGACGATTGAGATGATCAGCCGCTTCCGGTCTGCGAAACAGCAGAAAGAAATTTTGCAGAAGCTGGAAGAGGGAAAGATTGACATTTTGATTGGGACACATCGGTTGCTGTCGAAAGACATCAAATTCATCGATCTGGGATTGCTGATCGTCGATGAAGAGCAGCGCTTTGGTGTGCGGCACAAAGAGCGGATCAAGCAGATGAAGAAACAGGTGGATGTGCTGACTATGTCGGCTACTCCCATTCCTCGGACTCTGCACATGTCTCTAGTTGGGCTACGCGACATGAGTGTGATTGAGACTCCGCCAAAAGATCGAATTGCGATTCAGACGGTTGTCGCGAGCTGGGATGACAAGCTGATCCAATCCGCCATCGAACAGGAGATGGAACGCGGCGGGCAGGTTTACTTTGTCCATAACCGCGTGGATAGCATCTGGGAGATCGCTGCCAAGTTGCAGGAGCTGGCTCCGCGGGCGCGGATCATTGTTGGCCATGGGCAGATGGGAGAGGGGGAGCTCGAGAAAGTGATGTTGAAGTTTATGCATCACGAGGCCGACATGTTAGTTGCGACCACCATTATTGAAAATGGCCTCGACATTCCTTTGTGCAACACGATTTTGATTAATCGCGCTGAGCGACTGGGGCTTTCGGAGCTTTATCAATTGCGTGGGCGTGTGGGGCGGTCGAACCGGCGGGCTTATGCCTATTTGCTATTGCCTGCCGAAATTGAACTGACTCCGATTGCTCGGCGGCGATTGGCTGCTTTGAAGGAGTTTTCCGATCTCGGCGCTGGATTCAAGATTGCTGCTTTGGATCTCGAGCTTCGTGGGGCGGGAAATTTGCTCGGCGGCGAGCAGAGTGGACATATCGAGGCGATTGGTTTCGAGCTCTACACGCAGATGCTGGATCGTGCGGTGCGCGAGATGAAGGGGGAAGTTGCTCCGGAGGAAACGGCCACTCAATTGAACCTCGGCTTGAACATTCGTATTCCAGGTGAATATATCGCCGAAGAGAATCAACGGCTGCGGATGTACAAACGGGTTGCTGGCATCGAGACTGAGCCACAACTGGCGGATGTCAAGTCTGAGCTAGAGGACCGGTATGGGCAGATGCCGCCTGCGGTGGTGAATCTGATCAATTTTGCCGCTTTGAAATTGTTGGCGGTGCGAGTGGGCGCCGCTATCATCGAGCGCAAGCGTGACCAGATCAGCATCAAGTTCAAGGCGGATGCTGTGATTGATCCGGAGAAGCTGATGCGGTTTGTGTCTTCTCAGCGCGGAGCACAGTTCACGCCTGATGGAACTTTGAAATTCAGTCTGAAGACCATGGTGGCCGCGGATGTCTTAGCCCAGGTGCAGAAGCTGCTGGAAGATTTGGCGGGTGTGCCACAGGTGATGGTTTCTTAGGCCCATCGGCCTAAAACCCACTTCTTTTGACTGGTCTTGGCCGCACGCGCAGCGACATCGTTTCCCACTGCGCGGGTTCATCCCATTTTGCCTTTCGACTTTGCTTACCTGTTGCTGGCAAATTCGTCTCATTCATTTGCCTGTTACATTGGTATAGCCACTCTCGTGAGGAATTCATGCGCAGATTCACCGTCCTGGTATTTCTGATTTTTGTTTTGCCGTTCGGTCTCTTCGGGCAGACACCATCCACTTCGGCGGATTTCGACAAGTTGGTGGATGAGACCTTTGATGCGATTTACAAATTCAATCCTTCCAGCGGCACCGCCGACGGATTTCACCAGTACGACACCCGGCTTGAAGACTTTTCGCAAGCTTCGATCGCATCTGAAATATCGACGTCTAAAAGTTCTTTGGACAAGTTACAGGCATTTCCCCGCACGGGTTTAAGTGAATCGTCTTCCGCAGACCTGGATTTTCTTACGGCACGCATTCAGGCGCAGTTGCTGGATCTGGAAACGATTCAAACCTGGCGTCGTGATCCCGATACTTATACCAGTGCTGCCACCAATTCCGTTTTTCTCCTGATGAGCCGCAAGTTTGCGCCTGAGGAGGAACGGCTGCGGTCGGTGGTGGCGCGGGAAAAACTAATCCCCGGGCTGCTTGAGGAGGCCCGCAAGAATCTAGGCGATGTGCCCCGCGTCTATACAGAGGTTGCTCTCGACGATTTGGCCAATACGCCGGGATTTTTCCAGCACGATGTTCCCAAAGCATTCGCAAATGTCAAAGATGCAAAACTGCTGGCGGAATTTCATGCCAGCAATGCAGATGTGATTGCTGCGTTCAAGAAATATGAAACATTTCTGAAAGACCAGTTGCTGCCGGTCTCCAAAGGTGATTTCCGACTGGGCGCGGAGAACTACCGGAAGAAACTCCTATATGAAGAGATGGTGGACATTCCGCTCGACCGTTTGCTAGAGATCGGCTATGCGGACCTGCGACGGAACCAGCAGCGAGTAAAGGAAGTCGCGGCGTTGATTGATCCCGAGAAGACTCCCCGTGAAGTGATGCAGAATTTGCAGAAGGACCATCCCACGGCTGAACAAGTTTTGCCGACGTTTCGCAACACACTGGGCGGGCTGAAGAAATTTATCGAAGACAAACAAATCGTCGCCATTCCTTCTGACGTGCCTCCCATTGTGGAAGACACACCTCCGTTCGAGCGGGCTTTGACCAGCGCATCCATGGACACTCCCGGCGCTTACGAGAAAGTTGCCAAAGAGGCTTATTTCAACGTCACGCCTGTGGAGAAGACTTGGAGTCCCGAGCGTGCGGAGCAGTGGTTGCAGGCTTACAATCGCGGGACGATTGTCAGCACGGCAGTGCACGAAGTGTATCCGGGGCACTACACACAATTCTTGTGGGTGCAGGCGGCGCCTTCGAAAGTCCGCAAGCTGCTTTATTGCAGCTCCAATGCTGAAGGCTGGGCGCACTATACCGAGCAAATGATGCTGGATGAAGGGTATGGCAACGGCGACCCCAAGTTACGGTTGGGCCAGTTGCTGGATGCTTTGCTGCGCGATGCACGGTACATCTCTGGCATTGAAATGCATACCGGCAAGATGACGCTGGCACAGTCGAAGCAGTTTTTTATAGATGAGGGATATCAAACGCCGGCGACCGCTGACCAGGAGTCCAAGCGCGGGACTTCCGATCCAACGTATCTTTATTACACACTTGGCAAACTGCAAATCCTGAAACTGCGCGAAGATTACAAGGTTATGAAAGGCGACCAATTCTCCTTGCAGGAATTTCACAATGAATTCATGCGCCAGGGCGCAGTGCCAGTGAAAATCATTCGCAAGGCCATGTTGGGGAACGATTCTCCTACTTTGTAATTCCGGGACCAACGTAACTGAGTGGACGCGCATCTCAATGGCTTCGCTTTTGCTTTGATTACTGCACGTGTATAAGAATCGAAAGGCCATCTTTGCTGGCTCAGGTCATCTCATGAAAATGAAAGTTCGCAAGGCAGTGTTTCCCGCAGCCGGACTCGGTACCCGCTTTCTCCCCGCCACCAAGGCGCAGCCCAAAGAGATGTTGCCGATCGTGGATAAACCCATCATTCAATATGGCGTGGAAGAGGCGATGGCCGCTGGGTGCGACCAGATCATCATTATTACCGGGCGCGGGAAGCAGTCGATTGAAGACCACTTCGACGTCAGCTATGAGCTGGAAAAGATGCTGGAGGAACGGAACAAGACTGATCTGCTCAAGATTGTCCGCGAGATTTCAGATTTGATGCATGTTTTCTATGTTCGACAAAAAGAGGCATTGGGGTTGGGGCATGCGGTTCTGATGGCCAAGGAACTGGTAAATGATGAACCGTTTGCCACCTTGCTGGCGGATGACGTGATTGATGCCAAAGTCCCCTGCCTGAAACAGATGATGGATGTGTTCCATGAAAAACAGGCTTCGGTGTTGGCGATTCAGAAGGTCGAGGGGAAGGCGATTTCAGCCTACGGCGTGATCAAGGCCAAGCCAGTTGAGGGATCGGACGGAAAATTGTTTGAGGTGCTTGATCTGGTAGAGAAACCCAAGTTTGAGGATGCTCCTTCGGACTTGGCGGTGATTGGGCGGTATGTGCTGACTCCGACTGTGTTTGAAACTTTGACCAACATTCAGGCTGGGGCTGGTGGGGAATTGCAGCTTACCGATGGACTGCGGGCGTTATTAAAGAAAGAAAAGATTTATGGGCTTATTTTTGATGGGAAACGGCATGATGCCGGGGACAAGCTGGGGTTTCTGAAAGCTACAGTTGAGTTTGCTTTGAAGCGGCCTGATCTTGGGGAACCCTTCAAGAAATATTTGCAGAGTTTGAATTTGTAGTCTTGCCGAGAACCGAGAACTGTTATTTTCCCGGCTGGTGCTGAATAGTTAGTTCTCGGTTCTCGGCGCAGCTTTATGCTCCTAGGGTAAGTTTCAACTTCTTGGATTTTTCTTCCACTCCGTCGGCTAATTTTTCTTTGTGAGCTGTTAGTTTCTTGTCGACGGCGGCGCTTGCCAGGCCGATGATTTGTGCTGCCAGAATTCCGGCGTTCGTGGCCCCGGGTTTTCCGATGGCTACTGTGGCTACGGGAATTCCCGCCGGCATTTGCACTGTGGCTAACAGAGAATCCATTCCGTTGAGCGAGGTGGATGGGATAGGGACCCCGATTACCGGCAGCGTAGTGTGGGCGGCGATCACACCGGCTAAGTGCGCGGCGCCTCCGGCTCCAGCGATGATCACTTTGATGCCGCGACCTGCGACTTTTCTTGCGTAGTCGGCGGTGCGGTCGGGAGAACGATGGGCCGAAGTTACATCGATCTCATATTGAATGCCGAATTCTTCCAGGGCCTTGCCGGCCTCGCGCATGATGTCGAGGTCGGAGTCACTTCCCATTACGATTGAAACTTGCGGTTTGCTCATTTACTCCTCGTTTATTGGTCTGACTTCATTCCTAACAAAATTTTGATGTGGGCCAGAGCTACTCCGAGACCCATGCCCACTGCGATCAGGGCGAGCATTTGCACGGCGCGGACGTTTTCCGATCCCGGCATGCGGAAGAAGGCGATGAGCCCTAAAGCTGACGCCACCAGTGGCATGAACATTCCGCGGCGGAGTTTTTCTTTCATTGTGTCCTCCTAACCTTCAGGGGTAAAGCCCAACTAGCTTAAGTCTAAAATCGCAGGCGCTAAGCGGCGTGCCACCAAAATCATCATTTCCTGTTTAAGGCTCTTGCTGCTATGTCTTTGCGATAGTGCGACCCTTCGAAGCCAATTTTAGATGTGGCTTGGTAGGCGCGATCTACTGCTGACTGCAAGTCTTTGGCGCGTGCGGTGACACCCAGGACGCGCCCTCCCGCTGTCAGATATGTGCCGTCGTTTCGACTGGTCCCGGCGTGGAAGACTTTTACGCCAGCAACTTTTGCCGCTTCGTCCAAGCCGATAATTTTCTTGCCGACTGCGAACGTACCCGGGTACCCGCCGGAAGCGATCACTACACATACTGCGGGATCGCGTGACCAGCGGAAGTCGCCATCGCTGACCCGACCTTCGACTGAGGCTTCAATCGCGTCTACCAGGTCGTTTTCCATACGCATCATCAGCGGTTGCGTTTCCGGGTCACCGAAGCGGCAGTTGAATTCGAGGACCATGGGACCGCGAGCGGTCATCATCAGTCCACAGTAGAGGACGCCTTTGAACTCGGCGCCTTCGGCTTTCATGCCTGCAACCACCGGCTTGGCAACGTGCTGAACTAGCCATTGGCTCATCTGGTCGTCGATGATCGTGGAAGTGGAGTACGCGCCCATGCCGCCGGTGTTGGGGCCGGTATCTCCGTCGCCGACTCGTTTGTGGTCCTGTGCGGCAACCATGGGGACCACGCGTTCTCCATCGCTCAGCACCAGGAACGAAACTTCCTCGCCTTGCAGGCATTCTTCGAGAACTACTTTTGCTCCAGCCTCCCCCAGCATTTTTCCGCTCAGCATCTCGGAGCAGACGGACATGGCTTCATCTTTGGTCTTGCAGATGACAACACCCTTGCCTGCGGCCAGGCCGTCGGCTTTGACCACCAGCGGGGCATGAAAGTGCGGCAGCGAGTGCTGGACTTCATCCATTGAATTGCAGATCGCGTAGTGCGCCGTGGGGATGCGATGGCGTTGCATGAACTGTTTGGCGAAGCTTTTGCTGGACTCGAGCTGTGCGGCGGCTTTGCTGGGCCCGAAGATTCGCCAGCCTCGTTTGCTGAATTCATCGACCACTCCGAGTTGGAGCGGGACTTCGGGACCTACTACGGTCAGGTCGGGTCTGATTTGATCAGCGAGCGCGACGAGTGAATCTATGTTTTTTACGTCGGCGGCAACGCAAGTGGCTTCGTCGGCAATTCCACCGTTGCCCGGAGCGCAGTAGAGCTGCGTGACGCGCGGAGATTGGCGAAGCTTCCAGACCAGGGCGTGTTCACGCCCGCCGCTTCCTATGACCAGGACTTTCATAATTTCGAGAGGAATTAGGTTAGGGGCGGAGGGGAAGGGATGTCAAACGGGGAAATCCCCACCCTAATTGCAAAAAGCGCGATTAGGATGGGACATCCTTTTAGGTCATTATTTTCAAACTGCATCACAGCTTGTTGAGACCATCGAGAGCTGCCACTTTGTACGCCTCAGCTAGCGTAGGGTAGTTGAAGATGGTGTCGCGGAAGTATTCGATGGAGCCGTTCAGGGCCATGACAGCCTGGCCGATATGGATGATTTCTGCTGCACGCTCGCCGATTGCGTGAACTCCCAAGACTTTTAGTGAAGTCGGATCAAACAGAATTTTCAGCAGGCCCTGATCGTCTCCCAACATTTGCCCTTTGGCCAATTCAGCGTAACGTGCTAGTCCCACTTCGTAGGGGATTTTGTGTTGCGTCAAATACTCCTCGCTGTATCCCACCATGGAAATTTCCGGAACGCTGTAGATGCCGTAGGGGACCAGGTTGGAACAGATTTTCCCTGGCTGGCCGAACATGTGGAGACCGGCAAGGCGGCCTTGCTCCATCGAAGTGCTGGCCAGAGCTGGGAAGCCGATCACGTCTCCTGCGGCGTAGATGTGAGAAACATTGGTCTGGAAGTTTTCGTTTACTTTTAGCTTGCCGCGTTCGTCGGCGGTAATTCCGGCGGCGGCAAGATTTAGTTGGTCGCTGTTGGCCTGGCGTCCTACGGCATAGAGCAAAGCTTGCCCGTGGACGGTTTTTCCGCTCTCCAGTTTTGCGAAAACACGGTCGCGGCCATTTTCGAATCCCACCTGGACTACTTTTTCTCCCAGACGGAAGACGGTTCCCAACTGACGGAGTTGGAAACAGAGGTTCTCAATCATTTCGCGGTCGGCGAAATCCAGCAGCGTGGGCCGCTGGTCCAACAGGGTTACGCGGACTCCGAGAGCGGCAAACATCGATGCGTATTCGAGCCCAATCACTCCCGCGCCTACCACTATTAGTTCGCGCGGCAATTCTTTCAAGCCATGTACCTGGTCGGAGTCGAAAATGCGCTGACCGTCCACGGGAATGCTGTCGTCATGAGCTGGGCGGGTACCGCAGGCGATCAGGAAGTGCGAGGCGCGAACGACTTGCGTGCCTTCTTCGCCGGCAACTTCGACGCTGTTGGCATCCAGGAAACGGGCGGTGCCTTCGACGACCGTGACTTGATTGCGGCGGAGCTGAGCTTTGATGACTTCGATCTCGCGCGCCATGACGGCATCGGCGCGGAGGATCAGATCTTGCATGGAGATTTGATCTTTTACGGCATAGCTGCGGCCGTAAAAAGTTCTTTGCCGCAAACCACTTAAATAAAGAACCGCTTCGCGGAAGGTTTTGCTGGGGATGGTACCGGTATTGACGCACACGCCGCCGATGGAGCGCTTTTTCTCTACAATGGCGACTTTCTTGCGTAATTTCGCGCCGCAGATGGCGCCCTTTTGACCGGCGGGACCGCTGCCGATTACAACCAGATCGTATTGATTTAGCTCCATGAAATCTTTCCTAAAAATGGCCGATGCCAAGTTATATCAAAGCTAAGTTCCGGGGAAGTGCGGCCAGATTTTGTTTACTGCCGTTTAACATTCCTATCGGCACTTTTGCACAGTACTTCGGGCGTAGATGCGGGTATTTTTGCGCCCATATCTGTTGGTTTCAGTTGTGAGAATCTTCCTGCCGGAGTGCCGTTCAGCCATGCGATGTTAGCCGTGCTGATAGCGATAACATTTTTGTTGGTTACGAGCCCAGTTGTGGAATTGAAATGGCTAAGGTGGCGTACAGCGCTTTCCGGATTTTTATTCTGGGCCGAGAGGTTTACTCCTAAAAACATGGGCTTTAGCCCTGCGAAAGGAGCTTTTTATGACAGGCCAACAAGGCAAATATAGTTTTCATTGTGGTGAGGTGATGAAAGGCTGTTCGTGGCAAGCGACTGCAAACAGCAAAGAAGAGCTGATGGCGAAGGTGGAAGAACATGGCAAGCGCGACCATCACGTCACAAATATTGATCCCGAAACCCGGCAAAAGGTAGAAGGCGCAATCCACAAACAGGCTGCGTAGGGTTTAATTCCGGAAAGATACAGAAAGTGCCGCCGACAATTACAGTGGTCGCCTGATGGGGCGAAAACGGTAATTGACGTATTTTGTGGATGACTTCATTTTTATCCCACACCAGGCGGGCGCCGGAAGAAACCGGCGCTTGCCTCCCGCCCTCAACGGCCCATCAATTGGTTCAAGTCAGCGTAGGGAATCGCACCGTCGAGGTTTTTGTAGGTACCGGTAGTTCTGAGCTCTTCGGCAAATCTACGGAGCTGTCCCAGGCTTGTGCGCATCGAGCCCGAGCCAACGCTCACGCGTGCTACCCCCAGCTTTTGCAGTTCTGGCGCGGACGGTGTGGTTAGCGACGCGAGAATGTTGAGTGGGCAACGCAGATCTTTGGTCAGACGCGCGATGATGGAGACATCGGCAACTCCGGGAGCGAAGACGCAGTCGGCACCGGCATCTCGGTATACGGAGAGGCGCCGCATGGTTTCGTCGTAGCGGCTTTCCGGGCTTCCTACCTGCTCCAGATAAACATCCGTTCTTGCGTTTAAGACCAACGGAAGGCCGGCTCTTTCTGCTGTCTCATGTACGGCTCTGATTTTTTCCAACTGCAGTGAGATATCCACAAGCTGACGTTCTGCTTGGTGATTCGCATCTTCAAGATTCAACCCGATCGCTCCGCTTTCGATTACAGCTTGCGCCGTCTGAGCGGCATCTTCGGGGCGGTCTCCGTAGCCGGATTCGACATCGGCGCTGACCGGGATTTTTACGCTATGAACGATACGGGCCACTACTGCTAACGCCTGTTCGCGCGAGATTCTTTGTTTGTCCGGATACCCCAGCGAGAAGGCGATGCCGGCGCTAGTGGTGGCGATTGCCGGGAATCCGGACTGCTCCAAGATCACTGCACTGGCTGCATCCCAGGCATTGGGCAGAACCAAAATCTTGGGCCCGTGATGTAGGGCGCGGAATACTTCTGCTTTTTGCTTTTGATCTGTGTGCATTGGAAATCCTGTAAAAGACAAGAGCCACTGGCCGGCCAGTGGCTCTTGATTGTTTAAGACTTGATTAAGCGGCAGCTTTTGTCGCACGGCGTGCTTCGATGCCGTCGAGCGCTTGCCAGAGGGATTGGGCCGCGAATTCTCCGGCTGCCAGAGCCTTCTCTGCTATTTCCGGGTTTGCCGCCAGCTGCTTTTCCAACTGCTGACGCCATACATTCGCGTGGAATACATCGGCAGTGGCGTGCAGGGTGAAGTAGCCTGTGGTTTTCTTGTCGGCTCCGTACATTGCGCGAAGGCCGCGGGCCTTTTCCTGGGCCACATGTGGAACTTGCGATTCGTAGGCGTAGAACGCGGCCAGGGCCTCGGCTGGAGTTCCTTGGCTCGAGGTCCGGTGGAAATAGGACATCAGCCCATGGATTTCGGCGATTGGGGTGTGGCCAGTCATGTCGCGGCGTGCACCCATGCCTTCGACAAAGTCCAGCCATATATCGGAGTGTTCGCGCGACGTATTGCCAGATTCATCGGCGGTGCCTTTTTCGTCGGCCATGTTGGCCAGAATGGCGCGGCGGAGTTCGCATTCGTCCAAGCGGACAGCAAGCTCAGCCAGGTATGTGGGGAAAGCCTTCACGTGATGGTAGTAATCCTGCGCGTAGGCGCGGAGATCTTCTTTCGTTAGCTCGCCTGCGGACCAGGCTTTGTAGAACGGGTGGCAGAGCAGATCATATTTGGCGATGCGGGTTTCTAGCTGCTGAAAAAATTGCTCGGTGTTCATGCTGGCTCCTGGGTGAGTGAGTTATCAATATAGCGAGGTTGCGCGTGGGCTGACAAGAGCAGATCCCTCAGGCGCTGAAGTGCAATTCTTATGGGATATCTGAGCGGCACGAGTGTAACTCGTGCCCTTCCCAAAAAACATTTCGTCCCCCCGTGGGGGCTATTGTTGTGTTTTTACAAAATCCTCCATGACCGCTTTGCGCATGAGGTCTGGGGGTAATAGACCCTGGCTGAGAAGAAAGTCATGGAATTTTTTTCCGTTGAATTTCGGGCCCAGAGCGGCTTCCACTTCTTTACGCAGGGCCAGCAATTTTGTGTAGCCATAGAAATAGCTGTTGGCTTGTCCCGGAGCACGGTAAGTGTACCGCTCCACTTCCTGTTTGGCCATTGCGTGCGACTGGACTACCTCCTGCTCCAACACACGGTAGGCATCTTCCGGTTTAATTTTTCCCGACTGCAACTCGGGATCGAGGAACGCTCTTGCTGCGCGCAGAAGGCGATAATCGAGCGAAATCAGTTGTCCTTCCAGCGGCATGTATGGTTTGGTGATGTATTCAGAGTAGAGTCCCCAGCCTTCCACGTTGGTGCTGTTGAAAGCATAGCGGATTCTGGCCAGCGACACGCCACGCTCTAACATAGCGTCGAACTGCAGCTCGTGGCCGGGACGAGCTTCATGAGCGATCAGCGTCCAGGCGGCTGCGTCGAAGGTGAAATCATCATATTTGTCGGTGGCCTGTCCGGGGTCGGGCGGCATGTTCAGCGGCAACACGAACTCTCCTTTTTGTCCGGTGTTATGCAGAAATGGTGGTGGCGACATGTGCGGGGCCGGTTGCTGTGCGGTTTCGGCGGCATCAGCGATGCGGATTCTGGCTGGGCGGTCAGGGAGGGTGACCAGCTGATGATCAACAATGATTTTTTCTACTTGTTTCAGACGCTCCTGATAAAGCGGGAGTATGGCATCGCCCACGATCTGTTTCTTTTTCAGCTCGCGGATTACATCGCGATAGTCACTCGAAGGCAGATTGCGCTCCTTGGCAATTTGCGCGGCGATGGGCTTCATCTCCGCCTGCCACTGGTCAAAGGCCTGGTGTGCCATCGCGGCAACATGGTCGGGCGGGATATCGATTCCATAGTCTTCCAGATTCAGTGCGTATTGTTCCGGAGGCAGGCGGAAGTCGGTGCGAGCTTTGGGCAGGACATTGTCTTTTGTCCAGGCGTCGTACTCAGTTAGCTGGCTTTTCAGTTTGTCATATGGTTCCTGCCAACCCTCGATTTTGTATTTCTCCAGCAGCGTAGCCATGCCGCCTACGTAATTGGAGGTCCGGCCCAATTCAGTTTCAATCTCAGTGCGCGCTGGGTAGACTACACCCGGCTTGGACATCTGCTCTTCGACACGCTGCTTGAGAATCTCTGCCATGGGCTTGTATCCAGGCTCCAGGCCGGCGTATTTGCGGATTCGCACTACGGCTGCGGCGCGCCTCTCGTTGGGAGTTTGCTCATCGAGGAGAATACGCAGTCCAGCGAATACCGCGGCGCTGGCATTGAGGAAAGGAACCTCGTGGGCGCGCTGAAAATCGTTTTGGCGAAATTGCAATTCGATTTTGCGGATGACGATCTGTAAATCCTGTTGAACTTCTTTGTGCTTTTCCTGGGCCAACGCGGCTTTTAGTTTGGTGAGTACGGCTTGCGTCTCTTCGCGCTCCTTGTCTTCGTCCGCCAGAGTCGGCTGAGCGATCTGCGCGTCGTATTCACTCAATCCTTGATTGGAGCCGATCTCGGGATGGTGCTTTATCTGCACCTGCATCAGCATGTTGGTGTAGTTGTTGCTGGTGGCGATCCAGGCGGGAGTTTCAGTTTTGTTCTGCGCGGCGCACAAGGAGTACGTCAAAATTACGGTGACAAACAGTTTTTTTAGCATCGCTTTACTCGTCATTGTTTGTAGATTGGCCTGCTAACTGAAGAATTTTGATAATGACAAACTCCGCCGGCTTTAACGGTGCAAAGCCAACGATTATGTTGACGACTCCCTGATCGATATCGTTCTGCGTCGTCGTTTCGCGGCCGCAGTGCACGTAGTAGGCTTGTTCCTGGGTCACACCCTGAAACGCGCCCGCCCGGAACATACCTAGCATGAATGAATCAACCGAGGCACGAATGCGTGCCCACAATTGTTCGTCGTTCGGTTCGAACACCGCCCATTGCGTTCCCTGATCGATACTATGTTCAAGAAAGATTGCGAGACGGCGAATATTAACGTACTTCCATTCCGACCCTGTCTGGTTGCCGCCTGCAAGAGTACGCGCCCCCCACACTACGACACCCACCTCGGGGAGGCTGCGCAAGCAGCTTACACCGATGGAGTTCAACCTTGTCATTTCAGATTCAGTAAGTGCGTGATCGAGACCGGTAGTCTCTGTCAGTGAAGCTTCGCGTCCCGCGGGTGCTTTCCAGACTCCGCGATTGAGATCCATGCGCGCATACATTCCCGCTATGCCTCCAGAAGGGGCTGAGAGTCGTGGTTGATTGGCGTTCAAGGGGTCAGAGATTTTAATCCATGGATAATAGGCTGCCCCGAACTCTGTTTTGGGCATCTGCGAGTTGGCGACTGCGGTTTCGATTTCTGAAGGGCTGGCTCCTTTTTGAGTGTCGGCGATCAGGAATATGCGATGCGACTCGCAGTACCCTGCAGCTGCGAAGAGCGAGGGCGGATGGATGATTCCTGGCAGACAGAGAAGATTGATGGGTTCTTTCACACCGCTGAAGAGTTCAAGATCGTTGGCGCTGATTTGAACTTGGCCGTCGGGCACGCGCACAACCCAGGCTTCGCTTCCTCCGTTGGCAAAAAATTGCCGTATGCCGTAGCTCATTTCCGAAGATTCAGCCTGACCGCCGAAAGAATTTTCATACTCCGAGAAGCTGGTGATTTTTGTCGGCTGATTCAGCGGGCCGCTGGCGGCAACTCCTATAAAAGCGGTCGTAGAAGTGCTGACTCCTTCAATTGCTTTGAGGCGGGCGGGAACTTCTTCGATGAAGACACGCGAGTTAATCGGGGCAGGCATAAAGAGATTTTAGCGAGTGCAGGGGCAGTATCCCAAACTGGTTACTCTTTGGACGATTTGACGAACGATTGGTCACAGGCGCACACGCGTTGGCAGAGTTTTTCAACCGCGGCGGCGTCGTGTCGTAGGGATCAGGAAAATCTTGGGCGGTCGGCAACATGACGTTTGCTTCCAGCATGCGGCCACGTCCCAGCATTTTTCCCGGCGCTCGAAGCCCTGGTTGACCCATTGCCGCTCCTCCTCGCTGACCGGCAATTTGGCAGACAGGCGAACATTCTGAATTTCCGGCTAATCCGGAGGTGAGTATAGTAGAGGACCGTGAGCACACTCGACGGAAAAATCGCTCTAGTGACCGGTGGCAATCGAGGGATTGGCGCAGCCATTTCGCTGGCTTTGGCTCGCGCGGGGTGTGACGTGGCGGTGAACTTTCGCTCGCGCCGTGAGGAGGCGAAAAAAACTTGTGCGGAAATTCTCAGACTCGGACGGCGGGCGATTGCGGTCGAGGCAGATGTTTCTTCCTCAGATCAAGTGAAAAACATGGCCGAGCGTGTGGAGCGCGAGCTCGGAGTGGTGAATATTTTGATCAATAACGCCGCAATGATCCGTCCACAGAAGGTTGAAGACATAACCGAGGCGAATTGGGACGAAATGATTGATGTGAATTTGAAATCGGCATTTTTGGTAACGCAGGCGTTTTTGCCGGGGATGCGGAAGCAACAGTGGGGACGGATCGTGAATATTTCTTCAGTCGCAGCCCAGGTTGGCGGATTGGTTGGGCCGCATTATGCTGCCTCGAAGGCTGGGATGCTCGGGCTGGCTCGATCTTACGCTTCGGTGATGGTGAAGGAAGGGATTACGGTGAATTCGGTTTGTCCGGCGCTGATTGATACGGAGATGGTGAGAGCGAATCCGCGGGCGAACCCGGGCCTGATTCCAGTGGGGAGGTTCGGGGCGGTGGAGGAAGTGGCTTCGGTCGTGTTGATGATGGTGGGAAATGCCTATATGACTGGGCAGACGGTGAATGTGAACGGTGGGTGGTATATGAGTTGACCATTCGAACGCGGGTATCCATCCAGGCCACGCCGTGCTTCCGTTCTCTATTTCAACAAGTATTGCTTCACAAACATCACCGTGGCATAAAACTCAAAATCCCGGTTCTTCTTTTTGGCAAAACCGTGCCCTTCATCCTTGCCGAGCAACCACCAGACAGGGGTTCCGTTCTGCCGAACGACCTGAACCATTTGTGACGACTCGCTAGCCGGCACACGCGGATCATTCTCGCCGGCAATGACGAATAACGGTTTGGTAATGTTCTTCGCTTTGTTAGCGGGCGCAATCTGTTCGAGAAACTCATGCATTTTAGGATCGCGTTCGTCGCCGTATTCCACTCTCCGCAAGTCGCGCCGATACCCCGAGGTGTGCTCCAGGAATGTGACCAGGTTTGACGGGCCGACAATATCCACGGAGCAGCAGATTCGGTCGTTGTAGTTGGTTGCCACAGCCAGCGTCATGAATCCTCCGTAGCTGCCTCCTGTGATCATGATTCTGCTGGCGTCGAGATCGGGCTGTGTCCGGATCCAATCGAAAAGTGAATTGATGTCCTTGTACGAGCCTTCGCGCAGCAATCCGTTGTCCAGTTTTTGAAAACTCTTGCCATAGCCGGTTGATCCCCGCACATTGGGATAGATCATCGCGATCCCGAGTTCGTTGATGTAGTAGTTGTCGCGCCCCAGAAAATCGGGGCGGGTCTGTCCTTCGGGTCCACCGTGAATGTCAATGATTACCGGATGCTTGCCGCTGAACTTCGCCGGAGGCCGATAGAGGAACCCGGAGATCGAACGGTCATCCCATGATTTCCAATGAATCAGCTGCGGCTCGGAATAACCCACGGTGTTGATACCGCCAGTTTCGCTGAAGGTCCAGCGCTCGACCTTGCCGGTTGCAACATCCACCGAGTACACATCGTAGGGCTGGCTTGCCCGGCTGAGGCTTAGTGCCAGTTCATGGCTGTTCTCGCGCCACAGGATCCCGGACATCACACCGACCGGCAACTTGGGTTCCGAGACATCTTTTCCGGCCCTGGTGTCGAAAACATGCAGGACGCTAATGCCGTCTTCATTCGCGGCAAATGCGATCAAGCGCCCATCGCTTGAGAGATCGAACTCCTCGACATCCCATTTAAGGTTTGGCGTCAGAACAGTGGTTTTATGCGATCCTAACTCCATATAGACGAGGCGCTGGAATTCGGAGTCCTGATCGCTCGTCATGTAGACGCCCTTACCATCTTTCGCGAAACGGGCATTGCCATAGGCGACGGTTTCCGTCCCTGCCTTCGGCGTCAGCAATTGTTTTTTCCCCGAACCGACATCGATCAGCCAAATGTAGGTCTCCGCGGCAGAGACGTAATTGTTCACCAATAACTGTTGGCCATCCGGAGACCAGTCTTCGACGTTCCATCCGCCACCTTCCATTTCTGCAACCTGGTGTGCGCTGGCGGGATCGGAGGCATTCACAACCCAGATATCAACATCTTGGCCGGTTCGCTTGGTGGAACCAAACGCGATGCGATCTCCTTGATAGGACCAACGGGGACTAGTGTTACGCGATTTACCATCGGTCAGGAGAATAATGTTGCCAGTCGCGAAGTCGTAACGGTAGAGCTGAAAGAACTCGCCGCCGCCGATATCTTTGCTGAACACGAACGAATCGCCCGAACCGGGCCGATATTGAGCGCCTCCAATGCGATCGGGGAAAAACGTGAGTTGCGTACGTGCGCCACCCGGAAACTTCACCTCATGCACCTGCGAGGTATCACCGAACCGGGTTTGAATCAGCATCTCACGCTTGGTTGGATTCCAACTCGTCAACGCAGCTGAACGGAATTCGCCATAACGCCCCGCAGCCTCCGCCAGTGAAGCAGGGATTTTGGGAACACCTTCCGCCACCAGGTTCTCGTTCGGAGGGATTTCTTCGCTCTGCGCAAATGACAGTCCGCTGAGAATGATGATTGCGACGAAACGAAACAGCAGTCTCATGAGATTCCTCCTGGATACGAATGAGAACCACGAGGGTGATGCAAGGTTTCTAACTTTATCAGATGGACGACCAAATTCGTTTTGCAGGGCCGTTGCTGCGGGCCCCAGGATCTCGTCAGTGATGAGATCTGGGAGTTGTATCAATCCCGAGTATCCCGGGTCTCGCAAAACCGGCGAGACCGGCACACCGGTTAATCTTTCAGTGCTTTATCGGCAGCTTTAACTACTCTCTCCACATCTTCTTCCGTGGTTTGCCAGCTGGAGACGCTGATACGCATCGCTCGTTTTCCACGCCAGGTTGTTCCTCCGAAGAAGGCCTCACCGTCTGACACTATTCTTGCAATCACTTGATCGGTACGTCGGTCGTGGTCCGGTTCGGACGCTCCGGGTTTCATATCCAGGAATCTCACTAAGCCTTGGTTGATGATTGCTAGAGAGACTACTTCCGCTCCCGGCAGATTCCCGATCTCTTTCACCAACGCGGCTGCCTGCCGACAGCAGCGATCCACTAACTCCGCCACTCCTTTGCGTCCCAGCTGACGCAAAGCAGCATACGTGGCAAATCCTCTCGCACGTCGCGACCACTCCGGAGTCCAGTCCATTTGATTGCGAATGGTGTTTTGATCCGGCGGCAAATACGACGCGCTGGCCGTCATCGCCGCACGATGCGCCTCGCTGTCGCGCACAAATGCGTAGCCACAGTCATAAGGAACATTGAGCCACTTATGCCCATCGGTGGCCCAGGAGTCGGCAGTTTCTACATCCTTGGTCAGGTGGCGATAGTTCGGCGTGGCTGCGGCCCATAGGCCGAAGGCTCCGTCTATGTGGACCCACGCATGGTGTTGTTTGGCGATGGGGACGAGCGTGGCAAAGTTATCGTAGGCTCCGCTGTTCACGTCTCCGGCTTGTAGTAGGACGATGGTCGGCAACGCGGAATTTCTTTCCAGCGCTTGCTTCAGCGTGTCGGCGGGAAGGCATCCTTTGTCGTCGGTTGGTAGATAGGTGACGTTGGCCAGTCCGAATCCAAGAAGGCGCAGCGCTCGCTCGAAAGTTTCGTGACGCAGCTCACTTGAAATGATGCGAATGGGCGGCGCGCCGAAAAGGCCTTGTTGGCCGACGTCCCATCCGTGCTTTCCGAGGACGCTTTGCCGCGCTGCGGCGAGACAGGTTGTGTGCGCCATCTGGCATCCGGTAACCAAAGCGAAGCTGGCCTCGGCCGGGAGTCCGAGAATTTCTTTCAGCCATTTGCCGGCTACCTCTTCTACCACCGCTGCCGCAGGACTACATGCCGAGTGGCCTGCGTTCTGGTCCCAAGCGGAAGTGAGCCAGTCGGCGGCCAGCGCGGCGGGGAGCGAGCCTCCGATGACCCATCCGTAGAAACGGCCTCCGGGCGAGCCCATGATGCCGTCTTCTACGTTGCGGACCAGATCGGCGATGACCTGCTCGGGTGCGCTACCTTGGTCGGGGAGAGGCTTATCGATGCGCGCGCGCAGAGTTGGGATGTCGGCGGCTGCGCCGACTCGGCTTTGATCTAGGCTGGCTAGGTAAGAGAGAGTGTGCTCCAAAACGGATTTCAGCGGTTTGGTGAATTGGTCGCTGTTTTGGGACATGGGAATACTGTACGCAATCAGCTTCGCAAGACTCAATTCATGCAAAAGTTATCGTTTCCGGCTTGCTTGAACTTTAAGCAAAATCCGCGATTTATTAGCTGCACCTGCAGGCAATCCGAACAAATATCCAATGCAGTGAACATCATTGAGCTGCTTTGGTAAATCCCGCTTCCCATACTCCAGCGGGTAACTGGAACCAGGTGTCGTACAAGTCACTCGATTGATAGTTTGATTTCCTGGTTCATTCTTAGCGCTTTGCTAGAACCCCTTCTTGTTTTTCGACCGGCGTTAAGCGTTGCGGCTTAAAACCGCCGCGCCCACGGTCGTAGAGCCAGATGGCTCCGAAAACAAACAGCAATATGGCCGGCAGTATCGCTACCACGCGGAACGACATTTGTGATGCCACCACTTCTCCACTCAATGCTTTGTAGTGGTCGTAGACTTTCCCCATCTGCGGCAGGACGAAAAAGACCGACAACATGCCTGCTGTGCCCATCAAACCCATCAGCACAGCGCCGCCGCGTGGAAAGCGTTCCGATGCCGCTGCCAACATGGTTGGCCACATGTAGCAGACACCTGTGCCCCAGACCGTTGCTGCCAACAAGCCCGTGATTGGTGAATTGGCAATGCTCAACGAAACTAGTCCCAGCGACGCTAGTAGGCAGGAGAACCAGAGCAGTCCCACCGGCGAAAGCTTGTGTGCCATGGGCCCGGCGAAGTGACGCATCACGAACATTAGAGCGCTTACGTATACCAGTAACAGAATTCCGGGCATGTGCACTGTGCGCGTTAGCGCGAACTGTACCCATTGTCCCGGCGCAAGTTCGCTGGCTGCGGTCAAGAACATGGAGCAAAACCACACCAGGAAAAATGGACGGAAGAATTCTTTCATCATTTCGCCGGTGGAGATGCCGGCGGCTACGCGCTCAGTCGGTGGAAATTTGCTGGCTAGAAGCATTACGCCGAAGATCACCGCGGGAACTAACACGCATCCCAGTTGCAGCCGCCAGTCGAGGTTCAGTTTGCTAAGCCCAGCGCCAAGCAATCCGCCGATGATTAAGCCTCCCGGCCACCATGCGTGAAGCACGTTCAGTCTGTGGGTCTGGTCTTCGGGATAGAGCGTCACCGCAAGCGGGTTGATTACAGTCTCGGTTAGGCCCCAGCCGATGCCACTGATCAATGCTCCAGTCCAAAGCACGCGGTACGCAGAGAAATGTGCGGAAAGTTCCGCAGTGAAGATCAGGATCAACGTACCGGCAATAAAGCAGAACGATGCCAGCGTCAGCAGGAAACGCATGCCGAGATAGTCAAGCAAAGGACTACCGATCATGATGGTGAGAGCGAAGCCAAAGAACGCCATGCCCAGGATCGTGCCAATCATTTCTGCCGAATGAACCGGATCAATAGGATCGAGAAACTGGTGCTGCAAAACATCGGCAAGATTGCCGCGAATGCTGGCGGCGATGCCCGCTGTGACCAAGGCGATCACGCTGACTACGAAGAGTCGGCGCTTGTTGTAGGTTGCGGGCTCGGTGGTGGATGGCGTCATCGTCACGGGTCTCCTGGGACACAAGTTAAGAATGTCGCGGCCGATCCCGAATTCGTGCTAGACCGGGGCACATCCTTCGGCCTAGGAGTGTACCTTGAAACTCGCGCGATGGCTTCTGGATAAATTGTTTAATACAGGATTGACCGAGGGTAGGCGCCTGCGGGCTGGTTGTAGAGGCCGATGGTGATGATGGTCATCGGCTGAACCACACGCAGGCCATTCTCCAGGCACCAGCGGAACAGCTCCGCGTTTCGAGTTGGGACCAGGGCGCCGGGGCCCGGCAATCGATCAGCGTTCGCAATCCGCGCCGATGAGGGGAAAAAGCCGCTCGCTTCGATCACATCCATAAATCAAAATCTGTGCTTGAACGGGATCCCACCTTTCGCAAAATCGGCGAGAGGTGGGGCACCCAAGATTGGAGATTTTGTGATCGTCGTGGAGATTCACTTCTACTTCGCCGACGCTTTGGAGGCATCGATAGCCAGTCCTAATTCGCGCTCTGCCGCATGCAGATACTCTTCGGCTTTGGCGCCGTGGCCCATCATGTCGTAGTGGTTGGCGGCGCGGGCGCGGTCCATTTCATGGATCGCTTCCATTACATGTTTGTGAACTGCGTCCAGGTCATGCCAGTCGCGAACTTGCGCGGATAAAGCTGCGCCAGCAACGAACGAGAGGGCGAGAGCGAGAACAGAAAGAGTCTTCTTCATGAAATTTCCTCCGGAATAATGGTTCACGCGGATACGTGAACGGATTTCTTTGTATTCAGATGCGGGAATGGGGCGACAATGGTTGTGTTCCGTGTAGTTACTTGGTCAGCTACAATAGCCCCAGCGCTACCGGCCCGGAGTGCCGCCAGTCTCTGCATGAGCAAGAACGATGTAAAACACCAAGTCACTGAAGCCATCAACGCCTGTGTCGACAAGAAGGCGGAGGAAATCACCATTCTTGAGTTGGAAAAGGGGTCGGGGGCGTTTACCGACTACTTTGTGGTGTGCAGCGGAACCAACCCGCGGCAGGTGCAGGCTATTGCGGATGAAGTCGAGATGCGCCTGGAAAAAAAGGGCATGCGCGTGAACCACATGGAAGGCTACAAGCAGGCAGAGTGGGTGTTGCTGGATTATGTGGATTTTGTGGTGCATGTGTTTTCCGAGAAGGCGCGGAAGTTTTATGAGCTGGAGCGGCTGTGGAAGTCGGCGAAGCGATTGGAGGCTTCGGAGTGGAAGACTGCGGGAAAGGCGCCGCGGGTGCGGAAGAAGAAGCTGGCTTGAACTTTTGTGAAGCTTAAAGTTACCTGGGTTGGAAAAACCAAAGAACCTGCGATTCAGTCTCTCACCGCTGAGTATTTGAAGCGGATCGGGCGGTATGTTCCCATCGAAGGCGTTTCCCTAAAGGATGAGGCGGCCCTGAAGGGCCTGGGTGGGCGAGGCGGCCGCCCCCACACCAACCATTACATCGTTGTTTTAGACAGTCGCGGGAAGCAGATGTCTTCGCAGGAGTTGGCGCGGTTTTTGGGGGATTATCAGGATCGGAATCCTTTGCCTTTGGTGTTTGCGATCGGGCCAGCGAATGGATTCAGCGATGAGATGCGGGAGTCGGCTTCTTTATTGTTGTCTTTGGGGAAGATGACTTTGGCTCACGAGTTGGCTCGAGTGGTTTTGCTTGAGCAGATCTATCGGGCATTTACGATTTTGAAGGGGCATCCTTATCATTTGGGACATTGATGGGTGCCGTCCCTTCTGCAGGGACTTGATGGTTTGCGGTTTCCCCCGGACTTAGGTTCGGAGCTATCACATTCCGCCGCTTTGCGGCTGTCTTGTTTTCTGCCTGCGTTGAATTGTTTTCCTGAAAATTTCCTTTTTTGTACAACCCCGCACCTTCGTGATGTTTCCAATAACTACTCTATTAACTACACTGCTATTAGCCCACCCGAGAGGTTTGTAATGAAGAACATTTTTGAGGTATTGCGGAGCAAGGAACAGGACATTTTACGAATTCGCAAGGAGATTGATGCTTTGCGAATTGCGGCCCGATTGTTGACTGAAGACAGTGCTCCGGTTGCAGCCAACGGCAAGGCATCCCAGCTCTTAGAAATGCCGGATTCAGACGAACGATTGGATATAAGAGTTTCCGAGCAGCCTACTGCGTGACCGTGGCCTGGTAGGCAACGGCGCGCCAGGTTCCGTTCTGTTTCACCCAGACTCGGGTGTAGCGATAAGGGCCGCTGAAGTCTTCGCCGAAGTCGCTTCCTTTTACTTCTGCCTTGGCTGTTACTACCGCGGTTTCGCCATAGATGCGCACTACCATCTCGGTGACGTCAATAAATTCATAGTGCAACTTAGAGCGCCGCCGCACGTCTACCATGTCGCTCTTTGTCACTACCGTCCCTAGCGGGCCGATGGCGATGTAATTCTCGGCCAGCGCTTGCTCGGTGAACTTGGTGTCGTTGTGGATCGACGCCTCTTTGGCGTGGCGTTCAAGCTCCAACACTTCGCGGATCATCTGCTCCTCGCGCGGGTTCTTCATCTGCGTACGTTCGGACGCGCTCAGCCGCAGAGAACAGGACAAACAAACAATCAGAGCAACCAGGAAGAGTTTGCGAGGCATGGAAGCGGACCTCCGGGCGGACTTCTACAACGTTAGCTACGGATTGTATCCGTGAACGGTTCCGCAAATGTTACCAAGTTCCGGGGCATTTCCCAAGCCTCGAACGGGTACAATCAGGGTTCCTGTTTATGTCGGACATTCGCCGTGGTCTGATCATTGTCAACACCGGTCCGGGAAAAGGTAAGACGACTGCCGCCATGGGGACCGCCTTGCGGGCTGTGGGCCAGGGGATGCGGGTGTTGATGCTCCAGTTCTTGAAGGGGTCATGGCACTATGGTGAACTGGATGCCGTGCAGGCCTTCGGTAACAAGTTTGTTATGAAGCAGATGGGCCGGGGATTTGTGAAGGTCGGCGCGGAGAAACCCGATCCCGAAGATGTGAAGATGGTCGAAGATGCCTGGGCTGAGGCCGAAGCGGCGATCACCTCCGGAGAGTGGGATTTGGTGGTATTGGACGAGATAAACTACGCCATCAGCTACGGAATGTTGGATCCGATTAAGGTGCTGGATGCATTGAAAAAGAAGCCGGAGATGGTCCACGTGATCTTGACGGGAAGGAACGCGCATCCGACAATTGTCGAGTTTGCCGATACCGTGACCGAGATGCGCCAGGTGAAACATGCCTATGAGAAGGGCGTGATGGCGCAGAGAGGAATTGAATACTAGTCATTGGCCGCTAGCGGCTGGTCGCTAGCCAAACCCGATAGAACAAAGTCCGGCGACTAGCGACTTCTTTATGGCTTGGTTTAAACGCGAATCCGTCGAGTTGGATACTTCCGGCGAGAAGAAAGTCCGCACTGAAGGGCTGTGGGTGAAGTGTGATGGCTGCCGGCAGATTATTTGGAAGAAAGATCTGGAAGACAATTTAAACGTTTGCCCGAAGTGTGAGAAGCACTTCCGCATTGATGCGCGTTCCCGGCTGGCGCAGCTTTTGGACGACCCCAATTACGAAGTGTTCGCAGCTGATCTGGTTTCAGTTGATCCCTTAAAGTTCGTGGATTTGAAGGCTTACGCTTCGCGGTTGAAGCAGGCTCGCGAGGACACCGGACTGAATGACGCGATCATCTGCGCACGCGGGAAGATGAATGGGCGCACGGTGATCGTCTGTGCCTTTGAATATGCCTTCATCGGCGGAAGCATGGGAGCCGTGGTTGGCGAAGCCATCACACAGGCGATTGAGCAGGCCACCGAGTTGAAGGTGCCGCTCGTGATTGTTTCCTCATCTGGCGGGGCACGCATGATGGAAGGCGTAGTCAGCCTAATGCAGCTGGCAAAGATTACTGCTGCGTTGGCTCGGATGGACGATGCGAAGGTACCGTACGTTTCGGTGATGACTGATCCGACCACAGGCGGGGTGACAGCTTCTTTCGCCATGCTGGGTGATCTGAATATCGCTGAGCCTGGGGCTTTGATTGGATTTGCTGGACCACGCGTGATTGAGCAGACCATCCGGCAGAAACTCCCTCAAGGCTTCCAGCGTAGCGAGTTCTTGTTAGAGCACGGGATGCTCGATGCCGTGGTGTCCCGCAAACAGCTGAAGGCTTACATCTCACGAGCATTGGATTTCATGACCCCTGGCGCCGTCCGACCGGTTGTCGCCGCCGCTAACACGCCTTCAGAACGCATCGATATTAAAATCTAGTATTGTTCGCGGCTCCTCAATTCGATTTTCTTTGCCAGCTGGCGGCTTTTGTTTGGCTCTTTGCGTTAGAGTTTTTTGATTGTTACTGAACAAAGTCAGAGCCTTAAAACGCCAAGGACTCTCGACAGGGCACAAAACAAACAACTTCAGGCACGCCCAGTCAGCATCTACGATGCATTTATCTCCAAACTTGATAATCTAATCTGTCGTCGGTCAGCCCCATGTCTTACGAAACCGCTATAGCCAGGATGTTTGCTCTCGGCCACGAGCTGGCCAACACGCCCTCGTACAAGTTTGATTTGGCGCATATGCGGGTATTGCTGGCTGCGTTGGACAATCCGGAGCGGCGGTTTCCGCCAGTTTTGATCGCGGGAACAAATGGCAAAGGCTCCACCGCCTCCACCCTGGCTTCGATTTTGCACGCTGCCGGCTTAAAGACTGGGCTTTATACTTCGCCGCATCTGGTGCGGATCAATGAACGCATACGGCTTAACGGCATAGAAATTCCAGATGACGAATTTGCCCTAGTGCACGATCTGGTCGACCGCACTGCCGAACGCTTGGTTGGCGAAGGCGAGTTGCCTTGGCATCCTAGTTTTTTTGAAATGTTGACGGCGATGGCGTTTGAATATTTCTCGCGCCGGAAGGTTGATATCGCGGTTTTGGAAGTGGGCATGGGCGGACGGTTGGATGCCACCAATGTTGTTGAGCCCTGCATCAGCATCATCACTGATATCTCTCTCGATCACCAGAAATTTTTGGGGAACACCATCGCCGAGATCGCACGCGAGAAAGCGGGCATCATCCGTTCGGGTGGCGTGGTCGTTACATTGCCGCAGCAGCCTCAGGCCAATGACGTAATCGGCAACGCGATTTTGGATTTGGGGGCCAGGGGAGTTAATGCCGTGCCTTTCGTGCCTCCAGTTTCGCCGGCTAGTGACAAGTATCTGGCGGAAAAACCAGCATCTTTAACCGCAAAAGACGCGAACAGTGCACAGCAATACTTTTCTCGTTATCCCTTACAGGTCATGGGAAAAGAAATTTTGGTGGAGACACCTCTGGTGGGACGGCATCAGTTGCGCAATGTTGCACTGGCGATTGCGGCTGCCGAACAGTTGAGCCAGCAAGGTTTCCCGGTTGGGCCGGAAGCAATTGAACGTGGCATTCGCGAAACTCACTGGCCGGGGCGGTTTCAGGTAATTCCGGCGGGTGATGGATTGCCGGAAGTTGTTTTTGATGTGGCGCACAATCCGGATGGGGCCTGGGCTTTGCGTTCTACTTTGTCGTCTGTTTATGAAGATCGGCCTTTCACACTCATTTTCGGCGCCATGCTGGATAAAGACATTCGTCAGGTAACGGAAATCTTGTTTCCCATTGCGGAGCACGTCATCGCGACGCGAGCCGACAATCCTCGGGCAGCGTCGCCGGAACAAATTCGCCAGGCGTCGGTGCGCATCTCAGTTGAAATCGCAGATGCCGCGAGCGTATCTTCGGCGCTGGCATACGCAAAAACATTGGCCGGAGCTGACGGCCTGATTGTAGTCACCGGTTCGATTTATCTTGTGGGAGAAGCGATGCGGGAGCTGGGCGTGCGGCCCTGAACTGCGGGGACATGGAAGAAGTCAAAACACAAGCTGAGCCTCGCCTTCGCACCGCCGTATCTTCTCAGAAAAAATATGGCTGGCTTAGTCGCCTTCGCTCTTACTTGTTACTCGATCCACTGATTTTTGTTCTTACTGGAATTTTTGGTCTGGTTTCCATTCCAGCTTCTTTTCTTGGCGACAAAGAGCGCATCCTCCACGTTTTTGCCCGGGCCTGGGCCAGGCTGACGATGAAGATCACTCTCTGTCGTTTTCGAGTGATCGGACTGGACAAGATTGATACTTCCAAAACCCACGTTTATGCAGTGAATCACGGTTCGGCGCTCGATATTCCCATTCTGTACGCATACCTGCCGTTTCAATTTCGTATTTTATTTAAGAGCGAGTTACTTTCTTATCCGATTGTGGGATGGCACCTGAAGCGGTCCGGCCAGATCTGCATCAATCAGCAGGAACCGACACGGTCGGTGGGGCAGATTCGCACGGCCTTAAAAAGTCTGAAGGACGGGATGCCGTTAGTGATTTTCCCTGAAGGAGGACGCACTCCGGATGGAGAGATCAAAGCATTCATGCCAGGGGCGTTTTTCCTGGCAATCCGGGCACAAGTGGACGTAATTCCTGTTGCATTGGTGGATACATTTGATCTTCTGCCGATGAATACTTACCACATCAAATGCCAGCCGCTAGAGATGCGGGTGGGCGAGCCGATTTCCACCACCGGCCTTTCCCTTCGTGAAATGGAGTCTCTGTCCGCCAAAGTCCAGAAGGCACTTGAAGATTTGTATTATCGATAGCTCGAATATTTCCCTATTAACTCATCGCGCAATTGCCCTTGGCGCGATCTCAGGTTATTCTGCAAGGCGAGTTCTGTCTCCCATTCATGGCAAATCTTTTTGAGCTGCCCCGCTACATAGCAGTCGAAGGTCCTATACGAGTCGGTAAAAGTACGCTGGCGCAGGTGTTGGCTGATCGTTTGAATGCGCAGCGGGTGATGGAAGCGGAAGAAAATCCATTCCTGCGGGCGTTTTATGACGGAGAACGCGGAGCAGCATTCCAAACCCAATTCGCGTTCATGGTGCAGCGATTCGAAAGACTGCGGGCTTTGGACATCGGGCCGCGTTCACAGAAGGCGGTGATTGCGGATTTCATTTTTGAAAAAGACAAGCTGTTTGCCTGTCTCAATCTGACCGATCAGGAACTGGAAATCTACAATCGCTACTTCAACCATTTTCGCGAGCAGTTGCCTACACCGGACCTCGTCATTTATCTACAAGCCTCTCCTGAAGTGCTGCGCAAGCGCTTGAAGAAAAAGAATGCGCCCGGTGAGAAGGCCATCAATGATGACTATTTGGAGGAAGTGATAAAGGCTTACGAGCACTTCTTCTTTCATTACACATCGTCAGACCTGCTAATTGTAAATACTTCGGAGATTGACTTCGTCGAGCGCAACGAGGATTTGCAGGAGTTGCTGCGGAAAGTGTCGACGCCTATTAAGGGAACACAGTATTTCCTACCGCTCGGAAATCAGGAGGCGGCATCCGCGTGATTGCCTAGCGTCGATCGATTAGCGTTACAATGAGACCTCTGAGCGGAGGCCTTATGCGCTCCTCATCCTTTGCCCTTGCTGTAACCTTATTCTTTGTTCCTCTGACCTTCAGCCAGGAACATCATCACAACCTTACCGAACAGGAAATCGGCTCTGTCCATTTCCCGACCTCGTGCCAGCCGGAGCTCGCAAGCAGTTTCAATCGCGCCGTTGCGCTTCTGCACTCATTCCAGTACGAGCAGGCGCGGCAGTCTTTCACGGAAATCGCCGTACGCGATCCGCAATGCGCGATGGCATATTGGGGCGTCGCTATGTCTCACTACCACGGACTATGGGAGAACGGAGACCCAGCCGCAGGACTTGCGGCCCTCAACCAAGCCAAGCAAATTGCTGCTGGCAATGCCAGGATGATGGCTTGCGAGCGAGCCTACATTGACGCGTTGGCTGAGATTTACCGCGAGGACGGAAAAGACGCATACCAGCATGGCCAGGCCTTTGAACAGAAGATGGCGGCTTTGCAGGCTGCCTATCCTCAAGATGATGAAGCTGCGATTTTCCACGCCTTAACGCTCGCCATCACCGCGCCTAAAACGGACAAGTCGTTTACGAACCAGCGGAAATGCGGAGAAATTCTTGAACCAATTTTCGCCCGGCAGCCGCATCATCCGGGAATTGCGCACTACATCATTCATTGTTATGACAACCCGGTGCTGGCGGAAAAAGGCCTTGGCGCCGCCCGCCTATACGCCAAGATCGCTCCTGCTTCGGCCCATGCGAACCACATGCCTTCGCATTTATTTACCCGAGTGGGCTCCTGGGATGAATCCATCAGTTCCAACCTCAAGTCGGCAGAGTTGGCAGCCGCAGCCGAAGCCACGTCAAAGAACGGAGAAGCGCGTGATCAGCGGCTTCATGCCATGGATTATCTGGAGTACGCGTATTTACAGAGTGGGCGCATAAATAAAGCCAAAACCCTACTGCAGGAGATGAACTCGTTGCCCTCGATGGCTGGACTCACGCTTACTGGAGGCTATGCGCTGGCGGCGATCCCGGCCCGGTATACGACGGAGTTGGGCAATTGGAAGGAAGCCAGCGAGCTTCAGGCGCGGGAGGACATCGTGCCCTGGGCACAAGCGATCACTTGGGCTGCGATCGGAATTGGCAGTGCCCGCTCCAATAACCTTGACCGGGCGACACAGGCTGAACGGAAGCTTGCTGCCCTTCGCGATGCTACTGCCAAGCAGAACAACTCGTATTGGGCGAATCAGGTAGAGGTGCAGCGCCGTGAAGTGGGCGCCTGGATTGCACGACAGAGTGGGAAATCTGATGAAGCTTTGCAGCTGGTTCGGTCGGCTGTAGCGCTTGAAGAGAGCATGGACAAGCACGCGGTCACGCCAGGAGCTGTCTCTCCGGCGCGGGAAATGCTGGCTGAGTTGCTGATGTTGGAGCACCGCCCCGCGGAGTCGTTAGTCGAGTATCAGAATGTGCTCAAAACCACTCCCAACCGTTTCAACGCGTTGTATGGCGCTGCTGGTGCGGCGGAGGCATCGGGCAACGCGACTTCGGCCAGCAACTATTTCCGGAAGCTTACCGAAGTTGCTAACGGAGAAGAAAGACCGGAACTAAGCACCGCGCGGAACAAGCTCATGGCTGAAAAGGCCTCGGTCAGCCCTTAGGCTGCATTGTTACAACTTGTACATTCCACAAGATTTATAGATCTATAGCACGTTTAAGTCTTTTGCCGTTACAATAGTTCTGCGTCATCTAATGATGCATACAGGCTCTATCCGCCAGGCTGCGGAGGGGCACTGGAGGACATCGTGAGTCTTACCCCGATTGGCGAACCTCGTCAAAAAATTACTGTTGCTTCCCTAAAAGACAAAAAACTTTGGCATGAGCCCATCACTTGCCTGACTGCGTATGACTACGCCAGTGCGCGGCTGGTGGACGAGGCGGGCATTGACATTGTGCTGGTGGGCGATTCACTCGCCCAGACCATGCTTGGTTATGAAAACACGCTTTCGGTCACCGTGGATGAGATGCTTCATCACACGCGAGCTGCGCGGCGTGGGATCAAGCATGCTCTGCTGATGGGAGATATGCCGTTTGGGTCTTATCAGACCGATGCTGCGGATGCCGTCCGCAACGCTGCCCGCTTTGTGAAAGAAGCGGGAGCCGAAGTTGTGAAGGTTGAGGGTGGCGAGAAGCGTGGGGAGCTGATTCGGCGGATTATTGATGCGGAGATTCCTGTGGCCGGACACATTGGGCTCACTCCGCAGTCAGTGAATGTAATGGGCGGGTATAAGGTGCAGGGAAAATCGCTCACCGACATTGAGCAGCTTATGCGCGATGCGGTGGCGCTCGATCGGGCTGGTGTGGCCTGCATGGTGCTCGAGGGTATTCCGCGCGAAGTCGCTGGCTTGATCACGGCAGAGGTTAGCGCTCCTACGATCGGCATTGGTGCCGGACCTGAATGTGATGGGCAGGTTTTGGTGTTTCATGATCTGCTGAATTTGACCTTCCAGACTCCTGCCAAATTTGTGCGTCATTACGGTGATGGTGCGGCTCTGATTACGCATGCGGCGCAGGCTTTTCGCGCCGATGTGGTTTCGCGGCAGTATCCGGCGGATGCGGAGTCTTACCATCTGCCAAAACAGACGCGCGAGTCGTTGGATACGCTCTTAGAGCGGAAGCGAGCTTTGCGGCGTTAACAAAAGTCTTTCACCACAGAGGACAAAGAGTTACAGAGAGGACTACTCTGTGAGATTCTGCGCCTTCTGTGGTTCGCTTTTCTATGAACGTACTCACAACCATTGAGGCGATGCGCAGTGCGTCTCGCGCTGCGAAAACGGCGGGCAAGCGGGTTGGATTTGTTCCTACCATGGGTGCGTTGCATGAGGGGCATCTTTCTTTAGTTCGCTCGGCGAAAGCTCAATGCGATGTGGTTGCCGCTTCTATTTTTGTGAACCCTACACAATTTGGGCCGAATGAGGATTTCTCGAAATACCCGCGGGCATTTGAGCGTGATCGCGAACTGTTTGCAAAAGAGGGCGTGGAACTATTATTTGCTCCTGCTGTCGAAGAGATGTATCCCGCCGGCGCTGTGACTTATGTGACCGTTGAAGGCATGAGCGAACGGCTTTGCGGCAAATCGCGGCCCGGACATTTTCGTGGAGTGACTACTGTTGTTTGCAAACTATTCAATATCGTTGAGCCCGATATAGCCTTCTTTGGGCAGAAGGATGCCGCACAGGTTGCAATCATCCGCCGCATGGTTCGAGATTTAGATATTCCAGTTGAGATTGCCGTTTGTCCAATCGTGCGCGAAGCCGATGGACTGGCTATGAGTTCACGCAATACTTATTTGGATCTGCAACAGCGAAAGGCTGCTCTGGTTTTGTATCGCTCGCTTCAAAAAGTGAAGCGCGAGTTTGAATCGGGTGAAAGTAACGCTGCCAAGTTAGCCGAGCAAGGTCGAAAACTATTCGCTCAGGAGCCATCGGTCCGTCTGGATTATTTGGAGATCGTTGCGCCTGACAATCTCGAGGCGCTCGACAATATAGAAAGTTCAGCACTGGTTGCCGTGGCCGCATTTTTAGGGGCCACACGTCTCATTGACAATTTCATTCTCTTGCGTAAATCTGTTGCTTGATTCCCGCTCGTTGATGAATGGACGCGATAACGCCGTAGTGGGGCCCCTACCTGTTATCGTCTGGAGTTTACCTTCCCTAATAAGTGTCTTGTTATTTGCCTGTATGTTTCCCATCGGGCGTGCATTCTCAGTATGGCCACATACGGCAATTGCTGAAGGATCCTTCTATTGGTTTCTCACAATTACTCCGGTGACAACCGTTGTGGCTGTGGTACGAGTCATTCGCTATACGCGCCGCAAGCAGTTGCAGGCCGGATTGCAAGTGCTCGGGTGGGGACTGATTGTTTTGTCAATCATGCTGAACGGAGTTGTACTTATCGGGCTGGCAGCGGCTTCTTATTATTATTGAGATCTAAGTCAGGCAAGTTTTCTCGGCGCTGATACAAAGTTATTTCCTGCAATGATGTAGCGCAGCGGTAAGTCGGCGGATTTCGTGATGCCGATGCGTTTTGTAATTGCCACCTCGGGCGGAGGCGCGCCATCGTCGGCGATGTACAGATCAGATTTTGCGCTGGTTAGGTCTTTGCCGTTATCTTGTTCGCGCGTGATGCCAAACGCTTCGGCAAGTCGCCCCGGGCCGCGGGTGAGTAGCTTTAGATTTTTTGTTCCATCCAGAGTAATTCCTCGTAGCGTAGCCATCTCATCCATCCCCTCCAGGGGTTCCAACGCACGAACCAGAATGCAGCCCGGGATTCGGTCCGGCATGCAGGAGACATTCAAGCAGTAGTGATTGCCGTAGATGAAATAGATGTAGGCGTGTCCGGGCGGGCCGAATAGAACGGCGTTGCGTGCGGTGCGGCCTGAGGCTGCGTGTGCGGCGGCATCGTCAGCTCCGAGATAGGCTTCCACTTCCACAATCCGTGCAACTAGCGGGTTTCTTCGGTTTTTTCGCACCAGAACTTTGCCGAGGACCTCACGGCTTACGGTGCGTGGATCCCGGGAAAAGAATTCTCGCGGCAGCGGTTTGAATGCTGGTTTCATCGAGCTTTTCGGCCTACAAGACGTGCCCTCCGGGCCAGTGCTCTAGTGGCCTTTGGGAACTAGGAAATCGGCCAGATTTTGCTATGGTTGGGCCTGGATTCCTAGCCTCAAAATTATCAGAAACAAAAGATTTAGGAGGGTTCTATGTTTAGAAAGTCACTGAAAACCGTCGCCTTGATGGCGGCACTGTCTGTGGCCGCAATGGCTTCGACGACCATCCCCACGGGCACCAAGATTACGGTGCGGATTGGATCACAGCTTAATTCTGGGACGGCCAAGTCCGGGCAGAAATTTGACGCAAACCTTACACATGATCTGGTTGTGAATGGGAAGACTTTGGCGAAGTCCGGTGCGCCGGCAAAAGGCAAAGTTACCTATGTGAAGAGCAGCGGACGGTTGCATGATCCGGGCGAACTTTCCCTACGCCTGACTTCGGTTGAGATCAATGGGAAGATGACTGCGATATCCACCAGCGCTTTCCGCGCCAAGGGTAAGAGCCACACCAAGAGCAATGTCACCAAGATTGGCGGCGGCGCTGCGGCTGGAGCTTTGATTGGTGGATTGGCTGGAGGTGGTAAGGGTGCTTTGATTGGAACCGCGGCTGGTGCTGGAGCAGGAACCGGTGTGGCTGCGGCTACGGGGAAGGAAGAAGCTGTGATCCACGCTGAGACGGCGTTTACGGTTTCTACGACTCAGACTGCTACTGTGAAGTAAGGTTGATTGTGAATGTGTGGAGGCGGGGCAAACCCCGTCTCCACACGAGTTGTTTAGGCTGCGCCTTTCATTGTGCCCTTCAGATACTCCAACACCTGTTCTGCGTGGCCTTCTGGCTTCACCTTGTCGAAGATGTGGATGATCTTTCCCTCCGGGCCGATGATGAATGTCATCCTGGCCACTCCCATCACCTTCTTGCCGTACATATTCTTCTCTTTCACCGTCTGGTAGGCATTCGCCACCTTTTTGTCGGCATCTGCCAGCAAAGTGAATGGCAGGTCGAATTTTTCGGCGAATTTGTTTTGGGCTTTTGAGGTGTCCGGCGAAATGCCAAGCAGTATGGCACCTGATTTCTGCATCTTTTTATAAGCGTCGCGAAATTCGCAGGCTTCGATGGTGCATCCTGGAGTGTCGGCGCGAGGATAGAAATAGAGGACTACGTATTTGCCACGATACTGTTTGAGAGAAATTTCTTCGCCATTCTGGTCCGGCAAAGTAAACTCTGGGGCTTTATCATTGACTTTCATGAATGCTGCTCCTTTTAAACGCTGCTATTGTACTGCCCGGCGAGGCCTGCTGGCAGCCGCTTTGCTCGCGGCTTTCACTGTTCTGTGGTCCACATCGGCAAGGTCGCAAACCGCTTCCAACCGGGCACGAAACCGAGGGCCGCGGGCGGTAGCGATTCTGGAGTTCGATGACAAGAAGCAGGTGCATCTGGTTCCCGTGACCATCATGCTCAACGGGGATTTCTACGATGCCGGCGCATATAAGGCTGCTCCGATCCCAATGGCGTTGGAGCCGGATACAGTTTACGAGGGCGTGCGTACTGGAGTTTCCCAAGGAAACTTCACCATTGAGCGGGCACATCAGGTTTTAGGAAGTTGGGTGGGTGAGGGCAAGTGGTCGCCTAGCGACGCTCAAAAACCGGCAAAGAAAGCCACGCCGTTGGCCCCGGTGGAAGAGAAGGACGAAGGACCTCCAGTTTTGCGGCGTGGAGGTGCAGCCAAAGCTCAAACTCCGCCACCGGCCCCGACTCCCGCGCCGCCTAAGGAGAAAGATTCGGATGTCGTCATCGCGGGGAACCCGCCGAAGCAGGCTCCCAAAGAGGCGACAGAGCCTCCGGACCGTCCAACGTTGCAGCGGGGCAAACCGGAAAAGAGTGCTACCGATGCTAGCTTTTACGATTCTCTAGGGGACAGGTCCTGGAAGACGGTCACCACCATCGCTGCGGTTTCAGATGTGAAAGAAGAAGCGGCCCGGTCGTATCACTATTCGATGCGAACCGAAGAAGAGGCCAACCTGCGGGAGAAGGTCGAAGAGTTGGCGGCGAAGGAGGTCCAAAAACGGGTTGATTCTAATTCCGATAGCACACCTGCACGCATGACTAAGTCTGCAAAGGCGAAAGCGGCTCCAGCTGGCAAATTTACCGAAGTAAAGTTTGGAGCGTACGATCCTTCGACTACGAATGAACCCATCTTCGTTTTCGAGGGAAACACGCCCTTGCTCGATAAGTTATCGGGCAAGGAATTGCCCAATCACGTGATGTTGGTGGTGCGACAAGATATCTATGCAGAGTTCCATGTGATTTTTTCCAGCATGAGTGATCCGACGCATATGGACTCACAACCTCGGTGTGAGTTTGTTGATGTTGTAGACGCTGAGGGCGATGGATATGGCGAACTGTTGTTCCGGCGCACTTATGAGTCAGGGCGGGCATTTTCTGTGTATCGCGTAATTGGCAATCAGCTATGGCCGTTGTTTGAAGGCAAACCATAGCACTGAACGCAACTAGCTTGACAATCCGTGCCGAACCATCTCAAATCTACAATCTGAATTTGACTCCGAAATTTTCTGAGGTGATCTCTCATGCGGAAATTATTTTTCGCAGTTGTTTTAGTCTGTCTGTCCCTCGCCGCATTTGCCCAAGACGACGATTTCAGCAAAGTTCAGATGAAGGTCACCAAGGTTGCGGGCAATGTGTATATGTTGGAGGGATCCGGCGGCAATATCGGTGCGTCGGTGGGAGAGGATGGCATCGTCATTGTCGACGATCAGTTTGCACCGCTAGCTGACAAAATCAAAGCTGCGCTCAAGGGTGTTACCAATAAGCCGGTGCGATTTGTGATCAACACACACTTCCACGGGGATCACACTGGTGGCAACGCTATCTTTCAGAAAGATGCTCCGGTGATCGCGCAGGACAATGTGCGCAAGCGTCTGGAAGCGGGTGGCGGCGACCGCAAGCCCGCGCCCAAAGATGCTCTCCCAATCATTACGTTTGATCACGATGTCACTGTGCACTTGAACGGCGAGGACATCCACGCGCTGCATTTTGCCAGCGGGCATACAGACGGTGACAGCATCATCTTTTTTCCCAAGTCCAACGTCGTCCATATGGGCGACGATTTTGTAACTTACGGGTTTCCATTTATTGATTTGAAGAGCGGCGGCAGCGTCGAAGGCATGATTGCCGCGGTGGATGATGTGGTGGGGAAGCTCCCCGCGGATGTGAAGGTTATTCCCGGACACGGGCCGATTTCAAATCTGGATGACGTGCGCAAGTTCTCTGCGATGTTGAAAGCTACGCTGGCAGCGGTTCAGAACGCATTGAAGCAGGGCAAGACGTTAGATCAGATGAAGCAGGAGAAAATTCTGGCGCCCTGGGACAAATGGTCCGGGGACTTTATCAAGACCGACGGTTTTATTGAGACTCTTTATGACGATCTCACGGGCAAACTGGGTGAGTTTGTAAAACACAACTAGAAAAACACGTCTATTTTTGAGTAAGGACGAGTTCGCCATTTTCGATTTTCACTCCGCCCACACTATCGGGCAGCTTGAGCTTGTCGCGCTGATCGACCAACTGTTTTTGTAATGCCCGGTTGACCAGTGACGTAGGCACACTCATATCTCCAATTTTAAACTCTGTCGGCTCGAAAGTTGCATAGCCGTCCTTTGACCCTAAGTGTCCTGAAACCGTAATCCACACATTCTTGCCTGCAATGGTGGTCAGGAACTGGCCGTGGACCTGGTCGCCATCGAAGCTGACCTGCTGGTCGAGGATGGCTGGCATGGAACCGATGTCGGTATTGGGAGTGATCTGTCCCGTGGCGGCCGGAATAGCGCCTGCCGATTGCGCGAAAGCTGCGCTAACTTCATTCGAAGTGATATGAACTTCAGCCGGTGCGGCTTCGGGCTCTTTCGCTTTTTCCAGCTGCTCAAGTTTCTCTTCAAAAGATTTAGCGTTCTGCGTCGCCATTGCCGCAGTTTGCGGCTGAGCTACGGGTTGCGGCTTTTTGATCGCCAGATAGACTGGGATCACGGACGTGACCAAGGTCAGGATGGTGATGATGCGGTCTATCTTCCATTTCTTGAGCATGGGCAGGCCCCGGATTAATGCTATAGGGGCACCGGCCATAGGTTCAGATCACGGAAGATATTGGGCGGAGGTCACCCTTCCAATTTCTTGGTCAGTAAGTCGTTAACCAGCTTGGGGTTGGCTTGGCCTTTGGAGGCCTTCATTAATTGGCCTACGAAGAATCCGATTACGGTTTTCTTTCCCGCGCGGTATTGTTCGACCTGCTTGGGGTTCGCGGCGATGAGTTCGTCGGCAATTTTTTCCAGAGCCGAGGTGTCAGTGGATTGCTGCGGGCTGCCCTCTTCCTGATAGACGACAGGGAAATTTTTGTTCCGTTCGAAGCAGAGGTCGTAAAGGTCTTTGAGCATCTTGCCGGAGATGGCTCCGCTCTCAACTAAATCCGCAGATGCAGCCACTCCTTGCATTGTGATCGGAGATTGCTCAATCGCGATGCCTTTGGCTTTCAAGCGTCCCATCAGTTCGCTCTGCACCAGGTTGGCCACGCGCTTGGGATTTTTCGCTGCTTTGGCGGCGGACTCGAATTGATCGGCTAACAGCCTGGAGGAGGTCAGCACACCTGCGTCATACCCGGTAATGCCGTAATCCGACATCATCCGCTGGCGGCGAACTTCGGGGAGTTCCGGTAGTTCTGCACGCAGCCTGGCTTGCCAGTTTTCGTCTACCACTAACGGGAGCAGGTCGGGCTCGGGGAAATAACGGTAGTCATGCGCCTGCTCTTTCGAGCGCATGCTGTAGGTCTTGCCTTCCTCGGTATTATAGAGGCGCGTTTCCTGCGTAATGTTTCCGCCGGACTCGAGCACATCAATCTGGCGTTCGATTTCGTATTCCAGCGCTTCACGCACGAAGCGGAAGGAGTTTACGTTTTTAATTTCTGTTTTGGTGCCGAACTCTTGTTGTCCGCGCGGACGCACGCTGACGTTGGCATCGCAGCGGAGAGAGCCCTCTTCCATGTTGCAATCGCTCACGCCGGTGTAGAGGATGATTTCTTTCAACTTCGTCAGATATTCGTAAGCCTCTTCCGGCGATCTGATGTCTGGCTCGCTCACAATTTCTGCTAGTGGCGTGCCGGTACGGTTGAGGTCAATGGCGGTTTTGTCACCAGCGTCGAGAAATCCTTCGTGGAGACTCTTGCCAGCGTCTTCTTCCAGATGCAAACGGGTGATGCCGATTTTTTTCATGCCACCCGCAACTGCAATTTCGATGTATCCGTGCTCAGCCAGCGGCTTGTCGTACTGCGAAATCTGATAACCCTTGGGCAGGTCGGGATAGAAGTAATTTTTACGGGCGAAAATCGAAGTCTCGTTGATGCGACAGTTCAGCGCCATGGCTGCCTGCGTGGCGAACTCCACCGCCTTCTCGTTCAATACCGGCAATGCGCCCGGCAGTCCTAGACAAACCGGGCAAACATGGGTGTTCGGAGCGGCTCCAAACTTGGTGGAGCACGAGCAGAAAATCTTGGTCGTCGTCAGGAGTTGGACGTGGACTTCCAGGCCAATGACGGGCTCGTATTTTGTCAGGGCTGATTGCGATGTGGCTGGCAGAGTAGCCATTTAGTGATTATAAAGCCGTATGGCTGCATATAAACTAACCGAACATCATCATGGTACTTGGCAGGATCGACAGCAAGACCGCGCTTATTGTTTGCGCCTACCTTCTCATTTGCATTGTGGCCGGGATCGCAATCGCAGAATTTGCGCTGCATCCGGTCCGAAGGGCTTTCAACTCAGCCAGCCGTGATGAGGGAGCCTCTCATGCCTCCGATGACGATGCCACACTTTCTGAGATTTCGATTACGGCCAAAGACGGCATTGCGCTGGATGCCTGGTTATTTCGCCCCGAACAGTGGAATGGCAACTCGGTCATCGTGCTGCACGGCCTGAAGGACAACCGCGTGGGGATGCTGGACTATGCCGACATGCTTTTGCTCCATGGATACAGCGTGCTGATCCCGGATGCGCGCGCACACGGAGAAAGTGGCGGAACGGTTGCGAGCTATGGGTTCCTCGAAACCGATGACATTCGCCGTTGGCTGGATTGGATAACGGCCAATCAGCATCCGGGCTGTGTTTATGGATTCGGCGAATCGATGGGCGCGGCGCAGCTTTTGCAGACACTGCAAGTTGCACCGCAGTTTTGCGCGGTGGCAGCGGAGTGTCCTTTCTCAACTTATCGTGAAACTGCTTATGACCGCGTGGGGCAGCCGCTTCATTTAGGCCCGTGGGTTGGTCGGACCATACTGCGACCGGCAGTGGAAAGCGCATTTCTGTATGCACGATGGCACTATGGATTAAACATGGAGAAGGTTTCACCGGAAAATTCAGTGGCAGCAAGCAAAGTGTCGGTGCTCTTGATTCACGGGGAAAGCGATACAAATATTCCGCTTCGCCATCGCTCCGGATGGTAGACAGGCGAAACGATGTCGCCCTGTGGAAGATTCCGAACACCGGGCACTCGACTGCGATTGATACTGCTCCGCAGGAACTACAGACCCGCCTGATTTCCTGGTTCGAGCAGCACGGGAACAGCCAGCTACATTAGCCAGACGGCGTCGACATCTACGATCACTTGGGTGCGCGGGATCTTTTGCGAAACGGCATGGGCAAGCATGGCCCGCAAAGTCACGTTCAGTTTTTCTCGACTTGGAGACTTGAGCACAAAGTGATACCGATAGTCCTGCTTGAGTCGCATGATTGGCGCGGCCGCTGGTCCTAGAACACGTACACCCTCATGCCGAGTCTTATCAAACCACTTTCCCAGAGTTCCTGACCACTGCAAAGCTTCGTCCAGCTTGGTGCTACGTATGAGCACATTGGCTACCGAGCTGTACGGTGGATAATGCATCCAGCTGCGGAAGCGGAGTTCCTTATCGTAGAAGCCAGCGAAATCATGCTGGGCGGCGTATTGGACGGCGTAGTGATCTGGGAAATAGGTTTGCAGGATCACTTTGCCAGGGAATTGTCCTCGGCCAGCACGGCCGGCTACCTGGGTGAGTAATTGGAATGTACGCTCTGCGGCACGGAAATCTGGAAATCCCAACGCGGCATCGGCCCCCACCACACCAACCAAGGTGACGCCGTGAATGTCGTGCCCTTTGGCAATCATCTGCGTGCCCACCAGCACGTCGAGGTCGCCTTCGTTTAGAGCGTTGAGTGCGCACTCGAAATCTTCACGGCCGCGAACAGTGTCACGATCGAGCCGTGCGATTCTGGCCTGCGGGAACATGCCGTGCAGCAGCTCTTCCAACTTTTCAGAGCCCGTGCCGATGAAATAGACGTATTCGCTGCCACAGTGCACGCAGACTTTCGGGACAGCAGCCGTGTATCCGCAGTAGTGGCACTCCATGCGGCGGCTGCGTTTGTGATGAGTCAGCGCGATGGCGCAGTTGTTGCACTCCAGACTCTTGCCGCAACTACGGCACAGTGCGAGGGGCGAATATCCGCGGCGATTGAGCAAGACCATGACCTGCTCTTTGCGCTCGAGACGATCTTTGATTTCCGCGGCCAACTTGTGGGAGATCACTTGCTCGTGTCCGCTTTCCTGGAATTCTTGACGCATATCGATGATTTCCACTTCCGGAAGCGGGCGTTTTTCGATGCGATCTGGCATTTCCAGTAGCAGGTATTTGTTGTTTTTGGCGTTGTAATAGGATTCGAGCGACGGCGTAGCTGAGCCGAGTACCACCGTCGCATTCGCCAGCTTGGCTCTCACTACCGCCACGTCGCGAGCGTGATAACGCGGGGTTTCTTCTTGCTTGTAGGAGGAGTCTTGCTCTTCGTCGACGATGATGAGGGCCAGATCGGTTACAGGAGCGAACACCGCTGACCGTGTTCCTACAACCACGCGCGCTTCCCCGCGTTTGATGCGATGCCACTGCTCGGCACGTTCCTTATCGCTGAGGGCTGAGTGCAAAATCGCTACTTCGTCTGCGAAGACCTGATGCAGATCGGCGGCAACAGCAGGCGTGAGCCCGATCTCAGGAACCAGCAAGATGGACGAGCGACCTGCCTCCAACGCTGCTCGCATGGCTGCCAGGTAGACCGCAGTTTTGCCGGAACCAGTGACTCCGTGTAACAGCATGCCCGAGAATTTCCTGGCAATGACTGCTTCGGTAATTTTCCTTAGTGCTGCTTGCTGTCGAGGATTGAACTGAAAGTTAAACGGTGATGGACGTGCTTTCAGACGGGACCGCGTGAGCTCCGCCGCTTCTTCGATGATCTCGATGAGGCCGCGTTTGACCAGAGTGTTGAGAGTAGACCGTGGAATCTCCAGGGTTTGCAGGGTTTCGACAGCCAACCGCCCACCCGCGCCCGCCAAGGTATCCAGCAGCAGTTTCTGATTGGCGTTAAGTTTGCCCTCGCCAGTCGTTAGAATTGCAACTTTCACCGTGCGCGCGGCGTGGTTAGCGCCGGAAAGATCTTCGCGGACAATCCACTTTTTACGCACCATTCCATTCAGCACCGACATGGAGGCTCGAGTAGCCGAGCGCAAAGCCGCTTCTTTGATCGCTTCATTTTCGGCGAGAGATTCGAGTACCCTCACCTCTACCAACTGGTCGGCGGGAGTTTTCCGGGAACGGGCGGATGATCCCGATGTCCCCGCCAAATGCAATGCCAATTGGCCTTGTGCCGCGATCCGATAGGTGATCACCCGCTTGAACTCCGCCGCCAGCGGCAGCATGGTGCGGAATACTTCACCAAGAGGCGCCAAGTAGTAGTCCGAGATCCATTTGCCCAGCTTTAGAAGTTGCTCGTCCAACACCGGCGCCGCGTCGAGCACGCTGATGACGTTTTTGGTTTGCGCCGTTGGCTTGCGATCATGCAGTTCAGTGACGATCCCTGACATTCGTTGCTGGCGAAAAGGAACCAGTACGCGTGCTCCGACCTGCGGTTCCATGCCTTCAGGGATGCGGTAGGTGAAGGCTTGGTCCAGAGGTAAGGGCAGGGCAATGTCGGAAAATTCAGGCATGGTAGAGTCGCTATTTGCTGACCCAGTGGAATCGTAGCAAACGTTCCGCTTGGTGTAATATGCAGGAACTTTAGTGCCTTCGTTCGAGTCAGAATAGATAGTGCGTCTACCGCTTCCGGCACGAAGTGGTTAGAGCTTTTGCGACGCGCTTCGCTCGCGCGCAGCCGAAGCGGCCACGCTAGGTGGCCTGTGGTAGTTTCCAGCCCAACTCTTTCATCACCATCTGCAAATCTTTCCAGGCTTCTTTCTTCTGGCGCGGGTCGCGTAGCAGGAATGCTGGGTGATAGGTAACGGCAAGCCTGGTTCCGCGGAAGTCGTACCAACGGCCGCGAAACTCTGACATCGGCGCATTGATTGCCAGAAGCGTTTTTGCTGCTACCGAGCCCAATGCTACGATCACTTTCGGCTTGATCGCGGCAATCTGCCGCATCAGGAACGGCGAGCAAGTTTCGCACTCATCGCGCTCCGGAGTGCGGTTGTTGGGCGGGCGGCACTTGATGATGTTGGCGATGTAGACATCTTCGCGACTGATACCCATCGCTTTGATCATGTTGTTGAGCAGATGTCCGGCGCGACCTACGAAGGGTTCTCCCTGAATGTCCTCGTCGGCACCGGGGGCTTCGCCAATGAACATCAGCTCGGCGCTGGGATTGCCTACCCCGAAGACGATTTGCTTGCGCCCTTGCTTGTGCAGGACGCAACGGGTGCAGTCGCCCAAGTCCTCGCGGATGATTTTTAGCGCCTTGACCGGGTCGGTTACACCTGCCTCCGGTTTGGGGTTGGCCATTGACGGCAAATCTTCCTGCGGTGGCAGCGGCTTAGCGGATGCGGATCTTGGAGTCATTTCTTCCTGCGGTTCTGCTTGACTAGCTTGTTCCATCGGCACATCTTCAATGCTTGCACCCGTTTCCCGTCTATAGAAATCATAAATGCCCAGTTGATTGTAATAACGCAGGCGTTCGGCCAGGGCTTGCTTGAGTTGGGGATCGAGGGTTACTGGCACGGAGTCATTTTACATATTTAAAAGGCGGGAGGATGAACCAGTTCGCGGTTGTTAGATTTCAGCTCTCAATGCCGCTTTGCGGAGCCGGACTGCCTGATCCAAGACGCGTTGTGCAACGTCCCACTTGGTGGTTTCGGGGACTTCTACAACTTCGTCGTGGGTGATGATGGTGACCGCGTTGCGGTCGGTGTCGAAACCTACGCCCTCACGGGAGACGTCGTTTACCACGATGGCGTCGAGCGATTTGGACGATAGTTTCTTGCGAGCGTTCTCCAGAACATTCTGCGTCTCAGCTGCAAAGCCGATGATTAGTTGGTTTTGTTTGTGGCGCGCCAGTTCGGCGAGGATGTCAGTGGTTGGTTCTAATTCCAGGGTCAGTGGGCCTTTGCGTTTGATCTTTTGATCGACGGCATCTTTGGCTCTGTAGTCGGCGACGGCTGCGGTTTTGATCACCATGCTGGCCTCAGGCAACAGCTGCAGCACGGCTCGCCGCATTTCCTCTGCAGATTCGACTTTTGTCACTTCGGCCGAGGCCGGTGGTTGGATGGCCGTCGGGCCGGTGACGAGCAGAACTCGAGCACCGCGGCGGATGGCGGCTTCCGCGATCGCATACCCCATGCGTCCGCTGGAGCGGTTGGTCAAATAGCGGACCGGATCAATCTTCTCCCGCGTAGGGCCAGCCGTGATCAGAACTGTTTCGCCAGCCAAATCCTGCGATGCGCCGACCGCTTGCAACAACGCGGCGACAATGGCTTCGTTTTCTGCCAGCCGTCCCGGGCCAGTCATGCCACAGGCCAGATATCCCTCGCCCGGTTCGACAATTCGCACACCACGCTTGCGCAGGATTTCCAAATTCGCCTGCGTGGCGGGATGGTTCCACATGTTGACGTTCATGGCAGGAGCGACCACAACTGGAGCTAGGGTTGCCAAATACAAAGTGGTTAGGAAATCGCTGGCGATGCCCTGAGCGAATTTCGCAAGGAGATTAGCCGTGGCGGGCGCAACCAGCAATCCATCAATTGCTTGAGCCACTGCAATGTGCTCAACTGCGGAATCAATATTGGGCTGTTCGCTGCCAGCAGAGAAAATGTCAGTGATTACTTTTTCGCCGGAGAGCGCGGCGAAGGTCAACGGGCGGACAAACTCCTGCGCGGACTTGGTCATGATGACCTGCACGCGCACACCGCGGTCTTGCAGCAGGCGCACAATCTCCGCCGCCTTGTAGGCCGCGATACCACCGCTGACACCAAGGGCTACTTTCATGGGAACTTCTTCGGAGGACGGGCGAGGCACCCCTCACTCCACCACCGATTTTAGGCCTGGCCGACCGCCGGTGATTCCATCACCTCAGCCACGGCTTGTGTCGCGGCTGCACCGGCCAGATCTGTTTTCTCCCACTTCACTTTGCCGGCCTTGATTTCATCCTGCGCGATGCGGCAGGGTTTGCGGGAAGGGGTTTCGATTACTGGAGGAGCTCCGCCTTGCAACTGCCGCGCACGCCGCGCAGCTACCAGGATGTATCGATAATTGCTGTCGAATCCGTCCATCAACTTCATAAAATTCTCCCTGCCGCTAACTGCTGCTAGCGGAATCATCGCTCTTACGAAACGAATCCAGGATCGGCTTCACTCTTTCTCGCATGTTCTCCAACTGACAGCGTTCGGCCCGGGACAGAATTTCCGGATCGGAAGCAGTGCCCAGCGAACCTGTACGCTTGAACCTCTCCGTGAGTAAGACCGACCGGAGGTTTTCCGTGGACTCCTCCAATTGGTCATTGATCAAAATATAGTCGTATTTATCGTAATTCTCAATCTCCCGGGTGGCCGTGTCCAACCGGCGCTGGATGGTCTCGTTAGAGTCCTCACTGCGTTTGCGCAGACGCCATTCCAGGATCTGACGGTTGGGCGGCAAGATGAAGATGCTGATTGCTTCCGGAAGTTTGGCCTTGATTTGTGCCGCGCCTTGTACGTCGATGTCGAGCAGCAGGTCGTGATTTTTCTCCGCAGCTTCGCGCAGGAAACGCCGTGCCGTGCCGTAGTAATTTCCGAAGACATCGGCGTGCTCAAGAAATTCGTCTTTGCTCAACATCGCTTCGAATTCCGGACGGGCGAGGAAATAATATTCACGTCCGTTTTGTTCACTGCCGCGCGGAGCACGGGTGGTGTAAGACACGGAAAATTCCAGTCCCGGCACAATTTTGCGAATTTCATTGACTAGCGTGGATTTGCCCGAGCCCGAAGGCGCAGAGATGATGTAGATGCCGATCATTCGATATTCTGCACCTGTTCGCGGACTTTCTCGATCTCGGACTTGATGGCTAGTCCGTGTTCGGTGATATTTAATGCTTCGCCGGCCAGACCCGATGTCTTCGACAGCAGGGTGTTGGCCTCGCGGTTCATTTCTTGCAGCAGGAAATCTAGCTTTTTGCCCAGTTCCCCTCCTTGGTCGAGCATTGCCAGGAAATGTTTTACGTGGGTGTCGAGCCTTACTAGCTCTTCCTGGATGTCGCTGCGGTCTACCAATAGCGCTGCTTCCTGCAAAATGCGGTCTGGGTCCAGTTGTGTGCCGATTAGTTCTTGGAGTCGCGACTTCAATTTCTCTGCATAGGTTTGCAGGATCGCTTTGCGGTGCTTCTCAATACTGGCTGCCGCTTTCTGAATGTGATCGAGGCGGGTGCGCAGTTCTTTGTCGATCCCTTTGCCTTCTTCTTCCCGCATCTGATTCAGTTTTTGCAGCGCTTCTTCTGCTTTACCGAGGACTGCTGTTTCTAATCGTTCATCGGCAGGGGCAGCACCTGAGTCCAGCGCTCCGGGGATGCGCAGGATCACGTTGAGATCGGGATCGGCAGCGAGGCTGAATTCTGCTGCGGCAGTGCGGAAGGCTTGGATGTAGCCTCCGACTAATTGCCTATTCAGCGAGAAGCCATTGCCTCCATCGCGGTCGATGTTCAGTGATAGCTCTACATGTCCGCGGGCTAACTTTTCTTTGAACAAGCGGCGCAGCTTCATTTCCAGCGCGTCGGTTTCTGACGGCATGCGGAAGTGCAGATCTAAAAAACGGTGGTTCACTGACTTGAGCGACACGGTGAAACCAAGTTGTCCCTTACCGTCAACCGCGGACAGCTGGCCTTTCACCTGGGCAAATCCCGTCATGGATCGAATGGGCATGATTATTGCCTTAGCGGCGCTTCACTCATTTTAGGTGAGTCTAAATCTACGAATTGCAAATCATACAGGCGTCGGTAGGTACCAAGCTTGTTCATGAGTTCCTCGTGGGATCCAATGTCAGTGATGCGTCCATCTTCGATGACGACGATGCGATCGGCGCGGCGGACGGTGGAGAGGCGGTGTGCGATGACCAGCACTGTGCGGCCTACCATTAGGTTGTGTAGTGCCGATTGCACCGACGCTTCAGACTCGGAATCCAGGGCTGATGTTGCTTCATCGAGGATTAGGATCGGCGCGTTTTTCAGGAGTGCTCGCGCGATGGCGATTCGTTGACGCTCGCCGCCGGAAAGGCGGACTCCACGTTCTCCGATGACGGTGTCGTAACCTGCCGGGAGTGCAGTGATGAAGTCATGGGCCAATGCGGCTTTGGCGGCTTCTACTACGGTTTTTTGTGCGACTCCCGGCTGGCCGTAGGCGATGTTGTTGCGGAGTGTGTCATTGAATAGGACGATTTCTTGTGTGACCACTCCGATCTGGGAACGTAACGAAGACAGCGTAACCTCACGCACGTCATAACCATCGATGGTTAATTGGCCCGAAGTTACGTCGAAGAAACGCGGGATCAGATTCACTAGTGTACTTTTGCCGGCGCCGCTTGATCCTACTACCGCCAGCACCTCGCCTGCTTCCACCTTCAAACTGATGTTCGACAGGATTTCTCGTGTCACCTTCTGTTCTGCATCATAGGAGAAGCCAACATTGTCGAAATGGATGGACCCTGCGAATTTCGGCAATGTTTTGGCGTTGGGTTTCTCGAGCACTGCGTCTTCGGAATCCATGAAGCGGAACAGCTGGGACGACGCTCCCAGTGCCTGCTGGAAACTGTTGTTAAATACTGCGAACTTTCGCACCGGATTGTAGAGGCTGAACACCAGCGCGACGAAGGCTCCGAATGTGCCCAGGGTAAATTCACCATGGGAGATCTTGTCCCGGCCCAACAGCAGAAGTAGTGCGATGGCAACCGCGCCAAATATATCCATCAGCGGAGAGCTGATGGCGGCGGCGGCCACCGAGCGCATGTTGGCCTTGAACAATTTCTGCGCGGCGCGGCGGAAGCGCGCGATTTCCCACGATTCCATACTGAAGGCTTTTACGATGCGGTTCCCCGTGATGGTTTCCTGCAGGATGTTCTGCACGTCGGCCAAATCATCCTGGCCGCGGCGGGTGGTGTGGCGGACCTTCCGTCCGATTTTGGCAGCGGAATAAATGATGACAGGAATGAACAGTACCAGCACCCAGGCCAGTTCACGGCCCAAGAACACCACGAATACCGCCGTCGAAATAAATGTGAATATCTGCTGCAAAAATTCCGAGAGCACGCTCGACATCGCGTATTGCACGCGCTCAATGTCATTGATGATGGTCGAGATCACCGTTCCCGTCGTGTGAGTCTGAAAAAACGCCGCGGATCGCCTCAACACGGAATCGTACAGATGATTCCGCAGATCGGTGATCATTCCGAATCCTGCGTGGTTCACCAGATACGTACCTGCGTAGTCGAGCAGACCTTTCAGGATCGTCGCGGCAACCAGGGCAAAGGCTACTTGTGTCCAGGCATTGTTGTGAATGAAAGAAGGGACAAATTGCTGGAGATAGATTTCATGGCCTCCCGCGAACGAAGGGAGCAATAGAATTTTGTCGGACCCGGTCGTGGGATTGAGAACACGATCAAGAACCGGCTTAAACAAAGCCAGGCGGAACGCTTCTAAAAAACCTACGCCCGCCAGAAATACTACCCCAGGAATAAATTGCAGCCAAAAAGGAAGAACGTAACGCAGAAGGCGCATCAGTTGCCGCATCGGGGAGTCGGCTTGAGGAAGGCTTGCGCCTCCGCTGGGAGGAGATGGCATGCGTTGTAAACCGCTATTTTACTGTACTGGAAGGCTTGGAGCTAACCTGTCAGTTCCTGCTGGCGGCGGCAGCAGGTTGATCCGCTCCTGCTCCGCTTCGGCTTCCACTTCCAAGGTTTCGCAATGCCAGCTTCCGGCTGACTTTTTGGCGACCACGTAGATTTTGCCTTTCGCTTTGGTCCGGTAATTGGAATTTCAAAATCTGCACTTCCTGAGGGTCCGGTGACTTGAATGTTTCCTGAACCGAACCACCCGGGTTCGAGCGGTTGGCCAAACTTTTCCATGACCGGCGGATTGCTCCTTGCCTTTGCGAGAGCTTGTACATAACTGTCGCTTTTCTTGAATGAGGTTTCGACCACCGCAAAAATCGTCGCTAGGAAACCGGCGAAAAGCAGCATCAGCACGAAACAACTACCCACGATGGCCAGGACCCAGTGACGCTGGAACCAGTTTTTCGGGCGCGGTGGTGGCGCTGGTGGATTGGGAATTGACGGAGTGAGTGCACCCATGGCTTCCTCGGTTGGTAAGATCGAGACCGCAAGACTTTACTACTCAGGACTATCGCGGTGAACTACTTTCACTCGATATCCCGCTTTCTTCAACCGCTTGCTGACTTCTTCTGCAATCATCACGGATCGGTGCTGGCCTCCGGTACAGCCGAAGGCAATGGTGAGGTAACTCTTGCCCTCATGAATATAGTGCGGCAGCAGATATACGAGTAGCTGAGAAATTCTCTGAATGAACTCCCGCGTCTGGGGAAAAGAGCGAATGTACTTCGCCACCTTCGGATCGCGTCCCGTCAGCGGCCGGAATTCAGGAATAAAGTGGGGATTGGGAAGAAAGCGAACGTCAAACATTAGATCGGCATCTTCGGGCACACCGTGACGGAAGCCGAAACTGACGCAAGAAACCAAAGTGCTCTTGTCGGATTCTTTGCGGTGGAAGCGCGCGGTGATATAGGCCCGTAGTTCATGGACATTGAATTTCGACGTATCTACGACCAGGTCGGCGATGGCGCGAATGGGGCTCAGCCGCTTGCGCTCATTCGCCAGCGAGATCTTGACTGAAGTATTGGTGCCGAGCGGATGCGGACGTCGAGTCTCGCTGAAGCGGCGCAACAGGATCGCATCCTGCGCTTCGAGGAAAAGAACCTTGGTTGGGAGGACGTGTTTTACGGCCTTGATGATGTCTGGAAGCTCGCCTAGCTGAGCGCCTTCGCGCACATCAACCACCAAGGCGGTGCGCTCGATTTCTGAAGATTGCCCAACCAACTCCGCAAAACGCGGAATCAGCCCAACCGGCAAATTGTCCACGCAGTAGTAACCCAGGTCTTCAAAAGCCTTGAGGACAGAAGCCTTTCCCGACCCGCTCATGCCGGTGATGATGACCAGTTCTCCGGCGCCACGCGTTGCGGAACCGGCGATTTCACTTTTGGGAGCACTCGATGGTTTGGTGGATTTTTGGCGCGCCATCCTGATTGATGTTAGCAGGGTGACGGCGAATCAGGTATGCGGTTTACCCGCTTTTACCCGGGCGCTAGTATCAAATGCGGAACGGTGCAGTCAGCAGCCGGGCGGGCAGCATAACCACGGCCCAAACCAAGGACAGCGCGCCGTTTACTGCGATTCCGACGAGGCGAAATGGGAGCAGTAGCAACCAGACAATGGGATAGGCTAGGAGCGCAACCAGGGCTAGAGGCCAGCAAAGCACAAACAGTATGCACCACAGAAAAAAGGCGATCATTGGGACCTCCTTGTATTGATTGGTACGTTTTGGCGAGCGGGATTGTTCCGCTGGGATTTTCAAAGCTTGACCACAAAAAACACGAAAAATCATTAAGGCTTAGCTGTTAAATATTTTTGCAGGAATGCCAGGCTACGGATGCGGGCATCTTGCCAGACTTCGCCGTCAAAACCGTGGCCTGTTCCGGGATAAACCTTGATTTCGTGCGGAATCTTTTTGTCTTCCAGCAATTTTTGCAGATAGTGCGCTTCGGAGATTGGGATGATGGTGTCGTTTTCTCCGTGCAGAATCAGCGTGGGGCATAGGCGGCGCATAAATAGCCTCATTTCTTTGGGAAAGCCGCCGAAGAATTCGACTACGGCTTTGATACGGGGGTCGATCGATGATCCACACATGGCCAGATAGCCGCCCAGGGAAAAACCAACTAGACCTATGCGCTGCGGGTCGACATACGCCTGTTGCTCAACACAGCTGACGCCGTCCCAAAGAGTTTTCATCCACACAGGGAAGTTCATCACAATCGCCGATTTCTCCGCCTCCACCCGGCCAGTGCGGTCAAAAAAGTGGAGGACGTAGACGGCAAATCCTTGATCGGCCAATTGGCCAGACGAGTCGCCCATGCTAGAGGTGTCACCGCCGAACCCATAGAGGCCGATGACGGTAGGCAGTCGCTGGGTACAATTGTCTGGTAGAAAGCAATCGAGGCGTATGGTTTTTCCGCCGCTTTCAAAAGATATCTGCGATTGGACCATGAATCGGAACGTTAACCTGTGGAGACGGGCCCTGCCCCGTCGGTCGTGATTTTAGATCGTCACCGCTTCCGCCGCTGACAACTGGGCCAAAGATTCTGTATAAGGGGCCTTGGCGATCCCGCGCTCGGTCACGATAGCGGTCACATATTTCGCCGGAGTGACATCGAACGCCGGGTTCTCGATTTGCACTCCATCCGGCACCATCTGCTTTCCCGCAATGTGCGTCACTTCTTTCGAATTACGCTGCTCGATGGGAATCTTGCTGCCATCTGGCGTTTCAAGATCTACGGTTGAGATTGGCGCCGCCACATAGAACGGGATAGCGTGCTCTTTGGCCAGCACGGCAACGCTATACGTTCCGATCTTGTTGGCCACGTCTCCGTTGGCAGCAATGCGGTCTGCGCCCACTACAATTGCTCCGATTTTGCCCTGCCGCATCATGGCTCCAGCCATGTTGTCGGAAATGACCGTGGTCGGGATGCCGTCTTTGTTCAGCTCCCAGGCAGTGAGCCGCGAGCCTTGCAGGAAGGGGCGGGTTTCGTCCGCGTAGACGTGGATCTTTTTGCCCTGCTCGATGGCCGCACGAATCACTCCCAGCGCAGTGCCGTATCCGCAGGTGGCAAGCGCTCCGGCGTTGCAGTGAGTGAGCACGCCGCCGCTTGAGGGCATCAGCGTAGCGCCGTGCCGCCCCATGGCCTGATTAATGGCAATGTCTTCTGCGTGCATGTGCCTGGCTTCATCAATCAACCCTTGTTTGATTTGTGGCAGTGGGCGCACCCGTAGGGTTTCGAATTTGTCCTGCATGCGGCGGATGGCCCAGAACAGGTTCACTGCGGTCGGGCGGGTTTTGCCGATAACGTCGCAGATTTTGTCGAAGTCCTGTTTGAGTTCTCCGGCAGTGGTGGCTTTGGAGTTCTTCACGCCGAGTGCGACACCCATGGCTGCTGACACACCAATCGCTGGCGCGCCGCGAACGATCATGTCGCGGATGACCTCTGCTACCTGTTCATAGGTGGTGCAGTTGACGTAGGTTTCTTCAGTCGGGAGCTTCGTCTGGTCGATGAAGCGTACGCCGGAGTCGGTCCATTCTAGGGTTTGAATCATAAATTCAGTCGCTGATCGCTAGTCTCTGGTCTCTCGCCTCAACAGTATTGTCATTCCGAGGAAAGCGAGGAATCTCGGGTTCTCTCAGGAAGAAACGGTTTGTCTGTTCAAATGCTCTTGCCGCACATCGTTGGCTGTGAAAACTGAAATAAACGGAGCGGGTAAGGCGGCCTTCTCAACATTCGGGCGTCCCTTGGCTTCTTCGCGCTCAACAAGGCACATCGCCCCGACCACTTCAAATCCAAATTCTTTGGCTGTTTCGATCGCCTGGATGGTGGAGGATCCGGTGGTGCAGACATCGTCCACGATTACGACCTTTGCCCCCTTTTCGCGGAAGCCTTCGATTCTTTGCCCAGTGCCGTGCTGCTTCTCTGCCTTTCGCACCAGAAAGCCGTTGATTTTGCCGCTGGCGATGGAGACGGAAACCACGATCGGGTCGGCTCCCATGGTCAGGCCGCCGATGGCTTGCGGGTTCCAGCCTCGCTTTTGGATTTCTTCCAGGAAGACTTGGCCTGTCAGTCGGGCGCCTCGGGCATCGAGTGTCGTTGTCCGGCAGTCGACGTAGTAGTCGCTGGTGCCGCCGGAGGAAAGCTTGAATTCCCCCAAACGGAACGATTTCGTGGCCAGCAGGGTTAACAGCTCTTGGCGCGCGGGGGACATGGAAAATTAAAGATATCACGCGGTCGGGAGGTATATGGGGGCGCGGCAAACGTGCGGATGATGGCCTCGCCAAAAGCCCGCGAGGCAACGCATGGCGCGCTCCGATCAAGGCGCTTCGGCCGGGTTGTGGAAAAACCACAACTCCGGTAAAATCTATATCTTACGTTTCAAGTTTTGAAGGGATCAGAAATCAGTCATGGCACAAGTATGCGATATCTGCGGCAAGGGGCCGCAATCTGGAAACAACATCAGTCACGCTCACAACGTGACCAAGCGGCGCTGGAATATTAACCTACGCCCGGTGCACGCCAAGGTGGCGGGCCAAGGAAAGCGCATCCGCGTTTGCACCCGTTGCTTGCGTTCCGGCAAAGTCACCAAAGCCTAAGAGTTCAAACCTTTTAACCACAAAGGGACAGAAAGTTTCACCAAGACCGGTTCTTGGTGTGCCTGGGTGCCCTTTGTGATTATTGTTTCTTAGGCAAGTGCGATTACATCAATCTCCACCGCCACATCTTTGGGCAGACGAGCCACTTCCACCGTGGAGCGCGCGGGGGGCGCGGAGGTAAAGTACGTTCCGTAAACCTCATTCATCGCCCCAAAGTCTCCAATATTTTTTAGAAAGACGGTTGAGCGGACCACTTTGTCCAAGCCACTTCCCGCGGCCTTGAGAATACCTTCCAAATTTTTCATGATGCGGTCGGTTTGTGCGGCGACATCGCCAGTGATTACCTGCTGCGTGGCGGGATCGATTCCTACCTGTCCGGACACAAAGACAAAACCGTTGGCTTTGATGGCCTGGGAATAAGGTCCTATGGCTTTTGGACCATCTTTGGTTGAGATTGCTTCTCGCATTTAGCCTCCACGGTTGGGATTTGAATCAGTTCTCGGTGCCCGGTTCCGGTTCTCAGATTTTTTGCAGGCGCTGGACGTCGTGTACGCCGGGAATTTTTCTTACACCGTTGATGATGTTTTCTAGATGCTTCAGATCGGCGATGTCCATGATTACATCAACGCTGGCCTTCCCGTTTCCGGTGCGGGCTTCGATGTTGCGGATGTTGGTCTTGGTATCGCTGATCACCGCAGTGATTTGCTTCAGCATGCCGAAGCGGTCGTCGCAGGCAACTGTGATTTTTACCGGGTATGCAGTCGGAGTGCTTTCGTCGCGCGCCCATTCGACATCGATGCGGCGCTCAGGCTCATACATGAGGTTGAGGACATTGGGGCAACTGACGGAATGGACTGCCACGCCCTTTCCCCGAGTAACATAGCCTACGATGGCTTCACCACGGATGGGGTTACAGCACTTGGCGCGATAGACCAACAGGTCGCCTTGTCCGACTACGCGAATAGCGTTGTGATCTCCCCCAAAGACACGGCGTACTACGCTGCTTAGTGTGGACTCTTCGTCTCCATGTGCTGTTGACGCGTTGGGCATCAGGCGTCCCAGGACCTGCCGCGCTGAGTATTTTCCGAAACCGATGCCAGCCATCAAATCGTCTGGCTGCCCCAGGCCGTATTCGGAGGCGACTTTGCGGATGTCGTCGTCTTTTATATCTTTGAGTGCGACGCGATATTTGCGCGCCTCTTTCTCAATCAGCTTCTTGCCGATTTCTATGGCACGCTCGCGCTGGTGGATGTTGAGCCAGTGTTTGATTTTGTTACGAGCGCGAGAAGACTTGACCACGCTCAGCCAATCGCGGCTGGGCTTGTGGCCGGGTTGGGTGAGGATTTCGACGATGTCCCCGCTATGTAGTTTGTGCCGCAGCGGTACCATGCGGCCGTTGACTTTGGCTCCTACGCAGGTGTGGCCAACTTCGGTGTGAACCGTGTAGGCAAAATCAATCGGCGTGGCTTCGCGTGGCAGAACGACTACTTTTCCCTTGGGAGTAAAAACGTAAACCTCTTCGGGGTAAAGATCGATTTTTAAGGTGGAGAGAAACTCGTTGGGATCGGAGACGTCGCGTTGCCATTCCACTACTTGCCGCAGCCAGGCTAGCCGCTCCTCATCCTGCGCCGAGACAGCGCCGTCTTTGTACTTCCAGTGCGCGGCGATGCCTTCTTCAGCGATCTTATGCATCTCTTCGGTGCGGATTTGAATTTCGAACGGCGTACCATCTTCAGTGATGACCGAGGTATGCAGCGACTGGTACAGGTTCGGGCGGGGCATGGCGATGAAATCTTTGATTCTCCCGGGCACCGGCCGCCATGCGTTGTGCACGATGCCCAGGACGGCGTAACAGTCCTGGATGGATCGTGTGATGATCCGCATGGCAAGCATGTCGTAAACCTGATCCACGTTGATACGCTGCTTTTGCAATTTGCGGTGGATGCTGAACAGTCGCTTGATGCGGCTTTCCACTTTTGCAGTGATGCCCGCTTCTTTCAGCTTGTCGCGGAGTTGCTTTTCGACTTTGGCAAGAAATTCCTCTCCCTGCTTGCGACGGCCTTCGACAGCATCCTGAAGTTGGTGATAGCCGATGGGGTCTAAATAGCGGAAACCCAAATCCTCCAGTTCGCCACGGATTTTGCCCATGCCCAGACGATGAGCAATCGGGCCGTAAATTTCTAGAGTTTCTTTGGCGATTTTTTGCTGGCGGTCTGGCGGAAGGTGCTCAAGGGTCCGCATGTTGTGCAGACGGTCCGCTAGCTTGATCAGCACCACGCGGATGTCGTCAATCATGGCCAGCATCATCTTGCGAAGGTTTTCTGCTTGCTGCTCTTCGCGGGTGGCGAAGTCGATCTGACTGATTTTGGTGACGCCTTCAACGATGTGCGCGACTTGCTCTCCGAATTCCTTGCGGATGTCGACGATGGTGACTGAGGTGTCTTCCACCGAGTCGTGCAACAGGCCGGCGGCTATGGCGACGGCATCCATCTTCATTTCTGCCAGCACCAGTGCTACCTGCAAGGGATGAGCAATGTAGGGCTCACCCGAGGCCCGGGTCTGTCCCGCGTGGTGCATCTGCGAGAATTCGTAGGCCTTTTTGATGATTTCTAGATCATCGTTGGGGCGGTTTTCCCGCATCAACTTCATCAAGTCGCGGAACTTGGTGACGGTGAGAGCGGTGGTCGCGATTTGTTCGCGCAGCGTTGTCATGCTGATTTACCCGCGAAAATACAGGGGGGAACCGGATGCGGGAGGCCGTTTACTGATTATAACGTTGGTCGTTGGGGGCTAGGGCCTTTCGGCCGACTTGCGCTTTGAATTCTCCAGTGCGTTCAAAATATCTGTTTTTACAGAAGTTATCGATATTCTGCTAAATTTGGGCCAGAGTGGAACTGATGGATTCCGCGCGTGTTCTGGTGAGTGGAGCTTCGGGGTTAATCGGCCAAGCGGTGGTGTCAGTTCTTAGGGCTGAAGGTTACAAGATTTCCCGGCTTACACGTAGTTCTCAGGTGCAGGCGGGAGATGTGCAGTGGGATCCTTCGCAGCCTTTGTCTGCCGGGTTGGTCTCTGGTTTTGACGCGGTTGTGCATCTTGCGGGCGAATCGATCGTTGGGCGATGGACGGAAAGTAAAAAGCGCCGCATTCGCGAGAGTCGAGTTTTGGGAACGCGGAATTTGGCTGAAGCGTTGGCGAAGGCATCGCCCCGTCCGTCGGTTTTGGTTTGCGCTTCGGCGGTTGGATATTACGGAAGCCGCGGTGATGAACTACTGCGGGAGGAGAGTGCCTGCGGCCATGACTTTTTGTCAGAAGTCTGTCGCGAGTGGGAAGCAGCAGCAAAGCCCGCGACTGATGCGGGTATTCGCACGCTGCACACTCGCTTCGGATTAGTTCTCAGCCGCAAAGGCGGGGCGTTGCAGAAGATGTTGTTGCCATTTCGACTTGGAGTTGGCGGACGAGTTGGAAGCGGGACGCAGTGGTGGAGTTGGGTAGATCTTCAGGATGTGACTGGGGCTATGTTGCATGCGCTCAAAAGCAATCTTCAGGGGCCGGTGAATTTTGTGGCTCCTAATCCCGTGACCAATCTGGAATTCACCCATGTGCTGGGAAGTGTGTTGGCCCGGCCGACGATTTTTCCCGTACCTGCCTTCGCCGCGAGGTTAGCGTTCGGGCAGATGGCGGATGAGCTTTTATTGGCGAGTCAGAGAGTGGAGCCGGTGAAGTTGAGAGAGAGTGGGTATCAGTTCAAGTTTTTGGATTTGAGAAGTGCACTCGAGGCGATTCTGAAACATTGAGCTAAGCAGCCTTGGAAATATTTGGTCAAGAAACTTACGGCTTTGGCGCCATGTAAGTCTTCGTGATGCGGTCGTGCCAGCACAACTGGTCTTCATCTAGATAACACCACGCATAACCCAGACAGAGTGAGACTGCGGAAAGTATCGAGGCCAGCACACGCCATCTGCGCAAGCGGCGGGGGGTGGTAGTGCCATCGAAACGGTTGAGTTCGAGTCCGGCCAGTTTCAATCCTGGCGTTGATCCTGAGTAGACAAGCAACAGGTATTGATAGCTTCCCCACAATATTGCTATCAGCAAGACGCCGTCTATGAGGACAGACCGTAGCGGAGGTGGTGCATCTGTGATGCGCAGGAAAATGTAGCCGAATAGTGCAACAGCGACTGCGACAATTAGTCCGTCCATTGCTCCGGCTGCCATGCGCCGCCACATTGGCGCTGTGAGCATAGGGATTTCAATCCCCGGGCGCTTTCCTTCTTCGACCACCGGCATGGGCTCGATCGAGATGCCACCCAAGGCTGGCGGGAGGAACTCTGATTCCGGGACCTCAAGAATGCGCGGGCGCTCCATGACGGGATCGGCCAGGGCATCGATCCAGGCTGTAGAAAGGGAATTTTGCCGCGGAAATTCTATGAGGCGACCGGTCGGCTCTGCCGTCTTGGTCGAAGCTGCCAACTCGGGAGCGGGTGGCAGATCCACGTGATCGCGGGCGGTTGATTCGAGGGTGGCGTAGGCTGGCGCTGCCGCGGTGGCTGCTTGCTGTGATGGGGCCATCCAGGAAGGCTCGGTGCCTTCCAATTTGAGTTGTAAAGATGGGTAGCGGGGCGGCTTAGGCTTGTGGCGGGTGCGATATTCGTTCAACTTGGCTGCCAGTTCCTGCTTCCATGCTGCTGGATCTTGGTAGGCCTGAAAAATTGAAGTCTCAGACAAATCCGCCGCTAAAGTTTCGGTTGGTGCTGCTGTCTCGGAAGGTTCCGGACTTTGGTCTAAATGGGCTGAGCCCGGTTGCTCCAGACTGGCAGCGAATTGTTCCTCACTGGCATCGTAGGACTCAGGATCGGGCCAGCGCGATGGTTTTTCAGCCTGCAGAGTAGGCTCGTAGCGCTCAGTTTCAGGATTCTTGTCGCAGTGACAAACGGGGCCACAAATTGGGCAGGACATGTACGGGTCTTCTATCAAACAACAGCTTGTGAATATTGCAGTTATCTTTCGGATTTCTGGTGCTTTGCCGGTTGGGGCAGCGCCATGCTAACGTCACGCATATCCATCATGCACTCAGGCTGCGTGCGCACCCGATGACTTCCCGCACACGATTCTTTATCACGTCGGTGATGCTTTGTCATTGGTTTGTAGGCACCTCGCTAGTTACCAGCCAGTTGCGCCCAGCCGATCGACAAGCAGAGATCGTGCCAACAGCGCCTTCGGCGCTTGATCGTGAAGAAGTGACCATCCGTTCGTTGGAACAAGAAAAAGACGGGCCGATTTACAAACTCCGAGGCCAGGTTGAAATCCACTACGGCCCCTACACGTTGTATGCGGATGAGGCCACCTACAACTCAGATACGGGCGAAGCCGTCGCTGACGGTCATGTGGTACTCGACGGAGAAACCAGCGACGAACATTTGCAGGCGACCCATGGTACCTACAACACGCGGACAGAGACCGGAAAGTTTGAAAACGTCATTGGAACCATCGGACTGCAGACACGTGAGCGCCGGTTTGTCTTGACTTCGCAGACGCCTTTCTACTTCACCGGGAAAATGGTGGAGAAGACCTCCCCAGACCACTACGTTGTTCACGATGGAACTGTGACCACCTGTCAGTTACCTAAGCCCAAATGGCAGTTTTCTGCCGGGAAAATCACCGTCGATGTCGCCGGCGACGCAAAGATTTACAACAGCGCCTTCCGCGTTGAGGGCGTCCCGATTCTCTATTTCCCTTATGCCACACACCCGGTGGAACGGCAGCGTAAATCTGGATTGCTGGTCCCGAATATTGGAAATTCATCGCGTAAGGGATTCGTTTTGGGAGAGTCCGGCTATTGGGTGATCAATCGCACCATGGATCTTTTGGCTGGGGCAGAATATTTCTCCAAACGTGGTTGGGCACCGCAGGGAGAATTTCGGGCACGTCCGAGTGAACGGTCGTTCGTAGATCTCAACTTTTTCAGCGTGTTTGATCGTGGAATTTTGCAGCCGGATCCGAATGCCCCGCCCAACACGACTCCTCAGTTGGTGAATGTGGATCAGGGCGGTACCAACGTTCGCCTGGACGCAGAAAGCAGCTTTCATAACTTCCGCGCCGTGGCCAACGTGGATTATCTCAGCTCTTATGTCTTCCGGCTGGCGTTTAACGAAGTTTTCACGGCTGCGGTGAACTCTGAGGTCAAGTCGCAAGCATTTTTGACCAACACCACCAACGGCTATTCCTACAACATACTCACGCAGCGCTACCAGAACTTTGAGAGCACAACCAAAGGGGATGTCATTACCATCCTGCATGCTCCGACGATTGACCTATCGAGCGTTGAGCACCAGATAGGAACATCGCCATTTTATTGGGCCTATGACGTTGTCGGAGATGGACTGTCGCGTAGTGAGCCATCCTTCAATACCGGCCGGCTGATTGGGCGTTTTGACTTCTATCCGCGAATTTCTTTGCCGTTGCTGGTGCGCGGGTGGAGCCTGCGAGCGCTGGTGGGAGCGCGGGACACGTTATACACCAAACAGCTTGCCGCCAATCCTGCTTCGGTGGGAGTCGCAGTCGATGATCCGATCAACCGGAGGGATTTGGAGGGATCGCTGGAAATACGTCCTCCGGCAATCGAGAAAGTTTTTGATGGGGAATTTCTCGGGCGAAAATGGAAACACGTGATCGAGCCGGGCGCGACCTATCGTTACGTGACCGGGATCAACAATTTCGACCGCATTTTGCGGTTCGATGCGCGCGACATCGCGAGCGACACAAATGAAGTTGAGTATGCCGTGGTAAACCGGCTTTATGCCAAGAGGCTTACGCCCGCTAAGAAAGACTGTGATGCTGGCATGCCGCTTCTGACCGCGGCCGGACGTCCGAACGAAAGCCGCGTTCCCTGGAACCAGGAGCCCGCAGAGCCCGATTGCAGTGAGCAACCAGCTGTCCGCGAAGTAGTGACATGGGAGCTGGCGCAGAAATATTTCATTGATCCCACCTTTGGCGGGGCGCTGGTTCCGGGAGCACGCAATGTGTTCACTACAACTGTTGACCTGACCGGCATTGCCTTCCTTACCGAAGCACGACGGCTTTCTCCACTGCTTTCGCGGTTGCGTTTTCAGACAACCGAACGAACAAGCGCGGAGTGGGACCTCGATTACGACATCAAGAAGGGACGCATTAATTCCAGCACCGCCTTACTGGACTACCGCCTGGGCCCATTCACAATTGGGGGGGGAGATGCCTTCCTGCGGCTTCCCGGAGAGACTTCCACTGATACGCAGCTTTTTAATCAATTCCGCGTACTGCTGGGCTACGGCGCTACCAATAAGCGCGGAATGAGCGCTGCGGCCAATGTTGGGTTCGATGCCAATCAGGGTTTTCTGCAATATGCCTCTGCCCAGACTACCTATAACTGGGACTGCTGCGGGTTTAGCGTGGAATATCGGCGGTTTGCCCTTGGTCAGGTGAGGAATGAAAACCAGTTCCGGTTTACCTTCGCCCTGGCGAATATAGGATCGTTTGGGAATCTGGGACGCAAGGAACGGCTTTTCTAGCCACATCGCGGCCCGGCTCGTCTAAGATATTCATAATGTCTTCCGGGCAAAATCTCGAAGCCAAGCGGTCCGCCATCGACACCCAGCTGAATGGGCTTGGGCGACTGCTGGTGGCTTATTCCGGGGGGGTTGATTCTGCTTTTCTGGCTTGGGCTGCATATCAAGCGCTCGGCGACCGAATGCTCGCCGTAATCGCCGATTCTGCGAGTCTGGCCCGGACACATCTTCAGGACGCCATCGCTTTCGCTTCAGAACAAGGCATCCCCCTTGAGGTAATTGCGACTGAGGAACTTGACCGGCCCGAATACATTCGCAATGACTCTTCGCGTTGCTACCATTGCAAAGACGAGTTGTTCACCGTGATGGAGGGCTACCGGAGTGCGCATGGTTTTGACTCCATCGCCTATGGCGTCAATGTGGACGATCAAGGCGATTTTCGCCCCGGGCAAGCTGCGGCGAAACAACACAATGTTTCTGCCCCGTTGCTCGAAGCTGGGCTGACCAAGCAGGAAATCCGTGAGCTGGCCCGCGCTGCCGGCCTTCGTATCTGGGACAAGCCTGCCTCCGCCTGTCTCTCATCTCGCATTGAATACGGGCGCCCGGTCACACGTGAAGCGCTCAGTGTTGTGGAGCAGGGCGAAGATGCACTACGCATCCTCGGCTTTCGACAATTTCGCGTGCGGCACCATGGGGAGATCGTGCGCATTGAGATCGCTCGCGAAGAACTTGTACGCGCACTCACTCCTGAGATGGCAGCGGAGTTCACCCGCGTTTTCAGAACCTTGGGATTCAAATTTGTGACCCTTGACCTGGAGGGGTTCCGATCAGGTTCAATGAATGCCCTGTTACCGGTCGGGGAGATCACCCGAAGCGCTTAGCCGATTGATTTAGAAGGGCTTTCGACGGTTCTGTTACCGTCGTCCCAGGCCCGTCGTTAGTGCCTGGTCGGGCACCCGTACCTGCCGCTGTGTGAGATAATTTGGCATTGATTCCTCAATGTATAGGCGGTTTCTAGTGGCGCTATTCCGGCGGGCCTTTGCGGCCTTTTTGCTCATTTGTCTTGGGTGTTCCGCGCAATCGGTGTCTCCTGATCTATCTCATAAGATCGAAGTGCAGGTTCGGAGCTTTTACAATCTTCCGGCCCGAGTGAAGTTGGTGTTGGGGCCAATTCAGCCGAGTGAATTTCCTAACTACGACGCGCTCACCATCACTTTGGATGGCGGAGACAAGAAAGTCACTTACGATTTCCTGCTCTCCAAGGACCGCAACACTCTGATTCGCCAGACCAAACTCGACCTGACCAAGGACCCATTCCTCGAAGCCATGAAAAAGATGGACCTGACCAACCGTCCGGTGCGGGGAACCAAGAGCGCGAAAGTCATCGCCGTCAATTATGACGATTTCGAATGTCCCTATTGCTCGCGCATGCATCAAACGCTGTTTCCCGAGCTGCTCAAGGAATACGGCGACAAAGTGCAGTTCGTTTACAAAGATTTTCCCCTGTCGGAAATCCATCCTTGGGCGATGCACGCGGCCGTGAATGCAAATTGCCTGGCGGCGCAGAACAACGATGCCTATTGGGATTTCGCGGATTACATGCATAACAATCAGCGAGAAATTAATTCTTTGAAAGGCAATGCGACCCAATTCACTGCCCTCGATCGCATTACCGTGGACCAGGGCCAGAAACATTCTGTGGATATACCCAGGCTGCAAACCTGCATTAAGTTGCAGGACGAAACTGCGGTCAAGGCTTCACTCAAAGAAGCGGAAGGTTTGGGGGTTGACGGCACTCCAGCACTGTTCGTCAACGGCCAAAAAGTGGAAGGCGGAGCATTACCCATCGAAGATCTCCGCGAAGTCCTGGATCGTGCGCTGGTGGAAGTGGGCTTGACACCACCAGTACATCCTGCGGGACAATCTTCCGGTTCCGGCGGCCAGTGATGCACACAGCATCCTAATTTTTAGCGACTTACAAAATGTTGCGGTGGATTTTTGCGTGGAGGATTGCTTGAAAAAAATTCCCTCATGGCAGGGCATGGCCTTGATTCTGGTTACGACCTTTCTCTCTCTTGGCTCCAGTTGCGGAAGCAAGGACGGCAAGGGAGAAGTGATGGCGACCGTCGACGGCCGCAAGATCTATCGCGAGGAAGTAGACAAATACTACCGCACCCAGACCGCAGGCTCCTCCCAACAGCCCAGTGGCGAGCAGGCCACCAGCCTGCGGCTCAGCATTTTGCGGCAACTGATTGATACCGAAATCCTGATGCGCCGCGCGGAGAAGCTGGGGCTGCTGGCTACTGACGATGAAGTGGAACGCCGTATAACCGAGGTCAAAGCGCCCTACACCAACGAAGAATTCGACGCCCGGCTGAAGGAACGGCAGATTACGGTGGATGATTTCAAACGTGAGATTCGCCGTCAGCTGACCATGGACAAGGTCTTGAACAAGGAGATCACATCGAAGATCAGCATTTCCGATCAGGACATCAACGACTATTACAAGGCGCATACCGCGGAATTTAACTTTGTGGAGCCGCAGTATCATCTGGCGCGCATTCTGGTAAGCCCGATTCCCAATCCGCAGGCGCAGAATAACAAGGCGCAGAACGATACGGAAGCACGCAAGAAAATCCAGACCATTCTTAATCGACTGGATAGCGGCGACGATTTCGCGACTCTCGCGGCAAATTTTTCGGAGGACACCGAGACTGCCGCTAATGGCGGGGATTTGGGATTTATTCCGGAGTCTTCCCTTAAGAACACCGATCCGTCGACCCGCGAGGCAGTTTCCAAGCTGGTACCGGGCCAGCATACCCAGATTCTGCCTTGGGAAAACCCCTCCACCAAACAGCTCATTGGCTATCAGATTGTAAAGTTGGTTTCCAAGGAGCCTGCCGGGCAGCGTACATTAACTGATCCACGAGTGAAGGAAGCCATTCGCTCACAGCTTCGCGATCGGCGTGAGCAGCTGTTGAAAGCTGCTTATGACGAAGCCATGCATGATCAGGCTAAGGTGGAAAATTTCTACGCGCAGAAAGTGCTGGAAACTAACGGAGCTGTGCAATAACACTAAATTTTGAAACTTCAAACACACGCGAAGCAAGCTGCGCCTGCTCAAGCACACAAAACAAAAGCCTCTGCCAGTTAAGCAGAGGCTTTCAGTTCTTTAACCGGTTCTATTATTTCGGCTGATCCATCACAATTCCCTGTGCGCCGGGCTGCTTTTCGGCCCTGGCCTTCTTAACCGCCATTGCCTGATCTACGTAGTCATCCGCTTTTTTGGTATCAGCCTGTTTGGCTGCTGCATCACCACACTCCAGGTCACCCTTGCGGCGGTAAAGCAGGTTCAGATACGCCATGGCATCATCGTAGTCGGGACGCAACGCAATCGCTTTGTTCAGGTTGTCGATTCCATCCTGAACAATGGAATCGTTCTGGCTCTTCAGTGCAGGACAAAGCTTCTTGTCTTTGATGATGTCATCGTCGACTTTGAGCCCTTCCTTGGATTTCATTTCGGAAGCATTCTGATAAGACTGGGTCCAGTCGATGACGCCGATCGAGTAGTAGGTTTCGGGATCGTTGGGATCGAGTTCGGTCACTTTGTGGTGATATTGCTTGGCGTCATCCAGCTTCTTCATGTTGAAGTACAACGCAGCAATACCCTTGAGGCTGTTTATGTTCTTGGGATCTTTTTCCAGAACTGCCTTGTATTCATCAATGGCTTGCTGCCCTAGCTGGTTGTTGTCCGGCGTGTCGGCTCCGGGCGTGTACTGCGTGGCATACGCGGTGGCCAGATAAATACGTGCGTTCAGAAGACTCGGATCCAGCTGCGCGGCCTTCTGGAAGTGGTCCACGGCCTGTTCGGGGTGGTTGGCCTTGAAGGCCTGGACGCCCTTGTTGAGTTCCGAGCGCGCTTTCAGCTTGTCGCAGCTCGTGGTGAGGAGCACTGCCAAACCGATGGATCCCAGCGCCAGCATTTGTAAGCTTTTCTTCATTGCAGCCAGATCTCCTATGGAATCATCCCACTAAATACGGAAGAAGGCGCGGGCTGAAAACCCGCGCCACATATCGAACTCCCAAACGTGGTTAATTACCAGCTTCTATTTTTGCGGTAATCAGACCCACTTTATCCACACCCGCGGCGTGCGCGAGGTCAATCACCGTGGCCACATTGGCAAACGGAATATTGTCGTCCGCCTTGACGAACATGACCTTCTCAGCGCGGGTCTTGAAGATGTCATTTAACCGGCCCTGAAGACTGTCGAAGGTGGCATCGTCCTGATTGATTTTCACGCCCGGAATATTGTTCGGACCATGGTCCATCAACTGCACCACGATTGTGCGATCCGTCGGCGGGTTTTTCGGTGCATTCGGCGGCGGCGGCTGAGGCACCAGCGCATCCAAGCCTTTGGGCGTCAACGGCGTGATCACCATGAAAATGATGAGCAGCACGAGCAGCACGTCAATCAACGGCGTTACGTTGATGTTCGCGCTCTGACCTCCGCTTGCCCCCCCTGTTGTCATTGACATATCGAATCTCCTGTTGTCGCGACTAGACCGAAGCGTCTATGAAACTATTGACCAGCCGGCGGCGGACCGCCGATCGTGTTTTTCTTCTGCTCGGTCAACAAACCTAACTGATCAACACCAGCGGCACGAACGTTGTCCACAACGTCAACGACATACTTGTATCGCGCACGGCCATCCGCTTTCACAAACACCATTTTGCTGTCTGACTTGGACGCCAAACGGTCCCTGATTTTCTGCGTGATCGAGTCGAGTTCAATCCTATCGTTGCCCAAGAAAACCTGTCCGTCCCGCGTGACCGCGAGCAGTAACGCATCGTCTTTGTCGGCGTCCTGCATGGGCGTGGGATTGTCAACTTTCGCCATGTCCACGTCTTTTCCGTGCTGCAACATGGGGGTGATGACCATGAAGATGATGAGCAGCACGAGCATCACGTCCACCATCGGGGTGACGTTGATTTCCGAGCTTACCTTGGCGCCTTCATTACGGGTTGCGATTGCCATGTCTTTTCTCCTACTCCTGTTGTCGGAAGAGCCCAGGGTTGAACCCTTTCAACCCCGGGCCAGCAACTCATGAACGTCCGCAACAGAGTTAGCGGCGGACCCCAGCTCCGCGGCGCTTCAAGAAATAGTCGATCAGCTCGCTGGAGGAGTTGTCCATTTCGACGTCGAATGCTTCGACGCGGCCGGTGAGGTAGTTGAACATCATGACGGCGGGGATGGCGACGAACAAGCCGATGGCCGTGGTCACGAGAGCTTCGGAAATACCGCCGGCCACTGCACCGAGACCGGTGGTCTTGCTGGCAGAAATTTCGCGGAAGGCGTTCAGAATGCCGAACACGGTGCCGAACAGTCCGACGAAGGGAGCGGTCGACCCGATGGTGGCCAAGCCGCCTAATCCGCGCTTCAGTTCAGCGTGGACGATGGCTTCGGTCCGCTCGAGAGCGCGCTTGGAAGCTTCGATGATTTCGCCAGGAATTTCGCCGCTGTCCTGGTGGGCACGGAATTCCATGAGGCCGGCGGTGACTACCTTGGCCAGATGGCTCTTCTTGTTGCGCTCGGCAACTTTGATGGCTTCATCAATACGGCCATCGCGAAGCGCGCCGGCGACTGCCGGAGCGAATGCGCGAGACTGTTTGCGGGCCGCGCTGTATGCCATGGCGCGATCGATCATGACGCCGATGGACCAGCCGGACATGATGAAGAGGATGATGACGACACCTTTTGCGACCCATCCCATCTGGTGCCACAACGAGAGCGGATCAAAACCTACCTGCTGGTCCTGGAACAGCCAGGTAGCAACGGCGGCTGCGTGAGTAAGAGTATGTGCTGCTAAGTTTGCTAGCATGAGTTGCATTTCCTCCTGAGGGAACTCGTCAACTTACAAATTTTCTTCCGCGATATCCGGTAAAATCAGCCGGACTCGAAAACCACTTTCAAGTCACGCAGTTCTCATGACTTATTTGAGAGCAGCGGTCCGGCAAACTGTCGGATGTTTAACCTCCGGCCAGCGTGAAGTTGACTTCGATCGTCGTGTCCACTTCAACCGCTTCGCCGTTCAGCAGATACGGCCTGTACTTCCACTGCTTTACAGCATCCAGCGCTGACTGGATCAACATTGGATGCCCACTGATGACCTGAAGGTTTTGAATGTCGCCAGATTTACTGATCTGGGCCTGTAAGAGAACCTTACCCTGAATGCGAGCGGTGCGGGCCAGGGGCGGATAAGTCGGATTGACTCTGCGCAGCAGAAGACCCGACGTCACACCTTGAGACACGCGCACGCGTTGCGGTGTGGCAACCTTGGGAACCGGAGCGCTGGTGCTGCTGATAATGCTGCCCAGAACGCCGCCCATCTGTCCACCCGGAACGCCACCCGGAACGCCACCAACCACACCGGTAGCCATCATCGGCGGAGGCGCCTCGTCTTCCTTAATCATTTGTACTTTCTCTGGAATCTTGGTCGGGGTACGCAGTTGACCGTTGATGATATCGGTCTGCACCTGCTTCACGACCCGTACCGGAGCTGCGGCCGGCGGGGGCGGAGGCGGGGGGGGCGGAGGCGGGGCCACCAGCAATGTCGCCTGCAACGCCTTCGGCAAGGCTTCGGTGAATAGCAGTGGAATCAGCACCAGGACGCCGATCAAGCCGATCTGAAAAAGGAATGCGATCGTCGTAGTACCGCCACGCTTGGTTTTAAGCTTATTACCCGATTCTATTAGGCTGTCTTCAAACATAAGGTTCTCCTACCCACACCCTACGCATTATTTAGACACCGCCTGTTCCCAAAATGCTCCCAGCCTGGAGTCACCGTACCCAATTGGACGCCGATAACAAGTCTTTTACTATCAACGTGTTATTCGAGAGAACATGTAAAACCGTTTTATGCCTTCACTTTAATTTTTTCCTGGCGATTATTGGCTTTACCGCCAGTCACCGCCATAGTGGGCTTCTTGCTGTCCCGCCAGTCCTGCCATGCCACCAAAATTGGAGCAGCAATTGCAATCGAGGAATATGTTCCAATCAGAATCCCGATAACAAGAGCGAAAGAAAACCCTCTCAATACCTCGCCGCCAAATAAATAGAGCGCTAAAACTGTAAGAAACGTTAACCCTGCGGTAAGTATCGTCCGGCTTAGGGTCTGATTAATGCTGCGGTTGACGACATCGGCCAATTTTTCCCGCCGCATCAACTTCAAGTTCTCGCGGATGCGGTCAAAAATGACAATGGTGTCATTATTCGAGTAGCCGATCAGCGTTAGGATCGCGGCGATCACGGTAAGCGATATCTCACGGTTCGTCAAGGAAAATGCGCCTAGAGTGATCAGGGTATCGTGAAAAACCGTTATTACCGCGGCCGCGCCATAGATCCATTCGAAGCGGAAAGCGAGATAAACCAGCATTCCAACCAACGAAATCAAAGTGGCCCTTATCGCCTGCCAACGCAGCTGATCGCCGACCTGAGGTCCGACGATTTCTACATTTTTCACGCCGAAGTTAGAAAGGTAAAAACCGTCTTGCAGCGAACTCACAACCGACGGATCAGTTACGCTTTTCAGGTCATCGAGCGTACTGAGGACCCCGCCCCTAGCCTTGTCCCGATAGTCAGTAATCGCCCGGGCGAGCGTGGCATAACGTTGATTCGCATCTGCTCCGGCCCGCAGTGGGTCTTTTTCCAGCAGATAGTTCTCAATTGTCAAAGAACTGGCATTGTTCAGATCCTGTTTCCCAGGTTGAGCGTTGCTTTCAAGAGCATTGATAATTTGGGTTTTGCCCTGATCGAGCGCTTTTTCGCTGGTTTCCCGGATGTCCAGGTCGATCAGTACTTCATGGTTAGACACCGGACCGTAGGTTTGTATCCGCGCATTCGGCAGCCCGGCTTTGCGCATGGCTTCATGGATATTGTTGGTATCCGGGGTCTGAGCAAATTTCACGTAGACCAGAGTGCCGCCGCGGAAGTCAACGCCAAGCGGGATGCCGTGCCAGAACAGCATGGAAAAAACACCGGCCACGCTGAATATCAAAGAGAAGGCGAGGAAATACCACTTTTTCCCCAGAAAATCGATGTTCGCATTGCGAAAGAATTCCAAAGCTATTTGATCCTTTTATTGCGCGTGTCGAGACGGGCTAGCCCGTCTATTTCGTTCTAAATACTCAAAGCCTCGCCCCGCTGATGGCGACCCAACACCCAATCAAAGATCATGCGTGAGACGAAAACGGCGGTGAAGAGGTTGGCCAAAAGGCCGAAGGTCAGGGTTACGGCGAATCCCTTGACCGGGCCCGTGCCGAATAAAAACAATATTGCAGCCGAGACAACCGTGGTCACGTGAGTGTCGACGATGGTGATCCAGGCATGACTGAAACCCTGTTCCACGGCCGAAGGTGGCGTTTTCCCGTTGCGCAACTCTTCGCGAATGCGCTCAAAGATCAGCACGTTCGAGTCGACGCCCATTCCTACGGTAAGAATCACTCCGGCAATTCCTGGCAGAGTCAAGGTTGCGCCACTGAATCCAAGGAAGCCGAGAAGGATAACCAGGTTTAAGATGAGTGCCAGATCAGCGTTGATACCCGCTCCACGGTAGTAAATCAGCATGAAAACCAGGACCGCAATCATGCCGATGACGGCGGCAGTGACGCCCGCCGAGATGGACTCTTTGCCGAGTGAAGGACCAACGGTTCGCTCTTCCAAATAGTTAAGACCCGCAGGCAAGGCGCCGGAGTTTAATACCAGAGCCAAATCCTTTGCGGTTTCTTCTTTCATTCCGCCGCCGCTAATGCGGCCCTGATCGTGGATTTCGTCATTGATGGTCGCAACTTCACGGACACGGCCATCCAGCACAACCGCGAGACTTTCCTTGATGTGTTCGCGGGTGAAGTTGCCGAATTTGCGGCCACCCTCATTGGTCAAACTGAAGCTTACTTCTGGTTGGTTGGTATTGGAATCGCGGTTCACGCTGGCGCCATTCGGCCGCAAGTCAGCTCCTGCGACAGCCGAACTGCGCGTCACCAGATACCAGCGGTTATCTTCGTCGATCGAATTTCCCAACCCGCGATATTTCATCAGGATGGAATTCGGAGGATACATACCGCCATTCTGCTGAAGAGCTTCGCTTTCGCTCGCGTACGGCCCACCCAACACCTGCTTGATTTCCAGCATCGCAGTGGACTTAATGATGTCTTTCACGCGAGTGGGATCATCGACACCGGGCAACTGCACAAGGATCTGGTATTGACCCAAACCGTGTTGCTGAATGATCGGCTCAGAAACACCGAGCGAATCTATGCGGCTGCGGATGGTTTCAATTGCCTGGTCGACCGCTCGATTTTTAAGCTCGCTCAGACTTTGCAGCTTCATGGTCAGCGTGAGGGAATTCTCCGCCCCGGTCCGATGATCGAACTCGGGAAGACGGTCATTGATGACACCTTCCAGGTCTGAGCGCTGATCGCCAGACACACCCTTGATCGCGATCTGGTCTGGATTGTTGCCGGGATCGGGCTTACTGATGTCGGTGTAGTTAATCTTGCGGCGATTCATCTCATCTTTCAGAAGATCAACCGCACGGTCGGAGGTGCTGTTTACCGCATCATTGACCTGAACTTGAAGGATCAGGTGAGTTCCGCCCTTCAGATCGAGGCCGAGGTGGATGCGTTCACCGATTGCCGCCAACAACCCCTGTCCTGACAATGACTTTGGCAGGCCGAGGATTCCATACAAGAAAACCAGCAAAATACCAACCGTGACGCCGAGTTTCCAGCCTAAATTCTTGTTCATGACATTAAGAAATTGCGAATGAATATTTTTATTTTTCCACTTTACCCGGTTCGTCGGCGGTCGTCACCGAAACGACCGAGGAGCGGGTCACTTCTATTTTCAAATTGTCCGGCGGCACGCGAAGATGAAGAGAATCATCGCGCAAAGCGATGATTGTGCCCTTTAATCCTCCGCTGGTGACGACCTTGTCGCCGTTCTTCAGTTCACTCAACATGTTCTGCCACTTCTTCTGCCGGCGCTGCTGCGGCATGATCAAAAGAAAATAAAAGACTCCAAAGATGAAGATGAGCGGAGCAAAGCTCAGCCATCCACCCAAACCGCCCGGCGTGTCGAAAGCCAATAGATGAAAGTTCATTTACCTGGTATCCGCTTTCAGCCAAACCTCAGGCCGCACCTATCGGTGTTCAACGCCCTGTGAATTTCGCTCTGCGGGAGTCTTGTGTATTCAGGCCGGATATTCTTCAGCTTTCAGGCAGTACCAGGGATGGGTCTCTCCCCGGAAAGAAAACTGGCCCTCTTTCCAAGTTCAATAGAATGCCGTACACTCCGCATTTCGTCAAGGTAATAGGTCAGGTTGTGGACGGTATTTAAGACCTGCGCGAGCACCTCGTTGGATGCATAAAGATGACGCAAGTAGGCCCGTGAATAGCGGGCACAGACCCGACAGTGACAATTTGCGTCAAGTGGCCCATGGTCAGAGGCGTAGCGCGCCTGCTTAATAGAGACTTTTCCCTCTGAGGTAAATAGCAGGCCGTGGCGGGCGGCGCGAGTCGGTAGGACACAGTCCATCATGTCGATGCCGAGATTGGAGTATTCAACAATCTCTTCGGGCGTTCCCACTCCCATCAGATAGCGAGGTTTGTCGGTGGGGAGGTGCTGGATGGTCGATTCGACTACTTCGCGAGTGACCTTGCGCGACTCGCCTACGCTCAGTCCGCCGATGGCATAGCCGGGAAAACCGATTTCTACCGTGCGCTCGGCGGATTCTTTTCTTAGTGCCAAGTCCATGCCGCCTTGGACGATTCCGAACAACGACTGAGTGGCGCCTGGCGGGGTGGGAGCCATGATCCAGTTCCCGGTTCTCGGTTCCAGTTTCTCGGACTTCCAGGGGACTTCGTACTTGTGCTCCTCAAAATGCTTTTTGCTGCGAGCCGCCCAGCGGAGAGTCAGTTCCATCGATTGGCGCATGCGCGTTCGGTCTGCGGGATACTCGGTGCACTCATCGAAGGCCATGATGATGTCAGCGCCAAGGCCAATTTGCGCTTCCATCGCACTCTCAGGACTAAACAGGTGCGCAGAGCCGTCGAGGTGTGAGCGAAAAGTCACTCCCTCTTCTGTGACTTTGCGTAACTCGCTGAGGCTGAAAACTTGAAAGCCGCCAGAGTCTGTGAGGATCGAACGCGGCCAAGACATGAAGCCATGCAATCCCCCGAACTTGCGAACTTGCTCGACTCCCGGCCTCAAATAGAGGTGGTAAGTATTTCCTAACAGAATCTGCACGCCCAGTTCTTCAAGCAAATCCTGCGGTACACCTTTGACTGTCGCTAATGTGCCGACCGGCATGAAGACAGGAGTTTCAATTTCACCGTGTGGAGTAATCAATTTTCCGGCGCGTGCTCGGCCGGACGTGGCTTCTATTTTGAATTCAATAGACACAGCACTGGATTGTAGCGGAGAAATGTCACTGCGCTCGGACGTCCAGAATCGTGATTGCGCCTTGGATGGTTCCGTTCGCGACAATCAATTTGCCGACACTCACCGGTAATTTGAATCTCCTGGGTCCGGCGGCACCGGGATTGAAGTACAGAACTTTGTTTTTGACCTCTTGTTTGGGAACGTGAGTGTGCCCATAGACGACGGCGGAAAATCCTGCGGCTTCAGGTTTGAAGTCCAACATTGCCAGGTTGTGCAAGGTGTAAATCAAAATCTCGCCGGCCTCGAGCACATTGCTCTCCGGTATATTGTGAGTCCGGAGATCACAGTCCACATTGCCGCGAATGGCAGTGACCGGCGCGATTTCCGCGAGCTGATCGAGAATGTTCCGATCTCCGATGTCGCCCGCGTGAATGATGTAGTTCGAACCTTCGAGAGCGGCTAAGGCTTCATGCCGCAACAGACCGTGGGTATCGGAAATGACGCCGACGACAATTGGAACCGAGCTGCTCATCTGCTCTTATTCTATTTCGATCTCTGTTGAAGACGAATTGGGCGGGTCTTTCTCCAGGGGAGCAAAATCGGCCAGTTCGAGGCGCAGGTTGCCGGAATTAGTAGCGTAGGCGAGCCCGATATCCAGGGCGACGATTTCGGAGCGAATCAGTTTTTCGATTTCCTTATCAAAGTGCTGCATGCCTTCATTATCGCCGACGCGCATGGCATCGAGCAGAGTTTTGCCTTCGCCTTCTCCGCGTTCAACATACTCGCGCGTCCGCAAAGTGGATTTCAAAATTTCAATCGCAGCCACACGCCCGTTGCCGTCTTTGCGTGGCAACAGGCGCTGGGAAACGATGTACTGAAAACTTTTCGCCAGACGATTGCGAACGGTGTGTTGCTCGTTCGGAGGAAACACTCCCACGATGCGCTCGACAGTTTTCGAGGCGTCGATGGTGTGAAGGGTGGATAAAACCAGGTGGCCGGTTTCGGCAGCTTCCATGGCGATTTCGATCGTTTCCTTGTCGCGCATCTCGCCGACAAGGATGGCTTTGGGGGCCTGCCGCAGTGCGGCGCGTAATGCCAGAGCAAAACTTGGCGTGTCACTATGCAACTCGCGCTGGTGCACGATGCAACTTTTGTGTGGGTGGAGAAATTCAATTGGATCTTCAATGGTGAGGATGTGGTACGACTGTTGTTCGTTGATGAGATCAATGATGGCCGCGAGCGTCGAAGATTTACCGGACCCTGTCGGGCCAGTCACCAGCACAATACCGTTGCGCAGATTGGCTACCTGCCGAAGTTCGGCGGGTAAATTTAGCGTTTCAAAGTCTGTGACTTTTACCGGGATGACGCGCATCACGATGGCACAGGTTCCGCGTTGCATGAATACATTCACGCGAAAGCGCGAGGCACCGGACAAGCTGTAAGAGAGGTCGCATGATCCTTTTTCCTGCAAATTGGTCTGCGCGTGTTGGTTGTCGCCGATCAGGTCGGCGGCGATACGCTGGGTGTCGGTCGGAGCCAGCTTGAGATTTCCTACTGCGGTCAAACGTCCGTTCACTTCAACCATGGGCGGCTTACCCGGTGAAAAAAACAGGTCGCTGATTTTTGCCGAGACCTTCAACATGGCGGTCAGCATGGCTCGGGTAGAGAATTGAGGCGTGGGCGCTGGTGCTGCTGCGGCGGCGGTTGGCTCCGGCGAAGTCGTCGTAGAAGACATGCTCTTTCCTGATCAGTTTGAATGGAAGCGTTAAAGTGAATGCAATGGATATGCCAAAGCATCCGTGTAGAAATCTGCCACCAGCTGACTATTAACTCGCTGTAAAGAAAGGACTTTTTAACTTAGAACTTTCCAATTTAAGACGACAACCGAGCTAGGTTGCTCCGGTTGTCTGCTTTCTGGACAAATCGTCTTCTAATGAATGGGCCTGTTTACTGCGCTGACACTACCGGCAAGATGAGGACTGACGGGTGTTCGGCGTCGTGATAGATCGTATTGTTCGCCGAGACGAAGCGCTGTCCGCTTGCCGCTTGCTCGCCAGTGTTGAGGTTGCGATCAAAACGCGGGAAGTTACTGCTTGAAACTTCCAGGCGCAACACGTGTCCCTTTTTGAAGACGTTGCTAGTCGCCCAGAGATCGAGATTGAATTTGTAAATCTGTCCGGGATTCAGCAGGCTCGCCGTCAGGTTCGAGTCGCGATAGCGCCCGCGGATAATTCCTTCGGTTAGATTTTGTGCGAATCCATCGGGCCAGACGTCGACCAGTTTCGCCGTGAAGTCGGTGTCGACCGCAGAAGACTTCGCATAGAGTTCGAGGGAGACTGGGCCGGTCACTTCAGTATCTTGCGGGAATGGAATCGTGGAATACACCAAAACGTCATCCCGCGCTTCCGCCGGACGTTGGTCAAGCGGACCGGGCTTTAGATGATTGCCATCGCAGCAAAGCGGCCCGCCGATTGTGGGCACAGGATTGGCGGGGTCATAGACAAACTGGTCTGTACTTTCTGCTCGTGACGCGGTGGTGGAAAGCGTACCGTCGCCACGTAGAGAGTTCGCTTTGCCTGTCGAATGGAGAAAATATTTTGTGCTGCGAGCTCTGGCCAACGGCCAATCCTCTTCCTCCCGCCATTGATTTGTGCCCATGACAAAAAATTTGACGGGCTTGCCGGCAAATTCGTTTTGCACACCTTTGAAAAGATAGTCGTACCAGTTAAGCGTCACTGCATCTTCGTCGAACAGAGCTTGAGGGCCGAAATCTACATCTCCGATTTTTCTGCCTTCTCCAGCGTGGCCTCCGATAATCACCACCAGATGTTGGCCTTTGCGGGCATTTTCTCCGCCATGCGCTTTGATGCCCATGTAGTTGCGCAGCGAGCCGCCTAGAAAAATGTCATACCATGCCGCGATGTGCAGGATGGGAACATTGATGTCGGCAAAATGTTCTTCGATCGACCAGCGCTTCCAGTATTCGTCGTAGGTCGGATGGGCCAGCCAATCGAGAAAATATGGCGCCAGATCGGCGGAATAAGTGGGCACACCCGATGTCGCAGGAAAATTGAACAGCGGATAAGTGGCGAGTGGAAGCGTCCACATTCCTTTCAACGCATTGGTTTGATTGGTAATGCTGTGGTACAGAGTGTTCTGCGCCAGACCCGATGTCCACGATTGGTTGAACCATTGCTCGAAAGCTCCGCCCTGGTAGGTCCAGTTTTCGTGATAGTTGCTGGCGGTCACCACCGGACAAATCCCCGCAAGATGCGGGGGATGGGCAATGGCGGCGAGCATCTGCGTTGCGCCGACGTAAGAGCCACCGAACATTCCGACTCTGCCGTCGGAGTATGGCAAGGCAGCGGCCCACTCGATGGTGTCGTAACCATCGTCGGATTCGTGCTTGAAGGTGTACCACTCGCCTTCGGAGCTGTAGCGGCCACGGACATCCTGCACCATGACTACGTATCCGCGAGCTGCACCCGCCAGTCCCATGCTTACTTCATTATTTTTGTCGTAAGGCGTGCGCTGTAGAAGAACCGGGAATTTTCCGTCTGCCTTAGGGCGGAAGATGTCGGCATGGAGAATGACGCCATCGCGCATTTTTACGGCGACATTGCGTTCGTAGGTAACAGGGTAAGGATCCGTAGCCCAGGAAAGGCAAGGAAGTAGAATGGCAGCGAAAAATACTAGCCGGTCCCATTTCATAGCCGGGTAGCTTAACAGATTCGAGGGAGAACAAAGAACCATGTGGTGACAGTTTGGCTGTCACCGCGGAATGGTTTATAGCATGGGAGTTTTGTCGTCGATCAGTTTCTTGATCTTGCTGACAAAATCTCCGGCTTGCATGTCTTCTGTCTTCTCTTTTCCTCTTGTACGAACGTTGACCCTGCCAGCTTCGGCTTCTTTGTCTCCGACCACTAAAAGGAATGGCACCTTCTGCAAGGCATGTTCACGGATTTTGGCGTTCATCTTTTCGTTGCGCCCGTCGACTTCCACGCGCACTCCGATTTGCTTCAGCTGTGCCGCCACTTTGTTGGCGTAGTCGATGTGGCGCTCGGCGATAGGAACCATCACTGTCTGTACCGGAGATAGCCACACTGGAAATGCTCCCGCATAGTGCTCGATCAGAACCCCGAAAAAGCGCTCGACCGATCCGTACAGCGCTCGATGCACCATCACCGGCTGCTTACGGGTCCCGTCTTCGGCTACGTACTCTAATCCGAAGCGCTGCGGCAGGTTGAAATCGAACTGGACGGTGGATAGCTGCCATAGACGTCCGATAGCATCCACCAATTTGATATCAATCTTTGGGCCGTAGAATGCCGCTTCCCCAGCAATGATTTTGTATTCGATGTTCAGCTGTTTGAGAACCTTCTCCAGCGAGTCTGTGGCGAACTGCCACTGATCTTCGCTGCCAACAAAACTCGCGCGGTCGCTGGGATTCCAGGTGGAAAGTTCGGTCTGGAATTTGTCGAAACCGAAGTCTTTCAGCACGTCGGCAGCAAATTCGACGCAGCTGGCAATTTCGGATTCGATCTGCTCTGGAGTACAGAAAATGTGGGCGTCGTCTTGAGTGAATCCGCGTACCCGCAATAGTCCATGCATGACACCGGAGCGCTCATAGCGATAAACCGTTCCCAGTTCGCCCAAGCGGACCGGCAGATCCCGGTAGGACTTCAGCGAATCGCGGTAAATCAGAATGTGGCCGGGACAATTCATCGGCTTCAGACGATATTCGGCGTCGTCGAGCTCCATGAAATCAAACATGTTCTGCGAGTAATAACCTTCGTGGCCCGAGGTGTGGAACAACTGTCGGCGCACCACGTGGGGCGTGTAGACCAGCGAATAGCCGCGCTTGACGTACTGGTCGCGCATCCAGTCTTCCATCTCTTTGCGAATGATGCCGCCCTTCGGGTGCCAGAAGATCAGGCCCGGGCCCGCGAGTTCCTGGATGGAAAATAAATCCAGCTGCTGACCGATTACGCGGTGGTCACGCTTTTTGGTTTCTTCGATCTGATGCAAGTACGCATCGAGATCTTTCTTCGAGTAAAACGCAGTTCCGTAAATGCGCTGTAACTGTTGATTGTTTTCATCTCCCAGCCAGTAGGCGCCGGCCACGCTCAACAGCTTGAAAGCTTTGATTCTGCCCGTTGACGGGATGTGTGGTCCGCGGCAGAAGTCCAGAAATTTTCCCGTCTTATAAATCGAGATCTTTTCATCGGGCTTGGTGAACTGTTCGATGAAATGGCACTTCATGAAGTCGCCTTCAGCCTTGAACTTCTCCAGACCTTCCATGCGCGGATAGAACTCACGCGCGTAGGGGATATCCTGCTGCGCGAGCTCCTGCATTTTCTTTTCGAGCTTTTCCAGGTCTTCGTTGGTAAACGGAGTCGGACGGTAGAAGTCGTAGAAAAATCCGGTGTCGGTCGGCGGGCCGTGTCCCAGCTTGGTTTCCGGAAATAGTTCGAGAACCGCCGCAGCCAATAAATGCGCAGACGAGTGGCGGTAGACCATCAGCGACTCCGGGTCTTTCTCCGTGAGAATGCGCAGCTCGCTGTCTTTTTCCAGGGGCTTGGTCAGGTCGATCAGATCGCCGTTGGTCTTGGCCACTAATGCGGCCTCAGCAAGGCGCGGGCTAATGCCCTTGGCGATCTGGAGCGGGGTCGTGCCTACGGGGAATTCTTTCATGCTCCCGTCGGGGAGCTTTATGTGGATGTTATCCGGCATAAGAAAATGTTTTTGGGTAACCATTTGAGATTAACGGAGGATGGCGGGAGGGTCAACGCGGAGGTACGTGTCCAAGATGGTGATAATCGGGGAACACTTGAGGGCGTATGGATGCAGATTTTTACGAACAATTTATGGATTTAGTGGCATCTTATGCTCAGGAGCGATGCCATGAAGCGAATTGATGCGGTGATACGGCAGGAGTTTCTGGACGATGTGAAACAACGGTTGATGGAGGCAGGCGTGGAAGGCCTGACAGCCACCGAAGTGATGGGATTCGGGCGGCAGAAGGGCCACACTGAAACCTATCGTGGACACGAATACAGAGTTGATTTTCACCGCAAATACTTGCTTACAATCATCGTGCGGGATGAACAGGTTGAGCCGGCGATCGATGCCATTATTGCAGCCGCACGTACCGGCAAGATTGGCGACGGGAAGATTTTTGTCAGCGCGCTCGAGGAAGTTGTCCGCATTCGAACTGGAGAAATCGGCGTGGCGGCCTCGTAAGCGTGATTGTTCGGGCTCTGGCGTATGATGTTCGCGCATGGAGATCAACCCCGAGCAGGAACGGGAGCGGCTCAGCGAACGCTATGCGGGGATGCCGCTCGACAAGCTGCAGAAGATTGCCGCTGATTGGCATGAACTCACCGAGATTGCACGGGCAACGTTAGAAACTGAGATTCAGCGTCGTGGCTTCTCCATCCCCGATTCAGTGAAGGCGGCACAATTAGTAACTCCTCAATCAGAAGTCAAAATCTCAGTTCCTGAACAAACCGACGATCCGCCAATAGACATCGCACCGGACAACTCCTCTGCTGCGAAGCTGGTTATGGTTCGGCGCTTTCGCGATCTTCCTGAGGCATTATTGGCTAAGGGGAGTTTGGGCAGCGCAGGAATTAAATCTTTTCTGGCCGATGACAATATCGTGCGTATGGATTGGTTCTGGTCGAACCTTATCGGTGGGGTAAAACTGATGGTGAGCCCGGAGGACGCCAGCGATGCGATCGCTATTCTTGATCAGCCAATTCCGGAAAAATTTGAGGCTTCAGAGGGTGAATATCAACAGCCGCATTGTCCGCAATGCGGCTCGCTGGACGTCAGCTTTGAAGAACTGAACAAGTCCATTGCTTTCGCGAGTGCTTATATTCTCGCTCCTCTGCCTGTTCATAACCGAGGTTGGACGTGCCAGGCGTGTGAACATCGCTGGGACGGCCCGGCCGAACCAGGTTCAGACCCCGAATAAAGCCGTGATTTACTGCCGTAATTTACTTCTGTTTCTTTTCGATCTTGGCCCAGCCGTCTTTGAGGGCAACAGTCCGGTTAAACACGGGCTTGCCAGGCTTTGAATCCGGATCCACGCAGAAATATCCCAGCCGTTCAAACTGATAACGGCTGCCCGGTTTGGCCTCGGCAAGCGATGGCTCAAGCTTGGCTTGGCTGATCAGTTCGAGTGAATTGGGATTCAGGTTGGCGGTGAAATCCTGGCCGTCTTCGGTTTCATCCGGATTTTCTTTGCTAAACAAGGTTTCGTAAACACGAACCTCTGCGTCAACCGCGTGGGCAGCTGAGACCCAGTGGATCGTTGCCTTCACCTTGCGGCCATCGGGAGTGTTGCCTCCGCGGGTGGCGGGATCGTAGGTGCAGTGAACTTCGACTACCTCGCCCTTGTCATTTTTTACGACACTTGTACAGGTGACCAGATAGCCGTAACGCAAACGCACCTCGCGTCCCGGAGACAGACGAAAATATTGCTTGGGAGGGGTTTCGCGGAAGTCATCCTGCTCGATGTAAAGCACCTTGGAGAACGGGACCTGGCGCGACCCCGCCGACCGGTCTTCGGGATTGTTCACCGCATCCATCTGCTCGACCTGTCCCTCGGGATAGTTATCAATCACTACTTTCAAAGGACGTAACACGGCCATCACCCGAAGCGCACGCTTGTTCAGGTCTTCGCGCAGGAAGTGCTCGAGCATTGCCAATTCGATGATGCCGTTGGTGCGGGATACGCCTACTGCACCTACGAAATTTCGAATCGCCTCCGGCGTGTATCCACGGCGGCGCAGGCCAGAGAGCGTGGGCATGCGCGGGTCGTCCCAGCCGCGGACATGACCTTCCTCGACGAGTTGGCGCAGTTTGCGCTTGCTCATCATGGTGTAGGTAAGGCTTAGACGGTCGAATTCGATTTGCTGCGAGGGGAATATTTCCAGCTGCTCGATGAACCAGCGATAGATCGGCTGATGGTCGGCGAACTCCAGCGAGCACATCGAGTAGGTGACCTGCTCCAGCGAATCCGATTGGCCATGAGCGTAGTCGTACATTGGGTAAATGCACCACTTGTCGCCTGTGCGGTGATGTTCGGCATGCAGGATGCGGTACATGACAGGATCGCGCATGTTCAGGTTGGGCGAAGACATGTCGATCTTTGCCCGGAGGACCCGCGAGCCGTCGGGGAATTCGCCAGCCTTCATGCGCTCGAACAAATTTAAGTTTTCTTCTACCGAACGATTACGGTATGGGCTGTCTTTTCCAGGCTGTGTCAAGGTTCCGCGGTACTCGCGAATCTGGTCGGCCGTCAGGTCATCTACGTACGCTTTGCCCGCTTTGATCAGCTTGATGGCCCAAAGGTAAAGCTGATCGAAGTAGTCCGAGGCATAAAACAGATGGTCCCACTCGTAACCCAGCCACCTTACGTCTTCTTGGATCGACTCAACATATTCGGTTTCTTCTTTTTCTGGATTGGTGTCGTCGAAGCGGAGATTGGTCTTTCCTTTAAATTCATCTGCCAAGCCAAAATCCAGACAGATTGCCTTCGCGTGTCCGATGTGGAGATAGCCGTTCGGCTCCGGGGGAAAACGCGTCTGCACCTTCCCCGCGTACTTATTGGTCTTCAGGTCCTCGAGGATGATGTCGCGAATGAAGTTTGAAGGCGCAGTTGCCGCCTCCGGGGATGACTTGCCGTCGTCCCCAGCTGGGGGATGTGAAGGATTCATACGTCGCTAACTATTGTTAATACAGCATGATAGCACGGGCCCGGGATTGATGCTGTGCTGGCAGATCAGGCTTTTTTCAAAAGACGAACCAGTGTGACGACTACCACGGCGCCCAGGATCGCCACCAGAATATGAGCAACTAATCCGGTCGCCTCAAAGCCTAATATTCGCATGATCCAACCGCCAACGATTGATCCGATCACGCCAAGCACTAAGTCCATGACCAGACCGTAGCCGGAACCTTTCATGATCTTGCCGGCGGCCCATCCGGCTACAAGCCCGACCAACGCCAGATAGATGAAGAGATACATGTGCCCCCCTGGAAGTCGGCGAGTTTCAGCCGATTCCCGGCAGGGTATGGCGTGAATGGCGTGGTGTCAAGGGTTATACAGCAGTCTTCGTGGTGGGTAAGCAGATTCGTGCGGCACTTCGTGCCGTCCGAGCACGCGACGTACCCGTACCCCTATGAGCGTCTCGCCGCCGAGCTCGACGACGCCGACTCGGCCGACGTCATCGTGAACCCGGTGCCATCGGGCGACGAAGGCGACGTCCGCGGCGGTCACGGCGCGCTCGACATCACGCAATCGCGCAGCACCCTGCTGGTCTCGGGGCGGGGAGCACGGCGAAAGCCGCTGCTGCAGAATGACGAGCGCGCGATGGAGATCAAGCACGTCGACATCGCGCCCACCGTCGCCAAGGTGCTCGGCGTCTCGCCGAACGCCGTCGCCCGCTACTTGAACAACGGCACCGCGGCCGACAATCCCGACGCCGAGCCCGCCCTGCTCGCCCGCCAGGACGGCAAGGTGCTCGAGGACCTGCTCGCCCCCAAAGTGAACACGTTCGTCGTCGTGATCGACGGCATGCTGCCGGAGAACGTGACGGCGACGCAGACGCCGAACCTCTGCAACCTGATCGGCTGTCCGGGCGCCGTCGCCCCCGATGCAACCGCGCGCGCGACGGTCTACCAAGAAGCGCGCGCCGGCATGGTGTCGCAGACCAACGCCAACCACACCCAGATGGTGACCGGTGCGCCCGGCGCCGTGAACGGCATCGTCGCCAACTCGTTCTATGACCGCGCGACCGCCGCGGAAGCATCGCTCGACCGGCCATCGCTGATCAAGGTTGCG
>Ga0207689_10000069_pt1 | contig 83053 bp, 74 predicted proteins | sample KBSMisM52_FD_184312 | JGI IMG/M metagenome (GOLD analysis project Ga0207689, IMG submission 184312) | Miscanthus rhizosphere microbial communities from Kellogg Biological Station, Michigan, USA - KBS Miscanthus M5-2 (SPAdes) (version 2) | ecosystem: Host-associated > Plants > Roots >...
TGAATGGCGTGCCCGAATACGCCGTCGCCGTGGCGGGCGTGATCGCGAGCGGGGCGCCGCCGCCGCCGTTGATGACTTGGCTCGGCGCCCCGTTGCCGCCACCGCACGCGGCGAGCGACAGGACACCGGCCAGGGCGACCAGGGTGAGGAGTGGACGCAGCCACGTGGTGAGCGGGTATCCGGGCATGATGATGTTGTCCTAAAGATGCGTTTTAACAGTAGGTGAATTGGACGTAGCAACAACGGTCTAGCTAAGTTTGTTCAGATTAAAGCCTAACACCCTGCATGACGCAAGCATTTCCCGCGGAAAGGCCCGTCGGGGTGTCGGTTTGTTGCATTGGGCGCGCGCAGGGCCGGCCGGCATGGCGATTGCCGCAATGCAGCATACCGCGTAACATGGACGGGTTTCGCCTTGTTTTGGCGAATATCATGACGCGCGACGGGCCGGCCGCCGCCTGCGCGCGTGCGACATTCGAGGTCAGCATGGAAAAGCCCGCCGCGACGTCCGGATTCGCCTATCCGCCTCCTGCGCAGGGCCTGTACGACCCGGCGAACGAGCGCGACGCCTGTGGTCTGGGCTTCATCGCGCACATCAAGGGCCGCAAGACGCACGAGATCATCGCGCAGGGCCTGAAGATTCTCGAGAACCTCACGCATCGAGGTGCCACCGGCGCCGACCCGCTGCAGGGCGACGGCGCCGGCATTCTCGTGCAGCTCCCCGATGCGTTCTTTCGGCGCGCGTGCGGCAAGCTTTCGATCACGCTGCCTGCGATCGGCCAGTATGGCGTCGGCATGGTGTTCCTGCCGCAGGAGCCTGCTTCGCGTATGGCGTGCGAGCAGGAAATCGAGCGCGCGATCTCGGCCGAGGGGCAGGTTTTGCTCGGCTGGCGCGACGTGCCGACCAACAACTCGGGTCTGTCGAAGCGCACGAAGGAAGTGGAGCCGGTGATCCGGCAGGTATTTGTCGCGCGCGGCTCGCGCGACATGGATCAAGACGCTCTCGAGCGCAAGCTGTACGTGATCCGCAAGGGCGCGGGCCACGCGATCCAGGCGCTCAACCTGCGCCATGGCAAGGAGTTCTACGTGCCGTCGTTCTCGACGCGCACGATCGTCTACAAGGGAATGCTGCTCGCGCACCAGGTGGGCGAGTACTACGTCGACCTGCACGACGCGACGATGGTGTCCGCGCTCGCGATGGTGCACCAGCGCTTTTCGACGAACACGTTTCCGACGTGGGACCTCGCGCATCCGTTCCGCTTCATCAGCCACAACGGCGAGATCAACACACTGCGCGGCAACTTCAACTGGATTCGTGCGCGTGAAGGCGCGATCGCTTCGAAAGTGCTCGGCGACGACCTGTCGAAGCTCTGGCCGCTGATCTATGAAGGCCAGTCGGATTCCGCGTCGTTCGACAACGCGCTCGAATTGCTCGCGATGGGCGGCTACTCGCTGGCGCACGCAATGATGCTGATGATTCCCGAAGCCTGGGCCGGCAATCCGCTGATGGACGAAGACCGGCGCGCATTCTACGAATACCATGCGGCGCTGATGGAGCCGTGGGACGGGCCGGCCGCGATGGCCTTCACCAATGGACGCCAGATCGGCGCGACGCTCGACCGTAACGGGTTGCGTCCCGCGCGCTTTGTCGTCACCGACGACGACTACATCGTCATGGCGTCGGAAGTCGGCGTGCTCGACATTCCGGAGTCGAAGATCATCAAGAAGTGGCGGCTGCAGCCGGGCAAGATGCTGCTCGTCGATCTCGAAGCCGGACGCATCGTCGACGACGACGAGCTGAAGCGCACGCTCGCCACCGCGCAGCCGTATCGCGAGTGGATTGCGCGCTGCCGGCTGCGTCTCGAGGAAATGCCCGAACCGGCGCCGCCGGTGCCGTCGTCGGTTGCGGTGCTCGACCGGCAGCAGGTGTTCGGCTACACGCAGGAGGACCTGAAAATCATTCTCACGCCGATGGCGCACACCGGCGAGGAGCCCATCGGTTCGATGGGCAACGATGCAGCGCTGCCGGTGCTGTCCGATCGCCCGAAGGTCTTCTACAACTATTTCAAGCAGCTGTTCGCGCAGGTCACGAATCCGCCGATCGATCCGATCCGCGAGGAGCTCGTGATGTCGCTCGTGTCGTTCATCGGGCCGCGGCCGAACCTTCTCGCGATAGACCCACCCGCCCTGGCTGCTACGCCGCTGCGCGTCTCGGGGCGGCCCTTAGACGCGAATGACCCGGGCGCGGACGATCAGAAAGCAACGGGCGAGGCGCCGATGCGACTCGAGGTCCAGCAGCCGATCCTGACGCCCGAGAACATGGAAAAGCTGCGCCACGTCGAGCTCTTCTCCGGCGCCGCGTTTCGTTCGATCGAGCTCGACATCTGCTATCCGGCCGCGTGGGGTGGCAACGGCATGGAAGCGGCGCTCGCGAGCCTCGCCGCGCATGCGGAAGACGCGATCCACCAGGGGTTCAACATCATCATCCTGTCGGATCGCAGCGTTGCATCCGACATGCTGCCGATTCCTGCGCTGCTCGCAACCGCCGCCGTCCACGAGCATCTGGTCAAGAAGGGGCTGCGCACGTCGACGGGTCTCGTCGTCGAGAGCGGATCCGCGCGCGAAGTGCACCATTTCGCGCTCCTCGCCGGCTACGGGGCGGAAGCGATCCACCCGTACCTCGCGCTCGAAACGCTCGCCGAGGTCGCCCGCGAGTTGCCCGAGGTCGATCCGAAGGATGCGCAGAAGCGCTTCATCAAGGCGATCTGCAAGGGCCTGATGAAGGTGATGTCCAAGATGGGCATCTCGACGTATCAGTCGTATTGCGGAGCGCAGATCTTCGAGGCGGTCGGATTGCAGCGCTCGTTTGTCGACAAGTATTTCACCGGCACGGCGAGCACGATCGAGGGCATCGGCCTGTTCGAAGTCGCGGCCGAGGCGCAGCGCCTGCACGAGCTCGCGTTCAGCGACGATCCGTTGCTGGCGCGCAATCTCGACGCGGGGGGCGATTACATGTATCGCGTTCGCGGCGAAGAGCACATGTGGACGCCCGACACGATCGCGAAGCTGCAGCACGCATCGCGCGCCAACTCTGCGTCGACGTACAGGGAATACGCGGCGCTGATCAACGAGCAGGGCCGCAAGCTGAAGACGCTGCGCGGACTGTTCGAGTTCAGGACCGATCGTTGCACGCCGGTGCCGCTCAACGAGGTCGAGCCCGCGGCGGCAATCGTCAAGCGCTTCGCGACCGGCGCGATGAGCCTCGGATCGATCTCGACCGAGGCGCATACGACGCTCGCGATCGCGATGAACCGCATCGGCGGCAAGTCGAACACGGGCGAGGGCGGCGAGGATCCGATGCGCTATCGCGCCGAGATGCGCGTCGGCAAGAACTTCGTCAAGGCGAACGACACGCTGGCGAGCATCATCGGCAAGGACGCGGTCGAGAAGGACATCCCGCTGCAGCCCGGCGACAGCCTGCGCTCGAGAATCAAGCAGGTGGCATCCGCGCGCTTCGGCGTCACGGCCGAGTATCTGGCGTCGGCCGACCAGCTGCAGATCAAGATGGCGCAGGGTGCGAAGCCCGGCGAGGGCGGGCAGCTCCCCGGCCACAAGGTGTCGGAATACATCGCGCAACTGCGCTACTCGGTGCCCGGCGTGGGACTGATCTCGCCGCCGCCGCATCACGACATCTATTCGATCGAGGATCTCGCGCAGCTGATCCACGATCTGAAGAACGCGAATTCCGCGGCGTCGATCTCGGTCAAGCTCGTGTCGGAAGTCGGGGTCGGTACCGTCGCCGCCGGTGTCGCGAAGGCCAAGGCCGATCACGTGACGATCGCCGGTCACGACGGCGGCACCGGTGCGTCGCCGGAATCGTCGATCAAGCACGCGGGAACGCCCTGGGAGCTCGGTCTTGCCGAGACACAGCAGACGCTCGTGCTCAACCGGCTGCGCGGTCGCATCGCCGTGCAGGTCGACGGCCAGATGAAGACGGGGCGCGACGTCGCGATCGGCGCGCTGCTCGGTGCCGACGAGTTCGGCTTCGCGACGGCGCCGCTCGTCGTCGAAGGCTGCATCATGATGCGCAAGTGCCATCTCAACACGTGTCCGGTCGGCGTCGCGACGCAGGATCCCGTGCTGCGCAGGCGCTTCACCGGCCAGCCGGAGCACGTCGTCAACTATTTCTTCTTCGTCGCCGAGGAACTGCGCCACATCATGGCGGAGCTGGGCTTCCGCACGCTCGACCAGATGATCGGCCGCAGCGACCTGCTCGACATGCGGAAGGGCATCGAGCACTGGAAGGCGAAGGGACTCGATTTCTCGCGCGTATTCCACCAGCCCGACATGCCGGCGGAAGTCGCACGCTTTCATTGCGAGTCGCAGGATCACGGGCTCGTGCGCGCGCTCGATCACCAGTTGATCGCCGCCGCAGCACCCGCACTCGAAAAGAGCCAGCCGGTACGGCTCAAGTACCGGATCCGCAACGCCCACCGGTCGGTCGGCGCCATGCTGTCCGGTACGGTTGCCCGGATGCACGGGCACGCCGGCCTGCCGGAGGACACGCTGCACGTCGCGTTCGAAGGCATCGCGGGCCAGAGCTTCGGCGCCTTCCTGTCGCGCGGCATCACGTTCGAGCTGCAGGGAGCGACGAACGACTACGTCGGCAAGGGACTGTCGGGCGGCCGCATCGTCGTCTATCCGGACCCCGCATGCCCGGCGAAGCCCGAGGAAAACATCGTCATCGGCAACACGGTGATGTACGGCGCGATCGATGGCGAAGCGTATTTCCGCGGCGTCGCCGGCGAGCGCTTCTGCGTGCGCAACTCGGGCGCGATGGCCGTCGTCGAAGGCACTGGCGATCACGGCTGCGAGTACATGACGGGCGGAACGGTCGTCGTGCTCGGCCGCACCGGGCGCAATTTCGCCGCGGGAATGAGCGGCGGCGTTGCGTACGTCTACGACGCCGACGGCACGTTCGCGTCGCGCTGCAATCCGGCGATGGTCGCGCTCGGGCCCGTGCAGGCGGAGAGCGACCAGCACAAGGCGGAAAAGGAACTGGCCGCCGGCGGGAAAGGCCGGCTGCTGCACACGGGCCGCGCGGACGAAGCGATCCTGCGCGATCTGATCGAGCGCCACCTGCGCTTCACCGGCTCCACCGTCGCGCTGGCGATGCTCGACCACTGGGATGCTACGCGCGCGAAGTTCGTCAAGGTGTTCCCGAACGAGTACGTGCGCGCGCTCTCCGAGATGCACGTGAAGGCACAGCACACGAAGCCGGCCGGCCTGACGGCGGCCGACCAGAAGGCCGCATGAGTGCGCCGGGCGAGGCGACTGGCGAGCCGAGGCCCGAAGGGGGCGGCGGCGCACGATTGCGGGGAGGCCGACTCGCAGGCGGCTGCATGTTGATCCGAACCAACGAGGCCGAGGCGTAGCGCATGGGGAAGATCACCGGCTTCATGGAGCTGCAGCGAATCGCCGAGGTTGCGGACCCGGTCAACGCGCGCGTTCGTCATTACCGTGAGTTCATCCACGCGCTGGACGACGTAGCGGCTGCGAAGCAGGGGGCGCGCTGCATGGATTGCGGCATCCCGTTCTGCCAGAGCGGATGTCCGGTCAACAACGTCATTCCCGACTGGAACGACCTCGTCTATCGGCAGCAGTGGCAAGACGCGCTCGACGTGCTGCACTCGACGAACAATTTTCCCGAGTTCACCGGCCGCATCTGTCCCGCGCCGTGCGAAGCGGCGTGCACGCTCAACATCAACAACGATCCGGTAGGCATCAAGTCGATCGAGCACTTCATCATCGACAAGGGCTACGAGGAAGGGTGGGTCGTTCCCCAGCGAGCGTCGCGCCGCACGGGCAAGCGCATTGCGGTCGTGGGCTCGGGCCCTGCGGGCCTTGCATGCGCGCAGCAGCTTGCGCGGGCAGGCCACGACGTCGTGCTGTTTGAGAAGGAAGACCGGATCGGCGGGCTGCTGCGTTACGGCATTCCCGATTTCAAGATGGAGAAGCACTGGATCGACCGGCGGATGGCGCAGATGTCGATCGAGGGCGTCGAATTTCGCCCGGGTGCGCACGTCGGCGGCAGTGTCGCCGCGGCCGACCTGCTGGCGGAGTTCGATGCAATCGCGCTGACCGGCGGCGCCGAGAAGCCGCGCGATCTGCAGGTGCCCGGGCGCGATCTCGCCGGCGTGCATTTCGCGATGGAGTTCCTGCCGCAGCAGAACCGTGTGGTTGCCGGCGACCGCGTGCAGGAGCAGATCAGTGCCAAGGGCAAGCACGTGATCGTCATCGGCGGCGGCGACACGGGCTCCGATTGCGTGGGCACGTCGAACCGGCAGGGCGCGGCTTCGGTGGTTCAGTTCGAGTTGCTGGCGCAGCCGCCCGAGGTGGAGAACAAGCCGCTGGTATGGCCGTACTGGCCGATCAAGCTGCGCACGTCGTCGTCGCACGAAGAAGGCTGCGACCGCGACTGGTCGGTCGCCACGAAGCGGTTCGAGGGTAGCGAGGGCCGCGTCACGAAGCTCGTCGCGTCGCGCGTCGAGTGGCAGCGTGACGGCAGCGGCGCTACGCGAATGGTCGAGATGCCGGGAAGCGAATTCACGCTGCAGGCCGATCTCGTGCTGCTGGCGATGGGATTCACGGGGCCCGGCGAGACCGGCCTCGTCGAGCAGTTCCGCGTCGAGCGCGATGCACGCACGAACGTCAAGGCGAACACGGACGACTACCGGACGAGCGTCGCGAAGGTATTCGCCGCCGGCGACATGCGTCGCGGCCAGTCGCTCGTCGTGTGGGCGATCCGCGAAGGCCGCCAGTGCGCACACGCCGTCGATGCGTTCCTGATGGGATCGTCGTCATTGCCGCGCTAGTCGCGGCTGGCGAATCCGCGGCACGCCGGCCGGCTTCGCAGCGCCCGCACGCCATGGACAACGACGCGGATGGCGTTACGCCGGTGGTCATGCTCGACATCGCGAGCTGGCGTCCGCGCGTGGACGCGGCGGAAGTCGAGCGGCATGCGCACGCACTCGAGGCGGGCAGCGTGCTCGTGCTGCCGCGGCTTGCGTTCGCGCTCGCGCCCGACGAAACCCGCTTTCTCGACGTGCGCTGGTCCGACGGCAAGGCGAAGAACATCAGTCTCGAAGGGGATGCGATCAAGGGTGCCCGCGGCACGCCCGACGAGCTTGCCGCGCTCGCGCGCATGGTCACGCGGTTCGCCGCCGACGCCACGGCACTGGTGTCCGCGCTGTTCCCGCGCTATTCGCCGCACCTGACGCGCGCACGGACGAGCTACCGGCCGCATGGCGCCGCAGGTCGCGCCGTGTCGTGGCGCAAGGACGACACGCGGCTGCACGTCGATGCGTTTCCTTCGCGCCCCAATCACGGCGAGCGGATCCTGCGCGTCTTCTGCAACGTCAATCCAGAGGGCACCGATCGCGTCTGGCGCGTCGGCGAGACGTTCGAAGCGATGGCACGCAGGTTGATGCCGCGTATCCGTGCGATGTACGCCGGCGAAGCCGCTGCGCTCGCCGCGCTGCACGTAACCAAGCGGCCGCGCAGCGAATACGATCACCTGATGCTCGGCCTGCACGATCGCGCGAAGGCGGATCTCGACTATCAAGGCCGGTCGCCGCAGCGCGAAGTGCGTTTCGCACCGGGCACGACGTGGATCTGCTACTCCGACCAGGTGATGCACGCCGCGTCGTCGGGGCAATACATGCTCGAGCAGACGACGCACCTGCCGCTCACGGCACTCTACGAGCCGGAGCGCTCGCCGCTTGCGGTGCTCGAGCGGATTACCGGGCGCGTGCTCGTTCCTCGTCGTGCAGTCGCATGACCCCGCTGCGCAACGACACGCTGCTGCGCGCGCTGCGCCGCGAGCCGACGCCGCACGTTCCGGTATGGCTGATGCGCCAAGCCGGCCGCTACCTGCCCGAGTACGCGGCGCTGCGCGCGCGTGCCGGCAGCTTCATGGCGCTCGCGACGACACCGTCGCTCGCGACCGAAGCGACGTTGCAGCCGCTCGAGCGGTTCGCGCTCGATGCGGCGATCCTGTTTTCGGACATCCTCACCGTGCCCGACGCGATGGGGCTGGGACTTTCGTTCGCGGAGGGTGAGGGACCGCGCTTCGAGCGCACGACCGACGACGAGCGCACGATCGCAGCGCTCGCCGTGCCCGATCTCGCGCGGCTGCGCTACGTGTTCGACGCCGTGTCGCAGATCAAGAAGACGCTTGCCGGGCGCGTTCCGCTGATCGGTTTTGCCGGCAGTCCGTTCACGCTCGCGTGCTACATGATAGAAGGCGGCGGCAGCGCCGACTTCGCCAAGGTCCGCAAGATGGCGTATGCGCGGCCGGACCTCCTGGACCGGCTCGTCGCGATCAACGCCGATGCGGTCGCCGCCTATCTGCGCGAGCAGGTTACGGCGGGCGTCGATGCGGTGATGCTGTTCGACACGTGGGGCGGCCTGTTGCCCGCCGCCGACTATCGCCGGTTCTCGTTGGGTCCGATGCGCACGGTGCTCGACCGGCTGCCGCAGCAGGTGCCGACGATCCTGTTCACCAAGAACGGCGGCAACGCGTTACCGTCGATCGTCGAATCCGGGGCCTCGTGCGTGGGCCTCGACTGGACGGTCGACCTGCGCGCCGCGCGGCGCGCTTTCGGCGACCGCGTCGCGTTCCAGGGCAACCTCGACCCGATCGCGCTGTTGACGGACCCGGCCACGGTCGAACGCGCCGCGCGGGCGGTCGTTCGCGACGCCGGCCCGGAGCCAGGCTTCATCTTCAACCTTGGCCACGGCATCGTTCCAGCCACGCCGCCTGCGCACGTCGCCGCTCTCGTGGACGCCGTGCATGCCGCCACGTCGACATGACCGCAGCGCGCCTGCCGCGATCGAAATGCGACTCTCCGCCGTTGATCAAGTGCGGTTGGCGATCAAAACGCTTGCATCTTCCAATCAGTTATGCACACCAATCGGCCATTCGGCCTACAAGGCGCGATGTGCCGAAAATTGCGTGAATGGCGGCATGTAACTATCTGACTTGCAGCAATTTTCTTTGGGTCGTCGCATCAGTGCAACATTCACGCCATCCGACTGCGGAATAAACCGGGCCATCGGTTACCCAGTTACGCACAAAATTATCCACAGGATTTGCACGAAAGTTTTACCGGAGCCATTTGCAACCAAATCGTTGTCATCAAATCTTCATGTTCAGCATTAACTCGCCGGTAAGCTGCGGTCCCGTGCGTCCCCCAGTTTGGTAACTTTTTCAGGCTACCTCTGATGGCGATCGCACGGATCGCATTGCCGGTCGCCGCGTGGCATCTGTTCGATTACTGGATTCCCGACGGCCTGCAGGTCGCGCAGGGCGACATCGTCCGCGTGCGCCTCGCCGGACGCCTGCAGTGCGGCGTGGTCACGGGAATCGAATCGACCTCGGATTTTCTCGATCGCGTGCAACCGATCGAGTCGCTCGCCGGCGTCGCGCGCCTGCCGGCCGAAATCATGGAGCTCGCCGAATTCGCGGGTGCGTACTATCAGGCGCCGCCGGGCATGGCGTTCGCACTCGTGACGCCGCCGCTCGTGCGCGCGCGCGCCTCGAAGCGCGAAGCCATGGCGGCGTCGCCTGCTACCGACGAATTACGCCCGCGGCACGCGCTGAATCCGCCACAGCGGGCCGCGGTCGATGCGATTGTCGCCGCGCACCGCTCGTTCGCGCCGATGCTGCTGCACGGCATTACCGGCAGCGGCAAGACGGACGTCTATCTCGCGGCCGCCGCGCATTTCGTCGCGCAGGGCGAGCAGGTGTTGATCCTCGTGCCCGAGATCAACCTGACGCCGCAATTCGAGCAGCACGTGGCCGCTGCGTTGCCGGGCATCGCGACGGCGACGCTGCACAGCCGGCTGGCGGCGGGCGCGCGCCGCAAGCATTGGGACGCTGCGGCGAACGGCACGGCGCGCATCGTCCTTTCGACGCGGCTCGGCGTGTTCGCACCGCTGCCGCAGCTTGCGCTGATCGTCGTCGACGAGGAGCACGACGATTCGTACAAGCAGCAGGACGGCGTTCGCTATCACGCGCGCGACCTCGCCGTCTGGCGTGCGCGCAAGCGCAGCGTGCCGATCGTGCTGGGCAGCGCGACGCCGTCGCTCGAGACGTGGGCGAGGGCGAAGGCCAGCCGCTATCGAACGCTCGCGCTGCCGCAGCGGGCAGGCACGCGGGCGAACCTGCCCGAGATTCGCTTCGCGCCCGTGCGCGGCCAGGAAACGCGCGATGGGCTTTCACGCGAGCTCCGCGACGCGTTGGCAGCGCGGCTCGCCGCGGGGGAGCAATCGCTGCTGTTCATCAATCGGCGTGGCTTCGCGCCGTCGCTCAAATGCGCGGCGTGTGCGTGGGAATCCGAATGTCCGCGCTGCTCGGCGCGCCTCGTCGTCCATCGTGCGCCCGAGCGGCTGCGCTGCCACCATTGCGGGCATGTCGAGCGGCCTCCGCGCGCGTGTCCGGAGTGCGGCAACGTCGACCTGTTGCCGGTCGGATTCGGCACGCAACGGCTCGAGCAGACGATCCGTGCGCTCTATCCCACGGCGCGGGTCGCACGCGTGGACCGCGACACGACGCGAGCCAAGGATGCGTTCGCCGACGTGCGCCAACGCGTCGAGGACCGCGAGCTCGACATCCTCGTCGGCACCCAGATGCTCGCCAAGGGGCATGACTTCCCGCGGTTGACGCTGGTGGGCGTGCTCGGCGCTGACAACGCGCTGTACAGCGCCGATTTCCGCGCGACCGAACGGCTCGCCGCGTTGCTGATGCAAGTCGCCGGCCGCGCCGGCCGCGCCGAATTGCCCGGTACGGTGATCGTGCAAACGGATTTCCCGGACCACCCGGTGTACCGTGCACTGGCGACGCACGACTACGACCGCTTCGCCGACGAACTCTTGCGCGAGCGCGACGCTGCGCAGCTGCCGCCGGCGTCGCACGTGGCGCTGCTCGTCGCCGAGGCGCATGCGCGTGCGGATGTCGATCGCTTCCTGGACGACGCCGTCGATCGCGCACGGGCAGTGCAGGGAAGCGCAGACGTCGTCGAGGTATTCCCGCCCGTGCCGCCGACGATGGCGCGTCGCGCAGGTTTCGAACGGGGCCAGGTGCTCGTGCAGAGCCTGCGGCGCGCGGCGCTGCATGCGTTCCTTCCACAATGGCGCGACGCAGTTGCGGCGAGCCCGGCGAGCACGCGCGTGCGTTGGGCGCTCGACGTCGACCCCGCGGCATTCTGACGCTGCGACCACCGTCTATAATTCTTCGAATATGCCCGCCCAACCTGGTCGCGACTCGGCCGCGGCCGTCGCGCCGAAGCTCGAAATCCAAGCGGCCGTCGCACGAATCGTCCGTGAGCAGTTGCCGGATGCTGCCGGAGTGACCGTGACCGTCGAGCGCCCGCGCGACGCGTCGCACGGCGACTACGCGACGAACGTCGCGCTGGTGCTTGCCAAGGCCGCGCGGCGCAATCCTCGTGAGCTTGCCGCGACGATCGGCACGGCCCTCGGCGCGGCGCTGCCGAACCTGATCGACGCGCCGCAGGTCGCCGGCCCCGGATTTCTGAATGTCACGCTGAAGGATGCGGCTCGGCAGCGCGTGGTTCCCGCCGTGCTCGCGGCCGGCGATCGCTTCGGACGCAGTGATATGCGGGCCGGCGAGCGTGTCATCGTCGAGTTCGTGTCGGCGAACCCGACCGGCCCGCTGCACGTCGGCCATGGCCGCCAGGCGGCGCTCGGCGATGCGATCGCCTCGCTGCTCGAGTGGCAGGGCTGCGCGGTATCGCGCGAGTTCTATTACAACGATGCCGGCCAGCAGATCCACAATCTCGCCGTGTCCGTGCGTGCGCGCGCGCACGAGATCCTTGGTGAATCGGGCACGTTTCCCGAGGACGGCTATCGCGGCGAATACATCCGCGAGATCGCCCAGCGCTATCTCGACGAAGTCGGCCGCGACCTGTCCGACATCGAAACGATCCGGCGCTTTGCCGTCGCCGAGTTGCGCAAGGAACAGGATCGCGACCTGCAGGCGTTCGGCGTGAAGTTCGACCGCTACTACCTCGAAAGCTCGCTGTATACCGACGGTCGCGTCGACGCGACCGTCAGGAAGCTCGAGGCATCCGGCACCACGTACGAAAGCGAAGGCGCGCTGTGGCTGCGCACGACGTCGTTCGGCGACGACAAGGATCGCGTGATGCGCAAGTCAGACGGTGGCTACACGTACTTCGTGCCCGACGTCGCCTATCACGTGACGAAATTCGAGCGCGGCTTCGTGCGTGCGATCAACGTGCAGGGGTCCGATCATCACGGCACGATGGCACGCGTGCGCGCGGGACTGCAGGCGATCGCGATGGGCGTGCCGCCCGGCTATCCGGACTACGTGCTGCACAAGATGGTGACGGTGATGCGGGGTGGCGAGGAGGTGAAGATCAGCAAGCGCGCGGGGAGTTACGTGACGCTGCGCGACCTGATCGACGAGGCCGGTCGCGATGCCGTGCGGTTCTTCCTCGCATCGCGCAAGGCCGATTCGGAGTTCGTGTTCGACATCGACCTCGCGCGCTCGCAGTCGGAAGAGAACCCCGTCTATTACGTCCAGTACGCGCACGCGCGCGTCGAATCGGTGCTGCGGCAGGCCGGCATTTCGCGCGACGATGCCGTGGCGACGCTGCGCGACGCCGACCTGTCGCCGCTCGCCAGCGACTACGAGCGGGCGCTGCTGCGGCGGTTGGCGGACTTTCCCGACGAGATCGCGCTCGCCGCGCGCGAACTTGCGCCGCACCAGCTGACGTTCTACCTTAAAGATTTGGCGCAGGAATTCCACAGTTACTATAATGCCGAGCGCTTTCTCGTCGACGACGCTCGCGTTCGCCAAGCCCGGCTCGCGCTGATCGTCGCAACGGGGCAGGTGCTTCGCAACGCGCTCGGCATCCTGGGCATCGTTGCACCGACCGAGATGTGAGCCATGCCATGACCGCTTCGACCCTATCCCGGCGTCCGTCGCTGCCGCGCAGGCCGCAGCGCCACAGTGCGCTCGGCGGAACGCTGATCGGGGTCTTCATCGGTATCGTCGTCGGTCTCGGGCTCGCGGCAACCGTTGCTTATTGGCTGATGAAGAACAATCCGGCCTTGCCGATGCCTTCGCTTTCGCGCAATGCGACGGAGAACGCGAAGGACGCCCCATCCAAGTTGGCCAAGGCCGACGCGGACAAGCCGCGGTTCGATTTCTACAAGATCCTCCCCGGCGGCGACGAGCCGAAGGCGCAGCCGGAACGGCGTCCGGGCGATCGTACCGTCGTCGACCAGGCGAAGGACCGGTCGGCAGACAAATCGGCCCCGCGTCCGCCGACGGCGGTCGCGGACGCAGGCGTGGCGAAGGGCGAGAAAACAGCGCCCGCCGACACGAAGACGACGAAGGCGGCCGAATCGAGGCCGGCAGATGCGAAGGCCGGGGATGCGAAGGCCGCCGATCGATTCTGGCTGCAGGCTGGCTCGTTCTCGACGCCACCCGACGCCGAGAACCTTCGCGCGCGACTCGCCCTTGCAGGCTGGGAAGCGACGGTGCAGGAAGGCTCGCTGCCGGACAAGAGCATCCGCTATCGCGTGCGTCTCGGTCCTTACGACAACTCGGACGAGCTTGGTCGAATGAAGAGCGAGCTCGCAAAACGCGGCTTCGACGCAGCGGTCATCCGCAATTGAGCGCCGCTCGGCCGGGCGGCGCCATTGCGCGCGGAACTCGCGGCACCCTCGATGGGACCAACGACGTCCGCCCGGCCTGGCCGTCAGCGAAATGCTGCGCCGGCGCGTTATGCATGCCATTCCCCAGGAGACTCCATGAGCTTTCGTGAATTGCCACTGTTCGGCCGGGCGCTTCTCGTGCTGCTGGCCGCCGCCTTCGCGAGCGGCAGCGCCGTCGCGCAACTGACCGAAGGCAAGAACTACGCGCGGATCGCCAATCCGCAGCCCGTCGAGACCGGGAAGAAGATCGAGGTCATCGAATTCTTCTCGTATGGTTGCCCGCATTGCGCCGAGCTCGAGCCGCATCTCGACGCGTGGCTCGCCAAGCTGCCGCAGGATGTCGCGTTCCGCCGCGTGCCGGTGATGTTCCAGCAGCGCTGGACGCCGCTCGCGAAAATCTACTACACGCTGGACGCGCTCGGCGTCGAGTCGAAGCTGTCGCCCGACGTGTTCAAGGCCATCCACGGGCAGAACGTCGCGCTGTGGGACGACGAAAAGTTCTACGACTGGGCGGCGACGAAGGGCATCGAGCGCAACAAGGCGAAGGAAGTGTTCACGTCGTTCGCCGTCGACGGCAAGATGAAGCGCGCGCTGCAGCTCGCGCAGCAGTACAACGTCCAGTCGGTGCCCACCGTCGTCGTCGACGGCAAGTTCGTCACGTCGTCGGACCGCGTCGGCACCCATGCGCAATTGCCGGGCGCGATCGACGAGCTCGTCAACAAGGCTCGCGCCGAGCGTCCGAAGGGCTGACGATCATCCGGGGCCCCGGCGGCCCACCGTCGAGCGTCTTCATCACCGGCGCGTCGTCGGGCATAGGCTGCGCCCTTGCGCGCCATTACGCTGCGCAGCGCGCAACCGTCGGCCTGTTCGCGCGGCGTGAAGCCGAGCTCGCGCGCATTGCAGCGGCCCTCGCGCCCGCGCGTGTCGTCGTTTACGCGGGCGACGTCCGCGACACTGCGACGCTCGCGGATGCCGGAAGCGATTTCATCGCGCGCTTCGGCGCACCAGGTGTTGTCATCGCCAACGCAGGCGTGTCGCGCGGCACCAGCACCGACCATCCGGAAGACCTGCCCGCATTCCGCTCGGTGCTCGAGACGAACGTCATCGGCATCGTCAACGCGTTCCAGCCTTTTATCGCGGCGATGCGCGCGGCGCGCCACGGTGCGCTCGTCGGCGTCGCGTCGATCGCCGGCTTACGCGGCATTCCGGGATCGGGCGCCTACAGCGCGTCGAAGGCCGCGGCCATCGGCTATCTCGAGAGCCTCCGCGTCGAGCTTCGCGGCAGCGGTGTTGCCGTCGTCACGATCTGCCCGGGGTATGTCGCGACGCCGATGACAGCCGGCAACCCCTATCGGATGCCGTTCATGATGGATGCGGACGTCGCCGCGCGGAAGATCGCGCGCGCGATCGCGGCGCGACGCCGCTTCTACGTGCTGCCGTGGCAGATGGCGATTGCCGCGCGCGGGCTGCGGTTGCTGCCGCGACCGCTCTTCGACCGGTTGTTCGTCAACGCGCCGGTCAAGCCGCGCCGCCCCGATTGACGCTCCTTTAGCGCGCCCTTCGAAGCGGAATGCGGACGCCGACGTCAGAGCGGAACGCGAACGCCGACTGTCACGCCGTAGCCGTTGCCGTCACTGCGGCCTGACGTTGCCGAACCCGTGACGTAGCCCGTCACGCGGCCGAAATCGGCGCTGACGCCGACCAGGTACTTCAGGTAGTTGCTGTCGGGCTTGATCACGCTCACCGAGTACTGGCCGCCAAGCGTTACCGACGACGCCGAAACAGTGCGGTCGTCGTCCTTGCTTTCGAGCTCCCACGTGATGCGCGCGAACGGCCGCACGTTAGCGACGTATCCCGCGACCTGCCACCCGAGGCTCGTGAGCAGCGATTTGCGCTCCTGCTCGCCATACGACAGCGCCGTGCTGTCGCTGCCGTTCTCGGAGAAGCCCCTGACGTGGATCTCCTGGTATGCAACGCGGGCGAACGGTCCATGCAGCCAGTCGCTGTGCGTGAACCAATAGCCGCCGAGCACGCTCGCCATCGCATGCCAGCCGTGCGTTTCGCCGCTTTCGCTGCGGTTCAGCGCCCCGATCTTGATGTTGCGATGGACATCGCTGAAATCGAGATCGCCGGCGCCTGCCGTAGCGCCGACGTACCACGGCCCGTCGCCGTAGCCGACGTACAGCGTGCCTGTCGTTTCCTTGAGCTTGAACCCGCCGTTGCCGCCGCCGAAGTCGCCCTTGTTGTCCGAATAGCCGAACGCGCCGCCGATCAAGAGATGCTCGGTCACCTTGATGTCGCCACCGGCTGCGACCGTGTTGATCGCCGCATCGCCGTTCAGGAACCGGCCGTCGTAGTCGTTGTGGCCATAGTCGTAGTTGACCCATGTCTCGAGTCGGCTCGGGCCGCGCGGTGCGCCGATTGCGGACGACATCCGCGCGTCGATCGAGCGGAAGGTCGCCTGCTCCACACCGAGCGGTGCCTCGGCGAGCGCGCCGATTTGTGCCGGGCCTTCCAGCATCGACGCGACGACCTGCGCGATCGCCGCATGGCCGGCGGTCGTCGGATGCACGCCATCGGCGAACACGAACGTGCTTGCCGCATCGGGCGTCACGAGGTTGGCGCTGGTGCAAACCAGAGACGGTGTCGCGCCGCACGCGGGCGACGTCGCGTTCACGAAGCCGAACGACGCCGGGTTGGCGAGCACTTCGTTGAAGAACGCGAAGATGTTGACGCGCATCGTCGACCCGCCGATGACGTCGAGCCCGCCGATCAGCGTGCTGTTGAAGAGTCCGGTGATCGCGCTGATCTGCGCGCCCTGGCCCGACGCGACACCGAACGGCGAGCGCCCGACGTCGGGCAGGTTCACGACGATGATGTTCTGCGCACCGGCTGCCTGCAGGATCGCCATCTGCCGCACCAGGTCGCCGGCGGCCGTGCCGATGTTCGCCTGCAACTGCGCCGGCGTGATCAAGCCGGCTTGAAGCGCGCCGAGCTGGAAGAAGATGTCGTTGGCGCCGCCCCATACCGCGTAGAGCGCGTTGCCGTCGAGTGGACCGCTTGCGAGCAGCTGCGAGACCTGTGCCGCGATCGGCGTCGCCGTGCCCGTCGGTGGCGCCGCCGGCACGCCGGGTAGCCCGGTCACTCGCGCGCCGCCCTGTGCGTAATTGGTGCCTCCCTGGTTCGCGGGTATCGCCGTAAGGCCGTAACGCTGCGCCAGCACCTGCGACCACACGGGTCCCGGATTGGTCGTGAAGAGTCCGGTGCCGGGGGGCAGGATCGGCTTGTACGTGCCGCTGTCCGTCAGGCTGTCGCCGACGAAGAAGATGTTCGAGAACTGGGCCGATGCGTTGCCCGCAGCGAGTGTCAGCGCCACGGCCGTTGCGGCCATCGAGAGTCGAAAACGTCGCATGACGAACATCTCCTCGGTGAATGCGGGACGGGATTGGAAGGCGGTCGGAGAGCGCAAGATTCTAATCCAACGAACGGCGGGCGCCCGCGATGGTCAACGTGCATGTGTCGCCGGACGTTCTGGAGGCATGTCCGAAGGAACGGCATTGAACGCTCGCGGCATCGGTCGGCCTGCGTCGACGCGACGGAATCGATTCCGCTGGCTAGTGGCGCTCGTCGCATGTGCAAGCGCGCTGGTCGCGCTGCCGGCAACCGCCGACGACGATCTTCCCGGACGCGTCGGGCGCGTCGCGAATCTGCAAGGCACGCTGCAGCATGCGCCCGACGAGAACGCCGGCGACTGGGCGACGATCGGCCTCAACTATCCGATCGCCCAGGGCGACAACCTGTTCGTCGAGCGCGACGGCCTGGCCGAGATCGATTACGGCGGCGGCCAGTTCAGGCTCGCCGGCGAGACGAACCTGCACGTGGCGCGCCTCGACGACCGTCAGCTCGCGCTGTTCGTCGCGGCGGGCCGCGTCATCGTCCGCGTGCGCGTGCTCGATACCGACGACTCGGTGCGGATCGACACGCCGGCCACGCAGGTCGCGCTGGTGCGGCCGGGGCTTTACCGGATCGACGTTGCTTCGGGGAGTCCACTGACGTCGGTCGTCGTCCGCGAAGGCGAAGCCCAGGTGACCACGCCGGCCGGTGTCGAGATCGTAATGCCGGGACAGGCGGCGTCGCTGACTGGTGTCGAGAACGAGGCGCCGGTCATTCGCGCCGGTGGCGGCATCGACGGGTTCGATACATGGAGCGCCGCGCGCGATCGCGTGTATGAGGCGCCGCGGCAGAACGATTACGTGTCGAGGCAGATGATCGGGCAGGCGGACCTGGATGCGTACGGCGCGTGGCAGTCGTTCCCCGACTACGGCGCCGTGTGGTTTCCCACCGTCGAGCCGGAATGGGCGCCGTATCGATTCGGCTACTGGACGTGGCTTTCCGGTTGGGGCTACACGTGGGTTGATCAGGCGCCGTGGGGGTACGCGCCGTTCCATTACGGTCGCTGGGCGTACATCGCGGGGCGTTGGGGCTGGTGTCCCGGCACGTTCGTCGCACGTCCGCTGTGGGCGCCCGCGCTCGTCGCGTGGTATGGCGGCGGCACCGGGCTGCGCGGGCACGGCCCCGTCTACGGTTGGGTGCCGCTCGGCTGGCGCGAGCCGTTCGTCCCGTGGTGGAACCGGTGCACGGATCGCTGCTATGCGCGCTACAACCGGCCTTATGCGGTCAACATCGCCGAGCGTCGCGACGCGCCGCCGACGCACTATGCGAACTGGCGCGTCCAGGGCGGCCTTACCGCAGTGCCCGGTGCCACGCTGATGGCAGGCGCGCCCGTCGCGGCCAATCGGATCGCCGTACGCTCGGATGCTGCGGCGCCGCTCGCGCGCCCGCCTGCCTACAAGCCCGAAACGCCGGTGCGCCCAGCGGTGCGATCTCCCGGTGCGTTGCCGCCACCGGCGTCGACGCTCGACGTCGCTCGCGCACCGGCCGCGCCCATTGCAACCCGCAACCGTGGCGCGCTCGCGCCCGCCGCACCGACCGCCTACGGCGCGGGGACGCTGCCGGCCACGCCTGCAGTGCGAGGCGCCGCACCGGTGGTGGCGCCTGCGACCGCTGCGCAGGCTCGCGCGCCGCTACGCATCGACGACGGGCATAACGTGTTGCAACCCTCGTCGTCTGCACCGATGGCACCGCCGGTTACCGAGCGGTCGTTCCGCACGGCGCCGCTGCCTGCGCGGTCGGCGCCCATGCCGGTCGCACCCGCGGCGCCCGCGTTCGTCGCGCCTGCGCCGGTGCTGTCGGCGCCTGTCGCAACGTCGACGTTGCCGCATGTCGTCGCACCAACCGGCGTTGCGCCGCCGAGAACCCCTTCGAGTCTGCCTACGCCCGTGCCGCCCCCAGTGGCGGCCCCGGCGCCGCCGGTTGCGCCGCCGGCAACGGCCCCGCAGCCCGTTGCACCGGCCGGTGCGCCGCGAGGCGTTCCAGCCCGCGCGGCACCCCCCAATCCGGGACCGAACGACCGGCCGAACTAGGGGTTGAAAGGCGAACCCGCGACGGCGCCGCGGCGCAAGGTCGCGCGGGCGCCGACGCCAATCCGCGTCGGTACAGGGTTCGCGGCTTGTCTACGTAGTGAGCCGTCAGTTCGTGAGCAACGCCAACCGTCGTCCATCCTCGAACGTCTTCACTCGATCGCCGTCGCGAAACTCCGGCTTGTTGCTGTACGTGTAGCTGCGCGTCGTGCCGTTGTCCATCTTGACCGACACGCTCCAGTACGTTTGCTTCTTCTTGTTCTTCTCGACCTCGTTGCCGGCGTAGGCACCCGCGCCGGCGCCGACGATGGTCGCCGCCGTGTTGCCGCGGCCGCTGCCGATCTGATGGCCGAGCAGGCCGCCCAGGACGCCGCCCGCCACGGCGCCGACGCCCGATGAACTGCCCTTCTTCTCGACCAGCTTCACCGAACGAACGACACCGCACTCGTTGCACGCGACCTTCGCGCGCGCCGGTGCCGCTGCTGCGGGTTCCGACGGAGGCGCTGCAGGCGATTGCGCGCCAGCAACTTGCGCGAACGTCAGCGTCAGCGCGAACGCCAGCGTCGCGGCGCGGCGATTCACGGTCCGGTTCATGATGTTCCTCTTGTGAGTGCCGTTGAAGGGTACCGGTGCGCGATCATTCTTCGCTGTCGTCGGCACGCAGCCGAGCATAGGACCCTGGTGCGGCCTCGAGCACGGGCAGCTTGCCCTTGCCGGGCACGCGCGCCGGAACTTCGCGTTCGACGTATGCGCCGACCCACTTGCGCCAGTGCGGCCACCATGAGCCTTCGTGCTGCTGCGCGCCGTCGAACCACGCGGCGGCGTCGCCGCTGACGTCGTTGTTCGTCCAGTAGCCGTACTTGTTCGCCGCAGGCGGGTTGATCATGCCCGCGATGTGACCGGAACCGGACAGCACGAACTTCGCGTCGCCCTGCATGAGACCGGTACCGGTGTACGTGGTTTTCCACGGCGCGATGTGGTCCTCGATCGCCGACACGAAATACGTCGGCACCTGCACCTTGGACAAGTCGATCGGGACGCCGTCGAGCGTGATGCCGCCGGGCTCGCGCAGCCGATTGTTCATGTACATGTTGCGCAAATAGAAGCTGTGCATCTGCGCGGGCATGCGCGTCGAATCGCAGTTCCAGTGCAGGAGGTCGAACGGGAACGGATCGCGGCCCATCAGGTAGTTGTTGATGACGAACGACCAGATCAGGTCGTTCGCCCGCAGCAGGTTGAACGTGTTCGCCATCTCGCTGCCCTCGAGATAGCCCCGTTCCGCCATTTTCTTTTCGAGCGACGCGACCTGGCTTTCGTCGATGAACACCTCGAGCTCGCCGGCCGCGGTGAAGTCGACGAGCGCCGTCATGAACGTCGCGCTTGCGATGCGTTTCTGTTTCTTCGCCGCGAGGTAACCGAGCGTTGCGGCGAGCAGCGTTCCGCCGAGGCAGTAGCCGATGACGTTCGCGTCGTCCTCGCCGGTCGCCTGCCTGATCGCGTCGAGCGCGGCGATGGGCCCTTCGAGCATGTAGTCCTCGAAGTCCTTGTGCGCGAGGCGCTCGTCGGGATTGACCCACGAGATGACGAACACCGTCATCCCCTCGTTGACGGCCCAGCGGATGAACGAGTTCTTCTCGCGCAGGTCGAGGATGTAGTACTTGTTGATCCACGGCGGCATGATCAGCAGCGGCCGCTTCCACACCTTCTTCGTCGTCGGCTCGTACTGGATCAGCTGCATCAGGTCGTTCTGGAACACGACCTGCCCCGGCGTCGTCGCGATGTTGACGCCGAGCTCGAATGCCTTCGAGTCGGTCATGGAGATCCTGAGCTGACCGTTGCCGCGCTCGATGTCGTCGAGCAGGTTGTTGAGCCCGCGCACGAGGTTCTGGCCGCCGCTTGCGACCGTTTCGCGGAATACTTCTGGATTCGTCAGCGCGAAATTCGAAGGCGCGAGCGCGTCGATGTACTGGCGCGTGAAGAAGTCGATTTTCTTCTTCGCCGGTTCCGACATGCCCTCGACGCTCGCCACCTGGTCATGCAGCCAGCGCGCGGTGATCAGGTACGACTGCTTGACGTAGTCGAACAGGAAATGCTCGTGCCAGCCCGAATCCTTGAATCGCTTGTCGCCCTTGGCCGGCTCGGCGACCGGCATCGCCGGCGCGCCCATCATGCGCAGCATCGACGATTGCCACAGGCTCATGTAGTCGCGCCATAGGCTCATCTGGCCTTCGGCGAGCCGCGCCGGGTTGGTCAGCATTTTCGCCGCGAGCTCCATGAACGCCTTGCCGAGACCGAGCTCGTCGCTCGCGACCGCGTGCTTGCCGGCGTTGCGTGCGGCGAATTCACCCATCAGCTTGGCACTCTTCTCGGCGGCCGACGCCAGCGACTCGGCGAGGGCAACCGGATCGTAAGTCGGGACGGGGGCGGATGCGGACGTTGTAGCGGGCGGCGGGGTGGACATCGACGTTTCTCGTGGGCGGCCGGGACGGCAATCCGCCATTTTACGCGGCGTAGCGAATCGCGCCGTCGGTCGCAACGCTGCGCTGTGCGCGGCCGCGCCGCCACAAGTGGTTGAGATGCGCGATCGCCTCGCCCATCGCGAAGAAACGCTGCTGCAGGTCGAGCTCGCGGCGAAACAGCACGGGGATGATTTCCGCCGCCGATTGCGGGCGCGGCGCTGCCGCCAGCGCGTGCTGCAATTCGTCGAGCCGTTCGGCGTGATGCGCGCGAAGCCGACGCACGCGCGGGGCGATGCCGCGAAACGGCGGTCCATGCGATGGCAGCACCAGCGTGTCCGCGGGGAGTGCCTCGAAACGCGCGAGTGAATCGAGGAAGCGCGCGACCGGATCGCCGTCGGGCTCACCGGGCCACACGGCGACGTTCGTGCTGATTCGCGGCAGCAGCATGTCGCCGGCGATCATCAGCGCACCGGCGGCGTCGGCGAGCGCCGCATGCTCCGGCGAGTGGCCGTAGCCGACGATCACCTGCCATGGGCGCCCACCCATCGTCACCGTGTCGCCGTCGATGAGCCGCATGAACGCGTGCGGCGCTTCCGGCACGCCGCGATGGTAGTGATTGCCGCGCGCCGCCAGCGACGCCAGGTGCTCGCCGGCCATGCCGTGACGGGCGAAGAGCGCTCGGACGTCGGCCTGGCCGAACCCTGCCTGTCCCTCGATCAGTGCATGCGCCGCCAGGTACTCGCCCTGCGTCATCGCAACTGCGCAGTTGAAATGCGCGGCGAGCCATGCGGCATTGCCGAGATGATCCGGATGGCAGTGCGTGGCGACGATCCGCCGGATCGGTCGATCCGCGAGCGTCGTCGCGAAATGCCGCTGCCAGTGCGCGCGCGTCGCCGCGTCGCCGTAACCGCAGTCGACGAGCGTGTGGCCGTCGCGCTCCTCGACGAGCCACAGGTTCACATGATTGAGCGCGAACGGCAGCGGCATTCTCAGCCAATGCACGCCCGCGGCGATTTCGAGCGTTTGTCCGGGCGCCGGGGGGCCATCCGCCACCTCGCGCAGCGCTGGCTCCGGCGAAGAATTGGAGGTCATCCCCTATGGTATCGTGCCGCTCGGGCGCTGCTGTTTGGCGCCGATGCCGATGCCCTGCAACCCGATCGTGCGTCGCACGGTCCGCGCGACAACCCCTTCCGCGTCCGCATGCCTCAATCGAGCCGCAATGCCGCCATGCCGCCGTCGCGCGCGACGTATTCCATTTCGGAGCTCGCCCGCGAATTCGCGCTGACGACGCGCGCGATTCGCTTCTACGAGGACAGTGGCCTCATCGCGCCGAAGCGCGAGAAGCGCACCCGCGTGTACGGCGAGCGCGAGCGGGTGCGCCTGAAGCTGATCCTGCGCGGCAAGCGGCTCGGGCTGGCGCTGTCGGAGATCGGCGAGCTGCTCGACCTGTACGAAGTGCGGCGCAACGAAAAGGCGCAGCTCACCGCATTCCTCGCGCTGCTCGCCGACCGGCGCACGCGCCTCCTGCAACAGCGCGAGGACATCGAGATCGTGCTCGCCGAGATCGACGCCATCGAGCGCGACTGCCGGCGGCGGTTGCGCGCCGAGCCGAATGTCGAGCCGGATTGACGTTTACGTAAACGTCATGGAGAATGCGTCGATGCGGACGATCGGCACGAACGCCGGGCTTGCCCTGCGCGGATGCGAGCGATGATGGGCGCGTCGCCGGACGGGTTCGTGCCGGCGTTCGCCGGCTATGCCGAGCGCGTGCGCGACAGCTTCGCGCGGCAGGGTGCCATGGCGCTGATCGGAGCTTCGATCGTCGACGTCGCCGCCGGTTATTGCAGCATCGCACTCGAGCCGCGGCCGGAGGTCGCGCAGCAGCACGGCTACGTACATGCGGGTATTCTGGCGACGCTGGTCGATTCGGCGGGCGGCTACGCCGGCTTTACGCTGTTCCCGGAGGACAGTTCGGTCCTGACGGTCGAGTACAAGCTGAACCTGCTGGCGCCGGCTGCAGGCGAGCGGATCGTCGCCGAAGGCTTCGTGGTCAAGTCCGGCCGCACGCTGGCGATCACGCGCGGCGAAGTTCACGCCGAGCAGGCCGGCCGCCGGACGCTTGTCGCAATCATGCAGCAGACGTTGATGGTGATGAGCGGCAAGCCGGATCGGTGATGCACGTCCTGCCGCCGGCGGCGACGGCGGCACCCATCGTCCGGTGACCGTTTTCGCAGTGCGGAGAAGGCAAAGCCAATGGTCGACTACCCAGCCCTCAATTTCGAACTCGGTGAGACGATCGACATGCTGCGCGCGTCGGTGCAGCAGTTCGCCGCGACCGAGATCGCGCCTCGCGCCGCCGACATCGATCGCGACAACGTTTTTCCGGCCGACCTGTGGCGCAAGATGGGTGACCTGGGTCTGCTCGGCATCACCGTCGAGGAAACCTACGGTGGTGCGGCGCTCGGTTATCTCGCGCACGTCGTCGCGATGGAGGAGATCTCCCGCGCGTCCGCGTCCGTGGGACTTTCGTACGGCGCGCACTCGAACCTCTGCGTCAACCAGATCCGCCGCAACGGCAGCGAAGCACAGAAGCAGCGCTACCTGCCGAAACTGATCTCCGGCGAGCACGTCGGCGCGCTCGCAATGAGCGAATCGGGGTCGGGCTCGGACGTCGTGTCGATGCGCCTTCGCGCCGAGCGCCGCGGTGACGACTATGTGCTGAACGGCACGAAAATGTGGATCACCAACGGACCCGATGCGAACACCCTCGTCGTCTACGCGAAGACCGACGCGCAGGCCGGCCCTCGCGGCATCACGGCATTCATCATCGAGAAGGGCATGCGCGGGTTCTCGACGGCGCAGAAGCTCGACAAGCTCGGCATGCGCGGGTCCAACACATGCGAGCTCGTGTTCGAAGACTGTGTGGTTCCGGCCGCCAACGTGCTGTCCGAGCCCGGCCGCGGCGTCAACGTGCTGATGAGCGGGCTCGACTACGAGCGTGCCGTGCTCGCCGGCGGCTCGATCGGCATCATGGCGGCGTGCATGGACGCCGTGTTGCCGTACGTTCATGAGCGGCGGCAGTTCGGTCAATCGATCGGTGAGTTCCAGTTGATGCAGGGAAAGCTTGCCGACATGTACACGACGATGAACGCATGCCGCGCGTACGTTTACGCCGTTGGACGCGCGTGCGACCGCGGCGAGACGACACGCAAGGACGCGGCCGGGGCAATCCTGTACGCCGCCGAAAAGGCGACGTGGATGGCGGGCGAGGCGATCCAGTGCCTCGGCGGAAACGGCTACATCAATGAGTTCCCGACCGGCCGGCTGTGGCGCGACGCCAAGCTCTACGAGATCGGCGCGGGAACGTCCGAGATCAGGCGGATGCTGATCGGCCGCGAGCTCTTCAACGAATCGAAGTGAACGGGACACGGGACATGGCAACGAGCAACGATCCGATCGTCATCGTCGGCGCCGCACGGACGCCGATGGGCGGCTTCCAGGGCGATTTCGCATCGGTGACGGCGAGCGATCTCGGCGCCGTCGCGATCAAGGCCGCAGTCGAGCGCGCCGGCATCAAGCCCTCCGACGTCGACAAGACGATCTTCGGTTGCGTGCTGCCCGCCGGACAGGGACAGGCGCCGGCGCGGCAGGCGTCCATCAAGGCGGGATTGCCGCTCGCGACCGGCTGCACGACGGTGAACAAGATGTGCGGCTCTGCGATGGAGGCGATGATCCTCGCGCACGACGCGCTGGTCGCGAAATCGGCCGACGTCGTCGTCGCGGGCGGGATGGAGAGCATGTCGAACGCGCCGTACCTGATGCCGAAGGCGCGGTCCGGTTACCGGATGGCCCATCAGACCGTCTACGATCACATGTTTCTCGACGGGCTCGAGGATGCGTACGACAAGGGCCGGCTGATGGGCACGTTCGCCGAGGAATGCGCGACGAGCTTTGCGTTCACGCGGGAGGCGCAGGACGCATTTGCGACGGCGTCGCTTGCGCGCGCGCTCGCCGCCAACCAGGATGGCACGTTCGCATGGGAGATCGCGCCCGTTACCGTCAGCGGCAGAAAGGGCGATGTCGTCGTCGATCACGACGAGCAGCCGGCGAAGGCGTCTCCCGAAAAGATCCCCACGCTGAAGCCTGCGTTCAAAAAAGATGGCGGCACCGTCACCGCGGCCAATTCGAGCTCGATCTCGGACGGAGCGGCGGCCGTCGTCATGATGCGCCGCTCGACCGCCGAAGCGCGCGGGCTGAAGCCGCTGGCCGTGATCGTCGGCCATGCAACGCACGCGCAGGAGCCCGGCCTGTTCACGACGGCACCCGTCGGCGCGATCCGCAAGCTGTACGAGAAGACCGGCTGGACGACAAGCGATGTCGATCTGTTCGAGATCAACGAGGCCTTCGCTGTCGTGACGATGGCTGCGATGAAGGAGCACGGAATCGCCCACGACAAGGTCAACGTGCATGGCGGCGCTTGCGCGCTCGGCCATCCGATCGGCGCATCGGGCGCGCGGATCGTCGTGTCGCTTCTCGGCGCGTTGCGCAAGCAGCACAAGAGCCGCGGTGTCGCAGCGCTGTGCATCGGCGGCGGCGAGGCGACGGCGCTCGCGATCGAACGAGTTTGATTCGTGCCTGACGCCGCAAGCGTGGGGGAGCCATGATCCCGCTCGATACGTGGCTCCTCTTCTGCCTCGCGTGCGCGGCCCTTGCCGCGACGCCCGGGCCGAACATGCTGTTTCTCGTGTCGCGCACGTTGGCGCAGGGCCGCGGGGCTGGCTTCGTGTCGCTCGCCGGCACATCGAGCGGATTCGCGCTCCATGCGCTCGCGGCGGCGTTCGGCCTGTCGGCGCTGCTCGCCGCGGTTCCGCTGGCATTCGACGTCGTGAAATGGGCTGGCGCGATCTACCTCGCGTGGCTCGCGATTCAGATGTGGCGTACGAGCGACGAGCCCGAAGCGGCGGTCGCTGCGCCGCGTGCAACCCGGCGCGCGATGTATCGGCAAGGGTTGCTCACCGCCGTGCTGAATCCGAAGGTCGCCGTGTTCCAGTTGGCGCTCTTTCCCCAGTTCGTCGACCCCGCGCGCGGCAGCGTGCTGCTGCAAAGCCTCGTGCTCGCGATCACCCAGCTCGTCATCGTCGTCGCCGGCGATTCGGCGTGCGTCTTCGCGGCCACCGGTGCCCGGCGCTGGTTCGGTTCACGCCCGGGCTGGGAGCGCTGGTCGAAGCGTGCACTCGCCGGCGTGTTCGGCGCGCTCGCGGCGCGCCTCGCGTTCCAGTCGAGAAGCTAAGGGCCTGGCGAACAGGTCCCGCGCCAATGCTCCTTTCCTCCGAGCAGCAGCAGATCCGTGACACGCTGCGCGAGTTCGCGCGCGACGAGCTCGCGCCGAACGCCGCCGCGTGGGATCGCGACCACACATTCCCGCGCGACGCATTGCGCGCGCTCGGCGCGCTCGGCGTGCTCGGCATCGTCGTGCCCGAGACTTGGGGCGGCGCCGGGCTCGACTACGTGAGTCTTGCCGTCGCGCTCGAGGAGATCGCTGCCGGCGACGGCGCGACGTCGACGATCGTCAGCGTGCAGAACTCGGTCGTCTGCGGTCCGATCAATGCCTTCGGATCCGATGCGCAGAAGACACGCTATCTGCCCTCGCTCGCCGGCGGCGAGCAACTCGGCTGTTTCTGCCTGACCGAGCCGCAGACCGGTTCCGATGCGAGCGCGATCGCGACGCGTGCAGATCGTCGAGGCGATTCGTATGTGCTGAACGGCGTCAAGCAGTTCATCACGACCGGCGCCAACGCCGACGTGGCGATCGTGTTCGCACTGACGGACAAGGCCGCCGGGAAAAAGGGCATGTCGGCGTTCATCGTCGATGTGAAAACGCCGGGATTCGTCGTCGCTCGCATCGAGGAGAAGCTCGGCCAGCGCGCATCAGACACGGCGCAGATCGTGTTCGAGAACTGCGCCGTGCCCGCGGCGAATCTGCTGGGTCGCGAGGGCGACGGTTACCGGATCGCGCTCGCGAACCTCGAGGGTGGGCGCATCGGCATCGCCGCGCAGGCGGTCGGCATGGCGCGCGCAGCGTTCGAGGCAGCGCTTGGCTACGCCCGCGAGCGACAGGCGTTCGGCAAGCCGATCGCCGAGCATCAGGCCGTCAACTTCCGCCTTGCCGACATGGCGACGAAGATCGACGTCGCACGGCAGATGGTGTGGCACGCGGCCGCGCTGCGCGACGCCGGCGAGCCGTGTCTGAAGGAAGCGTCGATGGCGAAGCTGTTTGCGTCCGAGATGGCGGAAACGGTGGCGTCCGACGCGATCCAGATCCACGGTGGCTACGGATATGTCGCCGATTTTCCGGTCGAGCGGATTTATCGCGACGTCCGCGTCTGCCAGATCTACGAGGGCACGAGCGACATCCAGCGGATGGTCATCGGGCGGGCAATTCTGGGATGAGTTCAGCCACGGTCGATGCGCTACCGCGTGTGGGCGAGCGCTTTTCGCGCCGCGTCACGTTCGACGCCACGTCGATCCGCACGTTCGCCACACTGTGCGGCGATCACAATCCGATACATCACGATGCCGTCGCCGCGGCGAGCGGTCCGTTCGGCGCGCTGATCGCCAGCGGTCCCCACGTCGTCGCGCTGATGATGGGCCTCGATGCGACATTCCTGTCGAAACGTGGCGACGCGCTCGGCCTCGGCTTCGAGTTTCGGTTCGACAAGGCGGTGCGCGAGGACGCCGAGTTGACGCTCGAGTGGACTGTGACCGCCGTCACGCACAAGGCGTCGCTCGCCGGACACGTCGTCAGCGTCGAAGGACGCGCCCTCGACGACGCCGGCATCGTCTACGTCAGCGCAACGGGCCGCAACCTTCTCCGCGAACGGCACGACTCATGACTACTCCGCTGCAATTCCATTTCGATTTTTCGTCGCCGTACGGCTACCTCGCTGCGGAGCGCATAGAGGCGCTCGCCACGAAACACGAGCGCGGCGTCGAGTGGCGGCCGATGCTGCTCGGCGCCGTGTTCAAGATCACGGGAACGCAACCGCTCACGTTCGTGCCGCTGAAGGGCGATTACACGCGACGCGACCTGCCGCGTACCGCCCGCTTTCATGGCATCGAGTTTCGGATGCCGTCGAAGTTTCCGATCGCCACCCAGGCGGCGGCGCGCATCGTCGTCTGGCAGCGCGGTGTCGACGCCCGACGCTGCGCACCGCTCGTCAAGGCGCTCTATCGCGCCTTCTTCGTCGCCGACCGTGACATTTCCGATCCGGACATCGCCGCCGAGGTGGCCGCCGAAGCGGGCGTCGAACGCAGTGCCGCGCGTGCGGCGGTGGACGACGTCACGATCAAGGACACGCTGAAACGCGACGTCGAGGCAGCGATCGCCGCTGGCGTGTTCGGCTCGCCGTTCGTCGTCGTCGACGGCGAGCCGTTCTGGGGGCTCGATCGCTTCGAGCAGATCGACCGCTGGCTTGCGACGGGCGGGTTCTGACATGGCCGAATTCGTGCTCCATTGCTTCGCCCAATCGGGCAACGCGTACAAGCCTGCATTGATGCTCGAGCTTGCGGGTGCCGACTGGACGCCGCGGTTCGTCGACTTCTTCGGCGGCGAAACGCGGACGCCGGCCTATCGCGCGATCAACGTGATGGGCGAAGTGCCGGTGCTCGAGCATTCGGGACAGCGGCTGTCGCAGTCCGGCGTCATTCTCGACTATCTCGCCAACGTGCTCGGCAAGTTCGGTCCGCGCGACGACGCCGAGCGGCGCGACGTGCTGCGCTGGATCCTGTTCGACAACCACAAGCTGACGAGCTACACGGCGACTTATCGCTTCATGCGGACGTTCGTGCCGAATCCCGACGCCGCCGTGCTCGCGGAGTTTCGCAAGCGTGCAGAAACGGCATGGGGAATTCTCGACGCGCATCTCGCCGGGCGTCGCTTTGTCGTCGCCGAGCGGCTGACGATCGCCGATCTCTCCTTGTGCGGGTACCTGTTCTGGCCCGAGGAGATCGGCGTCGACTGGGATCGCCATCCGAACTTGCGTGACTGGCTTGCGCGGATTCGCGACACGCCGGGCTGGGTGCATCCGTACGCGCTGATGCCCGGACATCCGCGACCCGCCGCGCAATGACCGTTGTCGCCGCACCCGGTTGCCGACGGGAATCGTCGCACTCGATCGCACGGAGCCGCCGATGACCGGCATTCACGACGTCGCGCTGTTCATCGCCGCGGGCCTGCTCCTGAACCTGACACCCGGCCCGGACATGGCGTACATCGCCGCCCGCAGCGTTGCCGGCGGGTTCCGCGAAGGCACCGCCGCAGTGTTCGGCATCACGGCAGGATGCGTCGTTCACACGATCGCCGCGGCGGTCGGGCTCTCCGCGTTGCTCGCAACGTCGGCGACAGCGTTCGAGATCGTCAAATGGGTGGGCGCGCTCTATCTGCTTTATGCCGGCATCCGGCTGCTCGCCGCCGGAACGCGATCTGGCGCGTCGTCGCAGCGCGACGATGCGCAACCTTCGGCACGCGACGCCGGCGCCCTCGCGTCGTCGGTTCGCGCGACACCGTGGCGGATCTTTCGCGAGGCGCTGCTGATCAACGTATTGAATCCAAAGGTCGCGCTGTTCTTCCTCGCGTTCCTGCCGCAATTCATCGCGATCGACGCACCCGACAAGGCCCTCGCCTTCGTGCTGCTCGGCACGCTGTTCAATTTCGACAGCCTGTTCGTCAACCTGCCTGTCGCCTGGCTCGCGAGCCATGCCGGCCGCCGCTGGCGTCATCGGGCACGCGCGATGCAGTGGATGCGCCGCGTTGCCGGTGGGCTGTTCGTGTTGCTGGCCGTGCGCCTCGCGGCGCTGTCGCGCGACTGATCGCGCGCAATTTCACGTTGCCTCGAAGACCGGAGCCGCGATGCCGACGCTCGAATCGAAAGTGAATCCGCGCGACCCGACGTTCGCGCGCAATCGCGACGCGATGGCGGCGCTCGTCGCGGACATGCGCGAGCGAATCGCCAAAATCGAGCTCGGCGGCGGCGAAGCGTCCCGGGCGCGACACGTTGGACGCGGCAAGCTGCTGCCGCGCGAGCGCGTGCGCACGCTGATCGATCCGGGCAGTCCGTTCCTCGAGCTGTCGCAGTTCGCCGCCTATGGCATGTACGACGACAACATCGCCGGCGCGGGGCTGATCACCGGCATCGGGCGCGTCTCGGGCCGCGAATGCATGATCGTCTGCAACGACGCGACGGTGAAGGGCGGCACGTACTTTCCGATGACCGTGAAAAAGCACGTTCGTGCCCAAGAGATCGCGCGGCAGAACGGACTGCCGTGCATCTACCTCGTCGACTCCGGCGGCGCCAATCTGCCGACGCATACCGATGTGTTCCCCGACAAGGAGCACTTCGGCCGGATCTTCTACAACCAGGCGACGCTGTCCGCTGCGGGCATCGCACAGATCGCCGTCGTCATGGGCTCGTGCACAGCGGGCGGCGCATACGTTCCGGCGATGTGCGACGAATCGATCATCGTTCGCGGCCAGGGAACGATCTTCCTCGCCGGACCGCCGCTCGTGAAGGCGGCAACGGGCGAGATCGTCACGGCGGAAGAGCTCGGCGGCGCCGACGTGCATACGCGCATCTCCGGCGTTGCCGATCATTACGCGCAGAACGACCACCACGCGCTCGCGATCGCGCGGCGCATCGTCGGCAATCTCAATACGCGCAAGACGGCCGCGCTGGACCTCTCGGAACCGGTTGCGCCGCGCTACGCTGCCGAGGAAATCTACGGCGTGATCAACGCGGACATCCGCAAGCCGTACGACGTGCGCGAGGTGATCGCTCGCGTTGTCGACGACTCGAATCTCGACGAGTTCAAGGCCCGGTACGGAACCACGCTCGTCACGGGTTTCGCGCGGATCTGGGGATATCCGGTCGGCATCATCGCCAACAACGGTGTCCTCTATTCGGAATCGGCGCTGAAGGGCGCGCATTTCATCGAGCTCTGCGCACAGCGCGGCATTCCGCTTGTGTTCCTGCAGAACATCACCGGTTTCATGGTCGGCAAGAAATACGAGGCGGGCGGCATTGCCCGCGACGGCGCGAAGATGGTAACGGCCGTTTCGTGTGCGCAGGTGCCGAAGTTCACGATGATCATCGGCGGCAGCTACGGCGCCGGCAACTACGGGATGTGCGGACGCGCGTTCAATCCGCGCTTCCTGTGGATGTGGCCCAATGCGCGGATATCGGTGATGGGCGGCGAGCAGGCGGCGACCGTGCTCGCGACCGTCCGCCGCGACGGTGTCGAAGCACGCGGCGACTCGTGGAGCGCCGAAGACGAAGAAGCGTTCAAGGCGCGGATCCGCACGCAGTACGAGCGCGAAGGCCATCCCTATTTCGCGAGCGCTCGCCTCTGGGACGATGGCGTCATCGACCCGGCGGATACGCGGCGCACGCTTGCGATGGCGATTTCGGCGTCGCTCAACCAGCCCATCGAGCCCACGCGATTCGGCGTGTTCCGCATGTGATGACCGTTCACGACACGCCGGAGCGGACGCTCCTGCGCGACCAGGTCACCCGCTTCGTCGCGCACGACGTCGAGCCCTACGGCGATGCGTGGGAGCGCGAAGGCTGCGTGCCGCGCGGTGTGCTGCGCCGGATGGGCGAGCTTGGCTGGCTCGGCCTGATGGTGCCCGACGCGTACGGCGGTGCGGATCTCGACGCGCTGACCAATTTCGCGTTCGCCGAGGCGTTGTCGCAGTCGACGTACGGCGGCTTCATCGTCACCGTGCTGGTGCATACGGACATGGCATCGCCGCATCTCGTCAACGCGGGCACCGACGAGCAGAAGTCGCGTTGGCTGCCGGGGATCATCAGCGGCGCCACGCTGACGGCGGTTGCCGTGACCGAGGCGGGCGCCGGCTCCGACGTTGCAGGCGTTCGCACGACGGCACGCCGTGACGGCGATTCGTTCGTGCTCGATGGCAGCAAGCTGTTCATCACCAACGGCGTGAACGCGGACCTCTATTTCGTGGCGGCACGCACGGCGCCGCTGGAGACGAGGTCGCGCGGCGTGTCGGTGTTCATCGTCGAGAAGGGTACGCCGGGATTTCGCGTCGGACAGGTGCTCGACAAGGCGGGCTGGCGCTCGTCGGATACGGCCGAGCTCGTGTTCGAGGGCTGCCGGATTCCCGCAACGCAAATGCTCGGAGCCGAGAATCACGGGTTTCGCGCGCTGATGCAGAACTTCCAGCGCGAGCGTCTCGCATTGGCGGCGATGGCGATCGGCAACGCGCAACGGTCGCTGGCCGCGGCACTCGAGCACGTGCGCGAGCGTCGCGCGTTCGGCGGCGTGCTCTGGGACCGCGAGGCGATCCGGCAGAAGCTCGCCAGCCTCGACGCGCGCCGGCAGGCGGTGCGCGCGTTTGCGTGGCACTGCGCATGGCTCGTCGCGCACGGTCACGACGGCGTGTGCGAGATCTCGCAGCTGAAGGCGCTGGCCGGCGAGCTCGCCAACGACGTCGCCTACGGGTGCCAGCAGTGCTTCGGCGGGATGGGCTATATTCGCGAGACGGCCATCGAACGGCTGTGGCGCGACGCGCGCATCCTGTCGATCGGCGGCGGCGCGACCGAAGTGATGCTCGAGGAAGCCGCGAAACGCCTATGACATCGAGCGATCCCCATGCCTGAGCAACCCCATCACGGCGGAACCCCCGGGGCCCCGTGCGAGCTCGCCGTCCAGGACGGCGTGGCGACGGTGACGCTGAACCGTCCGGAGATCCACAACGCGTTCGACGAAGCGCTGATCGCGAAGCTGACCGAAACGTTCGTGGCGCTCGACGACGACGGCGACGTTCGCATCGTCGTGCTCGCGGGCGCGGGCCGCAGCTTCTGCGCCGGCGCCGACCTGAACTGGATGAAGCGGATGGCCGCGTTCGGCCAGGACGAAAACCTGCGCGATGCGACGGCGCTGGCCGCGATGCTCCGGGCGCTCTATGCGCTGTCGAAGCCTACGATCGCCCGCGTGCATGGCGCCGCGTACGGCGGCGGCGTGGGCCTGATCGCCGCATGCGACATCGCGGTTGCCGTGCCGGAAGCGACGTTCGCGTTGACGGAGGCCAAGCTGGGACTCATTCCGGCGACGATCGGGCCGTACGTCATCGAAGCGATCGGTGCACGCCAGGCGCGCCGCTATTTCCTGACGGCCGAGCGCTTCGGTGCGGCCGAGGCCTTGCGCATCGGGCTCGTGCACGAGGTCGCTGCGTTGCCGCAACTCGACACGCGCATCGGCGATCTTGTCGGCGCATTGCGTGTCGCGGGGCCGTCGGCGCAGCTCGAGTGCAAGGCGCTGATCCGCGGGGTTGCGCACCGTCCGATCGACGCCGACGTCATAAGCGGCACCGCGGGTCACATTGCCGCGGTGCGTGCGTCGCCGGAAGGCAAGGAAGGCGTCGCAGCATTCCTCGGCAAGCGCCGCCCGGCGTGGCTCAACGACGCGGAGGAGTAACGACAATGGAATCGCTCGCGCGTTTCGACACGTGGCAGCTCGTCGCACTGGCGGCGTCGCTCGGCATCGCGAGCGGACTGCGTCTGTACGCGGTGCTGTTCATCGTCGGCGCGGCCGGTTATCTCGGGTGGATCGACCTCCCGTCCGGACTCGCGATACTCGCGCATCCGCTGGTGCTCGCAGCGTCGGGCTTCATGTGCTTCGTCGAGTTCTTCGCCGACAAGATTCCCGGTGTCGATTCGCTGTGGGACGTCGTGCATACGCTCATTCGCATTCCGGCCGGTGCAGCACTTGCAGCGGGCGTGTTCGGCGACTCGTCGTCGGCGATGATGCTGACGGCGGCGATTCTCGGCGGCACGCTCGCCGCCGGCAGCCATTTCACGAAGGCCGGCAGCCGCGCCGTGATCAACACGTCGCCCGAGCCGTTCTCGAACTGGACCGCGTCGCTGACGGAGGATCTGGCCGTCGGTGGTCTATTGTGGCTCGCCGTTGTCCACCCGCTGGCGGCAGGTGTGGTCGTGCTCGCGATCATCGCGCTGATGCTCTGGCTGTTGCCGAAAGCGTGGCGCGCAGCACGACGGCTCGTCACGCGTCTTTTCGGCGCCTTCGACGGCGACCGGCCCCGCCTGCACGACCAGCGTCGATGAACGGCGCGACGGCCGCCTGATGTTCGACAAGATCCTCATTGCCAACCGCGGCGAGATCGCGTGTCGCGTCGCTGCGACGGCACGCCGGCTCGGCATCCGCACGGTCGCCGTGTACAGCGACGTCGATGCGCAGAGCCTGCACGTCGCCGTCTGCGACGAAGCGATTCGCATCGGCGCGGCGGCGCCGCGCGCAAGTTACCTGAACGGCGCGGCAATCCTGGACGCGGCGAAGCGCGCAGGCGCGCAGGCGATCCACCCCGGCTACGGATTCCTGTCCGAAAACGAGACGTTCGCCGCCGACTGTGCGCGTGCGGGCGTCGTGTTCATCGGTCCGCCACCCGCTGCGATCGCCGCGATGGGATCGAAGTCCGCGGCGAAGACGATCATGGCGCGTGCAGGCGTGCCGGTGGTGCCCGGCTATCACGACGACGATCAGGATCCGGCGCTGCTGGCGCGCGAAGCGGCGCGCATCGGCTTTCCGGTGCTGATCAAGGCGACAGCCGGCGGTGGCGGCAAGGGGATGAAGGTTGCCGCCAGCGCCGCCGAGTTCGCCGGTGCGCTCGCCTCGGCGCAACGCGAGGCGAAGGCATCCTTCGGCGACGACCGGATGCTCGTCGAGCGCTACCTGCGGGCGCCGCGGCACATCGAGATCCAGGTCTTCGCCGATACGCACGGCAACGTCGTTCACCTGTTCGAGCGCGACTGCTCCGTGCAGCGACGGCACCAGAAAGTGCTCGAGGAAGCACCGGCACCGGGGATGGACGCCGAGCGCCGACGGGCGATGGGCGACGCCGCCACGGCGGCCGCCAAAGCGATCGGTTACGTCGGCGCAGGGACCGTCGAGTTCATCGCCGAGCAGGACGGCACGTTCTATTTCATGGAAATGAACACCCGTCTGCAAGTCGAGCACCCGGTCACCGAGATGATCACCGGCCTCGATCTCGTCGAATGGCAGCTCCGTGTCGCCGCCGGGGAGCCGCTTCCGGCCGCGCAATCGGCGCTGGCGATCCACGGCCACGCGATCGAGGCGCGCATCTACGCGGAGGATCCCGATCGAGGCTTCCTGCCGTCGATCGGCAGGATTTCGCACTGGCGGATGCCGGTCGCGGGCAACGGCGTGCGCGTGGACACGGGTTTTCGCGAAGGCGACGACGTCAGCCCCTTCTACGATCCGCTGCTCGCGAAAGTGATCGCGTGGGGCGAAGACCGCGCGCGTGCGCGCGCCGCGCTGTTGAACGCGCTCGACCAGTGCGAAGTGACCGGCGTCACCACGAACGTCGCGTTCCTCGAGCGAGTCGTCGCGCACCACGCATTCGCTTCCGGACGCCTCGACACGGGACTGATCGACACGCATCGCGACGCGCTGCTTGCGCCGGCGAGTGCTGCGCCGGATCGCGCGTGGATCGCCGCTGCGCTCTCCGAATATCAGGCGATCGAGTGCGCTGCCCGCGCGTCGTCCGCCGGTGCTGCCGATCCGTATTCGCCATGGCACGCTGCCGATGCGTGGTGGAACGGCACGGCGACGCACCGGATCGCCATCACGCTCGCCGACGCATCGGGTCAGCGTACGGTGACCGTCAAGCCGAATGACGACGGGTCCGTCACGCTCGGCGGCGACGTCGAGGCGCGGACGGTGCGCGCCGACACGCGCGACGGGCGGCTGTTCGTCGCGGCGCAACGCGGCGGTGCGCCCGATGTCGAGGCGAGCTTCGCCGCGAGCGTGGTCCGCGACGGTAACGTGCTGCACGTTTTCTCGCCGGCTGCGCGCGCGCGCCTGTCGCGCGTCGACCCGCTTGCGCACGCCGACGATGAAGCGGGTCATCCGGGTCACCTTGCCGCACCGATGTCGGGAACCGTGGTCGCCGTCATGGTGAAACCGGGCGATTCGGTCGAAAAAGGTGCTCCGCTTGTCGTGCTCGAGGCGATGAAAATGGAACACACGATCGCCGCACCCACGGCCGGCGTTGTCGTGGCGGTGAACTACGGCGTCGGCGATCGTGTCGCCGAAGGCGCCGACCTCGTCGACGTCGAGGATCCTGCGGCCGCCAGGGACGAGGCGCGATGAACGTTCGCCCGGAACTGCCGCACGCCGTCCGATTGTGCGAAGTCGGGCCGCGCGACGGCTTGCAGAACGAGAAAGCGATGGTGCCCACCGACGTCAAGGTCGCGCTGATCGACATGCTGACCGACGCGGGCCTGCCGGCAATCGAAGCGACGTCGTTCGTGTCGCCCAAATGGGTGCCGCAGATGGCCGACGCCGCCGACGTAATGGCGCGCATCGCGCGCAAGCCCGGCGTGCGCTACCCGGTGCTGACGCCGAACCTGAAAGGCTTCGACGCGGCGCTCGCGGCGGGTGCCGACGAAGTGGCCGTGTTCGTCGCCGCGACCGAATCGTTCTCGAAGCGCAACATCAACTGCTCGATCGCCGAAAGCCTGGAGCGTGCGCGGCCGGTGTTCGATGCGGCGCGCGAAGCCGGTGCGCGCGTTCGCGGCTACATCTCGGTCGTGCTCGGCTGCCCCTACGAAGGCGATGTCGATCCGGCGGCCGTCGCCGAGATCGCCGCTTCGCTCCATGCGCTGGGCGCCTACGAAGTTTCGCTTGGCGACACGATCGGCACCGGCACTGCCGGCAAGACACAGGTGCTGCTGCGACGCGTAGCGGAGGAGGTGCCGATCGCCGCACTTGCCGGTCATTTCCACGACACGTACGGACAGGCGCTCGCGAACATCTACGCGTCGCTCGAACTCGGCGTGGCGACGTTCGACTGCTCGGTGGCCGGACTCGGCGGCTGCCCGTATGCGAAGGGTGCCACCGGCAATGTCGCGACCGAAGACGTCGTCTATCTGCTCGACGGACTCGGTATCGAGACCGGTGTGGACATGACGAAGCTGCGTAGCGCGGGCCGCTTCATTTCGGACCATCTGCAGCGGCCGAGCATGTCGCGCGTCGCACGCGCGCTCGATGCGCGATCCGCCGCCGACTGACCTGACGATGGGCCATGCGGGCGCCCGGCGAGCGGGTGGCACGTGAGCATGCCGGCCGTCTCGAACGTCCCAGTTGCATCACCGTGCATCAGCGTCTGCCGGATGGATGACGCAACGGGCCTTTGCGTCGGCTGCCTGCGAACGCTCGACGAGATCGCCGCGTGGGGCGCGCTCGACGATGCCGCGCGCCGGCGCGTGTGGCAGGCGATCGCCACGCGGCAGGGTCGGGTCGATCCGCAACGCTGCGCGCCCGACATCGACGCCTAGCCGGCGCGGTTCAGCGAACGCGTGACCGACGTGCTATGGCGCTTCGTAGCGGCACACGGCCCGCGGCACGCCAAAGACCTGCCGCGTGATCCTCTTGTCGCGTTGAACGCGATTCACCGTGGACGTGAACAGCATCGTCCCGTCGTAGGCCACGGTGAACTCCGCCGTGCCGAACGGCGTCGCGGTGACGCCACCGGGCGCGCCGAGCGGTGGGAAAGGCACGGTGTTGAACGCAGGTCCGCGCGTGCGCAGCAGCGCGCCCTTGAACGTGCCCGTTTGGCTGTCGAGTTCAGCGGTCGTCGACAGCCACAACGGCCGCCGGTCGCGATCGTAGGTGAACCACGTCGCGAAGAACACCGGCCGCCCGTCCGCGCGCGCCTGGTCGGCGATCGCGATGCCCCAGCCGGCCTCTGACGCCGCAGGCGATGCCCACCATAGGTCGGTGGCGTTCGTCGCGCGCGACACGTCGAAATTCGGTTCGAACGGACAATCGTGCGCGACGGTCCCGAAGATCTCGCGCGTGATGGATTTTGTCTGCGTCGTACCGCCGACGGTGTACGCAAACGTGCCGTGGCGCGAGTCGGCGAACGTCAGCGTCGTCTCGCCTACGCGCGTCGCCGTTGCGCCGCCGACGGTGCCGAGCGGCGGAAACGGTGTGGTGTCGTACGGTGGACCGGTGGTTTCGAAGAGATCGCCCTGATAGCTGCCATCGGCGAGCTGGCGCGCAGTTGCCGCGAGCCACCACGCGCGGCCTGCAACGTCGTACGTGAACCAGACGACGAACAGCGCGTCGCCCTGATGCGCGATGCTGAGTCCCCACCCCGATTCCGATCCCGCCGGCGCGTTCCACCACAGTCCCTGATAACTGTGCGGCGGCGTCGGCGCGGCCAGGACTTCGAACGGCTCATCGGACGCCGGCAGCGGCGTTCCGTGATAGGTGCCCTCCGCATGCACGGTGTAGAGGCCGGGTTCGCGCGGGCCGATGTCGATGTCGAGGCCAAGCGGCGGGCTCACGCCGCAAATCATCGGCGGAATCGACTCGACAGCGTAGCGCACCGTGATCGTAGTACCCGACGTCGACAGCTCGAGGATCCGCGCTTCGTCGTAGCACGCTCCGCCGGGCAGGAACTTCGTGAATCGAAGCGGATTGCCGGCATAGGACGGATTCGGCGTCACCATGCTGGCGACGCCTGCGCGCACGTCCGTGGCAAGACACGCCAGCACGGCGAAGGCCGCGCCGATGGACGAACGCAATGGATGGCTGCGGAACATTGGGTGTCAAGGGTCGGGCCGTCGTTCGACGACGACCGAGAGTATAGACATCGAGCGCAAACGCGCGAACGCGTCCGTCCCGGCACTAGAATTGCAGCTGCCGTCGCCGGGACGGGGCCTTAGGTTCGCCGCCACAACGACTTCCTCGGGAGAACGATCGCGATGATCGCCGACTGGTACTTCGATTTCGTGTCGCCGTTTTCCTACCTGCAGTGCGAGCGCCTGCAGTCGCACGCGGCATCGATACGACCGCACCCGGTGGTGTTCGCCGCGATCCTCGATGCGAACGGCCAGAAGGGCCCGGCGGAAATCGTCGCGAAGCGTGTATTCACGTATCGGTTCGTTGTCTGGCAGGCCAAGGCGCTGGGGATACCGTTCAAGTTTCCGCACGCGCACCCATTCAGCCCGATCCCTCTTTTGCGCCTCGCGATCGCCTGCGATTGCCGGCTCGATGCAATCACACGGATCTTCCGCTTCGTCTGGCGCGACGGGCGATTGCCGGACCTGCCGATCGAATGGGCCGAGCTCGCTCACGAACTCGGCCTGCCGGATGCCGACGCGCGCATCAATGACCCCGCGGTCAAGGATGCGCTGCGGCGCGAAACCGATGCGGCCATCGCGAGAGGCGTGTTCGGCGTGCCGACGATCGCGGCGGGCAACGAGCTTTTCTGGGGCGCGGACGCGACGGATATGGCGCTCGCGTACATGCGTGCCGGTGGGCGCTATGACGATCCCGAATATCTGCGCGTGGCCGAATTGCCCGCGGCCGCCGTTCGCGGCGCGGCGAAGCCGTCCAGGCGCGCCTGACCGACTGGAAGCTCAGCGCGCAAGGACCGCCCCCGAAGCGACCAGCGCGTCGATCGCGGCGTCTGCATAGCCGGCTTCGCGAAGCACGTCGCGCGTGTGCTCGCCGTGTTCCGGCGCATCGCGCGTCACCGCGAATGCCGGCGGGGCGAGCTTGAACGGTGGTGCATATTGCCGCGAACCATCAGGCCGGCGGATCACCATTGCGCGGGCGGCGAACTGCGCGTCCGCGAGCGCCTCGTCGAACGTCAGCACCGGCGTCACGCAGCAATCGACCGCCGCGAAACGCGCGCACCAGTCGGCGAGCGTCGCGCTGCCGAAGATTGCCGCCAGTGTCTCGCGGACCGCGTCACCCTCGAGACCCGTGGCGAACTGGCCGGGCACGAGATCCGGTCGTTCGAGGGTTGCACACAGCGCATTCCAGAACTTCGTTTCGAGTGCGCCGATGGCGAGCCAGCGCCCGTCGCGCGTCGGATAGACGCCATAGCACGGCACGCCACCCGTCAGGAGATCCTCGCCGCGCGGCGCGACCGTGCCGTGGTCCTCCAGCGCGCCGAGCAGGAAGATCTGGTGCGCGAGGACGGCGTCCGCCATCGCGATGTCGATGAAGCGGCTGCGACCGCTGCGCGTTGCGCCGTACAGCGCAGCGAGGATGCCGATCGCCGCACTCGCGGCGCCGCCGAGCAGGTCCGCGATCTGCAGGTTCGCAAGCGCAGGTGAGCCGCCGCGCTCGCCCGTGCAGTCGAGCGCCCCTGTGTAACCGAGGTAGTTGATGTCGTGTCCGGCAAAGCTCGCGCGCGGTCCGGTCTGGCCGTACCCCGAGAGCGCGCAGTAGACGACCTTCGGATTGACGGCGCGCACGGTTTCGTAATCGGCGCGCAGTGCCGCGACGACGCCCGGACGAAATCCTTCGATGATCACGTCGGCGTTGCGGGCCAGTGCCATGAACGCCGCGTGCCCGTCGGCGGACTTCAAGTCGACGGCTACGGAACGCTTGTTGCGGTTGATCGCGTTGAACCACGCGGTGGCGCGATCCGGTGCGTTACGGGCGCGCAGCGCGAGCGTCCGCGCGTAGTCGCCCGCACCGGTATCCTCGACCTTGACGACGTCGGCGCCGAGGTCGGCGAGGTAGAGCGTGCACATGGGCCCCGGCAACAGGCGCGTCAGGTCGAGCACGCGAACGCCGGCGAGCGGTGGCTCGACACCGGCAGCCGACGCGTCGCTCACCCGACGTCGCCGGGAATGCCGAGTTCGCGCTTGATCGCGGCGGCGGTGGCGAGTGCGTCGTCGAGCGTTGCGCCGAGACACGTGACGTGACCCATCTTGCGGCCCCGCCGCGGCTCGCGCTTGCCGTACAGATGCAGCTTGGCAAGCGGGTGGGCGAGCACGCGCGTCCAGTCGGGCTCGCGCGGTTCTGGACGGCCGCTTTCGAACCAGATGTCGCCGAGCACGTTCAACATCACCGCGGGCGTGTGCTGCGACGTGTCGCCCATGGGCAGGGCCGCGAGGATTCGCGCCTGCTGCTCGAATTGCGACGTCACGCACGCGTCGATCGTGTAGTGGCCGCTGTTGTGCGGTCGCGGCGCGATCTCGTTGACGAGGAGCCGGTCGTCGGATGCGACGAACAGCTCGACGCACAGCACGCCGCGATATTCGAGCGACGCGGCGATCGCTGCCGCCGTCGCGCGCGCTTCGTCGGCCAGTGGCGCGCCGATGCGCGCCGGCAGGATCGAGACGTCGAGGATGCCGCCGCGATGGCGATTCTCGGCGACCGGCCACGACACCACGTTGCCGTCGTCGTCGCGGGCCACGATCACCGACAGTTCCGCCGCGAGGTCGATCATCTGCTCGAGCACGGCAGGTCCCTGCATCGCGTCGACCGCGGCGATAACGTCGTCGCGCGTCTTCACGCGCACCTGGCCCTTGCCGTCGTAACCGAAACGCGCACTCTTGACGATGCCAGGCAGCAGCGCATCGTCGACCCCCGCGGCGTCGGCGGCGTTGCGCAGCACGGCGAACGGCGCAACGGCGAAGCCATTGCCGGCGAGGAACGTCTTCTCGCTGATGCGGTCTTGCGCGATCGCCACGCTTGCCGCGCCGGGTGTCACGCGCAACTCGCGCGCCAGGAATTCCAGCGCCGCCGCCGGCACGTTCTCGAACTCGGTCGTCGCGGCCACGCACAGCGCGCGCAGCGCCGCAAGCGAAGGCGGATCGAGATAGTCCGCGGCGAGATGCCGGTCCGCGACGCTGCCGGCGGGGCTGTCGGTCGCAGGATCGAGCACGAGCACGCGAAAGCCGAGGCTCTGCGCCGCCATGCAGAACATCCGGCCAAGCTGTCCGCCGCCGAGCAGGCCGAGCCACGCGCCGGGCGGGAACGCATGGCCGGTGGCCCCACCGCCGCCCCGCGGCGAGGTGCGGGCGCTCACGACTCCGGCGGTACGCGCATCGCTCGCGCGGCCGTCGTCTGCTTTTGCCGGAAAGCGACGAGCTTGCGCGCCATCGCCGGGTCCGTCGCCGCCAGCAGCGCGACAACGAACAGCGCAGCGTTCGCCGCACCCGCTTCGCCGATCGCGAACGTTGCAACCGGTACGCCGGCAGGCATCTGGACGATCGACAGCAGCGAATCCTCGCCGCGCAGGTATTTCGACGGCACCGGTACGCCCAGGATCGGCACGGTGGTCTTCGCGGCGAGCATGCCGGGCAGGTGGGCCGCACCGCCGGCGCCTGCGATAATCGCGCGGAGGCCGCGCGGGCCCGCGTCTTCCGCGTATTCGAACATCTCGTCGGGCATCCGGTGCGCCGACAGCACGCGGGCTTCATAAGCGACGCCGAACCCATCGAGCTGCATGGCGGCGTGTTTCATCACGTCCCAGTCACTTTCACTGCCCATGACGAGGCCGATCTGCGGCGCCGCTTTGCGCTGTGCCATTTCTCGCTGCCCCGGTGTGAAAGTGCGCGATTTTAACAACTGTTGCGCCGCCTGGCGGCTTTCTCCGCCGTTCATCTCGCGCGAGCGCGGTAATCGTTGAAGCGCGCACTGTGCATGGGCGACAATGCATCCATGAGAAACGCAATCCGCCGCTGGCGCAATGCGATCGCGATGGCTGCGGTCGCTGGTGCGTCGCTTGGCCCGATCGCGGTTGCCCACGCGCAGTCCGATGCCGACTTCGTCGCGGCGAAGGCGGCGTTCGATCGCGGCGACTTCCGGCAGCTCGACGCGCTCGCGCCGGCGCTTTCCGGGCACGTTCTCGCGCGCTATGTCGAATACTGGCAGCTCAAGTCGCGGCTCGACGCAGCGGCGCCCGAGGCCGTCCAGTCATTCGTTGCGCGCTATCCGGACGGGCCGCTTTCGGATCGGCTGCGCGTCGATTGGCTGAAAGTGCTCGGCAAGCGCGGCGACTGGAACCGGTTCGCCCTCGACTATCCACTGGCTACGAGCGAAGACACCGAGCTCGCCTGCTACGGCGCGCAATACCGATATCAGCGCGACGGCGCGGCCGCGCTCGCCGCGGCAAAACCGCTCTGGTTCACGGGGTCGTCCACGCCCGACGCATGCGAACCGGTGTTCGCGGCGCTCATCGCGGGAGGCGACCTGTCGGTTGCCGACCGCCGCGCGCGTTTCCGGCTCGCCGCAGCCGCCGGCAATGCGCGTCTCGCGCAGGCGATCGCCGCCGACCTTCCGGGCGCCGACAAGATCGCCGCGCGCGACCTGCTGGCCGTGGATCGCGATCCGTTGCGAAGCCTAGCGAAGGGCCAGTTCGCCTGGAAGACCGCGGCGGGCCACGAGCTCGCGCTGTATGCGCTCGAGCGCGCGGCACGCAAGGATGCAGTCGAGGCGCGCGCCGCGTGGCAGAAGTGGCGCGCGCATTTCACCGTGGCGGATCGCAACTACGGCAGCGTGCGCCTTGCGTATCACGCGGCGCGGCAGTTGAATCCGCAGGCGAACCAGTGGTTTCACGAACTGCCGCACGTCGCGCTGACGCCTGACGAGCAGGCGTGGCGCATACGCGCTGCATTGCGCGCTGCTGCGTGGCACGACGTGAAGTCGGCAATCGAGGCGCTTCCTGCCGCCGACCAGCAGGAACCCGTGTGGCGCTACTGGCGAGCGCGGGCGCTTGCCATGCAGAACGGCGGCGACGAGGCGCTCATCATCTACGCGAGCCTCGCCGGCAGTCCGACCTACTACGGGCTGCTCGCGTCCGAGGCGCTGGGTCGCACGGCGACACTGAACGTGGCTGCGAGCAATCCGCTCGCCAACGACGATGCGGCGATGGCGGCGATGGCGGCGTTCGGCAAGCGGCCGGACGTCATGCGCGCGGTAAAGCTCGCGCAACTCGATGTGCGCCTCGAATCGATCCGCGAGTGGAATCAGGCGGTGCGCGGCATGAGCGACGACGCGCTGCTGCTTGCAGCGGAGTACGCGCGGCGCGCCGGTCTCTACGATCGCGCGATCTACACGGCGGAGCGCACGGCGGCGCGGCACGATTTCTCGCTGCGTTACCTGACGCCGTTTCGGTCGGAGTTCGGCACCGCCGCCCGCGAGCAGGGCATCGACGAGGAACTGCTGTACGGCATTGCACGCCAGGAATCCCGTTTTGCTGCCGACATAGTGTCGTCCGCGGGTGCCGTGGGCCTGATGCAACTGATGCCGGGCACGGCACGCTGGGTCGCCAAGCAGCTCACCGTTGCCGATTACTCGCCGTCGCGCATCGCCAATGTCGACCTGAACACCCGGTTCGGTGCGTTCTATTTCAAATACTGGCAGGACCGCCTCGGCCAGCTGCCGGCGCTTGCTGCCGCCGCTTACAATGCAGGACCGAGCCGCGCGCAGTCGTGGCGGCCGGCGACCGGCTCGCTCGAAGGCGCGATCTGGGTCGAAACCATTCCATTCAACGAGACGCGCGATTACGTGAAGCGCGTGCTGGCCAACACCATGGTCTATGCGCATGCACTCGACCGACCGTACGTGGGGCTGACCAAGCGGCTCGGCACGGTCACGCCGCGCGATTCCGCCGTCGTTGCCGCCGGCGAGCCGTGAGGGGTGCGGAGCGTGACCGCCGGACGCCAACGCGTACTCGTGCTCGGCGGCAGCGGATTCGTCGGCCGCCACGTCCTCGCGCACCTCGCAGGGGCCGGCCAGTTTGCCGTCGTGCTGACGCGGCGCCGGGCGCGTGCGCGGCATTTGCTGCTGCTGCCCACCGTTCAGGTCGTCGAAGGCGACCCTTACGATCCGGCGACGCTTGCGCGGCTTGCACGTGGCACGACGGCCGCGATCAACCTGGTCGGCCTGCTGCACGAGCATGGGCGCGCGACATTCGAGCGGGCCCACGTCGAGTTGCCGCGCCTGCTCGTCAACGCGTGCCGCAGCGCGGGCGTCAATCGGCTGCTGCACATGAGTGCGCTCGGCGCCGCTGCCGACGCGCCGAGCCGTTACCTGCGTTCGAAGGCGGACGGCGAAGCGGCGATCGAGGCGTCCGGCCTCGCGACGACGATCTTCCGTCCTTCCGTCATCTTCGGTCGCGAGGACACGTTCCTGAATCTGTTTGCGAAGCTGGCGCGCTGGTTCCCGGTGCTCCCCCTCGCGGGCGCGAATGCGCGCTTCCAGCCGATCTGGGCGGGCGATGTCGCCGCCTGCTTCACACGCGCGCTCGTGGACAACGAAACGATCGGTGAACGATACGGATTGTGCGGGCCGAAGGTCTACACGCTCGCCGAACTCGTTCGCTATGTCGCGGAGACAACCGGTTACCCGCGTCCCGTCGTGCCGCTCTCGCCCGGACTGTCGATGCTGCAAGCCCGGTTCATGGAGTGGCTGCCCGGCCCGCTGCTGACGCGCGACAACCTCGCGTCGATGCAGGTGGACAACGTGTGCGACACCGCATTTCCGAGTCGCCTGGGTGTGGTGCCGACGGCGCTCGAGGCGATCGCTCCCGAATATCTCGCGCCCAGCGCGCAGCACAGCCGGTTCGACCTGTTCCGCGCGCACGGCGGTCGATGACGCGGCCGTTGCCGCAACCGGTGCGCATTTACCGCGTCGGCGGTTCGGTGCGCGACGAGTTGCTGCAGCTCCCTCCCGGAGACGTCGACTGGGTCGTCGTCGGGGCCACGCCGGAGATCATGCTGGCGTCGGGCTTCACGCCGGTGGGCAAGGATTTTCCGGTCTTTCTGCACCCCGACACGCACGACGAGTACGCGCTCGCGCGCACCGAGCGCAAGCACGGCCGCGGCTATCGGGGATTCGAGTTCTTCGCGACACCGGACGTGACGCTCGAAGAGGATCTGCGCCGGCGCGATTTGACGATCAATGCGATGGCGCGCGGGGCGGACGGAACGCTGATCGACCCGTATGGAGGTGCTACCGATCTGCGTGCCGGAATTCTGCGCCACGTGTCGCCGGCGTTCGCCGAGGATCCGCTGCGAGTGCTGCGCGTCGCGCGATTCGCGGCGCGCTTCGGGTTCGCAATCGCCGACGCGACGCTCGAGCTGATGCGCGAGATCGTCGCCACCGGCGAGCTTGCGACGCTTAAGCCCGAGCGCGCGTGGCAGGAGTTGTCGCGCGGGCTCTGCGAAGCGCACCCGTCGCGGATGCTCCGCGCGCTGCGCGCATGCGGCGCGCTCGTCGCGTTGCTGCCGGAAGTCGACGCGTTGTATGCGGCCGGCCGCGCCGGCGACAACGCCGGCGCCTTCACCGAGCGCGCGCTCGACTGGGCGGCCGCGCAGCGATTCGTGCTGCCCGTTCGCTATGCGATCCTGACGCAGGAACTCGGCAACGCCGGTGCGGCGCGCGGCGCGTCGAAGTGGCCGTCGAGACGCGTCGCCGTGGCACACGCCGACGCTATTTCCGCACGACTGAAAACGCCGCTCGAATGCCGTGACGCCGCGCGCCTCGCCGCGCGCTTCGCTGCGGATGCCGCGCGGGCCGATGCGCTCGCGCCGGCCCGAGTGCTCGACGTCATCGTGGCCACCGACGCGTTGCGCAGGTCCGAGCGGCTCGACTGGTTGATCGATTCGGCGTGCGCACACGCGGCCGCCGAAGGCGCAGCGGAGTGCGCCGCGCCGGTGCTGCGCGAGGCGCTGGCCGTTGTGCGCAGCGTCGATGCGTCGGCGATCGCCCGCGATGCGATCGCGCGCGCGGCAGGACAATCATCGGCGCGGCGATCCGCGGTCGGCGATGCGATCGGCGTTGCATTACGCAAGGCGCGTCTTGCTGCGCTTCGCCGCTGGCGGAAGACCGGTCGAACGGATTCCTAGATCCGGTAAGCCACCGCCCGCATCACGTCGGCTGCCGCACGCATCGCGCGGCGGACGGGGAATGGCAGCGGCAGCGCACCCGCTTCGAGGGCCATCGCACCGTGGCGCGATTCGTCGTCGCGCATTTGCGTGACGATCGCGCGGCTCTTCGTGTCGCTCGCCGGCAGCCGATCGATGTGCGCGGTCAGGTGTTCCTCCACCTGGCGCTCGGTTTCGACGACGAAGCCGAGGTTGACGCGATCGCCCGCGACGCCGGCGACGATGCCGATCGCGAACGAGCCCGCGTACCAGAGTGGATTCAGCAGCGACGGACGTGCGCCGAATTCGTCGAGACGCGCCTGCGTCCACGCGAGATGATCTTCCTCGTCGCGCGCAGCTTGCGCATACCGCTCGCGCACGTCGGGATCGCGGGCGACGATCGCCTGCGCCGCATAAAGTGCCTGCGCACAGACTTCGCCCGTGTGATTGACACGCATCAGGCCCGCGGCGTCGCGCTGCTCGTGCGGTGCCAGAACGGGTTCGGTCAATTCGGCGCCCGGTGTGGGCCGCGCAGGCATGACGGTGCCCGACAGCGTGCGCAGCGCGCGATCGAAGCCGAGGATCAGTGTGTCGATCATCGACCGATGATACCGCCACCACCGAACCGCCGCACGCCGCCGGTTTGCGACGGAACGCCTGAAACGACAACGGGCGCCCGAAGGCGCCCGCTGCTGATCGTCCCGGCGAACCGGGACGCGAAGCTGCCTAGAACAGGTGAATCATGCCAAACACTATGCCTTGCGGCTTGCCGCCGACGGCGATCGGATAGTTGTTGATGTTGAAGTTGTATGACGCCTGGCCGCCGTTGTCGATCTTCACATAGCCGGCGTAAACCTGCGTGCGCTTCGAGAACGGATACGTGTAGCTGACCTCGTATTGCTGCGAGTCCGTGTCCCCACCCTTCGAGAGCCCGGCGACGCGCGTGCCGTCGGCTGCGCTGCCCTTGCCTTCGCCCGCCCTGCCGTAGAACAAATACCATGTTCCCGGACCCATCGGGATCGTGCCGCTGACGCCCCAGAAGTCACGCTTCAGGTCACCCGTCGGCGTGTCGTACTTGAGGTGGTCGTACACGGCCGCGACGCGGGCGACGCCGAAGTTCCAGCCACCGGTAACGCTGATCGCCTCGTCGCTCAGGTCGGATCCGCGGACCTTGTTGTGCGCCTCGAGGCCGATACCGACCTGGAGCGGGCCGTTGTTGTAGATCCCGTTGGCGCCCCAAAGGTACGCATGGCGCGCTTCCTGCACGTGGTCGCCATTGTCGGAGCCGCCCGAACCCGAGCTGTCACGCAGGGCAATCTGGCCGCTGAACGAAAAACCGCTGTACGACGGCGAGTCGTAGCGCAGCGAGTTGCCCGCGCGCGAATCGAAGCCGCCATCCTGGATGCCGTACGCGCCTTGCACCCACAGCGCGGCCGTCGACAGGATCGACGACGTGTACGTCGGGACGTTGCCGAAGATCGAGTGCAGGTCGTCGAGGGGCATCAGGAAGTGGCCCATCGTGAACTTGCCCCAGCTGCCCTGCAGGCCGACGAACGTGTCGCGACCACCGAGGTTGCCCGCGGTCGTGTCGCCGTTGATGCTGGATTCGATCTGGAAAATCGCCGTCAGGCCGCCGCCGAGCGCTTCGCTGCCGCGCATGCCGAACCGCGACGAGTTCGAGCTGACACGCGACACGCGCGGGTTCTTCGTGCTCGGCGGGTTGCCGCACGGTGTGTTACCCGACGGAACGGTAGCCCCGTCGCACGTTGCGCCGTTTACAACTTCGAAGTCGAGGTTCAGCCGGCCGTACAGGGTGACGTTCGCAGTCTGCGCATGCGCAGCTAGCGGAGCGCCAAGAACGCCCGCAACGGCGACAGCAACGAGCTTCTTTTTCATTGATTCTCTCCTCTAACGGAAAAATTTGGCAAGGAAACCGCCTTTTGCGCCTGCCATCGGAACCTTCTCTCAACACTGTGAGAAGTTGCGACCCATTGTGCCAAACGGGCGAAACCGTTGGCAAGGTAACTCTGCCGGCGCATTCACGCGTCTTGCGCGCTGTTGTTCCGAAGCAACATCGCGCGGCGGCCGCAACGCGCGTCGTCACGGATGAGCTCCGCGCGCTAAAATGATGATCGACAAAGGGAATTGGACTTTTCGCCCACTTTGTCGCCACGGTTGCGGCGGAATGGGCGTTTTTCTGTGAAAACCCGCCGGCGGAATGGCGCTTGCGCCCTAATTCGATGCTTGTAAACCCCATTTCACTCCTTAAAAAGCCGCGGCGGGTCCGACACCCGCCGACCCGATGAACGAGACCCTTTTCGTCGCTCCGGCGCTGGCGGCAACGATGAGCGCCCTGGCTGTCTGGCTGCTCGCTCGCACGGCGCGGGCGCTGCCGCCGGACATCCCGAATGCGCGGTCGCTGCATGTCCAGCCGGTGCCGCGCGCCGGCGGCTACGCGATATGGGCGGGATTCATTCCGGCCGCGCTGCTGTTCGCCCCGCCGTTTCCGGTCGAATGGAAGGTCTGGCTGCCCGGATGGGCTGCGCTGACGCTGGTATCCGCGATGGACGACGTGAGCGCGGTTCGCGTGCTGCCGCGACTCGCCGTCCACGCGGCGGCGGCGTTGTGGGCGGCGGCGTGGCTGGTCGGCCAGGCCCCGCTCGCGATGGGCGCCGCGTCGGCACTCGCGTCCACGGCAGCGATCGCGCTGGTGATCGCGTGGTCGGCGAACCTCTATAACTTCATGGACGGCACCGATGGCCTCGCCGCGACGATGGGCGCCCTGGGATTCGCCGCCTACGCCGTCGCCGCCGCGGCACCGGACACGGTCTCGCCGGGCACGCTGTCGGCCGCGCCCGGTCCCGTTCCTACGTTCCTGGCTGCAACGGCGGCGATCGTCCCCTTCCTCGTCGTGAACCGGCCGCGCGCGTCGATGTTTCTCGGCGACGTCGGCGCGGTTCCGCTCGGGTTTCTCGCCGCCGTATTCGGCGTCGGCGGCGTCGCAGGCGGCTGGTGGCCGGCGTGGTTCCCGCCGCTGGTCTTCCTGCCATTCGTCGCCGATGCGACGCTCACCCTCGCGCAGCGGGCGCGCCGCCGCGAGCGACTGTGGGAGGGCCATCGCGGCCACTTCTACCAGCGCCTGCACCAGTTGGGCGCCGGCCATGGCGGAACGCTGGCCGTCTACGCGTCGGCGATGGTAGGTACGGCGGCGACGGCAGTCGGCTGTCGCCTGTGGGCGCCCGCCGCCGGTTGGTGGGCACTCGCTGCGTGGATTGCTGTCGTCATCACGTTGTTCGCCACGATTGATTATCATTGGCGCAAGAAGACCAACATTCCAACCCCGACCCCTCGATGACTCCACGGCTCAACTGGCGCGCCTCGCTGGCTTTCTTCCACGATGCGTGCATGGCGGCGATCGCCTGGGTGGGTATCTACTGGCTGCGCTTCAACCTCGAGTTGCGCGAGCCGTTCGCCACCGACATGCTGTTCACGCTCGCGTGGGTCCTGCCGTTGCAGGCGGCCATCTTCCTGGCACTCGGCCTTTATCGCGGCCTGTGGCGCTTCGCAAGCCTGCTCGACCTGCAGCGGATCGTCGTCGCCGCCGGGCTCGGCGCGATCCTGATCCCGCTGGTCCTCGTGATGCTGAAACTGCAGGCGGTCGTGCCGCGCAGCGTGCTGTTCTTCTACCCAATCGTGCTGATCTTCCTGATGGCGGGATCGCGCTTCGCGTTTCGCATCTGGAAGGAGCACCGGCTGTACAGCCCGTTCGCAGCCCTCGGCGAGCCCGTGCTCGTCGTCGGCGCCGGCGAGGCGGGAGCGCGGCTGACCAACGAGATGGCGCGCAGCCGGCAATGGCGCGTCGTCGGCCTGCTCGACGATGACGTGACCAAGCACGGCCGGCTGCTGCGCAACGTCAGCGTGCTCGGGCCGATCGCCGAGCTTGACCTGTGGGTACGGCGCTACGGCGTGCGCAAGGTGATCATCGCGTTGCCGTCGGCGAATCACGGCGTGCGCAGGCGCGTTGCCGAGTTGTGCGCGGCGGCGCACGTCGAGGCGCTGACCGTCCCCGCCTACGAGGACCTGATGTCGGGTCGCACGCCGCTCACGATGGTGCGCACCGTCGAGCTCGACGACCTGCTTGGCCGCGATCCGGTCGTGCTCGACAACGCCGGCATCGCCGAATGGCTCGGCAACCGCATCGTCATGGTGACCGGTGCGGGCGGATCGATCGGCGCTGAGCTCTGTCGGCAGATCGCGCGGTTTCGCCCGGCGCGGCTCGTGCTGTTCGAGATCTCCGAGGCAGCGCTGTACGAGATCAAGACTGCGCTCGTCGACGCGTTTCCGCAGCTCGGCGTCGTGTCCGTCGTCGGCGACGTCAAGCACGCGTCGATCGTCGAGGACACGCTCGCGCGCGAAAAGCCCGACGTGATCTTCCATGCCGCCGCCTACAAGCACGTGCCGCTGATGGAGGAGATGAACGCGTGGCAGGCCGTTCGCAACAACGCGTATGGCACGTGGGTGCTCGCGCGCGCGGCCGTGCAGTCGAAGGTCGAGAAGTTCGTGCTCGTGTCCACCGACAAGGCGGTCAACCCGACTTCGGTGATGGGCGCGACGAAGCGGGTGGCCGAGCAGGTGTGCCAGAGCCTGCAGGACGGCGCGACGCAGTTCGTCATCGTCCGCTTCGGCAACGTGTTCGGCAGCGCCGGCAGCGTGATCCCGCGCTTCGCCGAGCAGATCGCGCGTGGCGGTCCGGTCACCGTAACGCACCCTGACATCACGCGCTTCTTCATGTCCTTGTCGGAAGCCACGCAACTGTTGCTGCAGGGGGGCTTGCAGGGCAAGGGCGGCGAGATCCTGACGCTCGACATGGGCGAGCCGGTGCGCATCGTCGACCTCGCACGCGACATGATCCGGCTCTACGGCGCCGATCCCGACCAGGTCGCGATCGTGTTCACCGGCCTGCGACCCGGTGAGAAGCTCTACGAGGAGCTGCTCGCGTCGGAAGAGGCGACCAAACCGACGACGCACCCGAAGCTGCACATCGCGCAGGCGCGCGCCGCGAACCGCGACGCGGTCAAGCAACTCGTCGCGTGGTGCGAGCGCGATCGCGTCGCGGACGACGGCGAAGTGCGCGCACGGATGAAGGCGTGGATTCCGGAGTACGCCCCGCCCGCCGGCGCGTCGATCAAACCGATTCCGACTGACGGCGCGGAGGAGGCGGTGGCGCTTCCGTTGCGGGCCCCGCGCCGGCGCTGATCAGCGGGCGCGCCGACGCGTTCGCAAGCATCGTCTGGCCGGCCAGTGTCGGCACTTCTCCGGCAGCGAGGATCCGCTCGCGGCGCATCCCGTAGCCCAGCAGGAACGCCGTCATCGCCCACAGCTCCTTCGCGTTGCTGCGGAACAGGAAGTCGTCGGTCAGGTCCTTGGCGATGAACCCGGCGATCAGCGCGACGCCCGCGACGCCGACGAACGCCAGCGTGTCGTCGCGCGAGCGCAGGAAGCGCAGGTACCGCAACGCGAGCGCCGCGATGAATGCCGTGAACGCGAGCATGCCGACGAGCCCCGTCTGCAGCCACTGGCTCGCGAACACGTTGTGCGCGTGCGCGAGCAGCGGATCGCCCATCTCGCGCGCCAGAGGCCCGGCCAGGATGCGCCGGCCGAAGCCGTAGCCCGTGAGCGGCCGCTCGGCGATGCGCTCCCGCACGTGCTCCCACAGCACGAGTCGCGGATCGCGCTCGATCGACACGGTCACGCCTCCCGTCGGCGCGACGGCACCGGCGCGCTCCTCGAGCACGTCGGCGAACGCGAGCGCGAGCGCGAGCAGCAGCACGGCGAACGGCGCGATCCAGCGCATCGGCGTGCGCGTGAAAGTCTGCGGCCAGCGCAATGCAGCGGCGAGCGACGCGGTGCCGAAGACGGCGGCGAGCGCGATCCAGACGACGCGGTTGTCGGTCATCCGCGCGGTGACGACCAGAAGCGCGAGCAATGCGATGCCGGCGACCATCAACCGCTTGCCGCCGCCGAATCCCGCCGGCGGCGGCGCGATCAGCGCGAACATGAATGGCGCGATCAGCACGACCCAGGTCGACCATGGCCCCACCCCGTGATGCCAGCGCCCTGCGTCCCACGTGCCGGTTACGACGTCCATTGCGATAGCGAGCAGCGCGCCGCATGCGAAACTTGCGAGCGCGGCGCCGATCAGCACCCGCACGCTGCGCGCATCGCGCGCGACGACGTAGAAGATCAGCATCGTCAGCAGGCTGTCCATGACCTCGCGCTCGAGCTGGCCGAGCGAATAGGCGGGATCGACCGACCAGAGCAGCGACGCGAACGACCATGCGGCCCAGGCGAATAGCGGCACGAGGATGGACGCACCGGCGGGCGGGATCCGCGTGACGTGATTGCGCGACGCGACGAACAATGCGATGACGGCGCAGGCGCCGGCGCTGCCGAACGTGATCGAGTGGACGAACCGGACGGCGTTCGTCGGCATGAGGAACAGGTAGGCGGCGGCGAATGCCAGCAGCCAGCGGTTGATATGATGGGTCATCGGGCTGCCGATGCTCGACTGGTTGGGGATTCCGAGACACTGCGCCGCATGCGAGGCGCCGATTCTAACCGTTTGGGTCGGGAACCCATGTCCAGCCGTCGTTCGTGATCGAACCGTCCCGCATGCGGCTGCTCATCATCAAGCGCGACAAGCTCGGCGACCTGCTGCTGACGAGGCCGGTGCTCGACCGCGCCAGGGCGCTCGTCCCGCACGCGGAGATTCACCTGCTCGCGAACGACTACAACGCGTGGGTCGCGAGCGATCATCCGGCGCTTGCCCGCACATGGATCTATCCGCGCGTGCGCAGCGGCGGACGCGTGCATCCGCTGGCGCTGTTGCGGCAGATTCCGCTGGGATGGCAGTTGCGCCGGCAGCGGTTCGACTGGGCGTTCGTCATGGGCGGCGACGAGTCGCATCGCGCGATCCGGCGGGCGCTCGGCACCGGTGCGCGGCGTGTCGTTGCCTACGCGCGCGATCGGCGCCGCTATGGGCGCGGCCTGACCGACGCAATGATGCCTCCGCACGAAGGTCACGAGGTCGCACGGATGCTTGCCCTGCTCGCACCGCTTGCGCAAGCGCAGCCGGCGACGGACGCTTTCGGCGTGGATCTCGCGATTGGCGAGGCCGCGCCGACGTTCGAAGTTTCGGGTGCTGCCGATGAATTCGCTGCGCAATGGCTGCAGCAGCGCGGTGTCGCGCCGCGCACGTACGTCGTCATCGGCCTGGGTGCCCGGCGTGCGAAAAAGCAGCCGACTCCCGATCAGGTCGCGCGCTGGTCCACGCGCATTCACGACGCGCACGGTCTCGCGACGGTGCTGATGTGGACGCCCGGTGCGTCGAACAATCCGGGATACCCGGGCGACGACGCGCTCGCGCAGGCAGTGGTCGACCAGCGGCTGCCGCACGTGCACCCGTTTCGCGGACCGATCGAGCCGGCGCTCGGTCTCATCTTCAACGCGCGGACGAGCATCATTCCCGATTCGGGTCTCATGCACTTCGCCGCCGCGAGCACGGGCGGCGTGCTCGGCCTCTTCGCCGATCCGCTGGATTCGGCGCCTGCGTCGCGCTGGGCACCGCTCGGGCCCCGTGCGTGCCATCTGGAAGCGGCGACGCGAATTGCGGACGTTCCGGATGACGACGTGTTCGTCGCGCTCGATCCGCTGCTGGGTTAACGATTGGCGTCGCGATACAGATACGGATTGAGCGTAGGGTCGTTGTACATCTTGAACTGGCGGTAGATGCGCCAGAATGCGCGTCCGTCGGCGGCACGCGCGAGCAGTGTGTCGAGGCAACGCGCGAGATCGCGACGCTGCGAGTCGAGGCGGGCGAGCTTGGCTTCGCACGCGGCGACGTGCTCGGCCGTCGCGCCGGCGCGCAGCGTCTGCGCACGCATGTGATGAATCTTGAGCGCGAGGATCGACAGACGGTCGATCATCGAGCCGGCCGTTTCGGCGTTGTGCCACGCATCGGGCGCGGGCGTCACGCCGGCGATTCGCGCGAGCAGCGCCTCGTCGATCCTTTCGATCGCATCGTTGCGCTGCTGGTTGTAGCGATCGATCGCGCGCTTGTTCGCCGCGATCGCCGCATCCGCGACATCGGTGCGGCGCGCCTGGTCCTCTTCGTCCCACAGCAAGTGGTTGTTGCGATGATTGGCGGCAACGAAGCGCCAAGCGTCGCTGTCGTCTGCAGCGGCGGCCGTGGCGGACGCACCGGCTGCGATGCGCGCGTCGTGATAGGCGATCAACGCGCCCGACGCGAGGTCTTCGAAAGGGTTCATCGTGGCTCCAGCATCGAATCGATCGCATGCCGGACGGCATCGACGCCGATCGCGGGCATGCACAGATGTTGCGGACATTCGGCGACGCTGCGACCGCAGCGTCGTACCCAGTCGATGTCGCGCTTGAACAGCACGCGCTGGTCGCGACAAGGGAACGGGTCGATCGTCACTGGCCGATAGCGCGCGTCGCGCCAGAAGTCGCCAGCGCCGCACAGCAGCGCCGAACCGGGGCCGAACAGCGCGACGGTCGGCGTTCCGACGATGCGCCCGAGGTGCGCAACGCCGGTGTCGGGTGCTACGAGCAGTTCGGCCCCTGCCAGCAGGTGCCACAACTGTGCGAGATCGAGGCGCCCGGCGAACGACGCGTAGCGCCGGCGGGCATCGATCGCGTCGACGATCGCGACTTCCGCAGCGCCCGCGGACCATACCGGTGCGATGCCACGCGCTGCAAGCCAGCCGGCGAGTTCTGCCCACCGCTGCGGCGACCATTGCTTCAGGGGCGAACTGGCGCCGACGTGCAGTACCGCGTAGCGCTCGGCAGGCAGCGCGAAGTCGGCTGCCGGCGGTGCGCGCCATTCGCTCGTTCGGTATGGCGCCGGCGCCGGTCCGTCGCAAAGCTGCGCCACGAGATCGCCCCACGCAGCGGGCCGATCCGGATAGGCGACGAGCGCGTCGACCGGCCAACTCTTCGTTGCCGGCCGGTCACCGTCGAATGCAACGATCCACCGGGCGCGCATCGCCGCTGCGAGCCACGCATACCGGTTGTCGCCCGGCACGAACGCGAGGTCGAACGCGGGTTCCGCATACAGCGCTGCAGCGGAATGGCGCGGATCGAACGGCAGCGCGCGCACGCCGTAGGGCTGCGTCGCATACAGCGGCACGATCGGCACCGGCACGGTCATCGCGATGTCGGCCGTGGGATGCAGCGTGCGCAGCTTCTTCAGGAGCGGCGTCAGCATCAGCGTGTCGCCGAGCAGCAGGTGATGCGCGACGAGAATCCGCCGGGGATCCTCGGGGCGCGCTCGCGCGCGGCGTCGCAACAGCAGCGCGCGCGCCACCGCCGTCGCGCGGCCGGCGAAACGGCTCGATCGTCCACCGCGGACACGCGATGGCGCTGTATCGCGTACGACAGCGGGTGCCGTTGCGGGCGATCTGCGAACGCGATCGGTCATCCGCGCGCCGATTCCGCGAGCGCGGTCCGGAACACGCGCTCCATCCGGTCGAGCATCAGGTCGAGGCCGAAGCGCGGCACGACGTGCTCGCGCGCACGCTGCGCCAGTCGCGCTCCGGCGTTGCGATCGGCGAGCAGCGCGTCGATGGCGGCGGCCAGCGCTTGCGCGTCCTCGCGCGGAACGACGCGCGCCGTGTCGCCGTCGCGCGCAATCTCGGGAATGGCACCCGCGTCGGTCGTTACGCAGGGAATCGCTGCGAACATCGCCTGCAGCAGCGCTTGCGGAACCCCTTCGTTGGCATACGACGGCAACACGAACACGTCGAGCGCGCCGAGCCAGCGCACGACGTCGTCCTGTTGTCCGGCAAACGTCACGCGCCCGCGCAGCGCGAGTCGATCCACCTGCGCTTCGAGCGCCGCGCGCTGTGGGCCGTCGCCGACGATGACAAGGTGCGCGTCCGCGTTCCGCAGGTGCTGCATCGCGTCGATCAGATAGCGATGGCCTTTCCAGCTGCGCAGCGTGGCGATGATGCCGACGAGCGGCACCGCCTGCGGCAGCGCCAGTTCGCGCCGTGCCCGTTCGCTTGAGATGGGTGCGAACAATGCTGCGTCGATGCCGGTCGGCACCGAGTCGACCCGCGCCGCGTCGAGACCGTTGTCGCGGATCAGCTGCTCGCGCAGCGCCAGGCCGGTGGTGACGACCCGCGCGGTGGCCCTCCGATACAGCCATCGTGTCGCGCGATCGTTCGGCACGGGGATCGACACGTGCCGCGTGCGGACGAGCACCGGCGCCGCTCGACGCGTGCGTTCGAGCCACACGCACGCCAGCGCGTCGAGCCAAGCGTCGGTCGAGCTGTGCGCGTTGACGATGTCGACCGGATTTCGTGCGAGCGTGGCCACGAGGCTCCGCACGCCGCGAAGCCGCTTGCGGCCGATCGGCAGCGCGACGATCGGCACGCCGAATCGCGGTGCCTCGGCGACGATCCGTGCGCCTGCCGCCGCGTAGACGACCACGCGATGGCCGCGCCTGATGAACCCGGCTGCTTCCGTCAGCGTGCGAATCTCCTGGCCGCCCCAGCCGAGCGACGATTCCGTATGCGCGATGGACAGCGGACCGTTCACGCGCGGGCCTCCCCGCAATCGCGCCGCGTCAGGCACTGCCGGCCCGGGCTCATGCCTCGGCCTCCTTGCACGACCACGCCGTGCGAACGCTTTCGTGTCGGCCTCCCCGCAATCGCGCCGCGTCGGGCCCTCCGGGCCTGGGCTCGGCATGCAGCTCGCCCGCCGCGCTCATGCGGCCAGCGGTGCTGTGGCGAACTGGATCCGGTGCAGTTTCGCGTAAACGCCGCCGCGCGCCAGGAGCGCCGCGTGCGTGCCTTCCTCGACGATGTGGCCCTGGTCGAGGACGACGATGCGGTCGGCGTGCTCGATCGTCGACAGCCGGTGCGCGATGACGACGGTCGTCCGGCCCTGCATCAGTGCGTCGAGTGCTGCCTGCACCTGGCGCTCGGATTCGGAATCGAGCGCCGACGTCGCTTCGTCGAGAATGAGGATTGGCGCGTCCTTCAGTATCGCCCGCGCGATCGCGATCCGCTGTCGCTGCCCACCGGAGAGCCGCACGCCGTTCTCGCCGACCTCGGTGTCGAATCCCTGCGGCAGCGCGCGGATGAATTCGAGCGCGTGCGCCGCCGCGGCGGCGCGCTCGATCGCTTCGCGCGGCGTCTCGGTCATCATGCCGTACGCAATGTTCGCCGCGACGGTGTCGTCGAATAGCATGACATCCTGCGACACCAGCGCCACTTGTGCGCGCAGGCTCGCGAGCGTCAGTGTCGTGACGTCGTGGCCGTCGATGAACAGCCGTCCCGCTGTCGGCTCGTAGAATCGCGGCACGAGGTTGACGAGCGACGTCTTGCCGCTGCCCGAACTGCCGACGAGCGCGACGGTCTCGCCGGGATGCACGGTCATCGACACGTCGTTCAGTGCCTCGCGCTCCGCGCCGGAGTAACGCAGCGAGATCCGGTCGAAGCGCAGCTCGCCCGTCGCGCGCTCGAGCTTGACGCTGCCTTCGTCGGGCTCGACGTCACGATCGAGCAGACCGAAGATGCTTTCGGCGGCCGCCAGCCCGCGCTGGATCGCCGCATTGACGCCCGACAGCGACTTGATCCGCTCGAGCAGCGTCAGCAGCGCGACGACGTAGGACGCGAACGTGCCGAGGTCCAGGCCGCCGGTCTCGCTCTGCGACAGTGCAACCCAGATGATGCCGCCGACGGCGATCGCCGCCAGCGTCTGCGTCAGCGGCGAGCTCGCGGCACTCGACGACGACTGCTTGGTCATCGACGTGCGCAGCGCGTTGGCTGCCTTGACAGCGCGCGTGCGCTCGTACGATTCGCCGCCGAACACTCGGACGATCCGGTGGCCGCCGATCATCTCCTCGAGCACGTGCGTCATCGAGCCGGTGCGCGTCTGCACGTCGCGCGCGATCCGGCGCAGCCGGCGGCTGAAATAGCGGATGACGACGGCGACGATCGGCAGCACGAAGAACGTCATCGCCGTCAGCTTCCAGTTGATGTACAGCAGCCAGCCGAGGCTTGCCGCGATCGTCAGCATGCTGCGGATCGCGGTCGTGATCGTGCCTGACGCTGCCGATGCGAGCTGGTGCGCGTCGAACGTGACCTTCGACTGGATGACGCCGGCGGGCGTCGCGTCGTAATAGGGCGTAGGCAGCCGCAGCAGCTTGTCGATCAGCGCACGCCGCAAGTCGAACACGACGCGATGGCCGGTGTATGCCATCCCGTATTCGGAGATGTACGAGCCCAGGCCGCGGAACAGGAACACGCCGATCACCGCCAGCGGAAGCCACTCGGTGCGCGACGGATCCGGCTTCTGGAAGTTGTTGACGATCGGGATGACGAGCATCGCCATGATGAGGTCGCCGGCGGCGACGACGACCATGCCGGCGACGGCGAGCGCGAACGCCCACCAGTACGGCCGGACGTAGTCGAGCAGACGCCGGTAGAGACGCAGCCCGGTCATTGGGCCTTGACGGTGGTGCGGCGAGCCGGGAATGCGGTGAACGGCGAGGCGGACAAGGCGTCGATAAGCGGGTTCGGATCCGATGGTTCCGTCGCGCATGCAACCCGATTCGGGTCGCGGCGGAGCGCCCGGTGACCCCCGCTTCTCAGGGGGAGATGAAGTATAGCAGCGCCGCGCGTCGCAGCCAGGCGACCGCCGCCGGACACGCCGCTGCGGTCAGCCGGCGTCATCGCGCCGCTCCGCCATCAGCTCCGAATAGAGCGCAACGAGCTGTGACGTCATCGCAACCGATGTCAGTGGCAGCATCGCCGTGCGGCCGTTGGCACCCATTCGCGCGCGGATGGCGCCGTCCTGCAGCGTGTGCATGTGCGTCGCGAGCTGATGGGCATCGCCCGGCTCGCAGACGAGGCCTGCATCGTGCGCGAGCGCCAGCTCGGCCGCGCCCGAGCGCGTGCTGGTGACGATCGGCAGCGAGCACGCCATTGCTTCGAGTGCGGCGTTGGGACAAGGGTCGTACAGTGTCGGCAGCACGAATGCGTCGGCCGCGCCGAAGTACGGTCGCGGGTCGGGTTGCGGGCCGGCAAGCGTGACGCGGCCGGACAGCCCGAGCCGGCGCGCGCGATCCGCATATCGCGCGACGTGCTTGTCCTTGCCGACGACGATCAGGTGTGCCGGGGCGGGCAACGCCGCCAGCGCGTCGATCGATGCGGCGACGCCTTTCCGCTCGAAGCCGGAGCCGACATGCAGGTACACCATCGCCCGCGCGGGTATCCGGTGTCGCGCGCGGATCCGCGTGCGGTGCGCGCGAAGGTCGGGCGTGAAGGTGTGCGTGTCGACGGCGTTGTAGATCACGCGCAGCCGTTCGTCCGGCACGTTGAAACGCGTGCGGATGTCCGTCTTCACCATCTGTGAATTGCAGATGACCGCGCGCAACCGCGCGCTCGCGTACAGCCGTCGCTCCGCTGCCAGCCGGTAGCGATGATGCGGGTTGATCCGGATGCCGAAGCCTCGCAGCCACGTCAGGTGTCGCAGACGCTCGTCGAGCCACGCGGCGTGCACGCCGTCGCCGGCGCGAAAGAGGTCGCAACAGGCGAGGCGCTCGTGCGACTGGACGAGCGCTGCGCCGTCGCGCGCGAGTGCCTTGCAGACAGCCCGCGCGAAGCTCGCGTCGCGCCACAAGCCGCCGACGTGAAACGGATCGACGATGCGGGGCTCGATTCCATGCGGTGACGACGCGTTCCATTCGCGCGTATACAGCGTGACGGTGACGTTGCGCTCGAGCAGCGCCTGCAGCGCGTTTTCGAGGAAGCGCTCGGCGCCGCCAAACGGCGTATAGCGCTGGCGGATGACCGCAAGCCGCATCAGCGCAACAGGGGCCGCGGGGCCGCCGCGCCGGTTTCGGATAGCAGCGCCTCGAACTGCGCATGGACGTCGTCGACGCCGAGCGTGGTCAGGCATTCGGACACCTTGCCGCCACCGCAGCCGTCGAGTCCGCACGGTCGGCAAGGGTGCGCGCGCGAGACGACGACGCGCTGCGGCACGCCCCACGGTCCCCATTCGTTTTCGCCCGACGGACCGAACAGCGCGAGCGTGGGCGTTCCCATCGCCGCCGCGATGTGCATCGGGGCCGTGTCGACGCCGACGAACGCGCGCGCGTTCGCCGTCAGCGCCGCGAGTTCCTGCAACGACAGCGCACCGGTCAGGTCGACGATGCGCGCACGGGTCGCAGGCTCGATCAGCGCGAGGATGGCGTCGACGAGCGCGCGCTCGCGAGCGTCCGGCGCGCCGGTGATCACGAGCCGGCGCCCGGCACGAACGATGCGCGCGAAGAGTTCTGCGGAAAGCATGGCGGGAGCGCACTTGAACATCCAGCGCGACCCCGGATGCGCCTGGATGAAGTCGCCCGCCGCGATGCCGTGCTCGTGCAGCAGCACGTCGATGCGCGCATGCGCCGGCGCACCCGGAACGAGCACCAGTTGCTTGTCGGCGGCCTCCGGGTACGCGCCGATGCGCCGCAATGCGTCGAGATTGGCTTCGACGGCGTGACGCGGCGTGCGCTGCGGCAGCCGGTAGAAGTGCGTGAAGCGACGGCGCCACAGCCACTCGTTGCGCGGCCGCTCGCGCGTGACGGCGAAGCGCGGCCGCAACAGGTGGGCGAGCGTTACGCCGCGCGGGTGTTCGGTCAGGTGGATCAGCAGTTCGTAGTTGCGTGCGCGCAGCGTCCGGTAGAGAGCCCATTCGCCGGCGACCTGCGTGCGCAGGCCGCGCCGCTTCCAGTCGCGGTCGATCACGTGGATCTGCGCAATCGACGGATGGTTCGCCAGCATCGGCAACGTGTCGCGGTAGACGAGCGCGTCGATCTCGATCTGCGGCGCCAACCGCTTCAACGTGGTGAAGACCGGGGACGTCAAGAGGACGTCACCATGATGACGCAGTTTCGTCACGAGCGCGCGGCGGATCTCGTACAGGGGAACGGCGTCCGGCAGGTAGCTCTGCATGGTCCCCAACAATAGCAAACCTGGCCGCGGCGGCACGCGCTCTTGTCAGCGCTCACTCGTGCGCAGATGGCCGCTGCAGGCCGACGTCGGACGTTCGGGTACAATTCCGGCGCACGTCCACACGCCCGCAATTCGAACGCCGCCCGCCATGCCAATCGATGCCGTCAACGCAGCCGTCAAGGCGAAGATCCTGGCCGAGGCGCTGCCCTATATCCGCCGTTTCCACGACCGCACGATCGTGGTCAAGTACGGCGGCAATGCGATGACCGAGACGCCGCTCAAAGCCGGATTCGCCCGCGACGTCGTCATGCTGAAGCTGGTCGGCATGAACCCCGTCATCGTCCACGGCGGCGGTCCGCAAATCGGCGACCTGCTCTCGAAGATGGGCATCCAGAGCGAGTTCCGGCAGGGTATGCGGGTGACGGATGAGCGCGTGATGAACGTCGTGGAGATGGTGCTCGGCGAGTTGAACCAGGAGATCGTCGGCCTCATCAATCAGCAGGGCGGCAAGGCGGTCGGGCTGACGGGCCAGGACGGCGCGTTCATCCGCGCGCGCAAGATGCTGCTGAAGAGCGACACCGACCCTGGAGCGTTCGTCGACATCGGGCTCGTCGGCGAGATCGAGCGCATCGATCCGGAGCTGATCAGCCTGCTCGACTCGCGCGATTTCATCCCAGTCATCGCGCCGATCGGCGTCGGCGCGGAGGGCGAGGCCTACAACATCAACGCGGATCTCGTCGCCGGCAAGCTTGCCGAAACGCTGAAGGCCGAGAAGCTGGTGCTGATGACCAACACGGTGGGCGTGCTGGACAAGAACGGCAAGTTGCTGACAGGTCTTACGGCGAGCGAGATCGATCGACTGTTCGCTGACGGCACGATCCACGGCGGCATGCTGCCGAAGATGGGCTCCGCGCTCGACGCGGTGAAGAACGGCGTCAAGAGCTCGCACATCATCGACGGTCGTGTCGACCACGCCTTGCTGCTGGAAGTGCTGACGAACGAAGGCGTCGGCACGATGATCCGCGCGGACGACACGCCGCCGCGCCCCACGGCCTGATCGCGGTCTCGGACTCGGCGCAACGCGATGGCGAGCAAGCCCGGCGAGCGCAAGCTGCAGATCCTGCAGACGCTGGCGACGATGCTCGAGGCACCGCGTGGGGAGAAGGTGACCACCGCGGCGCTCGCCGCGCGTCTCGACGTCTCGGAGGCGGCACTCTACCGGCACTTCGCGAGCAAGGCGCAGATGTTCGAAGGGCTGATCGAGTTCATCGAAACGACGGTGTTCTCGCTCGTCAACAAGATCCAGTCCGAGTCCGAGGACGGGGCCGCCCAGGCCGAGCAGACGGTCGTCATGCTGCTGCGCTTCGCGGAGAAGAACCAGGGAATGACGCGCGTGCTGATCGGCGATGCGCTCGTGAACGAGGACGAGCGCCTGCAGGTTCGCATCAACCAGTTCGTCGAGAAGCTCGAAGCGGCGCTGCGCCAGTCGCTGCGCATCGCCCTGGCGGCGAATGCGTGGCACGGCGATGCGAATGCCGACGCAGCCGTGCTGATCGCTTATGTCGTCGGCCGCTGGCAGCTGTTCGCCAAGTCGGGCTTCAAGCGCTCGCCGCAGGAAGGTTGGCCGCTGCAGCGAAAGTTCCTGTTTGGCTGAGCGTTGTTTTGCCCGTGCGGCGGAACCTGATGTAGTGTATTGCCGATGAAGCCTTGTTCGTTCGTTCTTGCGTGCGTTGTCGCGGCAGCGTCGTCGCTTGCCGTTGCCCAGTCGCCCAGTGTGATGCCGCCGCCACCGCCGGGACCTGCGACGGCCGAACCTGCGCCCGTCGCGCGGCCGCAGGCTGCGGTGCCCGCGGCGCGCGAACCCGGCCTCGTCCGTCAGTCGCCGACCGGTCTCGAGGTTCGGGAGGGCGATGCGACGCCCTCGCGCTGGCAGTCCGATCTCGAACGGCTGGATTCCGACTTGCGGCTGCGCTTGTTGACGGCGAACGAGCCGCGGATCGACTGGTTGGCGGGTGATATCGATTCGGCGGATGTCGAGTCGCAGGTCCGGCATTACGCCGCGGCACGCATCGCAGCACCCGGCGAACGGCTGTATCTCGCGTCACTCGGCATTGCGTGCCTGCACCCGGTGCGACCAACGCTTGCGCCGTGCGATGCTGTCGACCGGCTCGCCGATTGGGCGCGGCGCGATACCGACAACGGCGTTCCGTCATTGCTCCTCGCTGGCCGCGCGCGGCAGCGTGGACAGTCCGATGCCGTCGCGAGCTACGTCGAGCAGGCAGCGGGTGCGCCGCGTTTCGACGATTACTGGTCGCAGCACTCGCAGCGCTGGTGGGACTATCTACGGGCAGTCGACGTCGGCATCGATGCGGCGGCGAAGGCAGAGGCTGCTGCGAAGTACGGCTCGATGAACGATCTCGCATGGGCACAGCCGCTGCGCATCGTGTGCGCCGAGGGAAGTGCGCGCCCGGATCGGCTGCGCGACGCGTGCGCGAACCTGGGCCAGGCATTGATGGCGCGCGGCGCGTCGTTCGCACTGCGCCGCGCAGGCGCACGTATCGCCGAGATCAATGCGCCCGATGCGGCGGCGCGGTCGGCGGCGCAGGCGCGCGGCGCGCGGATCCTCGCGATGACGGCACGCTGCACGCAACTGCAGCCGGATTTCGCGACGGCACTCGAATCGCCGCAGCCGGCGACGCGTGCGCGCGGCGTCGAGGACTTCACCGCGTGGGCAAACGCGCAGGCGCAGCTTGGCGAAGTCGCATCGTGCGAGCGCGTGCTCGCCGCGGCGCCGCGCTGACAGCGCTCGTCAGGTCGACCGCACCGTCGACGGGGCGATGACGCAGCCTGCGATGCGCCAGCCGCCGCCGTCGTCCCGCTGCATCTCGTAGAGCGCGACCAGCACCGTATCGTCGTTCATGACCAGACGCAGCGGCTGGATCGTGTGGCCGTCGATGACAGCGCCGTCGAGGAACTCCGTGTAGCGCGCGGTGAGCAGCACGCCGTAGCGCTGCTGCACCATCAGCAGGAACGTCGTCGCATCGTCGAACTGGTCGCGAATGCCCGTCGACGCATAGGAGAACGCGCGTGTCGCGTCGCCGTTGCGTAGCGCCGCGAGCTGGTCGCCGATGATGCGTTTGATCGAGCTCCATTCGGCCGGTGCCAGTGATGGGTCCGCCGCATCGGCGGTGCGCAGGAGGTACGGAGCTCGCATCGTGACGCGCGCATCGCCGTTCATGCGCGAAGGCGCCTCCGCCATTGCGCATTCGCCGCCGGCCAGCGCCGCCAGCGCAAGTGCGACCGTGATCTGCGTGCGTCGAAGCGTCGTCATTGCGTGTTCCTCAGTCGAAGCGGTTTGTCGGTCGATCCCGGCACACGGGGCATTCGGGGTCGCGCGGCACGCGCACTTCGCGCCACTCCATCGAAAGCGCGTCGAGCAGCAGCAGCCGACCGGCGAGCGATTCGCCCACCCGCGCGATCAGCTTGAGCGCTTCGGCGGCCTGCGTCGAGCCGACGATGCCGACGAGCGGCGCGAAGACGCCCATCGTTGCGCATCGCGTCTCCTCGAGCGCATCACCCTCGCCGAACAGGCAGTGATAGCACGGGCTTGCCGCATCGCGCGTGTCGAACACCGCGAGCTGGCCATCGAAGCGGATCGCCGCACCCGATACCAACGGCTTGCGCGCCGCAACGCACGCGCGATTCACCGCGTGACGCGTCTCGAAGTTGTCGCAGCAGTCGATGACGACATCGGCGGCCGCGACCAGCGTGCCGAGATCGTCTGCGCCGATTCGCCGCGCGATCGGAGCGACGCTGACGTGCGGGTTGACGGCGGCGAGTCGCGCGGCGGCTGCGGCGACCTTGGGCTGGCCGACGTCGGCGGTTGCATAGAGGATCTGTCGCTGCAGATTGGTGAGGTCGACGCTGTCGGCGTCGCACAGAGTCATCGTGCCCACACCCGCTGCCGCGAGGAATTGCGCGACTGGCGCACCGAGACCGCCAACGCCGACGATCAGCGCGTGCGCCGAGGCGAACCGCGTCTGCGCATCGGGTCCGAGCTCGTCGAGCAGGATGTGCCGGCTGTAGCGCAGCAGCAGTGGGTCATCCACGCGCGGCGCTCGAGGCTGGCATCGGATACGGATGGCCGCTGTTCATTTTCCGAGCATCCAAACGACAACGCCCGGCGCTGGCGGCCGGGCGTTACGGTGTACGGCAAGCGCGGTTACTGGGTCTTCGCCTGCGCGGAGAGCGCCTTCGACGACTCGATCACGGGCATGCCCTTCAGGTGGTTGATCGCCTGCTTGAGCTGGAAATCCTCTTCCGATCCGAAATCCAGCCGCGGCGGCAGCGCATCCGGCTGGCCCCCGGCCTTCGGCGCCGTCTTCACGTCGGGCGCCGTGGCGGCGGTACCCTTGCCCGCGGCGGTCGTTCCCTTGGCGGCCGCTCCATTCGCGGCAGGCACGTCGAGATGACGCTCGAGGTTGGCCTCACGGATGCGATTGGGCGAATCGCGCCCGTCGTCCACGAGCACGTCGGGCTCGATGCCCTTCGCCTGGATCGAACGGCCTGCCGGCGTGTAATACCGCGCCGTCGTCAGCTTGAGCCCGGTGTTGTTGCCGAGCGGCAGGATCGTCTGCACCGATCCCTTGCCGAACGTCTGCGCGCCCAGAACCGTGGCCCGCTTGTGGTCCTGCAGCGCACCGGCGACGATTTCGGATGCCGATGCCGTTCCTGCATCGACCAGCACGACCATCGGCACGGTCTTCACGCCGGCCGGAAGATCGCGCAGGTAGTCGTCACCGCGCCGCACGTAGTTTTCGCGGCTCGCCGTCAGACGCATCCGCGCGTCGGGCGTGCGTCCGTCCGTGTAGACGACCAGCGCGTCCTTCGGCAGGAACGCCGACGACACGGCAACCGCCTGGTTGAGCAGTCCGCCCGGATCGCTGCGCAGGTCGAGCACCAGCCCCTTCAGCGGTCCGTTCGCATACAGTTCGCGGATCGCCTTCGCGAGGTCGCTGCCGGTGTCTTCCTGGAACTTGCGCACGCGGACGTAGCCGTAGCCGGGCTCGAGCGCCTTCGCGCGAATGCTCTTGACGTTGATTTCCTGCCGCAGCAGCGTGAACGTCAGCGGCGTGTCGACGTCCTTGCGCACGATGGTCAGCAGCACCGGCGTGCCGGGCTTGCCGCGCATCTTCTCGACGGCCTTGGACAGCGGCATGCCGCGCGTCGCGGCGTCGTCGATCTTGACGATCAGGTCACCGGACTTGATGCCGGCCTTGAACGCCGGCGTGTCCTCGATCGGCGAGACGACGCGAATGATGCCGTCCTCGACGCCCACTTCGATTCCGAGCCCGCCGAAGCGTCCCTGCGTGTCGACCTGCAGCTCGTGGAAGGCCTCGGCGTCGAGGAAATCGGAGTGCGGGTCGAGCCCGCGCACCATCCCGTTGATCGCCTCCTTGATGAGCTTGTCGTCGGAGACCTGCTCGACGTAATCGCTCTTGATCTTGCCGAAGACCGCCGACAACAGTTGCAGGTCCTCGTACGGGATCGGCAGCCGCGCCTCGCGTTGCGCGAACACCGAGAGGTTGAGGCTCAGCAGCAAGCCGAGCACCGCACCCATGCCGATCCAAGTCGCCTTCTTCATGCCGTCGCGCATCACTTACCCCGATTGACCGTCTCGCGGCCGCACGCGGCGGAACTCCACCGGCGGCGGGGACGGGTTACCCTGAAAAGGATGAATAAAGTATACGCCTGACCGTCGACAGAAAAGAGGTCGAATCGCCGCGAAAATTCGCGGCGGCGACGCTGCTGTCCACGACAGGTCGCCGCCGTGTTCGCGGAAGGCGACGACCGGCCGGCCAGGCGCCCGGTTGGTTCGTGCCATTCCGCTGCCGCCACTCGCCGCCGTCCGCCGGTCTTTCCGGATCGGCATTGGGCCCTGAAACCGGCCTGGAGTTCCCTCCGACCGAGCGCGGGCAAGGTTCAGCGCCCGCTGCCGTTCGTCAGCCGGACGAGCGAATGGCCGGTCATTTCGGGCGGCTTGGGCAGACCCATCAGCGCGAGCAACGTGGGCGCTACGTCCTGCAGCGCGCCGTCGCCGACGATGGCCGCCGGCCGGCCCACATAGACGAACGGGACGCGATTCAGCGTGTGCGCCGTATGGGACTGGCCGGTCGCGTCGTCCTGCAGTTGCTCGGCGTTGCCGTGGTCCGCCGTGATGACGATCTCGCCGCCCCGCCTGCGCGTCGCCTCGACGACGCGCCCGATGCAGGCATCGAGCGTTTCGATCGCCCGCTTCGCGGCGCCGAAATCGCCGGTGTGCCCAACCATGTCGGCATTCGCGTAGTTGCAGACGATCGCGTCGTAGCGGTCGCTTTCGATCGCGCCGACGAGCCGGTCGGTCACTTCGACGGCGCTCATCTCCGGCTTCAGGTCGTACGTCGCCACTTTCGGCGACGGAACCAGAATGCGCTCTTCGCCCGGATAGACGGCCTCGCTGCCGCCGTTGAAAAAGTACGTGACGTGCGCATATTTCTCCGTCTCGGCGATTCGCAGTTGCTGCAGGTGCCGGCCGGCGACGAATTCGCCGAAGCTGTTGGTGATCGTCTGCGGAGCGAACGCGATGCCGAGGTGCCGGAACTGGTCGCCGTAGCTCGTCAGGCACACGAACTGCGCAAGCCGTGGAAGGCGCGCTCGGGCAAAGCCGTCGAATGCGCGATCCGTCAGCGCGCGCGTCATCTCCCGCGCGCGGTCGGCGCGAAAGTTCATGAACACGACGACGTCGCCGTCGCGCATCTGCGTCGCACCGTCTGCGCCGCTGACGACGGTCGGCCGGACGAACTCGTCCGATTCGCCGCGTGCGTAGGCGGCCTCGAGCGCCGCTTCCGCCGTCGCAGCCGCGAATGGAGCGACGCCGTCGACGAGGAGCTCGTAAGCGGGCGCCACGCGCTCCCAGCGCTGGTCGCGGTCCATGGCGTAGTAGCGGCCGCAGATCGACGCGATCCGCGCGTCGCGATGGCGCGAGCACACGCGGTCCATCGACTGCAGCGACGCGAGCGCGCTTCGCGGCGGCGTGTCGCGGCCGTCGAGGAATGCGTGCACGGCAACCCGCGCGCCTGCGCCGGCCGCCATGTCGACCATTGCCGCGATCTGCCGCTCGTGGCTGTGCACGCCGCCCGGCGACAAGAGGCCGAGCACGTGCAGCGTCGCACCGCCGGCGCGCGCGGTCTCGACGGCGCCGACGAGCGCGTCGTTCCGCGCGAATTGGCCATCGCGGATGGCGACGTCGATCCGCGTGTAGTCCTGGTAGACGACGCGCCCCGCGCCGATGTTGAGGTGCCCGACTTCGGAGTTCCCCATCTGGCCTTCCGGCAAGCCGACACGAAGCTCCGATGCATCGATGGTCGTGTGCGGACACGTCGCGAGCAGCCGGCGCCAGTTAGGTGCGTCGGCGCGCGTGATCGCGTTGTCGGGCGCATCGTCGCGGCAACCGAAACCGTCGAGGATCAGCAGGACGACGGGGCGGGGCGCCGCGCCGGATCCGGCGACGGCCGGTGCCGGCATCGGTGAAGGTACGAGTGTGTCCATCGTGGCGGTCGCTCGGGCGCGGTCGGGTGGATGCGCGCCGTAAGCTATCATTTTAGTCTTTGGTCTCGCGTTGCCCCTCATGCTGCTGCCCTTCGTCGAAAAGAACTGGCCTCTCGTCCTGGTGTTCGTGCTGTCCGGCGCAATGCTGCTGTGGCCGCTGTTGCAGCGCCGGCTATCGCCGACGCGCGAGATCGGCACGTTCGACGCGACCCGGCTCATCAACGCGCAGAACGCGATCCTGCTCGATATCCGCGAGCCCAAGGAGTTCACCGGCTCGCGGCTGCCGAACGCGCTGCACATTCCGTTGTCCCAACTGAAGGACCGCGGCGTGGAGCTCGCGAAGTTCGTGTCGCGGCCGATCATCGTCTACTGCGAACGCGGCATGCGCAGCGGTGCCGCCACGTCGCCGCTGACGAAGCTTGGTTTCACGTCTGTGCAAAGCCTGCGGGGCGGGCTACGGGCATGGAAGGACGCCGGGCTGCCGATGCAGAAGATTTGATCGAACACCTGTCGCCGACTGCAGGACCTGATGCCCGATCCCGATTCGCCGCGCGTCACGATGTACACCGCGTCGTACTGCGGTTACTGCGTTCGCGCCGAACGGCTGCTGGCGGCACGCGGTGTGGACGACCTCGTGAAGATCCACGTCGACGAGGAACCCGCCGAGCGGATGGCGATGATGAAGCGCACCGGCCGTCGCACGGTGCCGCAGATCTACATCGGCGAGCGCCACGTCGGTGGTTACGACGACCTCGCAGCGCTCGACCGCGCCGGCGAGTTGGCACCGCTGCTCTCGGGCCTGGCCGCGTAGCGGCCGCAGGCGCAGTCGGCGGCGGTCGATAGGGTAAAATCGATCGCTTCGCCCTTTTTCACCGGAGCACCGAATGGCCGACACCGCCCCCAACGCGGATTCGCAACCCGCACCCGCGGCAGGCGGCGGCACCACCGCCCAGCTTTCGATCGAGAAGATCTACGTCAAGGATCTGTCGCTCGAGAATCCCGGCGCGCCCCAAAGCTTTCAGGTGACCGACGCACCGCAGATCGAGATCGGTCTGCGCACGCGCGGCGAGCAGGTCGCCCCCGATGTGTACGAATGCGTGCTGACACTGACGGTGACGGCGCGCGCGGGCGACAAGACCGTCTTCCTCGTCGAGGCTGCGCAGGCGGGCGTGTTCACCATTCGCGGCATTGCCCCCAACCAGCTGCAGGCGGTGCTCGCGATCCACTGCCCGACGGTGCTGTTCCCGTACGCGCGGGAAACCATCGCGGATGCGACGATGCGAGCCGGCTTTCCGCCCGTGCAACTCGCCCCGATCAATTTTGAGTCGCTGTACCAGCAACAGCTTGCGCAAGCCTCGAGCGAAGCTCCTGCCGTCACCAACTGACGCGACGCGTCGGTGCGTTGCGCGGCGTATCCGGCGCGCGATCGTGACTGCGATTGTCGCGCTGCCGCTTGGCGCTGCAGCTGCTGATTTCCGCGCGACCGGCGACCCCGCCACTGTGATGTACGACGCGCCGTCGGCGCGCGCGAAGCCGCTGTTCGTCTACGGGCGCGACATTCCCGTCGAGACGCTCGTCTCCGTCGAAGGCTGGACGAAAATCCGCGACGCGGCGGGAACGATCGGTTGGGTCCAGTCGAAGTTGTTGTCCGAAAAGCGGATGGTCGTCGTGCGCGCGTCGTCCGCAGACGTGCGCTCTGCAGCCGAAGAGGGCGCACCCGTCGTATTTCGCGCCGAACGCGATGTGCTGCTCGAGGTCGCAGAATCGGCCGCGTCGGCGTCCGCGACGGCGATGCCCGGCTGGATCAAGGTCCGTCACCGCGACGGCGACACGGGCTACGTGCGGCTTGCGCAGGTGTTCGGGTTCTAGCGCAAAGCGGCTGCGACTCCTGCCGATCCGGCGATGATCGCCAACGTTGCGGTGCTCGGGGGCGGCGCGTGGGGTACGGCGCTGGCCATCCACCTCGCGACGCGCAGCAACGCCCGTCCGATCGTCACGCTGTACACGCGCTCTGCCGCTCACGCGCGCGATTGCATCGCAGCGCGGGAGAATCGCCGCTACCTGCCCCGCGTCGAGCTACCCCCATCGGTCACAGTCACGGCCGACATCGCGGACGTTGCCGGTGCCGGGCTGCTGATTGCCGCCACGCCGATCGCCGAGTTGCTGCCGCTCGCGGACGCATTGCAAGCGGCCGCGATCACTGCACCGCTCGTCACGCTGTCCAAGGGCTTCGTTGCGACGCCGGATGCAGCAACCGCATGGTCGCTCGCGCACACGGCCCTCGCGCCGCGCTGGGGTGCGCAGCTTGGCACCGTCTCCGGTCCCACGTTTGCTATCGAAGTTGCGCAGGGTCTGCCGACGGCACTGGTGGTCGCTACGACCGATGCCGCATTGACGCAGGACGTCGCCGCATTGCTGCGGGGCGATGCGTTGCGGGCCTATTCGAGCGACGATGTCGCCGGCGTCGAGGTCGGGGGTGCCGTGAAGAACGTGTTCGCGATCGCCGCCGGCGCGAGCGATGGCCTGGGCTTCGGCGACAACGCGCGCGCGGCGCTGATCACCCGGGGCCTCGCCGAAGCGGGCCGGCTGTCGGATGCGCTCGGCGGCAAGCGCGAGACGCTGATGGGTCTGGCGGGACTCGGCGATCTCGTGCTGACCTGCACGGGCAACCTGTCGCGCAACCGGCGCGTCGGGCTCGCGTTGAGCCGCGGCCAGCCGCTGGCGGCGATCCTGACGGAGATCGGTCACGTCGCCGAGGGCGTGCAGGCAACGCGCGCAGCCTATGCGCTCTCGCGGCACTTCGGCCTCGACATGCCGATCGTCGATGCCGTGCATCGGGTGCTGTACGACAATGTGTCGCCGCGCGACGCTGTGCTCGCACTGCTCGCGCGAGGGCCGCGCGCCGAATGACGGCGGGTCAGACGAATTCAACGGACGACATGCAATGCCGAAAAAAATCCTCGGATACCTCGTGACCGCCGCATTGCTGGCCTCGATCGAGGCGATCGGTGCACCGGCGTTCTTTCCGCCGGAAACGCCGGCGCGCCCCGTCGTCGACGTCGTTCACGGCACGACGCTGACGGACCGTTACCGGTGGCTCGAGAACGGCAAGGATCCCGAGGTCGCCGCCTGGACGCGCGCGCAACACGCGGCAACGGTCCAGTTCCTCGATCGCAACGCGCCGCCGGTGCCTGGGATGAAAGACGAGCTGACGCGCTACTTCGATCGCGACAAGACGGATCCGCCGCTGTTCAAGAATTCGCGCGAATTCTTCCAGCGGACGCGGCGCGGCGAGCCGCAGGCCAAGCTGTACACGAGGATCGACGGACGCGAGAAACTGCTGTTCGACCCGGTCGCGCTCGATCCGTCGGGCAAGACGAAGATCGGCGCCGTCGTGCCCAATCGCGACGCGACGCGACTCGCCGTCGGCGTGTACGCGCAGGGCAGCGAGCGCAAGGACTTCCGCATCGTCGACAGCACGACCGGTGCGCAGATCGGGCCGGTGATCACCGGGCTCGACAGCTTCGGATGGGCGCGCGACGAGCGTTATGCGTTCATCACGCCGCGCACCGCCGAGTCCGACGCGAACCAGGAGCCGATGCGTTGCCTGAAGCACCGGCTCGGCGGCGAGCGTCGCGACGACGTGCTGATGCTCGCCGTCAGCGATGCGAAGAACTATTGCTCGGTCTACGAGCCCGAAGAGGCCGACGTGACGGTGTTCGAGACCGGCGATTTCTGGTCGAACACGATTCGCATCCGTCCGCTCGGCTCGACGGCGGAGCCACGGACGATCTACGCGAGCGACAAGTTCCGCGCCGATGGAACGTTCAAGCGCGACCGGATGTATTTCCGCACGAACGACAACGCCCCCAACTGGAAGGTGATGGCGGCGTCCTATGCGCAGCCCGAGTCCCGCGACTGGGCTCCGCTGATTGCGCAACAGGCGACCGTGCTTTCCGACCTGACGGTCACGAGCACGTATGTCGTCGCGACGATGCGCGAGGACGTGCTGTCGAAGCTGGTCGTGCATGACCTCACCGGAAAGCCGTTGCGCGAGCTCGCGCTGCCCGAGTTCGGTAACGTGTCGGCAATCGCGTACGACATCGACGCCGATCGCGGCTACGCGACGCTGGCGTCGTTCACGGCGCCCTACAAGGTGTACGGGTTCGACGGCAAGTCGCTCGAATGGAAGCTCGTCTGGCAGGACGATCCGCCGCTCGACCTGTCGCAGATCGTCGCGACGCGCGTCTACGTGCCGGCGCGCGACGGCGCGAAAATTCCCGTGTTCATCGTCCATCGCAAGGATCTGCGCCGTGACGGCGCAAATCCGACGCTGCTCTATGTTTATGGCGGCTTCAACAACGCCGTCGAGCCGTTCTATGTCGGCAGCTATTCGGCGTTCATCAATCGCGGCGGCGTGTTCGTCGACGCGGGCGTGCGCGGAGGGTCGGAGTACGGGGAGAGGTGGCACGAGCAGGCGATGCTCGCGCAGAAGCAGGCGACGTTCGACGACACGATTGCCGTGGCCGAGTGGCTGGTCAGCGAGAGGTACGCGCAGCCGTCGAAGCTCGCCGTCGAAGGCGGCAGCAACGGCGGACTGACGGTCGGCGCCGTGATCACGCAGCGTCCCGACCTGTTTCGCGCGGCGATCTGCCAGGTGCCGCTGCTCGACATGGTCCGCTACCACAAGTTCTTGATCGCACGCTACTGGATACCCGAGTACGGCGACCCGGATCGCGAAGCCGACTTCCGCTGGATCCTCCGCTACTCGCCCTACCAGAACGTGCGCAGCGGCGTGAACCTGCCGGAAACGCTTGTCGTGGCCGGCGAATACGATTCGCGCGTCGATCCGCTGCACGCGAAAAAGTTCGTTGCGGAAGTGCAGAACAACCCGGGCCAGGTTGCGCCGTTCCTGCTGTACATGGATTTCGACAGCGGGCACGGCATCGGCAAGTCGCAGCAGCAGCGCGTGGTCGACCGCGATTACGAGTTGCGGTTTCTGATGAGCGCGCTCGGCATGGGCGGAATCACCGGCCACTGAATCGCTGCTGGCGCCATGCTTCGTAAACGGCGACGGCGACGGCGTTCGACAGGTTGAGGCTGCGCACACCGGCGCGCATCGGTATGCGCAGATGCGTGTCGGCGGGAAAATGCTCGAGAATCGTTGGCGGCAGCCCGCGCGTTTCGGAGCCGAACACCAGCACGTCGCCAGGCCGATAGGCGACGTCGTACGCCGAACGGCTTGCCTGCGTCGTGAACGCGAACCAGCGTCGCGGCGCATCCGCGTCGAGCGCCGCGCGGCACGCGGCGAAATCGCGATGGACGGCGACGCGCGCATATTCGTGATAATCGAGGCCGGCACGGCGCAGGTCGCGATCGTCCATCCGGAACCCCAGCGGCTCGACGAGATGCAGGTCGGTCGCCGTGTTGGCAGTCAGCCGGATGACGTTGCCGGTGTTGGGCGGGATTTCGGGGTGGACGAGGACGATGGCGAACATGGCAACGCGCTTCGCGGTGTTCTCACGATAGCAAGTTCACGGTGCCCGGGTTGCGTTAGCGCTGTGGGCGCGAGCGCGCGCTAGGGCGATTTAGCTGGCGCGTGCGACGGTGGCGGCGTTCGCGCCACGATCCACGCGTCGACGCGACCGGCACCCGCGTCGTGCAACGCGACGGCCGCCGCCGCAAGCGTTGCTCCGGTTGTCATCACGTCATCGACGATCGCCACGGTGGCACCGTCGAGGGTCGCCGCGCATGCGAATGCCCCGCGGACGTTCCGCGCACGTGCGACGCGGGCAAGTCCCGCCTGCGGTGGCGAATCGCGGATGCGGCGCAGTCCAGCGAGCAGCGGCACGCCCGTCAGCGACGAAACGACGCGCGCGATCTCCTGCGCGTGGTTGAAACCACGATGTCGCTGCCGTGCCGTCGCCAGCGGCACCGCGGCAATGCGGTCCGGCTGCGGCGCTCGCCGCGCCGCGACGGCGTCGACGAGTGCGCGGGCGAATGTGTCGCAAAGCGCCAGTTGCGCGCCGTACTTGAATGCCTGCAGCAGGCGATCCGCCGGAAAAGCGTAACGCCAGGCGGCGATCGTCGTCGTATACGGCGGCGGCTGTCGGAGGCACGCGCCGCACGCTTCGTTCTGCGCCGCCGGCAGCGCGCAGCGCGGACAGGCGGTTCCGGCGTGCGGCATGTCGGCGCTGCACGCGGTGCACAGCAGCGCATCGTGGCTTTGCGCTGCGCACAGCACGCACGCCTGCGGCAACGCGTGGCGCAGCAGCGCGAACCCCGCGCGCCATGCACTGCGGGCGCGAACGGCCGTCCTGGATGTCACGCTGTCAAATTTCGGCGCGCCAAAGTTTGACAGCGTGCGATAGTCCGTTCATGCCATTGGCATCCTTTCCTGCAGGTGCTTCGCCATTCGCGCGACACCGCTTCCACCGGACCGTCGATGCTTCGCCATTGCGGGTCGGCGCGCCATCGTCCGTTCGGTCGACGTGGGTGTTGCTTGTCGGCATCGCGGCCCCCGCCAATTCCGGGAGCCGATCGCGATGAGCGGCATTGCCGTCGCGTTGCCGCCGCAAGCAACCATCGCTGCCGCGGATGTCGACGCGATCGAAGCGCTTTTCGCACTGCCGTTCGCCGACCTCTTGCTGCAGGCGCAGCACGTGCATCGCGCGAACCATCCGGCCAATGCGGTGCAGTTGTCGACGCTGATGTCGATCAAGACCGGCGGCTGCCCCGAGGATTGCGGCTACTGCCCGCAGGCCGCGCGTTATCACGCCGGTGTGGCGGACGAGCCGCTCGCCGACGTCGGACGGGTCGTGGACGCCGCTCGTGCGGCAAAGGACGCCGGCGCGACGCGATTCTGCATGGGCGCCGCGTGGCGCGGCCCGAAGGCGCGCGACTTAGCCCCGGTACTCGACATGGTGGAGGCGGTGAAGGCGCTCGGCCTCGAGACATGCTGCACGCTCGGCATGCTGAAGGACGGCCAGGCCGAGCAGCTGAAACGCGCGGGACTCGATTACTACAATCACAATCTGGACACGGCGCCGGAGTACTACGGCGACATCATCTCGACGCGCGATTACCGCGATCGCCTCGACACGCTGGCGCGCGTTCGCGGCGCCGGCATCTCGGTGTGCTGCGGCGGCATCGTCGGCATGGGCGAGACGCGACGCCAGCGCGCCGGACTGATCGCCCAACTTGCGGAGCTCGCACCCGAGTCGGTCCCGATCAATCACCTGGTCCAGGTCGAAGGCACGCCGATGCACGCGCGATTCCACGGCGAGTCGGCGCTCGATCCGCTCGAGTTCGTCCGCACGATCGCCGTGACGCGGATCACGATTCCGCGCGCGATGATCAGGCTCTCCGCCGGCCGCCGCGAGCTCGGCGAGGCCGTGCAGGCGCTGTGCTACCTGGCGGGTGCCAATTCGATCTTTTACGGCGATCGCCTGCTGACGACCGGCAATCCTGATGTCGAGGCCGACCGCGCGCTGTTCGGCAAGCTCGGCCTCGTGCCTGCGTGAATCGCGCAGCCGCGCGAGCGCCTGCCGCGGGGCGGATCGCAGCGATGGTGCGTCGCTGACGTCGATCCGGCGCGACGCCGTGTCCAGGCTCCTTGGCGACAACCCGGCGATTGCGGAGCTCGAGCGCGAACTCGCGCAGCGCCGCGACCACGGACTTGCGCGCACGCGACGGATCGTCGATTCGGCACAGGGGGCGCGGCTGTCCATCGACGGCCGCGCGCTGCTCGCGTTCGCCAGCAACGATTACCTGGGGCTCGCCAACGCGCCCGAAGTCGCCACCGCCGCACGCGACGCCATCGCGCACTGGGGCGTCGGTGCGGGCGCGTCGCACCTGATCGTCGGGCACGCGCAACCGCACGCCGCGCTCGAGGATGCGCTCGCTGCCTACGTCGCGCCGTGCGACGGCGCGCGCGCGCTGACATTTTCCAGCGGCTATCTTGCCAACCTGGCGATCCTGACCGCGCTCGCGTCGCGCAACGACGTGATATTCGCCGACCGGTTGAACCACGCGTGCCTGACCGACGGCGCGCTGCTGTCGCGCGCCAAACTCGAACGCTACCGGCATTGCGACGTGGCTGCGCTGACCCGTGCGATGGAAGCCGCGGTCGGACGCCGCCGGTTCATCGTCACCGACGCGGTGTTCAGCATGGACGGCGACATCGCGCCGCTGCCCGAGCTCCTGCTTCTCGCGGAGCGATTCGACGCGTGGCTCGTCGTCGACGACGCGCATGGCTTCGGCGTGCTCGGTGACGGACGCGGGACGCTCGCTCGGTTCGGCCTGCGCTCGGAGCGGATCGTCTACATGGGCACGCTCGGCAAGGCCGCCGGCGTCGCCGGCGCCTTCGTCGCTGCGCATCCTGCGGTGATCGAGACGCTGCTGCAAACGGCGCGATCGTACGTCTACACGACAGCGGCGCCGCCGCTGCTCGCCGTCGCGCTCGGCGCTGCGCTGCGGTCGATTCGCAACGACGACTTTCGGCGCGCGCATCTCGCGGAGCTCATTGCCGTATTCCGTGAAGGTGCGGCCGGCCTGCCGTGGACGTTGTCGGCGTCGTCGACGCCGATCCAGCCGCTGATCGTCGGCGACGTGCCGACCGCACTCGCGGTCTCCGATGCATTGCTTGCGCGCGGCATCTTCGTGCCGGCGATTCGTCCACCCACAGTCCCGGCAGGCACCGCGCGGCTGCGCGTGTCGCTGTCGGCAGCGCACACGCTCGCCGATGTCGACGCACTGACGGTTGCGCTCCGCGAAATCGGCCGGGGTTTTGCGTGAACGCCCGGGTGGCGCATCTGCACGTCGAGTCCGCCGGTAACGGTCCGCCGCTCGTTCTGCTGCACGGGTTCGCGATGCACGGCGGGCTGTTCGCGCCGCTGTTGCCAGCCCTCACCCCCCGCTATCGAGTCCATGTCGTCGACTTGCCCGGGCACGGGTGGTCGGCTCCGATCGACGGCGCCGATGTCGCAACGCTGGCGGACGCGCTCGACGATGTGTTGGCTGCGATTGGCACCCCGTTGACGGTGCTTGGCTGGTCGCTCGGCGGGCAAATTGCGCTGCAATGGGCGCGCGTGCGGCCGCAGCGCATCCGGCGGCTGGTGCTCGTTGCGACGACGCCGTCGTTCGTGGCCCGCAGCGGCTGGACGTGCGCGATGGCTCCAGAAACGCTTGCGCAGTTCGGCGACGAATTGCGGGTTGCCTATCGGTTGACGCTGCTGCGCTTCCTGACGCTGCAGGTGCAGGGCAGCGACGACGGCCGGCGCACGCTCGGGCAGTTGCGTGAACACTTGTTCGAGCGCGGCGAGCCGACGCCGCAGGCACTCGAAGCGGCGGCTGCGTTGCTCGCAACCACGGATCTGCGACGATCGCTGCATGAAGTCGAAGCACCGGCCCTCGTCGTCGCCGGCACGCGGGACACGCTGGTGCCGCTCGCCGCAACGCAGGCGCTTGCCGCGGCGCTGCCTCGCGCGACGCATGCGGCGATCACGGGTGCTGCGCATGCCCCCTTTTTGTCGCATCCGGCGCCGTTTCTCGATGCGCTACGCGCGTTCGCCGATGGCTGAGCCGAAATTTCCGGCGCCCGATCCGCGTGACGTCGATCCGACGGCCGTGCGCCGGGGATTCGGACGCGCGGTCGCGACGTACGACAAGGCGGCCGCGCTGCAGCGAGAAGTCGGCACCCGGATGGCGCAGCGACTCGATTACGTGAAGCTCGCACCTGCGGTCATCGTCGATGCAGGCTGCGGCACCGGCGAGGCCGTCGGCGAGCTCGGGCTGCGCTATCCGGGCGCCACGGTGCTGGCGTTCGACATCGCGCTGCCGATGGTGGAGGCCGCCAGAAAGCGCGCACGCACCCAGCGCTCGCTGCTGCGCCGGCTGTTGCAGCCACTGACGACGCGCGGTTCGCCGCCGCCGCAGTTCGTCTGCGCCGATATCAACGCGCTGCCGTTCGCCGGCGTGTGTGCGGACCTCGTCTGGAGCAACCTCGCGCTGCAATGGGTGAACGACCTGCCGCGCGCGATCGCCGAGTTCCGTCGCGTTCTGAAGGTGGGCGGGCTGCTGTCGTTCACGACGTTCGGACCCGACACGCTGCGCGAGATTCGCTCCGCCTTTTCGCGCGCCGGGGGTGCCACGTACACGAACCGGTTCGTGGACATGCACGACATCGGCGACATGCTCGTCGAGGCGGGCTTCGCCGATCCGGTGATGGACATGGAGCGCATCGTTCTGACGTACGAGTCGCCGCGCGCGCTGCTCGCGGAGCTGAAGTCGATCGGCGCCACCAACCGGACCCGCGGTCGACTGCGGGGGTTGATGGGTCGCCGGCGCTTCGAACGCGCAACGCGCGCGCTCGAGGCGCTGCGCGACGGCGGCCGGATTCCCGCGACGTTCGAAGTGATCTACGGTCACGCATGGAAGGTGGCACCCCGGCACACGCCCGAAGGCCACGCGATCGTCCGCGTCCAGCGACCCGGGCGGATTTGACGCGGTGGCCATGCGCGGACTGTTCGTCACCGGCACCGACACCGGCATCGGCAAGACCGTCGTTGCGACGATTCTGTTGCGATCGCTTGGCAACGCCGGCGTGCGATGCGTGGGCATGAAGCCCGTCGCCGCGGGATTCGACAAAAGTGGTGTCAATGCGGACGTGCTGGCGCTCGCGGCCGCCGCGAACGTCGACGCGCCGCTTTCCGATCGCAATCCGTTCGCCTTCGCAGACGCGGTAGCTCCGCATCTGGCCGCGCAAGCCAGCGGGACGACGATCGACATGGCCGTCATCGCAGCGGCCGCGGGCAGGCTGGCGACCAGGGCGGACGCGTTGATCGTCGAGGGTGCTGGCGGCGTCCTCGTGCCGCTGGATGCGTCGCACGATATGCTCGACGTCGCCGCCATGCTCGGCCTGCCGGTGCTGCTCGTCGTTGGTTTGCGGCTCGGTTGTCTCAATCATGCATTGCTGTCGGCGCTCGCGATTCGCCGTCGCGGTCTCGAGCTTCGAGGGTGGGTCGCGAACCGGCTGCCCGCGCCAATGCGTCTCGCGGACCGCAACGTCGAAACACTTGCCGAGCGCCTTGGCGCGCCGGTCGCCATCATCGAATCGCCGGAGGCCGCGTTGCTCGGCCCGGATACGTTGCGCGGGCTCGGCCTCATGGGGTGAAGGCCTCGTGAACCGTGCTAACATTTGTGACTTCTCACGCGCGCGTCGACGCCGACGCGCGTTTTTTCCGCGCGCAATTCCCGCGCGCGAGGCGAGAGTGGCCATCAGCGTCACATCGTGATCGGGGACAGCATGGGCAAACGGATGGGGCTTGGGGTGCGACGGTGTCTTGGCTTTGCCGTCCTGCTGTCGCTGTTCGCGTCGGGTACCGCGTTCGCGGCGTGGGAGTGGAATTTCCAGGCGCCCGCCACGCCGATCGCCGCGGAAATCATCAACCTGCACAGCCTGATCTTCTGGATCTGCGTCGTCATCTTCGTCGGCGTGTTCGGCACGATGTTCTGGTCGTTGTACTACCACCGCAAATCGAGCGGACATCAGGCGGTCCAGTTCCACGAGAACACGACGGTCGAGATCATCTGGACCGTCATTCCGTTCCTGATCCTGCTGTTCATGGCGTATCCGGCCACGAAGACGATCCTTGCCGCACACGACACGACGTCGCCGGACCTGACGATCAAGATCACCGGCTACCAATGGAAGTGGGGCTACGACTACCTGCAGGACGGCTTCGGCTACTACTCGAATCTCGGTACACCTCTTGCGCAGATCGAGGGTAGGGACAAGAAGAACGATAACTACCTGCTCGAAGTCGACAATCCGCTCGTCGTCCCCGTCGACGCGAAAGTGCGCCTGCTGATCACGGCCGATGACGTCATCCATGCGTGGTGGGTCCCGGCGTTCGCCGTCAAGCAGGACGCCATCCCCGGCTTCGTCCGCGACACGTGGTTTCGGGCAACCAAGGTCGGGACCTATCGCGGCCAGTGTGCAGAACTCTGCGGCAAGGAGCATGGCTTCATGCCGATCGTCGTCGAGGTGAAGTCGAAGGAGGACTACGCCAAGTGGGCCGGCGAGCAGAAGCAGAAGGCCACCGCCGCCGCCGATGATCCGAACAAGGTGTGGGACGTGAAGGAACTCGTCGCGCACGGCCAGCAGGTATTCAACGCGAACTGCGCGGCGTGCCACCAGCCGAACGGCACGGGCAATGCGGCGATCGGCGCGCCTGCGCTCGTGGGCGACAAGGTCGTCATGGGTCCGCGCAAGGCCCAGATCGACGTCGTGCTGAACGGCCAGAACAACGGCAAGATGCCGGCGTGGCGCCAGCTGTCCGACGTCGACATCGCATCGGTCATCAGCTACACGCGCAACAGCTGGGGGAATCAGGCGCCCGAGAACGTGGTGCAACCGGCAGAAGTCAAAGGCGAGAGGAAATAACCATGTCGAGCATCCCACACGATCTCGTCGCAGGCGGTCATCCGCACGGCCATGACGACCATGCGCATCATCCGACCGGCATCATGCGCTGGATCACGACGACCAACCACAAGGACATCGGCACGCTGTACCTGTGGTTCTCGTTGACGATGTTCTTCGTCGGCGGCGTGATGGCGCTGACTATCCGCGCCGAGCTGTTCCAGCCGGGTTTGCAGATCGTTCATCCCGAGTTCTTCAACTCGATGACGACGCTGCACGGGCTCATCATGATCTTCGGCGCGCTGATGCCGGGCGCCGTCGGCTTCGCGAACTGGCTGATCCCGATGCAGATCGGCGCGCCGGACATGGCGTTCGCGCGGATGAACAACTGGAGCTTCTGGCTGCTGCCGCCGGCGGCGATCATGCTGCTGCTGTCGCTGTTCGTTCCGGGCGGCGCCGCGTCGGGCGGCTGGACGATGTACCCGCCGCTGACCGTGCAGTCCGGGATGGGCATGGACCTGACGATCTTCGCCGTCCACATCATGGGCGCGTCGTCGATCATGGGATCGATTAA
>Ga0207689_10000072_pt1 | contig 82171 bp, 71 predicted proteins | sample KBSMisM52_FD_184312 | JGI IMG/M metagenome (GOLD analysis project Ga0207689, IMG submission 184312) | Miscanthus rhizosphere microbial communities from Kellogg Biological Station, Michigan, USA - KBS Miscanthus M5-2 (SPAdes) (version 2) | ecosystem: Host-associated > Plants > Roots >...
CGAGCTCATCCGCCGTTTCTTCTACGGCATCGATAAATTCACGCCGCAGCTCGTGTCGTGGAACGGCGGCGGCTTCGACCTGCCCGTGCTCAATCACCGGGCGCTCATCCACGGCATTTGTTGCGAGAAATACTGGGACTGGGGCGACCAGGATCGCGATTTCAAGTTCAACAGCTACCTGGGCCGTTATCACACGCGCCATCTCGACCTGATGGACGTGCTCGCGATGTACCAGCCGCGCGCGAATGCGGGGCTCGACGCCATTGCGCGGCTATGCGGCTTTCCCGGCAAGCTCGGAATGGACGGCAGCGAAGTCGCTGCCGCCGTGGCGCGCGGCGAGCTTACGGACGTGCGCAACTATTGCGAGACGGACGTGCTCAACACGCTGCTCGTGTATCAGCGCTTTCGCCTGATGCGAGGCGAATTGTCGGCGGGCGAGTACGCGAAGGAAATCCAGCTGGTGCGCGAGAAAATCGCGGCGATGGATGCGCCGCACTGGCAGGTGTTTCTTGCCGCGTGGCCGATCGGCTGATGCGGTCGGTCAGGCGAGGAAGGACACGGGGGCGAATCGCCCGCCCAGCACGTCACGCGAGCTCACGCCCCACCAGCGATCGAGCACGGTCGCATAGACGCCCCGGAAGTCGAGCGCGTAAGCGGGATTGCCGTCACCGGACAAGCGCGTGAGATCGGGGGACGCGCCGTACAGGCCACCGGCGACCCGGCCCCCAAGCGCGAAATGAACGTTGGCGGTGCCGTGATCGGTTCCGTTGTTCTGGTTCTCCTTCGGCCGCCGTCCGAATTCCGCGTACGTCAGCACCGTCGTGTCGTTCCATTTGCCAAGCTCGTTCAGCGCCGAGCGCAATGCTTGCAGACCATTGGCGACCTCGGCGAGCAGACGCGCCTGCGTCCCCGGTTGATTCGCATGGGTATCGAAGCCAGAAAGGGTAACGCGCACCGCGGCCACACCCGACGGATTGGCGATGATCTGGCACGCGGTCTTGATTGCGTTACCGAATCCGCCGGCGGGGAACTCGGTTTCGAACGCGGTCCTTGCTTCGAGATGCGAAGCCGCCTGCACGATGTCGGATTCCACCTTGAGGATATGAGTGAGCGCCTTGTTGCCGCCCGCGGCGCCCGGTTGCGCGAGTTTCGCGCGCCGCAGAAACTGCTCGGTGTCGGCGAGGGCGATTGCGCGCGTGCCGCCGCCGGCGAGCGGGCCGAGGTCGCTCGACCCCACGATCACCCCGTCAGCGGCGAATGAACGCGGCACCGGCTGCATGGTGAACGCGCGGGTCAGCCAGCCGTCCTGCAGGTAGTCCTCGCTCCTGCTCGCGGTATCCCAGATTTCGATCGACCGGAAATGCGAAAGATTGGGCTCCGGATAGCCGACTCCCTGCAGCACCGCGAGTTGCCCGTCCTTCCAGATGGGGAGGAGCGAAGCGAGAGCGGGATGCAGTCCCGCACGATCGGAAAGTGGAATGACCTGGTCGCGCGCGATCGCGATCTTCGGGCGTAACGCGTAGTACGCCGGGTCCGTGTAAGGTACGAGCGTGTTGAGTCCGTCATTGCCGCCTTTCAGTTCGACCAGAACGAGGAGCTTTCCATAGCGCGCACCGGCAGGTGCCGCGGCTACCGCGACCTGTGCGGTGCCGAAGGCCGCCAGAGGGCCCGCCGCAGCGCGCGCCAATCCAAGCGCACCCGCGGAACGCAGAAACGCACGGCGATTCATCTTAAGTGCTCCTCGCGAGGTCGTCACTTGAGTTGATACGCGGGATCGAGCAGCGTGGCGCGGACGAACGCCACCGCATCGACGTCGCCATGCGGGCGATCGGCGGTCACCGGTGCGAGCGGCAGCAGCAGCGCCTGCGCCGCTTGCAGCTTCGCCTCCGGTGTCGTGCCGGGCCGGCGGGCGACCCACTGCGCGGCGTCGAACGGCACGTTGCGCAACCCGCGATCCATCTGCTGCGCAAAACGTTGCGCGCGCAGCTTGTCTTCATCCTGTACGCCTTGCGAAGCGACCGTAGCCTTTTCCTGGGCTGCCAGGGGCTCGCCCGCCATCGCCATCATCGCCATCGGCAACGGAGCATCGTCGGTACGGGCGAGGCGATCGAGGAACTGCTTGCGCGCCAGCAGCGTGTTGCTGTTGATCCATGTCTCGCCGCCGGGCCAGCCCTTGACGTTAGGCGGCGAGAACAGGTTCTGTCCCATGCCTGACGATGCGACGGCGAATGGCAGCGCGGAACCGGGCGCAACCTCGAGCTGGCGCAACGTGCCGACCACGAGCTCTACCGGACTTTTCACCAGCGTTCCACGATTGTCCGTGGCCCAGAACGCATCGGACAACAGCAAGCCGCGGAGCGCTGCCTTCACGTCGTAGTCCTGCCCGCGAAAGACCTGCGCGATCCGTTTCACCTCGCGCGGATCGGGATCGGCCGATACGAACTCGCGCCACAACTTGGCCGTGATGTATTCGGCGGTTTGCGGCTGGGCGAGGATGACGTCGAGCACCGCATCGCCGTCGAAGCGTCCCGAGCGCCCAAGCACCGTCTTGACGCCCGTGTCGTGAATGCCAGGGCGAAACAGATACTGGCCGGTATCGCGATCGAGACTCCAGCCGGTGAATGCGCGCGCGGCTTCCTTGATGTCCTGCTCGGTGTACTGGCCTTCACCGAGCGTGAACAATTCCATCACCTCGCGCGCGAAATTCTCGTTGGGCTGGCCCTTGCGGCTTTGCGCGACGTCGAGGTAGATGAGCATCGCGGGCTCTTTCGATGCCGCGTGCAGCAACGTGCCGAAGTTGCCCAGCGCGTTGGCGCGCAGCGTCGCGTTCTGCGTGTACATGAGGCGCGCAAAACGCACCTTCTGCTGGCTCGAGACGAAATGGTTGTGCCAGAAGAGCGTCATCCGTTCGGTGAGCGGCGACGGCGTTGCAAGCATCTCCTGCACCCACCACGCACGCAGCTCCAGGCCATGGCGAACTTGCAGCCGCTGGAACGCCTTGCGCTCTTCGGGGGTTGCGTCCTCCGGGCGCGGATAGCGCAGCGGCGTGGTCTCGGCGGTCCAGTCGGGCGGTGGCGTGCCGGCGGTCGTGCGCGTATCGCGCAGCAGTTTGGTGACCGCCTGCTCGCGGGTGAGCCCGGCGTATGCGCGGACTTCGGCTTCGGTCGGTCCAAATCCGGTACGCACGAGCAGGTGGCGCGCGTCGTCGAAGCCCATCGGCGAGGGCGCGCTGGCGGCGGGTCCGGCAATCAGCGCCAACGCGGCGGCAGCGGCAAGGAAACGGGCTGGCATGGCGATCCTTGGCATGGCGGGTCCTTTCGCCTCTCAACGCCCCAGTTTGCTCGCCTGTTGACGCCGCTGCAGTAGCAATCTGTAACCGGCTGTTGCGCGTAGTGGGCCGGGCGAGAAATTGACGCGATATCCAGCGAGGCCGATGCCTTGCCTGACGAACGGTGGGCTACAACGTCACCGTGCCCTGGGCAATCTCGATGACTCGCCCGGATACCCGGATCTGCCGGTCGGTCGTGACCTCCAGCCCGAGATGGCAGGGGCGGCCGACGGCTTCGCCCTGGGCAATGGCGAGGCGCTGCGGCAGCGGCGCACCGGTCGCGAGCAGCCATCCGCCCAGATTGGCGCATGCCGAGCCCGTGCCTGGGTCCTCGACGACCGAGCCGTGCTTGGGAAAGAAAAAGCGCGCGAGGACGCGGTCGCCTTCGCGGGCGAACACATACGCCATCGCACGCTGACCGTTGCTGCCGTGTTTCAGCAGCCCTTCGGACGTGGGCGCGGCTCGCTTCACTGCGTCGAACGTCGCGAGCGGGATGATCAGTTGTTCGGAACCGGTATCGACCCAGAGCGGCGGGCTGGCCACGTCCGCGACCGAAAGGCCGAGCATCGCCGCGAAGTCCGCCGAGCCCGCTGCCGGCGCGCGATGCTTGGGCGCATTGGCCGACAGCGTCCACACATCGCCACTGGCTTTGACCGGGATCACGCCGGCCTTCATTTCCAGCGTCACGGCGTCGCCGGCCTGCAGCACGTCGCGCACCACATGGGCGCTGCCCAGTGTCGGATGCCCCGCGAACGGCATCTCGAAGGTCGGCGTGAAAATGCGCACGAGCGCCGTTGCCCGCGGCGACGGAAACACGAACGTCGTCTCGGAAAGATTGAACTGCAGCGCCAGCGCCTGCATCGTCGCCGCATCGAGCCCGCGCGCATCCTCGAACACGCACAACGGATTGCCGGCGAGCGGACTCTGCGCGAACACATTGACCAGGCGGAACGGATAGACGGTCACGAGACGGGCTCCGGCGCTCGCTGGTTGACGACGCGCAGCGTGTCGAGCGCAAGGATTCGAAACGCCGCGGCGGAAATCGACGTCGGCGTAACGGTCGGCGCACGCGCAACATGCGGAAAATTGCGTTCGATCGAACGCGCATACGCCGGATCGTAGTGCTGCACGAGCAGCTCGTGGATCAATGGATCGAAATCCCCGGCGCGGCCCAGTTCGTTCCAGCGCTCGACGGTCTTCCGGCCATGCAGCGGCACGAGGTGTGCCAGGCGGTCGGCGAGCGCTTCGGGATCGGCCAGAAAATGCGCGTACTCTTCCTTCAGCAATGCGACGCGCAACGGGCGCGGCATATCGACGCGCACGCAGCCGGCCATGCGCATCGCGGCGAGGAGCGCTTCCGGTACCTGCACCGTGCCGATCTTGCGGCTCTCGGACTCGACGAATACGGGTCGCGCAGGATCGAAGCGCGCGAGCGTGGCCAGCACCTGGCTGTCGAACCACTTTTGCGATGGCTGCGGCGAGTCGGGCCAGTCGCCGAGCAGCGAACCGCGATGCCGAGCGAGCGCTTCGAGATCGAGCACTTGCGCCTCGGTCTGCAGCAATGCGCTGAGCAGCCGGCTCTTCCCGGAGCCGGTAAGGCCGCAGATCACGACGTAGCGGAATTCCGACGGCAGCGTCGTGAGCGTCGCGACGACATGACGGCGGTAGGTCTGGTAGCCGCCTTCGAGCTGCACGGCGCGCCAGCCGATCTCCTTCAGCACGTGCGCAAGCGCGGCGCTGCGCTTGCCACCGCGCCAGCAATAGATCAACGGCGCCCATTCGCGAGGCTTGCCCTGGCAATGATCTTCGACGATGCGCGCGATATTGCGGGCGACCAGCGTGGCGCCGCGCTGCTTGGCGAGAAACGCCGACGTCTGCGCGTGCAGCGTGCCGACTTCGGCGCGTTGCGCGTCGTCCAGCACCGGCAGGTTGATCGCGCCCGGGATGTGGTCTTCGGCAAATTCCGACGGGCTGCGCACGTCGATGCGATCCGGATATGCCGCCAGCGCGGCGATGCCGACCTTGCCCTCCGCGGCGGGGCGTGTCGTCGCGTTCATTTCTTCAGCAGCGGCTGCAATGCGGGCCAGACGTTGTCGAGCAACTTCGGTTGCGCGTCGAGGGTCGGATGAATGCGGTCCGGCTGGAAGAACGCGAGGTCGTCGCCGAAACCCGCAAACATATAGGGAACGGCGGGAACACGGCGCGCCTTGGCCACCGTCGCGAACAGGTCGCCAAATTCCTTGACATATGCCGCCCCATAGTTGGGTGGCAGCTGCATGCCCACGAGCAACACCTTCGCTCCCACGCCTTGCGACGTTGAAACCATCGCATCGAGGTTGTCGCGCGCCGTCGCCAGCTTGCCGCCGCGCAGCGCGTCGTTGCCGCCGAGCTCGATGATCACGACCGCCGGCTTGTGCTGATGCAGCAGCGGAGGAAGGCGCGCGCGGCCGCCCGCCGTCGTATCGCCGCTGATCGATGCGTTCACGACGCGATAGCGGTACCCATCCGCTTTCAGCTTCTGGGCGAGGAGGTCCACCCAGCCCGTGCCGCCCGGGAGGCCGTAGCCGGCCGAGATGGAGTCGCCGACGACGAGAATGACCGGTGCGTTGCCCTGCGCGAAAGCCGTCGCGGCCATGCCAACGACCGCGAGCCATGCGCAGAGGAGGGAACGAAGCCGCAGGAACGCCATCGAATGGGAGCCGCCAAAATGATGAATTGTAACGTGCGTCGTCGAATCGCCTTCCGGGGTTCGCTCGGCGGCACGCTACACTTGCAAACCCGATCGCGCGGCCGCATGTGCCTTGGACGCCGCGTGCGCCAAAAATCAATGACCGAACCCATCATTCGCGCCGAGGCGCTGACCAAGATCGTCAGAAGCGGCGACGATCCGTTGACCATCCTGGATGGCGTGTCGTTCGCCGTCGAGCCCGGCGCATCGATCGCGATCGTCGGCGCATCGGGCTCCGGCAAGACGACGCTGCTCGGGCTGCTGGCGGGACTCGACCGGCCGACGTCAGGCGACATTCACGTCGACGGCGTGGCGCTCTCCGGTCTCGACGAAGATGAGCTCGCCGCGATGCGGCAGCGCCTCCTCGGCTTCGTGTTCCAGTCATTCCAGCTGTTGCCCGCGCTCACCGCGCACGAAAACGTCATGCTGCCGCTCGAGCTCGCGGGTGCCGACGACGCGGAATCCCGCGCGCGCACCTGGCTCGATCGCGTCGGTTTGGCGAAGCGAACCACGCACTATCCGCGGCAATTGTCCGGTGGCGAGCAGCAACGCGTCGCGATTGCGCGGGCGTTCGCCGGCGAGCCGAAATTGCTGATGGCCGACGAGCCCACCGGGAATCTCGACGGCGCCACGGGGGTTGAGGTCGCGGACCTCATGTTCCGTCTCAATCGCGAGCACGGGACGACGCTCGTGCTCGTGACCCACGATGTCTCGCTCGCCGTGCGCTGCGGACGACGGTTGTCGCTTTCCGCGGGCCGTTTGATCGGCGACGAGCGGGTCACCGCGTAAGGCACCCACGAAGATGGTCACGTTCCGACTCGCCCTGCGCATGCTCCGCCGCGATTGGCGCGCCGGAGAGTTGCGCGTGCTGGTCGCGGCGCTCGTGCTCGCCGTCGGCAGCGTGGGCACCGTCGGACTTTTCGCCGATCGCGTGAAGGGTGCGTTGACGACGCAGGCGAACCTGTTGCTGGGCGCCGATCTCATGATCTCCGGGGATCGCACGTTGCCGGCCACGTTCGCCGACAATGCGCGGCAACGCGGTCTGGCGACCACGCCGGTGATCCGCTTCAACAGCATGGTGCCACCAGGCGCGCGGGCGCCCGCCGACGCGTCCGCGATCCTTTCCGACGTGAAGGCCGTTGGCGCGGGCTATCCGTTGCGCGGCGTAATCGTGCTAGCCGATCCGGCGCGGCCCGAAGGGGTGGTCGCCAACGGCATTCCCAAGCGTGGCGAAGTGTGGCCCGACCAGCGGCTCGCCGATCGCCTGGGCGTTGCAATCGGCGACCGGATTTCCGTCGGCGAAGCCACGCTCACAGTGTCGGCAATTGTGCAGTCGGAGCCGGAAGTCGCGGGCGTGGTGTTCGCGCTCGGTCCCAAGCTGCTGCTCAACGTCGACGATGTTCCCGCCACCAACCTGCTGCAACCCGGCAATCGAGCGACGTGGCGTTTGCTCGTCGCGGACCGGGCAGGCACCGGAACGCTCGAGGCGTACCGGACGTGGCTCGCGGCGGAGATGAAACCCGGGCAGCGGCTGGAAACCGTGCGCGACCTGCGCCCCGAAGTGCGGCAGACGCTCGACCGCGCGGAAAAATTTCTGGGCCTGGCCGCGCTGGTCGCGGTGTTGCTGGCGGCGGTGGCCGTCGCGCTCGCCGCATCGCGCTATCTGCGCCGTCATCTCGATGCCGCCGCGATGTTTCGCTGCTTCGGCGCGAAGGTCGGCCAGACGCTTGCACTCTTTTTCGTGCAATTCCTGGCGCTCGGCGTTGCCGCATGCGCAGCCGGTGTCGTCGTCGCACTCGCCGGTCAGCAATTGCTCGTGATGCTTTTGTCGTCGGTCGTAGCCACCGATCTGCCACCACCGACATGGCTTCCTGCCGTGACGTCGTTTGCGACCGGCATGCTGTTGCTGTTCGGTTTCGCGCTGCCGCCCTTGATCGCGCTGGCCAGCGTGCCGCCGTTGCGCGTGCTGCGCCGGGATTTGCCGCGGCCGCGCGCCGGCGGTCTTCTGGCTTATGTTCTCGGCGCCACGACGATCGCGCTGCTGATCGGATTCCAGGCGCGCGAGGCGCAAGCGGGGCTCATCATGGTCGGCGGCGTCGCCGGGTTGCTGCTCGTCGCCGCGGCGTCGGCGTGGGGGCTGCTGGCGTTGTTGAAGCGCTTGCCGCAGCGAGGTGTGACCTGGCGTTTCGGTCTCGCCAACTTGCGCCGGCGGGCATTCGCGTCGAGCTTGCAGATCGGCGCGCTGGCCCTCGGTCTCATGGCGCTGCTGCTGTTGACCGTGGTCCGCGGCGATCTGATGCGCAACTGGCGCGCCAACCTGCCGCCGGATGCACCGAACCAGTTCCTGATCAACGTATTGCCCGACCAGGTCGCCGACGCGCGCGCACAGCTGCGCCAGGGCATCGGCATCGACGTTCCGTTTCGGCCGATGGTGCGCGGGCGCCTGGTCGCGGTGAACGACGCTGCGCTCGATACGAAAAAATTCGGCGACATCCGCGCGCGCCGTCTCGCGGAACGCGAATTCAATCTGTCATGGACCGACGCGTTGCCGAAGGCCAACAGGGTCACGAGCGGCACGTTCTGGACCCCGGCCACCGCGGCCGCCGATGCCGGCATGTCGCTCGAGGAAGGCATTGCGGAAACGCTGGGCGTCAAGCTCGGCGATGCGCTGACGTTCGACATCGCGGGCAGCAAGGTGACCGCCAAGGTGACGAGCTTGCGCAAGGTCGACTGGGACAGCTTCCGCGTCAACTTCTTCGCGCTGTTTCCGCCCGGGCCGCTCGACGCCATGCCGGCTACCTATATCTCGGCATTTCGCGCCCCGGATTCGAACAACGCGTGGCTGCCCGCGCTGGTGCAAAAGTATCCGAACATTCTGGTGATCGACATCGGCGAAATCGTGCGCCAGGTGCAGGGCATCATGGACAGCGTTTCGCGCGCCGTGGAATTCGTGTTCCTGTTCACGCTGGCCGGCGGCCTGCTGGTATTGCAGGCGGCGATCGCCGCGACGCAGGACGAGCGCAAGTTCGACGCCGCGATCCTGCGCACGCTCGGTGCATCGCAGCGGCAATTGGTAACGGTGCAGGTCGCGGAGTTCCTCCTCCTGGGCGCGCTGGCGGGGCTCGTCGCCGCCGTCGGCGCGACCGCAATCGGTTGGGCGCTCGCCGATCGGGTGTTCAAGATCCCGTTCGAGGCGAATCCACTCGTGTTCGCCTACGGGCTGTTCGGCGGCGCGCTCGCGGTGACGCTCGCCGGCTGGCTCGGCACGCGCGCCACCGCGCGGCAGCCGCCTCTGGCCGTCATCCGAAACTTAACGTGACGTGACCAAATTGCCGGCGCCCGCTTCGTGCGCGCGCAATTTGGTCCCGATTAGTTAGCACGAAAGGCTTCGGGCGGTCGCGCGCCTTTCGTGTAGAAAAGGGCACGAAGCGCGCCGATCGCGGCCCGCTGCGCGGGCGCTCGGTAGCGCGTATGCGAATTGACAGCCCCAGCAAGCGCATGCGCCCATCGAAGGCTGTCAGCGCGCCTGCGCGTTACTGAACGGCCGCGCAGCGGCTTATGATCGACGCGCTTCGTGCCGTTTCCGGGGCAAAGCGCGCGGCCGCCCGAAGCTTTGCCCACTGACTGCAGTCGGGCCAAAACACGCGGCGCGAAGCGCCTTCGTGTTTTGGCCCGCCGTGCGCAAATTGCGTCGCTCACCGCGAAGCGGTCGCGCGCGCAATTTGCGCACGTTCAATCCGGCTTGAACCCCGACGCCTTGACGATCGGGCCCCACTTGGCGTAATCGTCAGCCACGATCTTCGCGAATTGGTCCGGCGTCCCGGTCGCGGGATCCATGCCCAGCCCGGATAACTTCGCCGCGACGTCGGGTGATTGCAAGGCCTTGTTGATCGCCTGATTGAGCGCGTTGACGATTGGCGCGGGGGTCTTCGCGGGCGCGAAGAAGCCGAACCACCCCATCGCTTCGACCCCGGTCACGCCGAGCTCGTTGAACGTCGGGACGTCGGGCAGCGCAGTGGAGCGCTTGGCGCCGGAGCTTGCGAGCACCTTGACCTTGCCCGCCCGATGGAGCTCGGTAAGATCGGCGATGGCATCGACCGCGCCGGACACCTGGCCGCCGATGAGATCGTTCATGTAAGCGGCCGAGCCCTTGTAGGGCACGTGCACCATCTCCACGCCGATGCCGCGCCCGAGCAGCACGCCGAAGAAGTGCGGCAGGCTGCCGGCGCCGGAGGTGGCGTAATCGGCCTTCCCCGGATTCGCCTTGGCCCATGCAGCGAACTCCGGCCATGTCTTGGCGCCGCTTTTCGGACTTGCCGCGAACGCGAACTGGAACGTTGCGCCAAGCGCAATCGGCGTGAAGTCCTTGATCGGATCGTACGTGATGTCCTTGTAGACGTGCGGCACCACCGCCATCGGGCCGATCGGCATCACCATGATCAACGTGCCATCCGGCGGCGCCGCCTTGACGGCGTCGGCGACGATGCGGCCGATCGCGCCGGGCCGGTTCTCCACGACCACCGGCTGGCCGATGCTGGCCGTCATCTTGTCGGCGACGACGCGCGCAATGATGTCGGCGGTGCCGCCCGGCGCGAAGCCGACGAGGATCCTGACCGGCTTGTCGAACTTGTCCTGCGCGATCGCGGGGACGACGCCGGCGCAAAGCACGATCACCGACAGAGCGAAGCGCAGCGCCAACGCCGATGCACGGGTCTTCATGGGGTTCTCCTCCTTTTGGTTCGGCAACCTGTAATCGGCTGCTCGTGGCGGCAGAGTATACGAGAGAACCGCCTGGCTAATCGCGATAACCGGGATCGATGCGATCCAGCATCCGGAGCAGGGCGGCCCAGGCGTTGGCCGGGGCAGTGCGGCCCGGACGAGCGAACTGGCGGGCGACTTTCTCCGCCACAGCGGGCGGCGGCGTGACGAGCTCCTGGCCGCCCGCAAGCGCAGCCACTTGCGCCTGGCACGCGCGTTCGAGATGGATCATGAGGTCGAACGCATCGTGCACCGTCGGCCCGCAGGTCAGCAGTCCATGATTGCGCAGGATCATCGCGTTGTTGGTGCCAAGGTCGCGGACGAGCCGCTGCTGCTCGTCGACGTCGAGCGCGACGCCTTCGTAATCGTGATAGGCGAGGCAGCCCGTGAAGCGCATCGCGTGTTGTGTCAGCGGCAGCAGGCCGTGCTTCTGCGCGGCGACGGCCAGGCCGGCCGTAGTGTGGGTATGCATCACGCACCCGACCTCGTGACGCGCACGGTGCACGGCGCTGTGGATGAGATAGCCGGCTGGATTGATCCCGAGTCCGCTGGGGTCGTCGACGATGTCGCCGTCGAGCGTGACCTTGACCAGGTTTCCGGCCTTGATTTCGTCGAACAACAGCCCGTACGCGTTGATCAGGAAATGCGCTTCCGGGCCCGGCACGCGCGCCGAAATGTGCGTATAGATGAGATCAGTCAGCCGGAAATGCGCGGCGAGCCGATAGCAGGCGGCGAGGTCCACGCGCACGGCCCGCTCGGTGGCGCTGAAGCGGTTGCGCTTTGACGCATCGGCGGCGGTGACTGGAGAGACCATGGACACGCGTTGTCGAACGAGACCGCTTTCAGTATAGCGTTCGATGGGGGCGCTTGACACGGCGCGCATTGCTCCCGTAAGTTGCCTTGCTCTTCCGCCGGACTTTCCCGTGAACCAACTCGCATCCACGATTTGCCGTGCCGTGGCCCTCGTCGCGTTGGCGCTGATCGCGCCATTGGCTGCCGCGCAGGCACCTTATCCGTCGCGGCCGATCAAGCTGGTCGTCCCGTATCCGCCGGGAGCGTTGACCGATCTTCTCGCGCGCGCGATCGGCGACCGGCTCGGCGCCGCGCTGAAACAGCCGGTCGTGATCGAGAACAAGCCCGGTGCCGGCACGCTGGTGGGCGCCGAGTTCGTCGCCAAGCAGCCCGCCGATGGCTACACGCTGTTGATGGCCACGAGCACGACGCTGGGGATCAGTCCGGCGCTCTACCAGCCGTCACCGATCAATCCGGTCAAGGACTTCGCACCCGTGTCAGCGGTGGGAACGGTGAATTTCTTCCTGATTGCCAATCCGGCTTTTCCCGCGAAGACCGTGCAGGAGATGATCGACACGATCAAGCGCAATCCAGGCAAGTACAACTACGGATCCGTAGGCAGCGGCAGCCCCCACCATCTCTTCATGGAAGCGCTGAAAAGCGAATATGGCTTGACCATCCAGCACGTTCCTTACAAGGGAACACCCGCGGCGCTGACCGACCTGCTCAGCGGCAACTTGCAGGTCATGTTTTCCGATGCGACGGTCGCGGTGCCCAATATCCAGGCCGGCAAGGTCGCGGCGCTCGGAACGTCGGCGGCCAAGCCAACCACGCTGCTGCCAGCGATCCCACCCATCACCGCGACGGTGCCCGGCTTCGATTGGCAGGCGTGGCAGGGCATCGTCGCGCCGGCGGGGACACCGAAGGACATCGTCGCGAAGCTGTCCGACGAGCTGCAGAAAATCCAGGCGACGACCGAGTTCAAGGAGCAGCTCTTCCGGTTCGGCATGGAATCGTTTCCGCCGCAAACGCCCGAGCAATTCGCCGCGATGATCGCGGCCGAGCAGCCGCGGTGGGTCAAGGCAATCAAGGAATCGGGCGCGAAAGTCGACTGATCCGACGTCGCGGGAATTGTCCGCCAACAACAGCTGGATCCATAAAGAGGAGCCGTCGTGGCAAGTCTGGTCATCGATGTTCACACGCATTGCCTTACCGAGGCGTGGTTCGATCTTTTGCAGAAGCACGGAGGTCCGCGTTACACGGTGAAGGCGGTGACGGGCGGCTTGCGTGCGATTCATCTGGACGGCGCACCGTTCATGACGCCCGTGCCGCCGATGTTCGATTACGGCCTGCGATTGAAGACGATGAACGAGCACGGCGTCGACATCGGCGTGGTCTCATTGACCTGCCCCAACTGCTATTGGGGCGGACCGCAGGTGAGCCTGCAGGCGGCGAAGATCATGAACGACGACATGGCCGCTGCGCAGACCGCCCACACCGACCGGCTCCGCTGGTTCGCGTCACTGCCTTGGCAATATTCCGACCTGGCGTTGGCGGAACTCGAGCGCGCGTGCAAGGCCGGTGCGTCCGGCGTGATGGTGCTCGCCAACATCGGCGGCCTGCCGCTCACCGACGTCGCGTTCGCGCCGATCTGGGCGGCAATCGACGCGAGATCGCTGCCGGTGCTCGTGCATCCGACCGCGCCACCTGGCGTCGCTGAAATGGACATGGCGCGGTTCCAGCTGACCGCATCGATCGGGTTCACGTTCGACACGTCCCTCGCGGTGGCGCGCATGATCTACGACGGTTTTTTCGATCGCTATGCGAATCTCAAGATCATCGCGGCACACGGCGGTGGCGCGCTGCCCTATCTCGTTTCGCGGATGGACCAGTGCTACGACAACATCCCGGCGTGCCGCGAAAAGATCTCGCGGCGCCCCACCGAGTTTCTGCCGCAGATCTTTGCCGATGCCGTCGTGTTTTCACCCGATGTGCTGGACCTGTGCATGAAGGTCTTCGGTGCCGACAACGTGATGTACGGCTCCGATTATCCGCACACGATCGGCGATTTGCCGGGCTGCCTCAAGCGCGTGAACGGACTACCCGACGCGGCGCGCGACAAAGTGCGCGGGCGCACGGCGCAGCGCGTGTTCGGCTTCTGATACGGTAAAGCGCTTGGGTCGGGCTTCAGCCCGACTCAATCTCCAGCAAGTCTTTCCGCGCGGATCGAACCTGTTACACGCGTTGGTCGCCGCCTGTGCTGCAATTCCATCTGCCCCTGCTAACTGCCCGCTGACCTGACCGGGCGGCACCCGTCGTGCTGGCCGCCGTCGACGCGTGCGCATCTATTGTACAAATTGCATATAAATGCAGTCATAATGCACACTTTGCACTCACTACGGCGGACGGGTGAACACCTTTTCGGACAGTCTCACGGTGGCCGCGGGACTAGTGACGCACCTCGACCCGAAACTGCTGGCGATCGTCGAGCTGTCGCTGCGCGTCAGTCTGACGGCGACGCTGCTGGCCGCGTGCATCGGCCTGCCCCTCGGCGCAGCGATTGCCGTCGGACGCTTTCCCGGCCGGCAGACGCTCACCGTGCTGCTCAACGCGATGATGGGACTGCCGCCGGTCGTCGTCGGTCTTGTCGTGTACTTGCTGCTGTCGCGCGCGGGTCCACTGGGGGTGCTCGGCATTCTGTTCACGCCGACGGCGATGATCATCGCGCAGACCATTCTCATCACACCGATCATTGCCGCGCTATCGCGGCAGATCGTCGCCGACGCGTGGAGCGAGTACCGTGAGCAGCTGACCTCGCTCGGCGCAGGCACCATGCGCGCCGGGTTGACACTGCTCTGGGATACGCGCTTTTCGCTTGCCACCGTATTGCTGGCGGGCTTCGGCCGCGCGATTGCCGAGGTCGGCGCGGTCATGATCGTCGGTGGCAACATCGATGGTGTCACGCGCGTAATGACGACCACGATCGCCCTTGAAACCAGCAAGGGCGATCTCCCGCTCGCGCTGGCACTGGGTCTGGTGCTGATCGCGATCGTTCTGCTCCTCAACGCGGCGGCGCAATGGACTCGCGAATGGGCACGCGTACTCTATGGCTGACGCGCCAGCGCGGACCGGCCTGCCGATCATATGCGCCGGCGTCGCGATCGCGCGCGATGCGACCTTGCTCCTTGCGGGCGTCGATCTCACGATCGCGCGCGGCGCATGCACGCTCGTTCTGGGCGCCAACGGCGCCGGCAAGAGCACGCTGCTGCGCCTGCTGCATGGATTGCTGGTTCCGAACGTCGGAACGATTGCATGGGGTGGCGCTCCGCAGCGGCCGCCGGGGCAGGCCATGGTTTTTCAGCGCGCGGTGCTGCTGCGCCGATCGGCGGCCGCCAACATTCGCTACGCGCTGAAGCTTGCGAGGGTAAGCGAGACGGAGGCCGACGTGCGCATCGACGACGCCCTCGCCGAGGTCGGGCTGCCCCACCTCGGGCATCGCTCCGCGCGGACGCTCTCGGGCGGCGAACAGCAGCGGTTGGCGCTGGCGCGCGCCTGGGCGTTGCGGCCCGAAGTGCTGTTTCTCGACGAGCCGACCGCGAGCCTCGATCCCAGGGCCACGCGCGCGGTCGAGGACATCGTGCGCGGCATCCATGCCCGCGGCACGACGATCGTGATGAGCACGCACAATCTCGCGCAGGCCAGGCGCCTGGCGGACGACATCGTATTTCTACACGAAGGGCGGCTGACCGAACAGTCGCCGGCGTCCATTTTCTTCCAATCGCCGCGAACTCCGGAGGCAGCCGCCTTTCTCGAGGGAGAACGACTGTGAAACGACTTCGTGTGCTTTCAATGCTGGCTGGCGGGTTGCTCGCGCTCTGCGCGATGCCGGCGCCCGCGCAAGAGAATTTCATCGTCGTGGCATCGACGACGTCGACCGAGCAATCGGGACTGTTCGGGTACCTGCTGCCGCTGTTCGAGAAGGACACCGGCATCAAAGTGCGCGTCGTGGCGCTGGGGACGGGCCAGGCGCTCGATCTAGCCCGCCGCGGCGATGCCGATGTGGTCTTCGTGCATGATCAGCCGGCCGAGGAGAAATTCCTGGCGGAGGGGTTTGGCGTGAAGCGATTCCCCGTCATGTACAACGATTTTGTGCTCGTGGGACCGAAGAGCGATCCCGCGGGGATCGGCGGGGGCAAGGACATCCTGGAGGCCTTGCGCAAGATCGAAACCGCGAAGGCGCCCTTCGTGTCGCGCGGCGACAAGAGCGGCACGCATGCGGCGGAGTTGCGTTACTGGCAAGACGCCGGCGTCGACCTCGATGCGAAGAAAGGCCCCTGGTATCGCGATACGGGGTCCGGCATGGGACCGACGCTCAATACCGCATCAGCGATGAGCGGCTATGTATTGGCCGACCGCGGCACCTGGCTGTCATTCAAGAACCGCGGCGACCTCACCGTTCTCGTCGAGGGCGACAGGCGGCTCTTCAATCAGTACGGCGTGATGCTGGTCAATCCCGCGAAGCATCCGCAAGTGAAGAAGGAGTTGGGTCAGCAGTTCGTCGACTGGGTGGTGTCGCCGCAGGGCCAGACGGCGATCGCGGGTTACAAGATCGGCGGCGAGCAACTGTTCTTTCCCAACGCACAGGGATGAGCGGGGTCGCCGCTCGCTGGAGTCTGATTCTGATCGGAGCGCTGATGGCAATGAGTCCGCATGGACAGCAACCGGTTCGCGTCTTTGCCGCGGGAAGTCTCCGTGCGCCCCTTACCGCGATCGCGCAGGTATTCGAGCAGACGGTGCAACAACCAGTCAAGCTCACGTTCGGGGCATCGGGACTCCTGCGCGATCGCATTGCCGCTGGCGAGCCGGCCGAAGTCTTCGCGTCGGCGAACCTCGAACATCCTGCCGCGCTGGCGGAGCGAGGCTGGTCAGGGGCCGTCATTCCATTTGCGCGCAACCAGCTGTGCGCGCTGGCAGGTCCGGACGTTCCACTGACGACGGAGACCGTGCTCGACGTCTTGCTCGACCCGCAACGAAAGCTCGGAACCTCGACACCGAAAGTCGATCCGTCGGGCGACTACGCGTGGGAAGTCTTCCGCCGCGCCGATGCCGTCAGGCCGGGCAGCTTCGATGTCCTGAGCGCCAAGGCGATGCAATTGACCGGAGGCCCGCAGTCGCCGCCGCCACCGGCCGATCGTAACGTGTATGGCATGCTGGTGGAAAGCGGTGAAGTCGATGTCTTCCTGACGTATTGCACGAATGCCCATCAAGCGATCGCCGAGCAGCCGTCGCTGCACAGCGTTCCGATGCCGGCGTCGCTGCGCGTCGGCGCCGTCTACGGCGTCGTGGTTCGCCGAGACGCGCCCAAGGTCGCCAACGCGTTTGCCGCGTTCCTGACTTCCGCGCTGGGCCAGCGCAAACTCGCGCAATTCGGTTTCGATCGGCCGTGAACATCTGCGCGCGGGTCGCGGCGGGTGCAACGATGGCTTGTCTCATTGCGTCGGCAGCATCGTTATTGCAAGCTGCGCGACTGATGCGATGACCGGACTTCCGTCGCGAACGCCAGCTCATGCGTTGAAGGCTACGCGTCCAGTCGCCGTCAGGTCGTAGCCGCGCAGCGCTGCGGCGTGCTCGCGCATTTCAGTCGAACGTGCGAAGGTCAGCAATGCCTGCACGGGCGCTTCGAAATAGTCGCGCCGACGCATGACGAGGTCGAGACGTTCCGCTGCCAGTGGCATGAAAGCGAGCCCATGTCCATGCGCGGCGGCCTCGATGGCGATGCCGGCGTCGGCCTTGCCGTCGTGGATCGCTGCGGCAAGATCGGTTTCGGCCAACGCCGGCCGCGCAAGCCAGCGCAGCGTCCCGTGTGCAATGCCCGCGCGCTCGAGCAGGTCCGCGAACAGCTGGTAGCTGCCGGCTTCCGGTTGCCGCGCGATGACGCGGGCCTTTCTGACGACCAGATCTGGAAGCTTGCGGATCTTCAGTGGATTGCCGGCCGCCAGGACAAGCCCCTGCGTGCGGCGCGCCCACTCGATCACGACGACGTCGGCATCGGGAAGCTGTTGCCGGACCAGCGGCACGTTGTATTCGCCGGTCGCACGATCGAGCCAGTGCATCGCCGCGAGCATCGCTTTGCCGTCGACCAGGCGCGCAAGGCCGGCACTGCTGCCGCATGCCAGTACGGCGAGTCCGCAGCGCGACTCGCGCACCGCCCATTCGAGCAGCGGGTCATGGCTGCCGGCGATGATCGCCGGCGCGCCGGCGGGTTGTCCCGACGAAGCATTCGATTTCGCAGCGAGCCAGGCATCGACCTGTGCGCGCGGAAACAGCAACTTGCCCGTCGCACGGATATGCGGCAGTGCATTCGCGCGCACCAGATCGTAGATCCGCCGTTGCTTGAGCCGCAAATACGCGGCGACTTCGCGCGTATCCATCATCGCGGACGGCGCGGGAGATGCGGCGGGATCAGCTTTGCGCGGCACGCGCCGATTCTCGCACGGGAGCGCGCGCCTCGCTATTTGCCGGCGAGGACCGATTCACGCGACAGAAGCCGCGCGACCGCGCCAAGGGCGATGACAATCAACAAGGCCGGCACCAGATACGACAGCGCAAGCTGCGGCAACGGGATCGCTTCGCCGCGCAACGCGAGCTTGAGCAACATGTACTGGCCGGTAACCGGCACCAGGACCAGCCATTCCGGCTCCCGCTGCTGCAGAAACAACTGCACCGCCGGGACCATCGAGACCACGAACATCAGCACCGAGACGTTGGTCTGCGCCTCCTTGAACGTGCGCCCGCGACTGCCAACGTATAGAAGCACGGCGGGCATCAGCAGGATCATCGGAAGGAGCACGAGCAGAAAGCGCACCAGTTCGCGCGAGCCGAACAGGAAGGGCGCGCCTACGGATGGCAGCGGCGCGAATGCGAGCGTCAGGTAGAAACCGGCCAACGTGATCAGCACGACCAGTGCGTTAAACGATGCGACAGCCAGCCACTTGCCGATCACGAGCTCGAGCGGCCGCGCGGGCGTCATGAGCAGCGGCTCGAGCGATTGTCGTTCCCGCTCGCCTGCCGTCGTGTCGAGCGCCACGGCCATGCCGCCCATCACCGACGAGAACAGGCCGTAAAAGGCGACGAGGAACAGGATGATGGCGCCGGATTGCTGCGGCGTGGCGACGTCGACATCCTCGATGTTCAACGGATTGCCGACGAAGGGTGCCACGCCACGCAACAGCAGCCGTTGCGCGCCCCACTGCCGGTTGTAGGCGCGGAGCAGATTCTCGGCCTGCCGGATCGCCGCCTGCGCGCGGTCGCGCGAACGGTCGGACACCAGTCGGACGGTGCCTTGCTTCCCTTCGGCCACGTCGGCGGCGAAGTTTTCGTCGACGACCAGCACGACATCGAGATCCCCTGCGCGGATCTTCGCTTCGTAATCGGGCGGCGCCGGGGACAAGGTCACCTGCTGGCGTTCGAGGAAGCCGGCGAGCGCCGGCGCGTGCTCGATACCGGCGGCCGGCAGCTTGAGCTCGCGCGCGCGGTCGGCCTGCGTGGCGATCAGGTTGAAAATGAGGAACAGGAAGATGGGGCCCGCCGCCGCAGCCGTCAGCAGCGATACCAGCAGCGTGCGGCGGTCGCGCCGCGTGTCGACGATCTCCTTCCCGGCGATCGTCAGGATGCGCGAAAGCGAAGCCGTATTCATTGCCGACCTACTGGTTGGCAAGGCGAAAGCTTGGCGCGATATCGAGTCGGGCTTTCGCCCGACCCACAAGAATCACGGGACGCCACGTTCATGCCTCCAACCCCTCGCCGGTCCCCAGCAGCGACACGAACGCATCCTCGAGCGTGGCGGCGCCGCTTTGCGCGATGAGCTCCTGCGCGGTGCCTTCCGCGACGACCCGTCCATCGCCGAGAATGACGATCCGATCGCACAGCGCGGCGACTTCCTGCATGACGTGCGACGAAAAGAGCAGGCATTTGCCGGCGCTGCGCAATTGCCGGAGCTGGTCGCGCAGCGCGCGCACGCTCATGATGTCGAGGCCGTTGGTCGGCTCGTCGAGGAGCACGGTCGCCGGATCGTGGATGAGCGCCCGTGCGATCGCGACTTTCATTTTCTCGCCCTGCGAGAATCCTTGCGCGCGGCGATCGGCGATCTCCCGCAAGCCGAGCGTGCCGATCAGCGCATCGGTGCGCGCATGGAGCCCGGCGCCGGATAATCCATGGAGCGCACCGTAGTAGCGAATGTTTTCGCGCGCCGTCAGCCGCGGATACAACCCGCGCGCATCCGACAGGACGCCGATGCGCTCGCGCACCGCGTAACGGTCACGCACGATGTCGAGTCCGGCCACGCTCGCCGTCCCGGCATTGGGTACGATCAGCGTCGCGAGCATCCGCAGCAGTGTGGTCTTGCCCGCGCCGTTCGGACCGAGCAGGCCGGTGATCTCGCCATCGGGGGCGACGAACGAGACGTCACGCACGGCATGCACTTCGCCGTTCTTGCCGAACGATTTGACGAGGCCGTCGACGCGGATCACGCGCAACGTTCCTTCAGGGGGTGAGCCGGTTCGACCACGGCGGCGGCGGCACGCTTCGCTCGAAATGGGTGACACAAGTCTCCGGCAGCCTGGCGAACCCGGCGTTGTCGACGAACGCGGCGATGAGCCGCGGCCCGCACGCCTGCGGCGTGACGATGTGGCCATAACCCGGCGCGACGATGTGCTTGCTGTTGGAAAGGCCCTTCGCGACCTCGGTGCCGTAGGCCGGCGGAGTGACCGGATCCATGCCGCCGGAGATCAACAGCACCGGTTTGTCGCTGCGCACCGGCTCCGTGAAGCCGGCCGCTACCGTCCCGCGCGGCCAGACTTCGCATACGGCGATCAGCTGCCGCGCAAGATGCTGCGTGAGAAGACCTGCCAGCGCGCGCTCTTCCATCGCGGGCGTGATCCGCGGCGCGTCCTCGGCGCACGTCACGGAGAAATGCAGCGCGGTGTTGATTTGCTCGGGGATGTTGGTCGACAGCAACGGATTGGCGGCGAGCAACGGGCCGAAATCGCCGCGCGTCGCAAGCGTCAGCATCTCCGGCAGCAACGTCGCGAGCTCCGGCGCGTAGGTGAGCGGCTGCAGCGCGCTCAGCACGACGTCCAGCGTCACGTGTTCTCGCCGCGCTTCGCCGGTGCGCGGATCGACGATATCGACGTCGCGGCCCGCGGCGCCCAGGGTCGTGCCGATCTGCGTGAGCGTGGCCGCCACGTCCGGGTGCGCCTGTCTGCACGCGGGCAGCGCCTCGCAGGCGCCGAAGATCGCGGCGAGCACCGCTTCGCGCGTTCGCCACACGTCGAGGGTGATCACCATGCCGGGCGGCGCCACGCCGTCGAGCGTCATCGTGCGCACGCGCTCGGGAAACCGGCGCAGATACTCCTGCGCCACACGCGTTCCGTAGCTGCCGCCCCAGAGGTTCCAGCGCGCGTAGCCCAGCGCCCCGCGCATCGCTTCGAGGTCGGCGATCCAGGCCGCCGTCGTGTATTGCGCGGCATCCACACCCTGGCGCTTCAGTTCGGACAGGCATTCGCGCGCGCGCGGCAGCGGATCGGTATCGAACACATCGTCGTCGCGCGGCTTGAACGCGGCGCACGTCAACGCCGACGAGCGCCCGGTGCCGCGCTGGTCGATCAGCACCACGTCGCGCGTGCGCCGCAATTCGGTGAGGCGCGCGGCGAAGGGCGCGAGATGCGACGCCGCCTGTCCCGGTCCGCCGGCGAGTATGACCAGCGGATCGTCCTTCGGATTGACCGTGTTGGCCGCAAGCACGGCGGCGAAGATTTCGATCTTGCGTCCCGCGGGTCGGCTGCGATCCTCGGGCACCTCGAGCACGCCGCACTGCGCCGCGGTCGGAAGGTTCAGCAAACGGCATTCGCCCAGCGTGATCGTGCGGTGGCGCGCGACGTCGTTACCGCATCCGCTGACGAATAGCGCCGCGGCCAGTGCGGCAACAACAATGGTGCGAGGGGAAATCGGCATCGTGGCGGATGGTAGCAAACGACCAGAACACCTTGTGGGCCGGGCGAAAGGTTGACGCGGCAGCCGGGAAGGCATTCGCCTTGCCCGCACGAGGTCGGCGGTCAGCGCATTCACCAAAAGGTCGCGCGTATACTTTTGCATTCTCCGCGCGGAAACGAATCGATGAGCAACCGCGACCTCGAACCCGGCATCGTCACCGACCTCGCCGACCGGCTCACCTATGGCAGCTACCTGCGCCTCGACCGCCTGCTCGACGCGCAGCAGCCGCGCTCCGGCGGCCCCGGCACACCGCCACGGCACGACGAGATGCTGTTCATCATCCAGCACCAGGTGTCCGAGCTGTGGATCAAGCTCCTGATCCACGAGCTCAAGGCGGCGATCGTCCACGTGCGCGCCGATGCGCTCGAGCCCTGCTTCAAGATCCTCTCGCGTGTGAAGCTCATCCAGAAGCAATTGTTCGAGCAATGGGCGGTGCTGGAGACATTGACGCCATCCGAGTACGACGCATTCCGGCCGACGCTCGGGAGCTCGTCCGGATTCCAGTCGCCGCAGTATCGCGCGCTCGAGTTCCTGCTGGGGGGCAAGAACGCGGCGATGCTCGACGTATTCCGGCATGATCCGGCGACATTGGCCGAGCTCGACGCGCTGCTGCGCTTGCCCTCGCTGTACGACGAGTTCCTGCGCCATCTCGCCCGGCGGGGATTGCCGGTCCCTGCGGCGTGCATCGACCGCGACTTCACGCAACCGTACACGCGCCATCCCGAGCTCGTCCCCGTGTTCAAGACGATCTACGAGAATCCGCGCCAGTGGTGGGACGCCTACGACATGTGCGAGAAGCTGGTCGACGTCGATGAGAGCTTCCAGCTCTGGCGCTTTCGTCACATGAAGACCGTCGAGCGCATCATCGGTCACAAGACGGGCACCGGTGGCTCGTCGGGGGTCGCCTACCTGAAGCGTGCCGTCGAGCAGACGTTCTTTCCGGAGCTGATCGACGTGCGTACGGTCATCGGCCGGCCATAGCGTCTTGCGTCAGTAGTCAGTAATTCGTTGGTAAAAAATGCGAAAGAATCGCCGCCATCCGGCGTTGCGAATCCTCGCGACCGTCCAACCTCGCTCCGGTTCGCGCCTTGTCTGGCGCCCATTTCGACATTTCTCGCGCGTGCCTGTGGCCACTGCGAACTCCTTCAACGAATCACTGACTCAGGACACTAGTGCCGCGCCGCACGAGCAACCACGGCACCAGCAGCGCGAACATGACGCCTCCCGAGATCGCGACGATCGCGATGAGGCGCCGCGGCCACGGTCCCAGCAGGTCCACGATCGATGGCACGTCGGGCCGCGACGGTCCGAGGAAGCCGTAATTCCATCCCGTGACGAGGTCGATCGGCAGCACGAGCAGCACGTAGAACGCCGCGGCCATGCACGCGAAACCGAAGTCGCGCCACGCCGGCCTGAACCCTCGCGCTGCGATATCGTAGATCGCGACGCCGACGATCATCCCGTGCGTGCTCCAGAAGAACCAGAACGGAAATTGCGCGGGCCCTTCGACCAGCGACGGCGTGATGAGCGCCTGCGTGCACAGCCCGAGACCGCAGAAATAGACAAATGCCCGCAGCAGCGGATGGCCGGTGACGAGGACCAGCGCAGCGGCAGCGCCGCACCAATGGCAGAGCTGCAGCGGATACGTGGTCGCCGGATCGTAGAGTGGACCGACGCGCAGCCACGCGAAGGCGCCGATCCACAGCGCAAGATAGGCGACTCCGATGGTCCGCTCGATCGGCCCCGCAGGCAACGGCGATGGCGAACGCCGCCGGCGGATGACGATCGCGGTGAAGGTGAACACGGCGATGGCCGCCAGCGCCGCGGCGTGAAGGAGCGAAAAGGCGGCAAAGGTCTGCACTTGCGGAGTGTAGCCGCAGTCCGGCGCTAGAATGATCGCGTGAACGCGCCCCTCGGCACTGCCGAACGTATCGTGTCCGCCGTTGCGGCGATGGACCCCGGCCCGCTGACCGAGGCGGGCGTGCAGCGGCACATCGCGCCGCTCTTCTCGCGCATGCGTTCAGCGTGTCGCGATCGCATCTACCTCGCGAATCACTCGCTCGGCCGTCCGCTGGATGCCGTCGACGACGATCTGCGGGAAGGCATGGCCGCGTGGTATGCGCGCATGGGCGACGCGTGGGATTCCTGGGACGCCGAGATGCGCGCCTACCGCGGCCGGTTGGCGCGCCTGCTCGGTGCCGCGCGGGCGGATTGCCTCGTGCCCAAAGCCAGCGCGGGGCAGGGCCTTCGCGCCATTCTCAATACTTTCGACACCGTGCCGCGGGTCGTCGCCACGCGCGGCGAATTCGATTCGCTCGACTTGATCCTGCGCGAGTACGCGCGCCGCGGCCGGATCGCACTCACGCTCGTCGAGCCGCGTGCCGGCGATTTATTCGCAACGGAAGACATTTGCGCGGCGCTCGCGCAACCCGTCGATCTCGTCGTTGTCTCGCAGGTTATCTTCAACACGGGACAAAGGATCGGCGATCTGCCCGCCATCATCGGCGCCGCGCATGCGGCCGGCGGACGCGTCCTGCTGGATACTTATCACGCGCTCGGCGTGTACCCGTTCGACATCGCGGCGCTCGACGCGGATTTCGCAGTCGGTGGCGCGTACAAGTATTTGCGGGGCGGACCCGGTGCCGGCTTTCTGTATCTGCATCCGCGTCATCTGGACGGCGACTTGCGCACGCTCGATACCGGCTGGTTCGCCAAGCGCGACCCGTTCAAGTATCAGCGTCCCGACCCGCCGCAGTACGGCGCTGGCGGCGACGCTTTCCTCGAATCGACACCGGCGGTGCTGCCGATCTACCAGGCGCGCGCGGGACAGCTGCTGACGCTGACGTTGGGCGTTGCGCGAACACGGGCGCACTCGCTCGCGCTGCAGCAACGGCTGGTCGCGTTGCTGGCGGAGCGCGCGATCGCGGCGTCCGGCGGCACGGACGACCGGGGCGCCTTCGTCATAGTCGTCGACGAGCGCGCCGAGCAGTGGTCCGAAGCGTTGGCCGAGGACGGCATCGTGACCGACGCGCGCGGACGCTACTTGCGCCTGTGCCCCGATCTGCTGACGACCGATGCGGAATTGGCCGTCGTGGCCGATGCCCTGGCGAAAGTTTCAGGCCAGGCTGCGCGGCGGGCCCCCGCCTGACGGGCCGCTGCTGCTGCGCTTGCACGTCATTTTTTGGCAATACGTCAGGCACCGGCGGCCCGAATAATGATGCGGACGATGACGATCAGCGAGACGACGAACAGGGCCACCAGCACGACCGCCACCGCGATGACCTGCTGCGGCCGGATGGTCACCGCGTCACGGCGCATGGCCTGGCCCTTGCGAATGCCGAGAAAGCTCGCGAACACGGCGCGCACGACTTCCGGGATCGTCGCATTGCGTGGCGGCGGTTGGGCGGCTTCGGGGTCGGATTCGGGAGGCGACATGGGGAGCGCAAAGTGGCGCAATGATGCTAGCACGCGCGGTGGAACGGCAGGCTGCGGCAACGCGGGTTGATCCGAGGTTTCCGGAGGTCAAAAACGTTGAAATGTCAGGTCTTTTCCCAATATAAGGATCAAATCGAATAATCACGAAGGACTCGCCATGCGTTTCGACAAGCTCACCACCAAGTTCCAGCAGGCGTTGAACGATGCGCAGAGCCTCGCGCTGGGCAACGACAACGGCTTCATCGAGCCGCAGCATTTGCTGGCCGCACTGCTCGCGCAGGAAGACGGCGGCACGACGTCGTTGCTGGCCCGGGCCGGCGTCGCCCTGCCCAGGCTGCAGTCGGCGCTGAAGGCGTCGATCGAGCGGCTGCCGAAGGTCGAAGGGCAGGGCGGCGAGATCACGATCTCCCGCGAGCTCAACAATCTGCTCAACCTTACCGACAAGGAAGCCGTCAAGCGCGGCGACCAGTTCATAGCCAGCGAGCTGTTCCTACTTGCGCTCGCCAACGACAAGGGTGATACCGGCCGGCTGCTGAAAGAGGCGGGCCTGACCCGCAAGGCGCTCGAAGACGCGATCGAAGCGGTGCGCGGCGGCGCCGGCGTCGACTCGCAGGAAGCGGAAGGCCAGCGTGAGGCATTGGCCAAGTACACGATCGATCTCACCGCGCGGGCACGCGACGGCAAGCTCGACCCGGTCATCGGCCGCGACGACGAAATCCGCCGCACGATCCAGATCCTGCAGCGGCGGACCAAGAACAATCCGGTGCTGATCGGCGAGCCGGGCGTCGGCAAGACCGCCATCGTCGAGGGCCTCGCGCAACGGATCATCAATGGCGAAGTGCCGGAGACGCTGAAGAACAAGCGGGTGCTTTCACTCGACATGGCCGCGCTCATCGCCGGCACGAAATACCGCGGCGAGTTCGAGGAGCGCCTGAAAGCGGTGTTGAAGGACATCGCGGCCGACGAAGGCAGGACGATCGTGTTCATCGACGAGCTGCACACGATGGTCGGCGCCGGCAAGGCGGAAGGCTCGATGGATGCCGGCAACATGCTGAAGCCCGCGCTCGCGCGCGGCGAGCTGCATTGCGTCGGGGCGACGACCCTCGACGAATACCGGAAGTACGTCGAGAAGGACGCCGCGCTGGAGCGGCGGTTCCAGAAAGTGATGGTGGACGAACCCTCCGTCGAGGCGACGATCGCGATCCTGCGCGGCTTGCAGGAGCGGTACGAAATCCATCATGGCGTGGACATCACCGACCCGGCCATCGTCGCCGCCGCCGAATTGTCCCACCGCTACATCACCGACCGCTTTCTCCCCGACAAGGCGATCGACCTGATCGACGAGGCGGCGGCGCGCATCCGGATGGAGATCGACTCCAAGCCCGAAGTGATGGACAAGCTCGAGCGCCGGATCATCCAGCTCAAGATCGAGCGCGAGGCGGTCAAGAAGGAAAAGGACGAGGCGTCGCGCAAGCGCCTGGACATCATCGAGAGCGAGATCAAGAAGCTCGAGCGCGAGTACGCCGACCTCGAGGAGATCTGGAAGTCGGAGAAGGCCGAGGTCGTCGGCACCCAGCACATCAAGGAAGAGATCGAGAAGGTCAAGCTGGCGATGGAAGAGGCCAAGCGCAAGGGCGACTGGCAGAAGGTGTCCGAGCTGCAGTACGGCAAGCTGCCGCAGCTCGAGGCGCAATTGAAGAAAGCTGACTCGACGCTCGCTGGCGAGCAGAAGAAGTCGCGGCTGGTGCGCACGCAGGTCGGCGCCGAAGAGATCGCCGAGGTGGTGTCGCGCGCGACCGGCATCCCGGTCTCCAAGATGATGCAGGGCGAGCGCGAAAAGCTGCTTGCGATGGAAGACAAGCTGCACACGCGCGTGATTGGCCAGGACGAGGCGGTGCGCCTCGTATCGGATGCGATTCGCCGCTCGCGCTCGGGTCTGTCCGACCCGAACCGGCCGTACGGGTCGTTCCTGTTCCTCGGGCCGACCGGCGTGGGCAAGACCGAGCTGACGAAGGCGCTCGCCGAATTCCTGTTCGACTCCGATCACATGATGATCCGCATCGACATGTCGGAGTTCATGGAGAAGCATTCGGTCGCGCGGTTGATCGGCGCGCCGCCCGGCTACGTGGGTTACGAGGAGGGCGGCTACCTGACCGAAGCCGTGCGCCGCAAGCCGTATTCGGTGATCCTGCTCGACGAGATCGAGAAGGCCCATCCGGATGTGTTCAATGTGCTGCTGCAGGTTCTCGACGATGGGCGGATGACCGACGGGCAGGGCCGCACCGTGGACTTCAAGAACACGGTGATCGTCATGACGTCGAATCTGGGGTCGCACCAGATCCAGAAGATGACCGACGAAGGGGTGGATCAGGCGCTCGTCAAGATCGCGGTGATGGCGGAGGTCAAGCAGCACTTCCGGCCGGAGTTCGTCAACCGGATCGACGAAATCGTCGTGTTCCATCCGCTCGACCAGGCTGCCATTGCCAGCATCGCCCGCATCCAGCTGCAGTCGCTGGAGCAGCGCTTGGCGAAGATGGAGATCAAGCTGGCGGTGACCGACGCCGCGTTGAAACTGGTCGCGCAGGCGGGCTTCGACCCGGTGTACGGCGCGCGGCCGTTGAAGCGCGCGATCCAGCAGCAGATCGAGAATCCGCTGGCGAAGGAGATCCTGGGCGGGAACTTTGCCCCGGGCGACACGGTCCATGTACGCGAGAAGAACGGGCAGGTCCTGTTCGCCAAGGCGTAACAATGCCGAGGTAGCCTGAATGCCAGGCGGTGCGCGAGATGCGCATCGCGCGCGGTACGACGTGCCAGATCGGCACGCGTGCCGCGCAAGAAGGGGACCGGCCGCAAGCGGCCGTTCCCTGGGCACCCCAGTGGGTGGTGCAGTAGGTGCAGTGCAGCAAGTAACGGTGCGGAGCGATCCGCGCCGTTTTTTTTGGCCGGCGCCAGCCGTCAGCCGTGCAGCAGGCGCCCCCCGGCGAACGCCCAGTTCTCCCACTGCGTTTCCTTGAACACGATCATCACGTGCTCGGCGTCGAGTCCCGGGTCCTTCGCCAAGGCTGCCACGATGTCCGCGACGACCTTTCGCTTGATCTTCACGCTACGCCCGACCGACCACAGGATTTCGATCAGCGCGAAGTTTTCCGTTCGCGGCGATGCCACGTCGGGGTACTGGGGATCGAAGCGAAAATCGTCGGCGGGGAGCTCCAGCACGCGCTGGAAGCGGTCCGCCTCCGGCACCCCGGAGGCGACCAGCGCCCGATGCACGCCGTCGAGAATCGCATGCTTGAATGCGGGCGCTTTCGGCGCGCGCAGCGTTAGCGTCACGAGCGGCACGGCAGGCGTCTCCTTGCGATATTTTCGCGGGCATTCAGCGGATCATGCATACGGTACCGTGCTGCGGGGAGGGCCCATGAAAAATGCCGAAAGCGCATCGCGTACGCGCGCGCCGAACGTGGACCGGGCCGGTCCCGTGGCAGGTTGCGGCATCACCCATGCACCGAGCCGTTGTCCCAGCGCATAGAACGTCGTGTTTTCCTGGGCTTCGAGAATCGTCAGTCCGTTTTTCTCCACCACCCACGTATCGCCGGCGCGCAGCACGATGTCCTGCGTGTCGTTCTCCTGGGTGATCCAGACCGTGCCGCGCGTGACGCGCAACGTCGTTCCGCGCATATTGGGCAGCGACACGCTTTCCCGCGCCGCCAGGTCGATGATCGTTCCATTCTTGAAGCAGGCCATGGTGGTTCTCCGGTTACATGCGTACAATGCATTCGGCTCAGACGTCGTCTCGAGGCTTCCGGGCCGGGCCAGCGGCCGCTCTTTGGCTGCTGGCTAGAGTGAATTCTGAACGTGCCCCGGCACCGGTACAAACGCTCAATCGGCATGCGTTGCATGCGTTGCGGGAATGTATAAGACACTCCGCCTGCTGCCGTCGCTCGACTTTCTGCGCGGTTTTGAGGCCGCCGGCCGCCGCCTGTCGTTCACGCTGGCCGCCGAGGAGCTGTTCGTGACGCAATCGGCGCTGTCGCGGCAGGTCAAGGCCCTCGAGGACGCGCTGGGCGTCGCGCTGTTCGTGCGCAAGCATCGGATGCTGGCGTTGACACCGGCCGGCGCCGCCTTTCATCGAACCGTCACCGACAAGTTGCGGGACCTCGCCGCTGCCGCCGATGTCGTGCGCGCGACGGAGCGAGGGCCGGCCCTCACGGTTTCCACGACCGTCTCCTTCGCGGCGCTGTGGCTGATTCCGCGGCTGGCAACGTTTCGCGCCGCACATCCTGCGGTCGAGGTGTACGTATCCGCCGACGATCGGCTGGTGGACCTGGCGCGCGGCGACGTCGATGTCGCGGTGCGCTACCTCACGGACACCGGGGCGCCTGCCGATTCCGTGCGGCTGTTCGGTGAGCGGCTGCTGCCGGTCGCGAGCCCCGCGCTGGTCAAGCGCGGGCCACCGCTTGCGCAACCCGCCGATCTCGCGCGTCACGTGCTGATCCATCTCGACGACCCCGGCGGCATAATGCCGTGGCTCAACTGGCCGGCGTGGCTCGCGTCCAACGGTCAACCCACGCTCAAGCCGGCGGGAACGATGCGCTTTTCCCTCTACGACCAGGTGATCCAGGCCACCGTCGCGGGCCAGGGTGTGGCGCTGGGGCGCATTCCGCTGATTGCCGAGTTATTGAACGACGGCCGGCTGGTGGCGCCGTTTCCCAAGCGCTACGACTCGCCGCGAGGCTACTTCGTGGTCGTCGCGCCCCATGCGGGACAACGGCCGGAGGCGAGCGCATTCATCGATTGGCTGCGCAACGAAGCGACGCCGCGCGCCGCGGGCGCGGCGCCTGCCGCCAAGCGGAGTCGACCGAAGACGCGACACACGCCGCCGGGGGCGCCATGACCGATCATCACGATCCCGCGCCGTCGCTCTGGATCGCGCGCTTCGCACATCTGATTCCGCCGGGCGCGCGCGTGCTCGATCTTGCCGCGGGCCAGGGACGGCATGCCCGGCTGTTCGCCGCGCGGGGCGCACAGGTCGTCGCCGTCGATCGCGACGCCGGCGCCCTCGCAACGTTGGCGAACGTTCCACGGATCAACGTCCGCGTATGCAATCTCGAAAGCGGCGCGTGGCCCTTTCCCGGCGAGCGCTTCGATGCGATCGTCGTGGCCAACTATCTGCACCGGCCTTTGTTCCCGCATCTGCGCGCGGCGCTCGCGCCCGACGGCGCGCTGCTGTACGAGACGTTCGCGATGGGCAACGAAGCCCATGGCCGCCCGGTCAAGCCCGAATTCCTGCTCTGCCGCGATGAGCTGCTGACGATCGCCGCACTGCCGCCCGCGCCGCTCACCGTGGTGGCGTTCGAGCAGGGTGAAGTCGACCATGGCGCGCGCCGCGCCGTCGTGCAGCGGCTGGCGGCCGTCGGGCCCGACCGCGTGTGGCCGCCGACGCTGGTGGCGCCCGGCACCGCAGTGGAACGCTAGCCGCGCCCGAAGGTCACAGACCGGCGCCTTCGCGGCCCTGGACCGAATACGGTAAAATGACCCATTTGGCACAATTGTTTACATGCTGACCGGAAGCCTAGTCGCCATCGTCACGCCGATGCAGGAAGGCGGCGCGCTCGATCTGCCCGCGTTGCGCAAGCTGATCGATTTCCATATCGGGAACGGCACCGCGGGCATCGTGATCGTCGGGACGACCGGCGAATCGCCTACCGTCGACGTCGATGAGCATTGCCAGCTGATCAAGACGGCGGTCGACCATTCCGGCGGCCGCATCCCCGTGGTCGCGGGGACCGGCGCCAACTCGACCGCCGAAGCCATCGAGCTCGCCGCATTCGCGGCGAAGGCGGGCGCCACTTCGCACCTTTCGGTCGTTCCTTATTACAACAAGCCGACGCAGGAAGGTCTGTACCGCCACTTCCGCACCATCGCGGAAAAGGTGGCGCTGCCGATGATTCTCTACAACGTGCCCGGGCGCACGGTCGCTGATCTGGCCAACGAAACGGCGCTGCGGCTTGCCGAGGTGCCGGGGATCGTGGGCATCAAGGACGCGACTGCCGACTTGGGCCGCGGCAGCGAGCTGCTGCATTCGCTTCTGCATGCGGGTCATCAGAACTTTGCCGTGTACAGCGGCGACGACATCACCGGATTGCCGCTGATGCTGATGGGCGGACATGGCGTGATCTCGGTCACCGCCAACGTGGCGCCGCGATTGATGGCGCAGATGTGCGCGGCGGCGCTGAAGGGGGATGTGACTGCGGCGCGCGCGTGCAACAATCGGCTGCTCGCGCTGCACCGGAATCTCTTTATCGAGCCGAATCCGACCCCGGCCAAGTGGTCGTTGGCCGAGATGGGCCTTATCCACAACGAATTGCGGTTGCCGCTGGTCAAGCTGTCGCCGCAATTCCACGAGACGGTCCGCGCCGCGTTGCGCGAAGCCGGCTGTCTCGCGTAAGACCAAAGGTGGTCGTTGCCATGAATGCATTCCTTCGTTGCAAAGTGCACGCCGTGCCTGCCGTCATCGCCGTGGTGCTGGCGGTGACCGGCTGCGAATCTCTGCAAGGCATTGCGCCAACCAAGCGCATCGACTACAAGTCGGTGTCCACGGCGCCCTCGCTCGAATTGCCGCCGGACCTGACGACACCGCGCTACGACGATCGCTATCAGGTGACGACGGCGACCGGCCTGGCGGCGGCCGGCGCGAACAAGGGCACGCGCTCGGAATTCCTGCCCACCACCCCTGATGCCAAGATCGTCCGTGCCGGCAACGAGCGATGGCTGGTCGTGAAGGCCACGCCGGAGCAGGCGTGGAACACGGTGCGCGAATTCTGGCAGGAATCGGGATTCGTGCTGGCGGTCGAACAGCCGCAGGTGGGGATGATGGAGACGGACTTCGCGGAAAACCGCGCCGAGGGTCCGAACGACTTTTTCCGGCGCACCGTCGGCAAGTACATCGACATTTTCTATTCGAACTACAAGCAGGACAAGTTCCGCACGCGCATCGAGCGCGGCGCCGAGCCGGGAACCGTCGAGGTCTTCATCTCGCATCGAGGGATGGAGCAGGTGCCGACCGGCAAGATCGACAACTCGTCACCGGCGGCCTTCGTGTGGGCGGTGATGCCGCCCAATCCGTCGCTCGAAGCGGAGATGCTGACGCGTCTCATGATGAAATTCGGCGCACCTGAACCGGTGGCGCGAGCGGCGGTGGTGCAGGCGACGATTGCCCCTGACAAGGCGCGCCTCGACAAGAACACCGACGGCTCGTACAAGTTGACCGTCGACGATCAATTCGACCGCACCTGGCGACGCGTGGGCCTGGCGCTGGACCGCGCCGGCTTTACCGTCATCGACCGCGACCGCTCGCGCGGCGTGTATTTCGTCCGCTACGGCGATCCCGATGCGATCGCCGCCAAGAAGAACAGCGCGGGCTGGCTCGAGAAACTGCAGTTCTGGAAGACCGACGAGAAGGACAAGCCCGAGCAGTTCCAGATCGTCATCGCGGAAGCTGCGCAGAGCAGTGTAGTCAGCGTGCAGGATCCGGGCGGCGTGCCCGACCGCACGTCCACCAGCGAGAAAATCCTGGCGTTGCTCAAGGACCAGTTGAAATAGGCCTGAAGCGGTGCGCTTCGCTTCGATCGGCAGCGGCAGCGAAGGCAATGGCCTGATCGTTGAAGCGGGCACCACCCGCGTCCTGATCGATTGCGGGTTCGGCGTGCGCGACGCCGCGGCGCGCCTGGCGAGGATCGGCGTCGAGCCATCGTCGCTGTCGGCGATCCTGGTTACCCACGAACATTCCGATCATGTCGGCGGCGTCCCGGCATTCGCCGCGCGCCACGGCATTCCGGTGTGGCTGACGTTCGGCACGCTGACTGTGGTGGGCGACCGCTTTGTCGGCATGGAGCGTATCTACGGCTTCGACAGCAGTGACGAGATCGTCATCGGCGATCTCGCGATCCGGCCCTTTCCGGTGCCGCACGATGCGCGCGAGCCGGTCCAGTTCGTGGTGACCGACGGCGCGTTCCGGCTCGGCGTGCTGACCGATCTCGGGATGTCCACGCCGTGCGTCGAGCAAAGCCTGTCCGGGTGCGACGCGCTGGTGCTCGAGTGCAACCACGATCTCGACCTGCTCGCCGACAGCGACTATCCCGCTTCGCTGAAGCAGCGCATCGCGGGGCGCTTCGGCCATTTGCACAACGAAGCCGCGGCGGCATTGCTGGCCGCGCTGGATACGAGCCGGCTGCAGCACATCCTGGCCGCGCATCTCTCGAAGCAGAACAATACGCCGGACATGGCGCGGGCCGCGCTGGCGGCGGCGCTCGCTTGCACGCCCGATTGGATCGGCATCGCGGACCAGCTGGATGGTTTCGCCTGGCGCGCGATGGCCTGACGTAGCCTGGGGACTTCATGGAAAAGCGCAACGAGGTGTATCGCGGCAAGGCCAAGACCGTCTATGCGACCGACGACCCGCACCGGCTCGTCATGCATTATCGCGATGACGTTTCGGCGTTCGACGGCGTCAAGCTCGCCAAGCTCGAGTTGAAGGGCGAGACCAACAACAAGATCAACGCCTACGTGATGAACAAGCTGGCGGCGGCCGGCGTGGCCACGCATTTCATCGAGCTCCTGAACGAGCGTGAATCGCTGGTCAAGGCGATGAAGATGGTGCCGGTCGAATGCGTCGTGCGCAACGTATGTGCCGGCTCGATGGCGAAACGCTATGGCATCGCCGAAGGCACCCGGCTGTCCGAGCCGATCTTCGAGTTCTTCCTGAAGAGCGACGCATTGCACGATCCATTGTGCAACGACGATCACATCCGCGTGCTTGGCTGGGCAAGCGGCGACGAGATCGCGCAGATGAAGACGCTGACGCATCGGGTCAACGCTATTCTTTCGCCCCTGTTCGGCGACGCCGGCATCGATCTCGTCGATTACAAGCTCGAGTTCGGACATCCGACCGACGATCCCCATGGTCCATTAGTGCTGGGGGACGAATTCACGCCGGATGGCTGCCGGTTGTGGGACGCACGCACCGGCGAGAAACTGGACAAGGATCGTTTTCGCCGCGATCTCGGCGAAGTCATCGAGCGCTATCGCGAAGTCGCGCGGCGGATCGGCGCACCGCTGTGATGGCGACGATGCGAACCGGGACCTGAACCGACAACCCCGCGCCCTGCGTGCAGCCGCCGCATAAATCAGCGTTGCGATCGTCTGGTCCCTAAGGAGCGACGATGCGCCAAGTGTTGGCGAGCGCCGTCGTCAGCGCGTCGCCTTGGGCAGTTTCTGTACTGCGAGCTCGCCGATCTTCTTCCCCATCGCCGCGCCGACCTCGGTCGAATTGCGGTAGTGCACCCCGTCGAGGATGCGTGCCAAGGCGACCTCTTGCGTGAAATCGCTGACGCTCGTCCACGTGCGCACGGCGCCTCCGGCGGTTGAGCTGGCCGAACTCAGTTTCGGCACCGGTCCTGCGCCGATCTCCGCCACAAGGACGGCACCAAGGGAAGCGGACACGATGCAGTGTGCGCATGGGTACTCGGGGTGCATGGGGGTGTCGATGAAGGGTGTCCAGCCAGGCTCGGGCGCAGTGGCGTCGTTTCCGTCACTCTCGCCGTTTCGGATGGCAGTAACCGGGCGCCAGAAGTTATAGGTGTACTTGGCATCGAAGACGGCGGTCAACGCGTCGTCCATTGCCATCGCCGCCACTGCGAACAAGCGCGCGTTGTCCGTGACGTCTCGCCCGGGAACGGTGGCGACCGAGCGAGCCACCGGCCAGTAGACGGCCGGGGCCGTCGCTTCCCAGAACTTCGCCATGGCAGTTTGTTCCGGCGTGCGCTGTGTGCTGTTCCTCGCGCCCAGCGTCTTGACCTCGTTGTAGTCCCGTTCCCAGATCGCGCTCGTCAAGCTGGGCGGCGGGCCGGGCCGGAACTGGTCGGGGCTGGCCATCACCCATGGTATGCGCTTGCCCCAGTGCGGCACTGCGGGGATCACCGTCGGCACATAGACCCCGGGTGCCGCATGCGGGCGATAGGCATCCGGGGCGCTGCTCCCATCGTTGGCGCAGGATGCCAGCACGGCGGCGGCGGCCTGTTCGCCGGCAGCGATACCGTTGGTCTTGGCCTGGCCGTCGGGCACAGATCCGAGCAACGCCTGATAGTCCGCGTCGATGGCGGCCTGCTGAGCAGGCATCAGCTTCAACAGCGCCGTCCGGGTCGCCGCGGCGACGGCCGCGTCCACGGAGGCACCCGGCGCCGGGGTCATCTGCACGCGATACGCAGGATAGCGTCGGGTGATCGCGTTGACCGCCTCGAATACCGAGACCTGGACGACGGCCATCATCCTGACCGAGATGGGTGTTGACGGATGCTTGGAGGCGACGTCGGCGGCTTTCGCGTTCGCGTCGGTGACGACATCGGCGCGCGCTCCCGGTGCGCCGGCCAGCAGCAGGGCGACAAGAAGCGGAAGGGCTGCGTTGAGATGCCAGCGGATATTCATGTTGGATCTCCTTGTGGTGGAGAGCCGACGGGCGCGCTCAATGCTTACGCCGGGACAACGCCATCGAGCCGCTCGCGCATGCTCATGCACATGCACATTGCCTGGACCTGGCGCGTACTCCTCTTTGCTCACCAATTGAGGACGCAACTCGGACCTGGAAGTGAGGCGGGTCGTACGAAGGTCAACAAAATTCTTGTCCTTGCGTACACGAAGGTCAAGAGAATTCTGGTCCTTTGCCTTGAAAGAAGCGTCCACGCGATCCTTGGCAGGCAGCTGATCAATCCTGTCAGTGGCGAAGGGAAGTGGAGTGGACTTCCCGCGCATATCGATTCACGCCGCAGCACGAGGCGAGGGGGCGTTACCGCGAATTTCCGCTAAGGGGCGCGGTTCGGACATCCGCCATAAAATCGCAACATCGGCCTTACCAGGGTGCCCATGACCGAAGCCCGCTCCGATGCGCTGGTGCTGTTCGGCGCGACCGGCGACTTGATGCATCGCAAGATCTACCCTGCGCTGCAGGCGCTCGTCCAGCACGGCGAGCTCAACGTGCCGATCATCGGCATCGGCCGTTCGGGCTGGAACCTCGACCGCTTGCGCGCGCGGGTCCGCGACAGCCTGCAGCAATTTGGCGGCCTCGATCGGCGCGCGTTCGCGAAGCTCGCGCGCCACCTTCGCTTCGTCGAAGGCGATTACCGCGACAAGACCACGTTCGATCGACTGTGTGCGGAGCTCGGATCGGCGCGGCAGCCGCTGCTGTACATGGCCATACCGCCCAGCATGTTCGCTACCGTCGTGCAGGGGCTGGGTTCGATCGGCTGCGCGCGCGGCCGCCTCGTCGTGGAAAAACCATTTGGGCGGGATCTCGCTTCGGCGGTGGCGCTCTCGCGCACGCTGCACGGCGTGTTCGCGGAAGACGCCATCTTCCGCATCGACCACTATCTCGGCAAGGAGGCGGTGCAGAACCTCCTCTATTTCCGGTTCGCCAACGCGTTCCTCGAACCGCTCTGGAACCGCACGTTCGTCGACAGCGTACAAATCACGATGGCGGAAAAAATGGGTGTCGAAGGCCGAGGTGCGTTTTACGAGGAAGTGGGCGCCGTTCGCGACGTCGTGCAGAACCACATGCTGCAGGTCGTCGCCAACCTGGCCATGGAGCCGCCGGTCGGCCCGGATCACGAAGCGCTGCGTGACGAGCGCACGAAAGTATTGCGTGCAGTTCGCCCGCTCACGCGGCGGACACTGGTGCGCGGCCAATATAAGAACTATCGGCGCGAACCGGGCGTTGCCGCGGACTCGCAAGTGGAGACCTTCGCGGCAATGCGCGTGCATATCGACTCGTGGCGCTGGGAAGGTGTGCCGTTTCACATTCGCGTCGGCAAGCGCTTGCCCCTCACGTCCACCGAGGTTCGCGTCGCGTTGCGCCAGCCGCCACACGCGGTGTTCGCCGCCCCTGCGGCCGCACCCAACTACCTGCGCTTCCATCTCGGACCCGAGCGCATGGCCATTGCGCTCGGCGCGCGCACCAAGCGGCCGGGCGTGGCGATGGTCGGCAACGACGTGGAGCTCTACGTCTGCGACGAGCGTGGGCGCGAGATGCAGGCGTACGAGCGGCTGATCGGCGACGCACTGAAAGGCGACGCCACCCTGTTCGCGCGACAGGATGCGGTCGAAGCGGCCTGGCGCATCGTCGACCCGGTCGTCGACCGCGATCTGCCCGTGCATCGCTACGCGGGCGGCAGCTGGGGTCCGGTCGAGGCCGACGCCATCGTTGCCCAGCGCGAAGCCTGGTACAACCCGCGGCCGGCGGCACGCGGGAAGACGCAATCGTCATGACACGTCCCGACGACCGAGCCGCGCGCGCTGCGGTCATGCGCGCGCCCGCCGGCCGCCGCCGCGCAACTGGGCGCCCGGCCGCGCCACTGGCGCCGGACGCGCTGCAAAGGATCGACGCGTATTGGCGCGCCGCCAATTATCTTTCGGTGGGCCAGATCTACCTGTACGACAACGCATTGCTGAAAGCGCCGCTTGTGCTCGCGCACATCAAGCCGCGCCTGCTCGGCCACTGGGGCACGACGCCGGGACTCAATTTCATTTACGTGCATTTGAATCGCGTGATTGTTGCGCACGATCTATCGGTGCTCTATGTCACCGGACCGGGCCATGGAGGGCCTGCGCTCGTCGCCAACACGTATCTGGAGGGCACGTACAGCGAGCTCTATCCGCACGTGTCGCAGGACGAGCAAGGGATGAACCGCCTGTTCAAGCAATTCTCGTTTCCGGGCGGCGTGCCCAGCCACGTCGCGGCGGAAACGCCCGGATCGATCCACGAAGGCGGCGAGCTTGGCTATTCGCTGGCGCATGCCTACGGCGCCGCCTTCGACAATCCGGAGCTTCTGGTCGCATGCGTGATCGGTGATGGCGAGGCCGAGACCGGTCCGCTCGCCGCGAGCTGGCACGCCAACAAATTCCTCAATCCGGAGCGCGACGGCGCGGTGTTGCCGATCCTGCATCTGAACGGCTACAAGATCGCCGGGCCCACTGTGCTAGCCCGCATTCCGCGCGACGAGCTGATCGCGTTCCTTACGGGTGTGGGACACACGCCATACTTCGTCGAAGGCGACGACCCGGCGACGATGCACCAGGCGATGGCCGCCACGCTCGATCGCGTCATCGAGGAGATCCGGAACATCCAGCATGATGCGCGCACGCGCGGCTTTCGCGTGCGGCCGCGCTGGCCGATGATCGTGCTGGTGACGCCGAAGGGCTGGACCGGTCCACGCCGCGTCGACGGCAAGAAAGTCGAGGGAACGTTTCGCGCGCACCAGGTACCGATGGGCGAAATGCGCACGCATCCCGAGCACATCGGGATGCTGGAGCGCTGGATGAAAAGCTATCGGCCGCGCGAGCTCTTCGACGCCTGCGGCCGATTCCGCCCGGAGCTTGCCGCGCTGGCGCCCGTGGGTGAGCGGCGGATGGGCGCAAATCCGCATGCGAACGGCGGCCTGCTCCTGCGGCCGCTGAACCTTCCCGATTTCCGGCGTTACGCCGTCAAATTCGATCGCCCCGGCGCCGCCGATGGCGAGGCGACGCGCGTGCAGGGCATGTTCATCCGCGACGTGTTGAGAAGCAATGCAAAGGCGCGGAACTTCCGCATCTTCAGCCCCGACGAGACGGCGTCCAACCGCTGGAACGCCGTGTTCGACGTGACTGATCGCTGCTCCGTCGCGCAGATCCGTTCCGACGACGATCATGTCGCATCCGACGGGCGGGTGATGGAGGTTCTCTCCGAGCATTTGTGCGAAGGGTGGCTCGAGGGATATCTGCTGACCGGGCGCCACGGCTTTTTTTCCTCGTACGAAGCATTCATCCACATCGTCGACTCGATGTTCAATCAGCACGCCAAGTGGCTCAAGGTGTCCCGCGAGATTGCGTGGCGCCGTCCGATTGCGTCGCTCAATTACCTGCTGAGCTCGCATGTGTGGCGGCAGGATCACAACGGCTTCTCGCACCAGGACCCGGGCTTCATCGATCACGTGGCGAACAAGAAGGCCGAGATCATCCGCGTGTATCTGCCGCCGGACGCGAACACGCTGCTGTGCGTCACCGACGAATGCTTGCGCAGCCGCAATCTCGTCAACGTCATCGTGGCCGGCAAGCAGCCGGCGCCGCAGTGGCTGTCGCTTGACGCCGCGATCCGCCACTGCGCCGCGGGAATCGGCATCTGGGAATGGGCGTCGAGCGGCAACGGCGCCACGCCCGACGTCGTGATGGCGTGTTGCGGCGACGTGCCCACGCTCGAGACGCTCGCCGCGGTGGCGCTGCTGCGCGAGCACTTGCCCGATTTGGCGATCAAGGTGGTGAACGTCGTCGACCTGATGAAGCTGCAACCCGACACCGTTCACCCGAACGGCCTTTCCGACGACGCGTTCGACGCGCTGTTCACCCGCGAGCGGCCGGTCATCTTCGCGTTCCACGGCTATCCGGCGCTGATCCACCGCCTCACGTATCGCCGGACCAATCACGACAATCTGCATGTCCACGGATTCATCGAGGAGGGCACGACCACCACGCCGTTCGACATGACGGTGCGCAACGGCCTCGACCGGTTTCATCTCGTCGCCGACGTGATCCGCCGCGTGCCGTCACTCGGTTCGCGCGCCGATGGGCTGGCGCGGACGATGGCCGAAAAGCGCGCGTCGCACAAGCAATATATCGAGGAGCACGGCGAGGACATGCCCGAGATTCGCGATTGGCGGTGGCCGGGCTAGACGCCCACGGATTCGCTTGTTCCTCGAGCCTCATTGATCGGGCGGCGCGTCCTTTTTCCTGCGGCTGCGATGCTCCGCCGGCCCCCCTGGCCGCGACAGATTCCGCGCCGTGTTGATCAGCGCCACGTGCGACAGCGCCTGCGGAAAATTGCCCAGCATCCGCCGCCCCTTCGGGTCATATTCCTCGGCGAGCAATCCCACGTCGTTGCATAGCGCCAGCAGGCGCTCGAACAACTTTTTCGCCTCGGCTTTGCGCCCGCAGAGCGCTAGCGCATCGGCCAGCCAGAACGAGCAGGCGAGGAACCGGCCCTCGCCGGGCGGCAACGCTTCGAGCGACGGGAGCGTGCGATAGCGCATGACCAGCCCGTCGACCACCAGATCGCGCTCGATGGCCTTGATCGTGCCCCGCACGCGGGGATCGTCGGGCGGCAGGAAGCCCAGCTGCGGAATCAGCAGGAGGCTTGCATCGACTTCGGTGGCGCCGTAGTACTGGACGAACGTGTTGCGCGCGCGATCGAAGCCTTTGGCGCAAATGTCGGCATGGATGCGCGCGCGCAGCTTGCGCCATCGCACAACAGGGCCACGGAGTCCATATTTTTCGATATCGCCGATCGCGCGGTCGAAGGCGACCCAAGTCATTACCTTGGAATGCGTGAAATGACGTTTCTCGCCGCGCGTTTCCCAGATGCCATTGTCTGGCTTGTTCCAGTGCTTCTCGAGGAACTTGAGAACGGCAACCTCAAACCGCCACGCATCGGCGCTCGGCTCCAACGCGGCGGAGCGCGCGAGACATGCTGCCGCGATCAACTCGCCATAGACATCGAGCTGAAGCTGGGTCGACGCCGCATTGCCGATGCGCACCGGCGCCGAGACTTCATACCCGGGCAGCCACGGCGCTTCGAATTCGACGCGAACGCGATCGCCGTCCACGCCGTACAACGTCTGCAGATCGTCGGGCCGGCCGGCGGCCGACCGCAACAGCCAATCGATCCACGCAGTTGCTTCCTCCCGATAACCGGCGAGCAGCAGCGCATACAGCGTGAACGTCGAATCGCGCACCCAGCAGAAGCGGTAGTCCCAGTTGCGCGTGCCGCCGATTCGCTCGGGCAGCGACGTCGTCGGCGCCGCGACGATGCCACCCGTCGGTGCGTGCGTGAGGCTCTTCAGCGTGATGAGGGAGCGGACGACTGCATCGCGCCAACGACCGTTGTACGTGCACTGCGCACACCATTGGTTCCACCAGTGCTGCGTCGCGTCGAGTGTTGCAAACGGATCGATGGGCAGCGGTCGAGGCTCGTGCGAAGGGAAGAACGTGATCACGAACGGCATGCGCTGGCCGCGCGCTACCGTGAACTCCGCCACGGTACGGAAATCCTCGCCGTGGGTCTCGACCCCTGCGCGCACCTCCACGGAATGCGGGCCGCTGGTGGCGAGCAAGGCGCCATCGACACGATGCACCCAGGGAATCACGCTGCCATAGTCGAACCGCAATACCAGCTCCATGCGCATAGCGACCTTGCCCCGCAATCCTTCCACGATGCGCACTACATCTGTTCGCTCGCCCCACATTGGCATGCAATCGACGACGCGCACCGCGCCGGTGGCGGTCTCGAATTCCGTTTCCAGGATCAACGAACCATCGCGATAGCGCCGCGTATTTTTGCGCGCCGGACGCGTGGGGGCGAGCAGCCAGCGGCCGTGCTCCGGCGTGCCCAGCAACGCGCAGAAGCACGCAGCGTCATCGAAGCGCGGCACGCAGAGCCAGTCGATCGAGCCATCGCGGCCAACAAGCGCCGCTGTGCGCAGATTGCCGATCAGCGCGTAGTCCTCGATGGGCAGAGCCATGGGGTCGATGCGCGCGGGATGATGATCCGTTGCGGGGATGACGCCAACGAGCCTAGTCCTGCTTTCCCGCAATCCCGATCGTCGCGCCTTCCGGCTTGAACACCTGCATGCTCAGCACTTTCTTCGGGGCAAGGCGCGTGAGCGTATTCTTCACCGTCTTGTCGATCGCCTCGACCTGGAGCAATTCGAGCAATTCGTCGCCGACGCTCTCGAACCAATAGGGCACGTTGCGCGGCACGAAGACGCCCTCGTGCTGTCCGATCTCACCGATCAGCCTGTCGCCGGCGCCGTAGAAGCGTGCGCGGCCGCGCAGCACGAACCAGAATCCGTCCATGGCCGAATGCGAGTGGAGACTGTTCTCGCCGCCCTCGCGAATGATCTGCACCGCGCTGAACAGGATGTCGCTTCTTGCCAGTGGCGCGATGCCGCGCCTTGTCTTGAGCTCTTCGGGGCGGCGGTAGCGAAAAACGCTCGCCTCGCGGCCCGGATCGCCGGCGGCCTCGATGCCTTCGAGGTTGAGCGTGAGCCCCGCGACGTTCGGCTGTTGCGCGGGATTGATCTCGTTGCTCATGACGATCTCCTTTACTGTCGCGCATCAGGCGGCGACAATGTGTTGAAGGACGCCGCCGGTACTCCGCCGGCATCTTTGCCAACGCAACTATAAGCGATAAGCGGTAGCAACCGCGCTTGTCCGCGCGCGTTGATCGGTGGAAGCTCGCACAACCCCGCGACCAAAGGAGAGGCACATGTTCCATCGCCGTATGTTGCTCGCCGCAGTAGGTGCCGCTCTGGCGCTGACCTGTGCCCTCCCGCACGCGCAGGACAAATTTCCATCGCGTCCGATCGAGCTGATCGTGCCCACGCCGCCAGGCGGAGGCGTGGACATCGTGGCACGGATGCTCGGGGAGCTCGCGGAACCGGTGCTTGGCGTGAAGGTCGTGGTGGTCAACAAGCCGGGCGGCACGGGCGCGATCGGCGTGGCGCAACTGACGCAGGCCAAACCCGACGGCTACACGCTCGCCGTGGTTTGGAACGCGCCGCTCACGGTGACGCCGCATACGCTGGCCGTCAGCTATACGCTCGACGACTACACGCCCATTTCGCAATTGACCGGCGGAACCCCGTTCGTGTTCTGCGTCAAGCCGGAGTTTCCCGCCGCGAACGGCAAGGAGTTCGTCGAGTTGCTCCGCAAGAACCCGAACAAGTTCACGTACGGAAATGATGGCGTTGCCGGCACCGTGCAGCTTGCCGCCGAGCGTGCCTTTGGCAAGCTTGGCGTCAGCGCCCGGCCGGTGCCGTTTGGAGGCGCCGGCGAAACGCTCAAGAATTTTCTCGGTGGCCATGTCGATATCTATGGCGGCACGATTCCGACGATCATCGAGTACGTGCGGTCCGGCCAGGCCAAATGCCTGCTGGTTACGGCGCCGGATCGGACGCCGGTGTTGCCCGACACCACGAGTCTGTCCGACCTGGGCATCGCCGATACCGCGTCGGAGTTATGGCGCGGCATCATCGGCCCCAAAGGCATGCCAGCCGATCGCGTCGCCGCGTTGCAGCAGGCGTTTCACAAGGCCACGCAACAGCGCAAATTCCAGGAGTTCGAGGCGAGCCGCGGCGAGAGCGCCGTAGGCGGCCCGCCGGGAGAATTTTCGAAGCTGATCAAGACCGAGTACGAAGCGAACGCCGAGATCCTGAAGCGGCTCGGGCTGGCCAAAAAGAACTGACCGCGACTCATTGGCGGCCACGCGCGGTCGACGCCGCGCGGAGGTCCCGGTCAAACGCATCACGCGCCGCGCGACAGGCGGCGCGCATCGCGTCGACGATGTCGACAACGCTCGATGCCGCGCCAAGCGAACCCACCGCAGTCACCAGACGGTGCGTGTCCGCGGACGCGACGTCGACTTCCGTCGAAAGCACCGACGCCATCCGCGACGCCGTGTCCCATGTGAGCAGATACGCATCGGCGGCATCGCGCGCTTCCCATTCGAGCGTGGTGCCATCGCGCAATCGCGCATCGATCCGCGGCGCATAGCGAGCGCGGTCAGCATCCGCCATGATCGCGATGCGCGGCACCAGGGCGAGGACGTCGGCGGCGCCGAAGTCAGTGAGGCCTGCGAGCGTGACATCGCCGCGCGTCCACGCCAGCGCCGCGCAGAATGGCGCGCTCATGAACGTTTGCGGAAACGTCGCGAACGGTCCGGCGAAGCGCACGCCGAAGAAGTCGGCTTCGAACGGGTGCATGCGGACGGTGATCGCGACGACCGGCGCCGCGCCGGCGCGTTCGCGCAGTGCGCAGCAGCCGCGGACGATCCCGCGATGGAACTGGCAGATCGGGTAGGGCTTGTAGGTGACGGCGCGCATCTCGTACGTCTGGCCGAGATCCGTCGCCAACCGCGCCGCATAGTCGCGCGCCGGCTCGCCATACGCGCGAAAGAATCCGGCCTTACCATCGAGCGCGGTGGGTGACGACGTGGCGCCCGCGGCGGCGAGCCGTGCGGCGAGGATGCCGTTGTGCGCCGCGGTTCCCGCCTGGAATGCAAAATCCCCGCTGCCCGACTCCGCGTATTCGCGCAGGCCTCCGGCCATGTTGGCGGCAAGCGCAAGCGCGTGGGCCATCTGGTGCTCGTCGAGCCGCAGCAGCCGGCCGGCCGCGGCCGCGGCGCCGAACACGCCGTAGATCGGCGTCGAGCGAAAGCCGCGCGCGCTCGCGTCCGCCGTATGGTCGCGGCCGATCCTGAGCGCGGTTTCGTATCCGGCGGCAAGGGCGGCGACGAGCTCATCGCCGCTGGCGTCGACCGCCTCCGCCATCGCCAATGCGGCGGGAATGACGACGACCCCAACGTGGCCTGCCGGATGCGCATCGTCCTGCACGCGCGAATGGAGCAGCGTGCCGTTGGCGAACGCGGCGATGGCGGCGTCGCACTTCGCATCGTCGAAGAACCGGGTCGCGGCGCCGGCGCCCGCGACGGCATGCGCTGCCTGCGAAGGTTGCCCGACCCGCATGCATGCGATGCCCACCGCCAGGCCGTACAGCAGGCAGGCCTTGCTCTTCTCGACCACCTCCGGCGGCAACGTCCGCGCATCGGTTTGGGCGGCGAAACGCGCCAGCGCGCGCAGGCCTTCGCCGTTCACAAGGACCATGCTAGCGCGGGCGGTCGCCAGCGATCGTGATGCGCAGCATCCGTCGCAGATGACCGTGATAATCGTTGATCGGGTTGTGCTGCGTCGAGCGATTGTCCCAGAACGCAATCGACCCGCGCGCCCAGCGAAAGCGGCACGTGAACTCCGGCTTGACCTGGTGGCGGAACAGAAACTCGAGCAGCGGCGCGCTCTCGGCGTCGGTCATCCCTTCAAAGCGGACCGAATGGGCGAGGTTGACGTACAGCGCCTTGTGCCCCGATTCCGGATGGGTGCGGACAACGGGATGGGTCGCCTCGAATGCGCGCCGGGCGTCCGTCCCGGGATGGTCGGCGATGCGGTCCTCGCGTGTGCGCGACACGTCGGCCTTGGCAGAGCTGCTCACCACTTTCAAGCCGGCGAGCAAGCGTTTCATGCCGTCGGACAACCGTTCGTACGCCAGGAACATGTTGGCGAACAGTGTATCGCCGCCGACCGGCGGCACGTCCAGCGCATACAGCATCGATCCCATCGGCGGCTCATCGAGGTAGGTCGTGTCCGAATGCCAGACGCCGCCGAAGTTGGTGCGCTCATGCGGAAGCTTGGTCACTTCGATGATTTCCGGATGCTCGGCCAACCCTTCCACGAACGGGTAGCGTGCCAAGGTCCCGAAGCGCCGGCCGAACGCGACGAGCTGCGCCGGGGTCAGCCGCTGGTCGCGGAAGAACACCACCAGATGATCCAGCAGCGCCTGGCGGATGCCGGCCACGACGTCGTCCGCCAGCGGCTGCGCCAGGTCGACGCCGTGGATCTCGGCGCCGAGCGCACCGGCAATGGGATCGGTGGTCAACACAAGACCGGCCTTCGCGTTCACGGCGACCTCGCGCCGGACGCTTCCGTTGAAGGCATCACATCGCCGCGCGCCGGGAACTGCAGCACCAATGCCTCGAGCCCTTCGTCGCCGGCAACCAGCGCGAAGTCATGCTCGTCGGCGCTCACAAATGCTGTGGCGAAGCGCGGCAGCCGCTCGTTGTGCGCGATCATCGCGCCTGTTCCGACGAGATAAAACCGGTCGCCGCCTTGCGCGGGCTCGAGCGCGCCGAACGTGGCGTTCGCAGGCAGCCTGACGAGCCACGCCGCGACGCCGTCCGGTTGCGGCTCGATGATGGGCTCGACGGCCGCCTCCGTGCGGGTGCACAGCGTCGTCACGGCGGAAAGCGCGACCGGATGGCCGAGCAGATTGCGCTTCGGGAGATTTTCCATCTGAGCGCGCGACTCCGGCAGGAAATACGCATACGGCGTCGTCATCGCACGAAAGGTGAAGTACGACAGCCCCTGGCGGCCGGCGGTAATCGGGCCATAACCAGTGTGGCGGCTCGCGTAGTGCACATGAATCGGCGACACCGCATGCCGTCCGAGCGTGCCGCCGCCTTCGGCCACCACCTGGAACTGATCCTGCGCATGGAAGTGCGAACGGATCACCGTATCCGGGTCCTGCTGAATGAGGAACGCTTGCGGCGCCGGTAAATCGCCCTCGGCGGAGATGAGAAGATCGCTTCGCCAATAGCCGGTGCCATCGGCCAGCGTAAGGTGGCGGCGGTTCGCCTGTTCGCCTTCGCGCGTCGCGCATCGGATCATGATCGACCTCAGGCCGGCAGCTTGAGGCGCGCGATGTCCTGGCAGGCTCTGCGGAACACCAGCGCATCCGCACTGTAGCTGATCATCCGCACGCCCTTGTCGAGCAGGCTGCGTCCGAGCGCGGTGTCGATGCGATCGCCCACGGACGTCATCACGTACTTGCCATGCCGGCGGGCGATCGTGACCATCCGCTCGATCGCCTGCGCGAGGATCGGATGATCGAAGCCCGCGCCGGGGATGCCGGCGGCGATCGAGAAATCGAACGGCCCCAGGAAGAAGACATCGAGACCGGGCATCGCGGCGAGCGCTTCCATGTCGTCGACGGTCGCGGGATCCTCGAGCAGCGGAATCACCAGGATCTCGCGATTCGCTTCGGTCTGGAACGCCTTCCAGTCGGGCGGGCCGTAGTCAGCCTGGCGGATCGCCGGACACGAGCCGCGAATGCCTTCGGGCTCGTAGCGCACCGCGCGCAGCAGCGCTTCACAGCTCGCCCGTGTACCGTGCGGCAGCACGATCCCCTGCACACCGAGATTGAGGACTTTTTTCACGAGCCCGGCGTCGACGTCGGGAATGCGCAGCAACGGCGCGATGCCGGCCGCATCACCAGCGCGGACCAGGTGGGCGGCCATCGTGATGTCGATGGGGCTGTGCTCGAAATCGATGATGAAAAAATCGAGACCAGCGCTCGCCATCACTTCGACGATCATCGGGCTCGCGGTGAAGTGCATCATTCCCATCACCGTCTCACCGCGGGCAAGCTTTTGTCGGATCGTGTTCGGACGCATGGGTGCTCCTGCTAAGCATTGCGCTTCAATTCTTGATATTGTCGTTCCCGCGAAAGCGGGAACCCAGTGTCCCGTTTGACGAAAGCCGCTGGGGCGCGCGCGAAAGCGCGTGCGTCTTCGCGGGGACGACACGAGTTTTGCGGCCGCAATCACTCACTCGGGTATTCTCAATGGTTATTCTTTCGCCGAAAGCCGCAAATTGCCTCGGGCGTCGCGGTGTCCCCGCCACCCCGGCGGCACCACGGTGGTCGCGCCTTCTTCTTCGACGATGGCCGGGCCTTCGAACGGCGCGTCGACCGGCAGCTGCTCGCGCTCGTAGACGATGGCGAGCGATGACCGGCCGCCGGAGATCATCGAGCGCTGCGCGATCGCGGCGTCCTCGAGCCGGCGTGCCGCTTCGCGCACTGGCGGGAAGACCGGGTGATCGGTGAGGCCGATGGCCGTCGTGCGCAGGTTCACGATCTCGATCTCCGCCGTCGCGTCGGCGCGTCCGAAGTGGCGCGCATACGCGTCCAGGAAAACCTGGCGCAGCGCCTGCGGCTCGCGCGCACCTTCCGGCAGGTCGACCGTCAGCTCGAACGCCTGCCGGACATAGCGCATGTCGAGCGCGTGCTGGAAGCGCATCGCGTCCCGCGCGAATCCGCGCTGCCGCAGCTCGTCGCTTTCGAGGCGCACGTGCTCGTCGAGCGCGGTGCTGAACGCCACGCTATCCAGGCTCGACAGCCGCGTCATGAACGTCCGCACGCGCTCGTAGCGCTGATCGGAGGCGAGCAATCCCAGCGCCGACAAATTGCCCGGAAGAATCGGCACGAGGATTTCGCGGATGCCGATCTCGTCGGCGATTTGCGCCGCGTGCATCGGCCCGGCGCCGCCGAATGGAAACAACACGAAATCCGAAGGATCGTACCCGCGCTCGATCGAGATTTCGCGAATCGCATTGGCCATCTGGGCGACGGCGACACGGACGATGCCTTCGGCCATCTCCTCGACGCTGGCCACACCCAGCCGCCCAGCCAGCGCTGCGACGGCCTGTTGCGCGCGTTTCATGTCGGGCCGGATCACGCCGCCGAGCAGCCGCGGGCCCAGCCTGCCGAGCACGACGTTGGCATCGGTGACGGTGGGCTCGATCCCGCCACGGCCGTAGCACGCCGGACCAGGTTCCGCGCCCGCACTGCGCGGGCCGACCTGCAGTGTGCGTCCCGCCTCCATCGATGCAACGCTGCCACCGCCGGCGCCGACGGTATTGATCGCGACCTCGCGGCCCTTGATCGGATAGCCGGCGAACGCGGTCTCGCTGACCGAGGCTGCCCGCAGATTCTCGATGAGGCAGACATCGGTGCTGGTGCCGCCCATGTCGCACGTAATGAAATTGCGCAGGTCGGCTGCCTTGCCGATCCACAACGCGCCGGCAACGCCACCGGCCGGCCCGGACAGGATCGTGCGTACCGGCATGCCACGTGCGGCATCGAGATCCATGATCCCGCCGCCGGACGACATCGTGAAAATGTTGCCGCGATAACCGGTCTCGCCAAGCTTCGCACGCAGCGACGACATGTAGCGATCCATGACGGGTAACAGATAGGCATTGATGACGGTGGTCGAAAAGCGCTCGTACTCGCGAAATTCCGGCACGACTTCCGCCGACGTGGTGATCCACACGCCGGGCAGCAGGGGTTGCAGCAGTGCCTTGGCGCGGGCTTCGTGCGCGGCATTGAGATGCGCGTGCAGGAAGCAGACGGCGGCCGCTTCGGCGTTCGATTCACGCACCGCCCGCGCGATCTGTTCGAGCTCGCTTTCGTCGAGCGCGATGAGCACCGATCCGTCGGCGGCGAGACGCTCGGTGACCTCGAAGCGCAGCGGACGCGGCACCAAGGGCGGCGGCCGCGTGAACGTCGTGTCGTACAGACTGGGCAGCATGCGCCGCGTGCGGCCGATTTCCAGCACGTCGCGAAAGCCGCGGGTGGTCACCAGCGCGACCCGCGCGCCGGTTGCCTGCAGCATCGTATTGGTCGAGACCGTGGTGCCGTGCACCAGCTTGTCGAGCTTCCCGAGGTCGGGCAGCACCGCTTGCAATCCCTGGCGCACGCCGTCCGACTGGTTGGCGGGTGTGGACGGCACCTTGGTCACGCTCAACGTGCGCTGGCGCGCGTCGAACAGCACCACGTCGGTAAACGTGCCGCCGACGTCGACGCCCGCGATGAGCTGATGGGTCATGTCGGCCGTCGCTGCGGGTGGATGCGCCGCAACGTGATGGCGGCGTCCTGCACGAGCCCAAGCATGGAGGCCGTGGAAATGGCGAAAGCGCAGGCGTCGTCGGGCACGTCGGCCCCGATCTGCGCCCAGCCCAGCAGCGCCGGTCCGTCCTCCCGCGCCACCTCGACCAGATCGCCGTCACCGACGCCGAGTCGTTGCGCCGCGGAAGGCGCGATGCGCAGCGTGAGCCGCGCGCCCGCGCGCTCTTCGCCATCGATGAGGATGGTGCGCAGGGTCACGCGCTGCCCGCGCAAACGAGCACGCAGTGCGTTGGTGGCCGCCACATCCTCGTTGCCGTCGCGCAGCGCGACGCCGTACACCGACGCCGCGGCCGAAACCGAAATGAAGCCGAAGCGAACATCGCGCACGACCGCTGACGCATCGCGCCCGGTCGGATCGCCGTACCCGCCACCGCCGGCGGTGCGCTCGATTACGACGTCACCGGCGCGCAAGGCGAATCCGGTGACCTTGCCTGGCAGCGGCGAGGGTTCCACTTCCTCGCCGCCGCGCCGCACCGTAAAACGGTTCGGCGCCCCGGTCCAGCCGCCACGCACACCGTACGGCGGGATGACATTCTTGTCGGAGAGCACCGAGAGTTGAGCGTGTTCGCACAACACCTGGATCTCGCGCGTAAGGCCGAGCCCGCCACGATGACGACCCGGTCCGCCGCCGTCCTCGCGCAACACCATGCGCTCGACGCGCAATGGACAATTCGCCTCGAGCGCCTCGATCGGCTGGATCGACGAGATGTCACCCTCGGCGAAATTGCGCATGCTGTTGTTGCCGTCGGCGCGCGAGGTGCCGCCGGTGCCGCCTGCGGGAAATTCGACGAACAGGAAGTCCTCGTCGTGCGCCGGATGGCGGCCGCCGATCGAGATCAGATTCGAGGCGCCCTTGAGATCGCCGACGAGTCGTTCGGGTATCGCCATGCCGAGCGTGCCGACGACCAGCGATTCCAGCGCGCGGCGCACTTCGCCGATCGCGCCGCACGCCGCCGGGGGCCTGGCATTGACTACGCTGCCGAGCGGCGCCGTGACCTTCAGCGGCCGTTGCGCGCCGGCGTTGATCGGGCCCGTCGGATCGAGCAGCGCCTTGGCCATCGTGAACGTCGCGGTGGTCGCCGGCGCGGGACCGAGATTCGCCGGTCCCGCCACTTGCGGCGCGCTGCCCGTGAAGTCGGCGTGAAGCTCGTCACCCGCCACGGTCAGCCTGAGCCGCAGCAACAATGGCTCGGCCGAATCGCCGCTGTTGTCGAGGTAGGTTTGGTACGCGTAGACGCCGTCGGGCAACCGGGCGATGGCGTCGCGCATGCGCCGCTCGCCGCGGTTGAGCAGCGCTTCGAATGCGACCGGAACGATCGCGTCGCCAAAGCGATCGGCCATCGCGTGCAGCCTGCGCTCGGCAATGCGGCAGGCGCCCTCCATCGCACCCAGGTCGCCGCGCCGGTCGTCGGGTTGCCGGACGTTCGCGAACAGCAGCTCGAGCACCTCGGCCAGCCACACGCCGCGCCGGGCGATGCGCAACGATGGAATACGAATGCCTTCCTGATAGATATCCTTGGCGCTTCCGGAAAGGCTGCCGGGGACCATGCCGCCGATATCCTGCCAATGCGCCATGACGCCGACGATCGCGAGCAGGCGCTCGCCGCGAAACACGGGATAGAACAGACCGACGTCGTTCAGGTGCGAGCCGCCCGTGTACGGATCATTGTGCAGGTAAAGATCACCGGGACCGATGTCGTCGCCGTACTTGGCGATGAGCGCCCGCGCCGACCACGAGAGCGCCGAGATGTGCGTCGGCTGCTCGAGCTCCGACGCGGCGACGAGATCGCCTTGCGGCGTCAGGACCGCGGAGGAGAAATCGTGGCCTTCGATGATCATCCGCGAATACGCCGTGCGGATGATGATGGTGCGCATCTCGCGCACGATGGAGCTCAACCGTGCCTGCACCAGCTCGGCGGTGATCGGATCGATTGGCATGGGCCCAGCCGAAGCGGAGGTGGAGCTAGGCGCGTGCATGCGCTGCCTCTGCTCGCGCGCGTCGTTTGACTTTGCCGCGCCGTGGTGATTGACTCGAATCTTCGTATCCACGCGCTCGCCTTGACGACGAGAGAAGCGAATGAAGCGCCGCGACGCCTCCAGGGCACTCGCGCTCGGTCTGGGCGGCGCGATGCTGCGCAGCACCGCCGTCGCGCTGCCAGGCATCGGCACCGCGCTGGGCCAGCCACGACGCGCGCTCGATCTGCAGCTGCTGGGCTTCGCGCTCGGCATTCATGTTCCGGCGACCGCGGCGTTCATGTCGATCCTGCCGGCGATGCCCGGCTATGCAGAGCCCAAGACCGCACGCCTGAGCGAGATCCGCATGGTGACCCAGACGATGATCGGCGGCAGCGCCGACATCGGCGAGTCGGATCCGCCGACGGTGCTGAGCGCCGCGGAAGCGGGCGCGCAGTTCAAGATCGTCGGCAAGCCCTACGACAGCACGAGCCTCGTGTTCGTGGTCAATGGCGATCGCGTGAAGACGCTGGCTGATCTCGCCAAGCCCGAAACGCGCGTGGCGATCGGCGCCCGCGGCGACATCACGCACGTGATCCTGGTGGCGCCGCTGTTGAAGCGCGGCATCGGCCTCGAGAAGATGACGATCCTGGAGCTGCCTGGGTCGGGCACCCGTCTGTCCGCACTGCTGTCCGGCAAGATCGACGCGGGCAGTCTGCATTTCGACCAGGTCGAGTCGATCATGGGCAAGGGCAACTTCAAGGTCCTGATCGAGCCGTGGAAGGAATTCACCGGCTGGACCAACGAGGTGTGGGTCGTGCGCACCGAGTGGCTGCGCAAGTCCGAGAACGAACGCGCGTTGACCGATTTCCTGAAGGCCAACCTCATTGCATTTCGCCGCGCGGATACCGACTTCGACTGGTATCTCGACAGCTTCCGCAAGTACGCGACGCTCAAGGACGCGGACAAGACGACCGCGGCGACGCTGCGTCCGATCTGGGAGAAGCTGCGCACGGAGGTTCGCGCGTGGCCCGCCGACGGCAACTTCTCGGTGGCGGCGGTTGCCGCGATGCTGCCGGCGTGCAAGGCGGCCGATGCGATCCGCGGCACGGTCAAGGTCGAAGACATCGTCGAGACGCGCTATCTGCAGCGGGCGCGCGAAGAGCTCGGATGACCGCTTGGCCGCTGTAGTACCAAGGGATTTCATCGCCGAACCACGCGCGCGCTAGAGTGAAAGAGTCCCGCGCCCAGGATCAGCAGGACCGCCATCGCGGTCCACGTTGCGGCATAACCCGTCCATTCGACACCGATGCCGAAAGCGGCGGGGCCGAGCACCTGGCCGAAACTGAGTAGCAGCATGCTGTAGCCCATGGCGGCACCCGCGTGTTGCGGCTCGACGGCTTCGACCACCGCTGCCTGGATCAGCCCGGCGTAGCCGCCGAGCGTGAACCCGATCAGCGCCGCGGTGGCGACCAGCGCCGCGGTCCCGAACGTTGGCACGCTCAACAGGAGCATGACGCCGATGGTCGCCGCAAGGCCGGCGGCGACGATGCAAACGATCCGTCCATTGCGAACCAGCCGGTCGCTGAGCACGCCCCAGCAGACGCGCCCGATCGCGGACGCCACGTGCGCGATCGCAAGACACACACTGGCGAGCGCGAGCGGCGCCGCCATCACATCGCGCGCGAACAACACGAAATACGCAAAGAACGCCGCTTGTCCTGCGGCATAGAGGCACGCGCCAAGATTGAACAACGCGAGACGGGGCTGCCGCAACAGTACCCGGATGTCGCTTACGCGTACGGCCGACGCCGCGGGTTGCGGCGCGACACGCAGCGTCAGATACCCGGCGCCGGCAATGATCGTCACCACTGCCATGCCGGTGGCCAGCGCACGCCAATCGCCCTGGCCCGTCGCGGCGATGAGCGCGGCGATGACGCCACCGGCTGGCACGCCTGTTTGCTTCACCCCCATGGCCGTGGCGCGCGTGCTGCGCGGAAACCACATGAGCACGCCGCGCGCGGTCGCGGGATTGATGAGGGCATAGCCACAACCGCAAATGGCGAGTCCCAATGCTCCCATCATCAATCCGCCTGCGCTGGCAAGCGCGAGCAATCCGATCGCCAGCAGAAAACTCGCGCTGATCAGCATGGCGCGGAGCCCGAAGCGATCGGTGAGCCAGCCCGCGGGCAGCGCGAGCGCGAGCGTCGCGCCGTAATACGCCGAGACCATGAGGCCGAAGCCGGCGTGGCCGAGACCGAGTGACTCCTCGATCGATGGCGACAGCGCGACGACGAGCGTGATGTTCGCGGTACCGATCGCGTGCGCAACGAACAGCGGCGCGATGCGCGCGATCGGCCGGACCACGGGGTCGCTCTCAGCCACCGTTCATCCGCACGGTTCGCCACGGTCTCGGAATGAATGCATGACCGGAGCGGCTCGCAGCGTCACCGCGAAGGCGCGCGCACCGCACCCTGCCCGTAGTGATAGGTGAAGCGGTACTTGTCGCCGCGATAGATCGAATCGCCGGTCAGCACCGGCCGGCTTTGCTGATCGAAGAACGTGTGGCTGCGCACGAGCACCGGGCTGCCGCGGCGAATGGCGAGCTCGCGCGCGATGTCGGCCGGCGCGGCCATCGCACCCACCGACACCGTCATGCCGCCCAGCGGCGTGCCGAGCGCGGCTTCGACGATCCGGGTGGCCGGCCGCGTGACCAGCGCCGAGGCGGGGATTGCAATGCCGATGCGTTCGGGCATCGCGCGGTCCTCGAGGCCGATGATCTCGCCCTCGACCAGGCGCAGCCGGCGTAATCGATAGACCTCGGCAGCGGCGGGAAGCTCGAGCGCGGCCGTCACCGAAGCGGAAGCGCGCTCCACGGCGAACGCAAGCAGGCGAAAGGTGACGTGCGCGCCCGTCTCCTCCATCTGCTCCTCGAAGGAGCGCACTTGCTGGGCATCGATCCGGCCTTCCACCGGCCGACTGGCGACGAAGGTGCCGAGACCGATGCGGCGCAGGATCAAGCCTTCGAACGTGAGCTTGGCGAGCGCCTGGCGCACCGTCGTGCGCGTGGTCTCGAAGCTCTCCGCGAGCTCGGTTTCGGACGGCAGACGCTGCCCCGCGGCAAGTCGCCCGGAGGCGATCTGCGTACGCAGCATCTCCTGGATGCGGAAATACAAAGGTGCGGTCGGGGAGGCCATTTCTCGGTTGACGTCTAGTTGTCTATAAGGGTACCCTTTTAACGGCGAACCGCCAATCCAAGATCGAGAGCTCGCCATGAGCCGTGTGGAGGAGTACCGACTGCTGTCCACCAGCGGGCTGCTTGGTTATGGGTTTCCCGAAGCCTCGCTCGAGGCGGGGATGGCGCGCGAGCCGCACATGATCGGTGTCGATGGCGGCTCGACCGATCCGGGTCCCTACTACCTGGGCTCGGGCAAGTGCGTCAATTCGCGGATGGCGATGAAGCGCGATTTGCGGCTCATGCTGCGTGCTGCACGACGGCAGCGCATTCCGCTCATCATCGGCAGTTGCGGCGGCGCGGGCGGCGAGCCGCACCTGCAGACCGTGGTCGGCATCGTCCGCGAAATCGCGCGCGAGGATGCATTGCACTTTCGCCTCGCCATCATTCACTCCGAGCAGGACCGGGATTGGGTGAAGCGCGAGCTCAAGGCCGGCCGCGTCAAGGCATTGCGCAACGTCAAGCCGCTGGATGACGCGACCATCGACCGCGCGACGCGAATCGTCGGCATGATGGGCGCCGAGCCGTTCCAGCGCGCGCTGGACGAAGGCGCCGACGTCATCCTGGCCGGACGCTCCAGCGACCCTGCGCCGTGGGCCGGCTGCGCGACGCGCGCCGACATGCCGCCGGCGGCTTCGTGGTATGCGGGCAAGATGCTCGAATGCGGCGCCACTGCCGCGTTGCCCAAAGGCCACGACTGCCTGCTGACGAGCGTCAGCCGCGCCGGCGTCGTCCTCGAAGCGATGAATCCGATCCGCCTGTGCACGCCGTTCTCCGTCGCCAATCACAGCCTGCACGAGAATGCGACGCCGTGCTTTCACATCGAGCCCGGCGGACTGCTGGACACGTCCGACTGCGTATTCGAGGCGGTCAACGAGCGCGCCGTGCGGGTGAGCGGCATGGAATGGACCAGGCAGCCGTACACGATCAAGCTCGAAGGCGCGGAGCTCGCCGGCTACCGTGCCATCACGATCTGCGGTACCCGCGATCCGATGCTGGTGGCGACGATCGACGAATTTCTGGTATCGGTGCGCGAGAACGTCGCGGTGAAAGCGGAAGCCTTCGGCGTCACGCCGGACCAGTACCGGCTGGTGATCCGTACTTATGGCGTCAACGGCGTGATGGCGGGCTGGGAGCCGGTGACGCACTCGCAGGCGCACGAGCTCGGTTTCGTCGTGGAGGTCGTCGCACCCAGCCAGGAAACGGCCAATGCGGTGCTGTCGATCGCGCGCGTGCAAATGCTGCACGTCGATTTTCCCGGACGCCTGTGCAAGGAGGGCAACATGGCGTTTCCGTATTCGCCGTCCGACATCGAGACCGCGCCGGCGTATCGCTTCTCGGTGTTCCACACCGTGGCGATCGACGATCCCTGCGCTCCGTTTCCCATCGAATACGAGACCATTTGATGAAACGACCCCCACGCTCGCTGCCCCCCGAGAGGGCCGAGTGCCGCGGCTCCATGCCGGCCTGCGCCGGCATGGACGGCACGAGGAGGCGTTGCGTCTCGCAACGCCGCGGCCTGCAAGGCCGTCAGTCCCTTGGGACGGCCCGGCGGGACTGACATGGCACGGATCCGCGACATCGCCAAGGCGTGCAAGAGCAAGAACGCCGGACCGTTCGAGCTGACGCTCGACGTGGTGTTCGACGAGCGCAGCATGTACGAGCGCGTGCGCGCGACCGGCGTGCTGGGTCCGGCGCTCTTCGCCCGGCTCTACCACGTGCGCGAAGAGGATGTGCTGTTCTCCGAGTATCCCGCCGGCAATGCGTTCAAGGCGACCATCCCGCGCCTCATTGCATCGGGTGACGTCGGCGACACCGACGTTTATGGCGCGCAGCAGCACGCGCCGTTGCTGGACGTCGAAATTCCCCTATGAAGAAGCGCGCGCGCACCCGCGCGTTCGATCCCATCGACCTCGAGATCCTGTGGAACCGCCTGGTCCTGGTCGTGGACGAGGCGGCCTACGCGATCGTGCGCACGTCGATGTCGAAGGTGGTCGTCGAGGGCCGCGACTTTGGCTCGCTGCTGCTGGATCCGCAGGGCAGGTTGCTCGCCGCCGACGTTAGCGTGGCGTCGAAGACCGGCACGATCTCGATTGCCGTCAAGGAAATTCTGAAGCACATGCCCGCCGGGAGTTTCCGGCCCGGCGACATGGTGGCCACCAACAATCCGTGGTGGATCATGGGTCACCTGAACGACATCGCCGTGGTCGCGCCGCTCTTCCATCGCGGGCGTTTGGTCGCTTTTGCCGAATGCATGGCGCACATGGCCGATATCGGCGGGTCGCTGTCCGGCGCGCCGCGCGAGGTCTTCGAGGAGGGCCTGATCATCCCGCCGCTCAAGATCTTCGAGCGGGGCCGCGAGAACGCGACCTTCTTTGCGATGCTGCAGGCGAACGTGCGCGTGCCGACGCAGGTCGCCGGCGACGTGCGGGCGCTGGCCGCCGGGTGCGCCGTGATGGAGCGCAAGCTTACCGAATTCCTCGACCGGCACGATCTGCGCGACCTCGAGGACCTGGGCGCCACGATTCGCACCCGCTCCGAGCACACGATGCGCCGCGCGCTCGCCGCGACGATTCCGAACGGCATCTATCACGGCGAAACCACGGTGGACGGGTTCGACGCGCCGTTGCTGATCCGGGCGCGTGTCGAAGCGAGCAACGGCAACGTTGCGATCGACTTCGCCGGCAGCTCGCCGCAATCCACGCTCGGCATCAACAGCACGATGGTCTACACCAACGTGTGGGCGACGTACACGATGAAGTGCCTCGCCGCGCCGGACTTGCCCAACAACGAAGGCACGTTCGCCCCGATCACCGCCAAGGCGCCGCAGGGCTCGTTTCTCAATCCGCGGTTTCCCGCGCCGGTGAAGATGAAGCCGAGCAGCGGCCACTACATTCCGATCGCCATTCTCAATGCACTCGCCGACGCGGTTCCCGACCGCATGCTGGCCGAATCGGGCAACAAGTTCCTGGTCTACATGGCGGGCCACGATCGCGGTGCCGCCTTTTCCGATCTCATGTTCGTGATGGGCGGCATGGGGGCGCGCTCCGCCCGCGATGGGCTGCATTGCATGAGCTTTCCCGCGAATTCGTCGAACATGCCGGTGGAGGTGCTCGAGCAAGGACTCCCCGTGCGCGTGCGCAAGCGTGCGCTGCGTCCCGATTCGGGCGGCGCCGGCCGCTTTCGAGGCGGCTGCGGGCAAATCTACGAATTGCAATCGGTGGCCGACGCGCCGATCACGATCCGCGCCGAGCACGGCAAGCTCGCGACCGCGCCACGCGGGCTGCGCGGCGGATTGGCCGGCAGCGCCGGCGGTCTCTACCTCAACGGGACGCCGGTGCCTGACAAGCTGCCGTTGACACTGCACCGTGGCGACGTTCTGGCGATGCACGTTCCGGGCTCGGGAGGCATGTACGCGCCCGCATCGCGTGACGTGCACGCGTTGGCGCTCGACATCGCCGATGGCCTCGTCACGCCCGAGGCCGCGCTGCGCGATTACCGCCAGGCCCCGAGGCTCGGCGATGGCGCGAATTAGCCCGCGTGCGCTTCGGCGCGCGGACGATTGCATCCTGGGCGTCGACATCGGTGGCACGTTTACCGACTTCGTATTGCTCGAAGAAGCGACCGGGCGCGTCATGACCGGGAAAGTGTTGACCCGCACCGACGATCTTGCCGCCGGCGTGCTGCATGGCGTGCGTGAGCTGTTGGCGCGCTACGGCGTTCCCGGTGCCGCCGTCTGCAAGGTCGTGCATGGCACCACGCTCGCGACCAATGCGTTGATCGAGCGGCGCGGCGCGCGCACCGCGCTGATCGTCACGCGCGGCTTTCGCGACATCCTGGAGCTCGCGCGCGAGAGCCGCTACGACATTTTCGATATCGATCTCCAGGTGCCAAGGCCGCTGGTGCCCAGGCGCCTCGTGTTCGAAGTGACCGAACGCGTGGCCGCCGATGGAACGATCGTCGAGCCGCTGGCCATCGACGAGGTCGGCGCCATCGTGGAGGCGCTCAGGGCCGAGGACGTGCAGGCCGTGGCCGTCTGCCTGTTGCACAGCTTTCGCAATCCCGACCACGAGCGTCAGGTCGGCGCCGCCCTGCACGCCATGGGGCCCGAGCTCGCGATCTCGCTGTCGTCGGACGTGATGCCCGATTTGCGTGAGTACGAACGGGCCAGCACCGCGGTGGCCAATGCGTATGTGCAGCCAGTGGTCCGGTCCTATCTCGACCGGCTCGCGGACGGTTTGCGCGAGGCCGGAATTACCGCAGATCTAATGCTGATCGGATCGGATGCCGGCACCATCGGGCGCGCGGCGGCGCTGCGCTATCCCGTGCGATTGGTGGAGTCGGGTCCGGCGGGCGGCGCACTCGCCGCGTCATTCCTCGGCCGCCGCGCCGGCGAGCCCGACGTGATTGCGTTCGACGTCGGCGGGACGACCGCGAAGGTCTGCGTGATCGACGACGGCGAGCCCGAGCGCGCCGACCAGTTCGAGGTCGCGCGCGTGCACCGCTTCGCCAAGGGCAGCGGCTTGCCGCTGAAGGTTCCGGTGATCGAGATGATTGAGATCGGCGCCGGCGGCGGATCGATTGCGCGCGTCGACGAGCTCGGCCTGCTGCGCGTCGGCCCTGACAGCGCTGCCGCCAATCCTGGTCCTGCCTGCTATGGGCTGGGAGGTGAACTGCCGACCGTGACCGACGCGGATCTGATCCTTGGCTATCTCGACGCAGAGTTCTTCCTGGGTGGCGCGATGTGCCTCGACCGCGATCGCGCGGCCGCGGCCATCCTCCGCCATGTGGCGAAGCCGCTTGGCCTTACTCCGACGCGCGCGGCGTGGGGAATTCATGCGGTGGTCAACGACAACATGGCGCGCGCGGCGAAGGTCCATTGCCTGGAACGGGGCAAGGACGCGCGCGATTACGTGCTGCTGGCGTACGGTGGCGCCGGGCCGGTGCATGCGGCGCAAGTTGCCGCAGCACTCGGCATCAAGCGTGTGATGTACCCGCTGCGCGCGGGCGTCATGTCGGCGCTGGGTTTTCTTGCCGCGCCGGTCGCGTTTGAACGGATGCGCGCGGACGTGAGCCTCCTCGATGCGGTCGATCTTGCGCGCGCCAACGCGATCCTCGCCGAGCTTGCGGCGGACGCGCGCGAGCTCGTGCGCGCGGCCGGCGTGCCTGCCGCCGCGTGCGTGGTCGAACGCGAGGCGGCGTTGCGCTTCGCCGGGCAAAGCTACGCGTTGCCGGTGCCGTTGCCCGCGGGTCGCTTGACCCGGGCGCATCTTTCGCAATTGCGCGGCGAATTCATCGCCACGTATCGCAAGCGCTACTACCGTCTCAATCCCGATGTGCCGGTGGAATTGGTCAACTGGCGGGTGTCGGTGGCTGGCCCGAAGCCGGACCTCCATATCGCGCCCCTGGTCCTTGATCTGCGTACCGCGCACAAAGGGACGCGTCCCGTTTACTTCTCCGAGGTCGGACGCTATGTCGACTGCGCGGTTTACGATCGCTTTGCGCTGGCCACGGGGAAGCATCTGCGCGGACCCGCGGTGATCGAGGAGCCGGAATCGACCGTGGTGATCGGCCCCGGGAGCTCCGCGATCATCGATCGCGACGGCAATCTGATGGTGACGCTGGCGAGCGCCAAGCGCGGCGAGCGGGAGGCCGCATGAGCGCGGCGGGCGAGGCCATAGGCCGAGCCGAGGCCCGAAGGGCGCGGCGCCGCGCGATTGCGGGAGGCCGACACGCAGTCATCCGCATGGCGAAGCGAGCCAAGGAGGCCGAGGCATGAGCACATCGAGCGAACTCCTGGGTGCGTTCGCCGCATCATTGGAGCTCGACGCGATCGAGCCCGATCTGATCGCGAAGGTGAAAGACCATCTGCTCGACACCATCGGGGTGGGCTGCGCTGGCTTGAGCGATCCGCAGGCGCGCGAGGTGGCCGGCGTAGTACAGCGCTGGGGCGGGCAGCCGCAAGCCGCGGTAATCGGTCTGCCGGTGCGGTTGCCGGCACCGAAGGCCGCGTTTGTCAATGCATTGCACGCGCGCATCCACACTTTCGACGATACGCATGAAGCCGGTCCCTCGCATCCCGGAAGCGCGGTCGTCGCCGCAGCGCTCGCCGCTGCGGAAACCGCGCACGCTTCGGGACGCACGTTCGTCGCGGCGCTGCTCGCTGGCTACGAAATCGCCACGCGGGTGTCGGCGGCGCTCGGCACCACCCATTACGCCGCGGGTTTTCATAGCACGGGCACCGCGACGCCTTTCGGCGCCGCGGCCGCCGCGGCGCGCGCGTGCGGGCTCGACGCTTTGCGGACGACCGCGGCGCTGGGGCTCGCGGGCGAGGCAGCCATCGGCCTGCGTCAATATCAGGACGACGGCTCGATGCTCGACACTGCGTTGAACGGTGCGCGCGGCGCTGAATTGGGTGTCACGGCGGCGGCCTTCGCCGCGGTGGGTGCGGCGGGGCCGCGCGGCGTGCTCGATGGCCGTTGGGGCGTCCTGAACGTGATGAGCGGCGGCTCGGCGGCCCCATTGACCGCGGAGCTCGGCACGCGATGGCAATTCGCCGACACGAAAGTGAAGCCCTATGCGTCGTGTCGATTCACGCATGGTCCTGTCGCGGCCTTGCGCGCTGCGAGGCTGGACCCGCAACGCATCGCTTCAGTCGAAATCGTGACCTTCCGCGCGTCGGTCGAAGTGTCGGACCGCCCGCGGCCGCGCGATCGCATGGAGGCGATCCTGAGTCACCAGCTTGCCGCCGCGCTGGCGTTGCTCGATCGGCCGATCGTGCCGGATGAGTTCGACGCCCCCGACGCCATCGTGCGCGCGCTGGCCGAGCGCGTGCGCGTGCGCCATGACCCCGCGCTCGATGCCGCGTACCCGGCACGCTGGCCGCACCGGATCATCGTGTCGATGGAAAACGGCGAGCGGTTGACGTTGGACTCCGACCAGCCCCCCGCGGCCGACCGCGCGCAGATTCGCGTCAAGTTTCGCGCGCTGGCCGTGCCCGTTTTGGGAGGCTCCAATGCCGACGCTATCATCGGCGTCGTCGACGATCTCGAACGCCTGCCCGATGTACAGCCGCTGGCGCGCCTGTTGCGGCACGAATTGGCCGAGGCGGCATGATGATGCGCCGCGTGAACGCGCTGGCGCTCACCGGGCTGTCGCTGCTCACCGGCCTCGTGCTGTGGGAATTCGCAGCGCGCGATATTTCGCGCGTCGTGTTCGCCCCACCCTCGGCCGTGCTGACGCGGCTGGCCGCGGACATCGCCTCCGGCGTGCTGCCGCTCGCGCTGCTGGGCTCGCTCGCCACGCTCGCCGTCGGCTTTCTGCTCGCGGTCGTGCTGGCGCTCCCGCTCGGCTTTGCGATCGGACGCAACGCCAAGGTCGCGGCAATGGCCGATCCGGTGCTGAACGCGATCTACGCGGTGCCGCCGGTGGCAATGGTACCGTTCCTGATCATCTGGTTCGGCCTGTTCTTCGAAGCGCGCGTGGCACTGGTGTTCCTGATGTCGTTCTTCGAGATCCTGGTGACGGTGGCCGCCGGCGCGCGCAACGTCGATCCGATGCTGCTCGCAGTTGGACGTTCCTTCGGCGCCGGCCGGTCGCGGTTGGTGACGCGGGTGATGCTGCCGGCGTCCCTCCCCTTCGTGTTCGCGGCGCTGCGCGTGGGGCTGGTGCGCGCCATCAATGCGATGATCACCGCCGAGCTGTTCCTGGCGGCCGTGAATCTTGGCGCGCTGATGAAACATAGCGCGCAGCGCTTCGACACGGCGGGCTTGCTCGCAGTGATCGTGCTGCTGTGCCTGGTCGGGCTGGCCGCGCAGGCGGGATTGAAGAGCCTGGAAGCCCGGTTGCTGCCGTGGCACGTGCGGCAATGAGCGGGAACATGAAATACAACCTGCTCGGCATCGCCGTCGCGTTGGCAGTGTGGGAGCTGGCCGGTCGCGCGCTCGGTGCCGATCTGTTCGCGCCGCCGACGGTGGTGTTCCCGGAGTACGTGGCATTGCTGCGCGAAGGCCAGATGTTGCGCGAGCTCGCGTCATCGCTGCGCCAGATGATCGTGGGCTACGGCGTAGCCTGCCTGATCGGGATTCCGCTCGGCGTGGCGATGGGCCGCTCGCGCGTCTGCGATGCGCTGCTCCATCCGTGGCTGTCCATGTTCGTGGTCACGTCGGTGGCCTCGCTGGTGCCGTTGTTCATATTGGTGTTCGGAACAGGCTTCATGTTCCGCGCCGCGATCGTGTTCGTCGCCTCGATCTGGTACGTGATGCTGACCGTCTATCACGGCGCACGCGGCATCGAGCCGCGGTTCATCGATGTCGGCCGGTCGTTCGGGGCGAATCGATGGCGCGCCTTTCGGGAAATTCTTTTGCCCGCGCTCTACCCGTACGTCATTACCGCAATGCGGATCGGCCTTGTCCATGCAATACGCGCGATGGTCGTGGCCGAGATGTTCATCATCGTCGGCTATGGCGGTTTGATCTATCGTGCGGGACTATCGCTGTCGACGGCGCCGTTGCTCGCGCTGCTGGTCACGCTCATGCTGGTGGGCGTGGCGGCGAACGCGCTGCTGCGTTCCGGGGCGCAACTGATCGCCCCATGGTACGAGCGGCGCGTGGTGTCGGCAAGCGCCACCCAAGGGTGAACCTGGAGGAAAGGAGCAACGCAATGGTGACACGACGAGATGCATTGAAAGTGGCGGCCGCGGCCGGCTTGAGCACCTTCGCTCCGGCGTTCGCGCAGGGCAAGCGTCCGCTGAAGGTCAATCTGCTGGGCTTTGCGCTCGGCATCCACGTGCCTACGACCGCGGCGTTGCTCGACATCCTGCCCGGCATGGGTTACGCGCCGGAGACGCAGCGCCTCGATCAGATCCGCACGCTGACGCAGACGCTGATTGCCGGCGCCGCCGAGCTGGGCGAAACCGATTCGATCACCGTGATGAGCGCGGTGGAGCAGGGCGCCGATCTGAAGATCGTCGGACTGTGGTACATGCACACCAGCCTCGTCTTCCTCGTCAACGCGGACAAGGTCCGCGAGTTCAAGGATCTCGAAAAGTCGGAGAACATCGTCGCCGTCAACGGGAAGGGCGATATCACGCACGTGATGCTGCTCGGTCCGCTGATCAAGCGCGGCGTGGATATCAAGAAGCTCAATATCGTCGAGATCGGCGGCTCCGGCGCGAGGATGCAGGCGCTGCAGTCCGGCCGTGTGGCGGCCGTGCCCATTCATTTCGACCAGGCCGCGGAGATGTCCAAGAAAGGCAATTTCAAAATCCTGCTCGAGCCGTGGAAGGAATACGGCGCGTGGATCAACGAGATCTGGGCGTGCAGCGGCGGCTGGCTCAAGAAGAAGGAGAACGAACGCGCGGTCATCGACTTGCTGAAGGCGCAGATGATGGCGTTTCGCAAGGCCAATGCGGATCTCAACTGGTACACGGAAGGTTATCGCAAGCACGTCACGCTGAAGGACGCCAAGCTCGCCACGCCGGAAAGCATCAAGCCGCTGTGGGAGGGGCTGACCCGCGAGATCAAGGCGTTTCCGCCGGTGGTGGAGCTGAAGCTCGAGTACTGGAACGATCTGCTGCCGGCGTACGTACAGGCCGGGGCCATCGAGGGCAAGGTCAAGGTGGCCTCCGTCATCGAAAGCTCGCTCCAGAAGCAGGCGGTCTCCGAGCTTGGATAGCGCGTGACGCAACCGAAGCTCGAAGTGAGGCACCTGACGAAAACGTTCTCGCGCGGACGGGGCGAAGTCATCCCCGTGCTCGATGACGTCTCCTTCGCGGTGGCCGATCTCGAGTTCGTGGCGATCGTAGGGCCGAGCGGCTGCGGCAAATCGACGTTCCTGCGCATCGTCAACGGGTTGATCCCGGCCGACAGCGGGACGATCGTCATCGACGGTCGCGAAGTGTCCGGGCCCGGTCATGGGCTCGGCATGGTATTCCAGAGCTTCGATCTCTTTCCGTGGCGCACCGCGATCGGCAACGTCGAGTTCGGGATGGAGATGATGGATGTGCCGCGGCGTGAATGCCGCGAGCGCGCGCAAGGCTGGATGGAACGCGTCGGCCTGACCGGCTTCGAGCAAGCCTACCCGCACGAATTGTCGGGCGGCATGCAGCAGCGCGTCGGCATCGCCCGCGCGCTGGCGATCGAACCCAGCGTGCTCCTGATGGACGAGCCGTTCGGCGCGCTCGACGTGCAGACGCGCGATCTGCTGCAGGACGAGCTGCTGGCGATCTGGCAACGCGAGCGAAAGACGGTGCTGTTCGTGACGCACTCGATCGAAGAAGCGATCTATCTGGCCGACCGCATCGTGCTGCTGACGCCCCGACCGGCGCGCGTCGAGCGGGTGCTCGATGTGCCATTCGGCCGGCCGAGAACCGAGGATGTGAAGTCCGATCCGACGTTCGTCGAGCTGCGCCGCGAGATCTGGCAGTCGCTGAAGCAGGGCGTGCGCATCTAGGAGATGGGAGACGTCGGATGAAGATCGGCATCGTTGGCGCTGGAGCAATGGGATCGGTCTACGGCGGGTTGTTCGCCGCGGCCGGCCACGACGTATGGCTGGTCGATATCTGGCGCGAGCATGTCGAGGCCGTTCGCGAGCACGGCCTGCATGTCAGCGGTGCCAGCGGCGAGCGCACGGTGCGGACGTCAGCCACGACGAGCCCGGCCGAGGCAGGACCGTGCGAGCTCTTGGTGCTGGCTACCAAGATGCGCGATCTGGAAGCCGCCGCGCGCTCGATCGCTCCAATGCGCGGCCCCAACACTACGGTTCTCGCGATTCAGAACGGGCTCGGCAACCAGGAGATCCTGGAGCGCGTGCTCGCCGGCCGCGATTTTCTCGTCGGCATCGCAGGCGGCTTCGGCGCATCGATTCCGCAGCCCGGTGCCGTGCACCACAACGGATGGGACCGCGTGAACATCGCCGAAGCCGCGAGCGGGCGCAGCGCCCGGCTTGGGAAGGTCGTCGAAGTCTGGCGGGGCGCGGGCTTCAATGCCGAAGGCTACGACGATCCCGACCGCATGATCTGGGGCAAGTACATCTGCAATCTCGCTTTCAGTCCGGTGTGCACGGCATTGTCGCTGCGCATCGGCCAGGTGCTGGACAACCCGCAGGCGCGGGCGCTGGCGGAAGGCTGTGCCACCGAGGCCTATCGGGTGGCGACGGCCAAGGGGATCAAGCTCGATTACACCGACGCGGTCGCGCGTATCGAAGAATTCGGCCATGTCATTCCCAATGCCATGCCGTCGATGCTGCTCGACATGCTGGCGGGCCGGCCCACCGAAATCGACGCGCTGAACGGCGCACTCGTGCGCGAGGCCGAGCGGATCGGACTTGCGGCGCCGGTCAACGCGTTCATGACGCATCTGGTGCGCGCGCTGGAGTCCAAGCAGTCGATGCTGGGGTTGGCGTATGGCACCCATTGACGCCATGCCAGGCAAGTGCCGGGGATCACGCGCGCTGCGCATGACGATTTCCCGGCACGCATTGATCATCGTTGGCCTGCTGATTTCAGCCGGCGCCGGTGCCACGGACATCCGGGTCTCGGGCCTGTTCACCAACAAGGCGCTGGTTCAGATCGATGGCGGTCCGCTGCGCACCCTGTCCGTCGGCCAGAAGACCCCCGAGGGCGTCGTCCTTGTTTCCGTGGAGCGCGACGCCGCGACGTTCGAGGTTGAGGGCAAACGGATAACGGTTGGGCTGGGTCATGCACGCATGGCGACGACCGCACCCGCCGCTGAATCGGTGGTGCTCACCGCGGATGTTCAAGGTCATTTCAGGACCGAAGGCCAGGTGAATGGGAAGCCGGTCCGGTTCGTCGTCGATACCGGCGCGACGCTGATTGCGCTCCCCGCCGGTGAGGCGCGTCGCCTTTCCATCGACTACCAGAAGGGCCGAAAGGCGATGATGCGGACGGCCAATGGGAACATCCCTGGCTATGTCGTCAAGCTCGATACGGTAAGTATCGGGACCGTCACGATTTACGACGTCGACGCCGTGGTGCTCGAAGGCAATGGCCTGGAGGCCCCGCTGCTCGGCATGAGCTTCCTCAATCGCATGAACATGACGCGCGAGGGCGACATCATGACGCTGACCAGGCGGTATTGATGGAACGCGAATTTACCAGGGGATTGGGTGATCCGCCCGAGCGTCGCTTCGCGCCGTTCCCCCCAGGGGGCGAGTGCCTTGGGACGGCCCTGCGGCACTCACTTTTACTTTTCGTAGCGCTTGCCGCGCGCGAGAAATTCGTGCGTGGCCACCAGCGCTTCGCGCTCGTCGAACGCCGCCAGATCGGCCAACACGTTGACGCTGCTGCCATCACGCGCGATGGCGGCGAGCGTGCGCTGCATCGCCTTGATCGCGGCGCGTTGCAGATCGCTCGGAATGATCACGATCTGGAAGCCCAGCTCCTGGAGGCGCGAGACCGGCAACAACGGCGTCTTGCCGCCGTGGAACATGTTGATCAGCTTCCAGCCGGACAGGCGGCGCGCGATATCGGCGATCTGCGCCTCGCTCGTGGGCGCATCGAGGAACGCGACGTCGGCACCGGCTTCGACATACGCGTGGCAGCGGTCGATCGCGGCATCGAAGCCCTCGACGGCGATCGCATCGGTGCGCGCGATGACGACGACATCCGGGTCGTGCAGTGCATCGCGCACCGCCTTCAGCTTGCCGACCATCTCGTGCACCGGTACCACCGACTTGTCGGCGTAATGGCCGCAGCGCTTCGGGAACGTCTGGTCTTCGAGATGGAAGGCGGCGACGCCCGCGCGCTCGAACGCATGCGCGGCACGCATCGCGTTCAGCGCGTTGCCGTAGCCATTGTCGGCGTCGGCGATCACGGGAATGCCGACGACATCGACGATCTGCTCCAGCCGACTCGCGATCTCGGCGAGCGACAACAGGCCAAGGTCGGGAATGCCGTTGCCGCGCGCGATCGCACCGCCGCTTGCGTAGGCCGCGGCAAAGCCGCCTTTTTCGACGAGCCGCGCGGTGAGCCCGTCATATACGCCAGGGGCGACGACCGTCGTTCCCGTCTTCAGCATGTTCCGCAGCCTGGTGGAGTTGCGCATCGGCGAGATCCTTTAGCGAATGACAGTTCCGTGATTGGCGGGTTGCGCCGCTTGCGGTGCGAATCCGAACAGCGCCGACGGCGTCGCGCCGAGAATGCGGGCGCGCGCTGCCGCGTCCGGCACCCATTCGTCGAGCCAGCGCAAAGTCCGGGCGTACGTCAAGCCCTCGCTGTTCTGCGTCCATGGCCAGTCGCTGGCCCAGACCAGTTGGTTGCCGCCGCCGGCATCGAGCAGCGCGCTGGCATAAGGGCGGGGATCGGCGCCACCGAGACGATAAGGCGCCGACAGCTTGACCCACGCACGGCCTGCGCTCATCGCGGCAAGCAGCGCGCGAAAGCCGGGGCACGCGAGGCGCAGCACCGGGTCCGGACTGCCGAAGTGATCGACGACCACCTTGGCGCCGGCCTCGAGCGCCGGTGCCATCAGGCCCGGCAAGCGCGGACCTTCGACGTAGATCTCGACGTGCCAGTCCAACGCCGCGATGACTTCCAGCATCCGCCGCCATGCCGCGCTGCGCAAGTCGGGCAACTCGGCGCGACGCAACATGTTGAAGCGGACGCCGACCACACCCGCTCGCTTCATGGCCTCGAGCGCAGGGCGATCGAACGTCTCGTCGACGATGACCGTGCCGCGCAATCGCCCGGGCGCGGCCGCCAGCGCGGACAACAGGAACGAATTGTCGGTGCCGAGAAAACTCGGCGCGGTGAGCACCCCGTGCGTGATGCCGTGCTGGTCGAACAGTGCCAGCAGCTCGGGCAGCAGCGCGTCACGCTCGGGCGCGTGCCGGTATCCCGCGACCAACGGCAGGTTGCGGCGGAATACGTGCGCATGAGAATCGATGCGGATCGGAGTATCGTCGGCGGTCATCGTGGCGTAAGTTGTCGTGGAGGACCGGCGCATTGTCGACGCGCGCTGCGGTATCGGATTCGCGGCCAGCACACAGTGTGTGCGCCTGCCCGGAAGTTCTCAACTGCATGCTTGCGTCGCGGCCTTCCGAGCGCCGCGCGGATCGCACGTGCGCGACGCGCACGATAACGAAGGAGGAACCAAATGTCTCATGTCCCCCCGATTATGAAAAGCGCGGTCGCCATCGCCGTGCTCGCGTTCGCGACGACCAGCGCGGTGGCGCAGGAGAAGTATCCGGCGCGGCCGATCGAAATGGTGATACCGACAGCCGCCGGTGGCGGTACCGACATCGCGCTGCGCATGCTGGCGGAGCTCGCCGAGCCCGCGCTCGGCCAGAAAGTAGTCGTCGTGAACAAGACCGGCGGTGGTGGCGCGGTCGGCATGGCCGGCATCGTCCAGGCCAAGCCCGATGGCTACACGATTGGCGGCCTGTGGAACGCGCCGCTGACGATGACCCCGCATATGCTGCCGGTGCCGTACAAGCCGAGCGACTATGCGGCCGTTTCGCTGGTGACGTGGGCGCCGACGGTCCTTTGCGTCAAGGCGGCGTTTCCCGCCAATGACGGCAAGGGCTTCATCGAGGAGCTCAAGAAAAATCCGAACAAATACACCTATGGCAACGACGGACTGGGCGGCACGCTGCACCTCGCCTCCGAGCGCGTGTTCCAGAAGGTGGGCGTCAAGGCGCGGCCGATCCCGTTCGCGGGTGCGGGCGAGACGCTGAAGGCCTTTCTCGGCGACCACATCGACATTTACGCAGGATCGATTTCGCCGGTCCTTCCCTACGTGAAGGACAAGTCGGCCAAGTGCCTGATGCTCACGTCGGCCGAACGCAATCCCACGGTGCCGGACGCGGCCAGTCTCACCGATCTCGGCGTGCCCAACGAGGTCACGGTGCTCTGGCGCGGCGTCATCGCGCCGAAAACCGTGCCGCCGGAACGCCTCGCCGTGCTCCAGAAGGCCTTTGCCGAAGCCGCGCAGAGCCCGAAGTTCAAGGAGTTCATGGAAAAGCGCGGCGAGGAAGCGAAAGGCTCGAGCTCGGCCGAGTTCCGCCAGCTGATCGATTCGGAGTACGACGCGATGGGGAAGGTGATGGAGTCGATCGGTCTCGCCAAGAAATGAACTTGCAGTCTCCACACGCCACACGCAGCACCGGAGTCATGCAGTGACCGCTTCGTTGCGTCGCCTCGAGATCGCCGTCGCGGTCTCCTTGTTGCTGCTGGGGGCCTTCGCCACGTGGGGAGCCGCGGAGATGCCCTTCGGAACGGCCGCCATGCCCGGGCCCGGCATGATGCCGATGGCGCTCGGTTTACTGCTCATGCTTTCCGCAGCCGGTCTCATCGTACTGGAATTGAGGGCGCCGGCAACGGACGCGGCGGTGGTGCTCGGCAATCGTCATGTCGCGCTGGGGATCGCGTTGATCATCGTGGCGGGACTGTTGTTCGAACGGGTCGGGTTCATCGTTACGTCGACGTTGTTCCTGTTTGTCATGCTCGCGTCATTGTCGCCGCTTGGCTGGTGGCGCTCGCTGCTCGCCGCAGTGGCCGCGAGCATCGCCACTAGCTACATCTTTCAGAACCTGCTCGGCGTCACGTTGCCACCGCTTCCGTTCGTTACCTAAGGCCGCGATGGACACGCTCCAGTCACTGCTCCAGGGATTCTCGGTTGCGCTGCGGCCCGATAATCTCTTCTATTGCGTGATCGGCTGCCTGTGGGGCACGGTCGTCGGCGTGCTCCCGGGATTGGGCCCGCTCGCTGGGCTCACGCTGTTGCTGCCGCTCACTTATCAGCTCGATCCGGCGTCCGCCGTGATCATGCTGGCGGGAATCTTCTACGGCGCGATGTACGGCGGATCGACGACCTCGATCCTGGTGCGCATTCCGGGCGAGGCAGCCTCGATCATCACCTGCATCGACGGCCACGAAATGGCCAAGCAGGGACGCGCCGGACCGGCGCTGATGATCGCCGCGATCGGCAGCTTCATCGGCGGCACGGTGAGCGTGGTCGGATTGATGCTGTTCGCGCCGCCGCTCGCCAAGATCATGCTGCAGATCGGCCCCGCGGCCGAGTTCGGACTGATGGTGCTGGCGCTGCTGGTGCTGAGCTTCGTCAGCGGCGGCCCGCCTTTGAAGACGCTGGCGATGGTGCTGACCGGCCTGCTGATCAGCACCGTCGGGGTCGACCTGATCACCGCATATCCGCGCTTCACCTTCGGCCAGATCCAGTTCACCGAGGGCATCAGCTTCGTCGCCATTGCGCTTGGCCTCTTCGGCGTCAGCGAGATCCTGATCAACCTCGAGGAAATCGCCAAGGTCAAGGTCATCAAGCCGACGCTGCGCAGCCTCGTTCCGAGGCTCAAGGACCTCCGGGATTCGGCGCCGGCAATCGGCCGCGGTACGGTGATCGGATTCATCTTCGGCTTCATTCCCGGGATCTCGCACGTCATCTCGACGTTCGTGAGCTACGCGGTGGAACGCAAGCTGTCGAATGAGCCCGAGGCATTCGGCACCGGCAAGATCGAGGGCGTCGCCGGACCGGAGACGGCCAATAACGCGACTACGGGCAGCGCGATGATCCCGCTGCTGGTGCTCGGCATTCCCGCGATTCCCGCGACGGCGATCCTGCTGTCCGCATTGCAGATTCACGGCGTGCAGCCGGGACCGGAATTGATGAGCAAGCACCCGGAAGTCTTCTGGGGGCTGATCGCCAGCATGTACATCGGCAACATCGTGCTGCTGGTCCTCAACCTTCCACTCGTCGGCCTGTTCGTGAACCTGCTGCGGATTCCGTACGTCTATTTGGCGCCGGGCGTGCTGCTGGTGTCGATGATCGGCATCTACAGCGTCAATTCGAACGCGAACGAGATCGTGATCATGGGCATCTTCGGCGCGATCGGCTACGTGCTGCGCAAGGCGAAGTTCGACCCGGCGCCGTTGTTGCTGGCGATCGTGCTCGGCGACCGCATGGAGGTTTCGCTGCGGCGGGCGCTCACGATCTCCAACGGCGACTGGTGGGCGCTCGCGCAAGGGGCGATGTCGAAGATCTTTCTCGGCGCCATCGTGCTGCTGGCGGTGTTGCAAGGCGCGGCGTGGTTTTTCGGCTTCCGCCGCAGGATGATCGAGGATGCCGACAAGGTCTGAACATGGACACACGCGGAAAGGACGACACATGCGCATGACACGAAAGCTGCGCGAGCTGCTGGCGGCGCCCGGGATCGTGCTGGGCGGGGGCGCCCACGACGGGCTGTCCGCCAGGATCGTCGAACAGGTCGGTTACCCGCTGTGCGTGGTGACCGGCGCGGGCGCGTCGATGTGCCGCGGCTATCCGGATATCGGGCTGGTGACGATGCCCGAGATGGTCGAGAACGCCCGCTACATCGCCGAGGCCGTGCGCATTCCGGTGATCGTCGACGCCGACAATGGCTACGGCAACGCGATCAACGCGCGGCGCACGGTGCGCGAGTTCGAGCGCGCGGGCGTGGCCGGCATTCACATCGAGGACCAGGATTGGCCGAAGCGCTGCGGCCACATGTTCGGCAAGCGCCTCATCGCCAAGGAAGAGATGGTGGGCAAGATCAAGGCCGCGCTGGACGCCCGACACGACGCCGATTTCGTCATCATCGCGCGATGCGACGCGATCATGGTCAACGGTCTCGACGACACGCTGGAACGCGGCGAGGCGTACCTCGAGGCCGGCGCCGACATGCTGTTCTTCGAGATGCGCGAGTCGATGGACGAGATGCGTGCGATGGCCGAGCGCTTCCGCGGCCGCGTGCCGCTGCACTTCAACCACTCGCCCAGCGGCATGGTGCCGCGGCTGCATGTGTCGGAGATCGAGAAGCTGGGGTTCAAGACCGCCTGTTTCTACGTCCATGCGCTGATGGCGGCGTGCAAAGTGATGCGTGAGGTGCTGACCGAGATCAAGGAGACCGGCAACTCGACTTCGGTGTGGGATCGCATGGTGAAGTTCGACGAGTTCTGGGAAATCGCGGGACTGGCCGACTATCGCAAGCTGGAGAAGCAATATGGCGCATGACCCTGTTCGCCTCGAGCTCGTCAAGAACGCGATAGGCTCGGTGGTCGACGAAATGGTGCTGACCGTCATCCGCATCGCGTACTCGTCGATCATGAAGGACACGATGGACCTGTCGAGCGCGTTCTGCGACCGCCACGGGCGGATGATTGCGCAGGGGTTGAGCGTCGCGCTGCACCTGGGCTCGATTCCCGACGCGATGGACAACGTGATCGCCAAGTACGGCGATACGCTCGTACCCGGCGACATCGTGATCCTGAACGATCCTTACCTCGGTGGCATGCATCTGCCCGACATCTTCATGTTCAAGCCGTTGTTCGTCGGCGATCGTCTGCTGGGCTACGCGGTGGTCGTCGCGCATCACAACGACATGGGCGGCCGGGTGCCGGGATCGAGCGCCGCGGATTCCACCGAGATTTTCCAGGAAGGCCTGCGCATCCCGATCCTCAAGCTGTACGAGCGCGGCGTGCCCAACCAGACGCTGATGGACATGATCGCGCTCAATGTCCGCATTCCCGATGTCGTGCTGGGCGACCTGCAGGCGCAGGCCGCGGCGTGCCGCATCGCCGAGCGTGGAATCGGCGAGCTGGCGGCGCGCTTCGGCATCGATCAGCTCGAAGCCTACTTCGACGATCTTCTCGATTACAGCGAGCGCGAGGCGCGGCGCACCGTGCGCTCGATCCCGCCCGGTGTCTATCGGTTCGTCGACCACCTCGACGACGATGGCGTCAACATGGACCAGCCGGTCAGGATCGCCGTGGCGATCCACGTCGACGGCGACGAGATGACGGTGGACCTCGCGGGCACATCGCCGCAGGTGCGCGGCGCCATCAATTCGACGTTGTCGTTCGCGAAATCCTCGGTCTATTTCGCCGTGCGCTCGATCATGGATTCGGATGCGCCGAACAATTCCGGATTCTTTCGCCCGATTCACGTCAAGGCGCCGCTTGGCTGTCTCGTGAATCCGCGCCCGCCCGCCGCGGTGGCCGCGCGCGGCATCAGCGGCTTCCGGCTGATCGATGCGATGTTCGGCGCGCTCGCGCAGGCGATTCCGGAGCGGGTGCGCGCCGCCGGCGAAGGCGGCACCACCAGCTACAGCTTTGCGTGCTACGACGCCGACGGCCGCTTCTCGCTGTTCCGCGAGGCGATCATGGGCGCGTGGGGCGGCGGCTATCGGCGCGAGGGCATCGACGGCATTGCCAACGGCGCCGCCAACATCAGCAACGCGCCGGTCGAGATGATCGAGAACCAGGCGGCCATCCGCGTCGAGCATTACGAGTTCGTTCCCGACAGCGGCGGGCCCGGCGAATGGCGCGGCGGCATGTCGGTCTCGCGCCAGTTGCGCTTTCTCGGCGCACGCGCCGCGCTGCAATTGCGCTCGGACCGCCGCCATCACCTGCCCTACGGGCTGATGGGCGGGCACAATGGCACACCGTCGAACAACGTGCTCGATGACGGCGGCACGCAGAGTCAGCTGCCGACCAAGTTCACGCGCCCGCTGGCCACGGGCCAGGCCATGCGGCATACGACGGCAGGGGCGGGCGGGTATGGAAATCCATTGCGCCGCGACCCGGCGATGGTGCTTGCCGACGTCCGCAACGGCAAGGTGACTCCCGAAGGCGCAGCGCGCGACTACGGCGTCGTGATATTGCCTTCGCCGTGGCATGTGGATGCACGCGCCACGGCGGCGCTGCGCGCGCAACGCGCCGAAGCGGCGACGACGGCGGACATTCCGGCGTGAGTGCTGCGACTGGCTTGGCGCTGCGTGTCGGCGTCGATATCGGCGGCACGTTCACCGATCTGGTGTTCGTGCGGCCCGACGGCCTCCTCGACCGGCGCAAGCGGCCGTCCACGCCGGCCGATTATTCGCTGGCGATCGTCGAGGGCATCGCCGAATATTGCGCCGAAGTCAAGCTCGCCACCGGTGACGTCAGTGAAGTCGTGCACGCGACGACGGTGGCCACCAACGCGATCCTCGAACGCCGCGGTGCGCGCACGGGGCTCATCACCACCGAGGGTTTTCGCGACGTCCTGGAGCTGCGCCGCATCCGCATTCCGCTGGCCTACGATCTCGGCTGGAAAAAACCCGAGCCGCTGGTCGAGCGCGCGGTGCGCCTTGGTGTGCGCGAGCGGCTGGATGCGCAGGGTGGCGTGCTCACCGCGCTCGACATGGACGACGTCGACACGGCCATCGATGCGCTGGAAGAAGCGAAGATCGAGACCGTAGCCGTGTGTTTTCTCCACGCCTATCGCAACTCGGGCCACGAACGCGCGGTTGGCGCACGGCTGCGCGAGCGGCTGCCGGAGGCGCACGTGTCGCTGTCGTCGGACGTGCTGCCCGAGATGCTGGAATTCGAGAGAACGAGCACGACGGTCGTCAACGCGTACATCGCGCCGTTGATCGCCCGCTACCTCGACCGGCTGCGCGGGGCGCTGGCCGAACACGGCGTGCGCGCGCCGATCCTGGTAATGCAATCGAATGGCGGACTGATCAGCGCATCGTCGGCCACGGCGCGGCCGGTGACCATCATCGAGTCGGGCCCCGCGGCAGGTGTGGTCGCCGCACAGCGAACGGCGCATGCTTGCGGCTATCCGAACGTGATCACGCTCGACATGGGCGGCACGACGACCAAGGCGTCGATCATCGAGCGCGGCGAGATCCTGCGCGGGACCGAATACGAGGTCGGCTCGGCGGTATCGGTCAGCAGCCGGCTGATGCGCGGCAACGGTTACCTGCTGCGGATTCCGGTGATCGACATCTCCGAGGTCGGCGCCGGCGGCGGCAGCGTCGCGGCGCTCGATGCCGGCGGCTCGCTGCGTGTGGGTCCGCGCAGCGCCGGCGCGGTGCCGGGCCCGGCCTGTTACGGCCACGGCAACGAGCAGCCGACCGTCACCGATGCCAATCTGCTGCTGGGTTATTTGAGCGACACGTCGCTCGCGGGCGGAACGCTGATGATCGATCGCGCGCTGGCGGAAGCGGCGGTGCGGCGACATGTCAGCGAGCCGTCGGCGTTGACGCTGCTCGATGCGGCGCACGGGATTCACGCGGTCGCGAATTCGAACATGGTGCGCGCGATCAAGTCGGTCTCCGTGGAGCGCGGCCGCGATCCGGCCGATTTCGTGATGATGGCGTTCGGCGGCGCGGGACCGATTCACGCCGCGGGCGTTGCGCGGACGCTCGGCATCCGCAAGGTGCTCGTGCCCCCGGCGCCGGGCGTGTTCAGCGCGCTGGGACTATTGCGCGCCGAGATCGAGCACCACGCGGCGCGGACGGTGCTGATGGGCACTGGCGGCACGGCCGACCTGACACCCGTGGAAACGGCGCTCGAGGAGATGCGCAGCGACCTTCGCGACCGCGTACGCGAGGAGGGCTTCGATCCCGCCACCGCCGAATTCGAGCAATACGCCGATTTGCGCTATCGCGGCCAGTCGTCGGAGTTGACGGTGCCGATGCCCGAAGGGTCGCTGGATGTCGATGCATTGCGCGCGATCGAGGAGCGATTCGAGCAGGAATTCGAGCGCACCTACGGTCATCGTGGCGATACCAAGGCATTCGAGCTCGTGACGGTGCGCCTGGTGATGCGCGTGCCGCGCATCGTGGAGCACGGCAAGGATTGGGCGCCGGAACGCGTCGCCGGCGACGCGCGGCGCGCAGTGTATTTCGGACCGGAACATGGGCAATTCGATGCACCGGTGCTGTCCCGGCATTCGCTGGGGCGCACCCCGCGCGCGGGGCCGCTGCTGATCCAGGAATACGATACGACGATCGTGGTGCCGCCCGATTGCAATGCCGCGGTCGATGATCATGGCAACGTGGTCATCGGCATAGGGACCTGACGCAATGGAGAGGACGATGAGCGCAAAGACACCGACGACCGCCAACGAGAAGCGCAAGCTGTTCCGGCGCCTGATGAACGATCCCGCGCTGCTGGTGTTGCCCGGCGTTTTCGATGGCTACAGCACCCGGCTGGTCGACAAGGCGGGCTTTCCCGCCGCCTTCATCACCGGTTCCGGCATCAGCGAAGCGGTCATGGGCTGGTCGGATCTCGGGATCATGGGTTATCGGGAAAACCTCGATGCGTGCCGCCATCTCGCGTCATGCACGAGCATGGCGCTGATCGGCGACGCCGACACCGGCTACGGCAATGCGGTGAACGTGTTCTTCACGGTCCGCGGCTTCGAGGATGCGGGCCTCGCCGGGGTGATGATCGAGGATCAGGTCTGGCCCAAGCGCTGCGGCCACATGAAAGGCAAGGAAGTGATCTCGCTGGAGGAGGGCACGGAAAAGATCCGTGCCGCAGCCGAGGCGCGCCGCGATCCCGATTTCGTCATCAAGTCGCGCACCGACACGTTGGCTACGCATGGCATCGATGAGGTGATCAAGCGTCTCAACAGCTATGCGGAGGCGGGCGCCGACCTGTTGTTCGCCGATGCGTTGTTGACTGTCGACGACATCGCCACCGTCGCGAAGAACGTTCCAAAGCCGTTGTGCGTCAACATGGGCTTCGGCATCCGCAAACGATCGACGACGCCGCTGCTGTCGCCGCGCCAGATGCAGGACCTGGGTGTGGCGGTCGCCATCTTCCCGCGGCTGCTCACCGCGACGGCCATCCAGGGGATGAAGAACGGGCTGGCGGTGCTGCAGCAAAGCATGGCGACGGGGGAGGTCGTCGAGCGGCCGGATCTTGCGGTGTCATTCGAGGAGCTCAATGCGCTCGTCGGGTTCGACGAGGTGGCGTCCATCGAGCGGAGATTCCTGACGCAAAAGCAGCTGGCGCAGAAATACGGCGCCGCCGCGGAATAGAAGAACCTGTGCTTCACCATAGTACTATGGCCAGCGGACGAGCCCACGGGTCACGGGAGAACGGCATGCAATCCAGCAATTCATTCTCGCGTCGAGTTTTTGTTCGGTCGGTTCTCGGCGGGTTGATCCTGCTACCCGGCATGACGCGGCCGGGACTTTCCCGGGCCGACACGAGGAAATTCACGGTGATGGCCCTCGGTGGATCGTGGGGCGCGGCGATCCGGGATTACATCGCGACACCGTTCGCGAAAGCGCAGGCCGTCGAAATTGCTTATGACGAGCGCCCGAACGCCCAGCAGGTAGCGGCGCTGCAGGCGATGCGCGGCAATCCATCGGTCGATGTCGTCGAGTTGGGCGCAACCCGCATGGGACAGGCGATCGCCCTCGGGCTGGTGGAACGGATCGATCCGGCGCGCGTGCCCAACTTCGCGGCCGTTGAATCCGCATACAAGAACCCGTACTACGCGGATCGCTACATCGCGCCGTGGGCGTTGACAATCAACACCAAAGTGATCGACAAGGCCGCGGCCGCGCAGCAGGGGTGGGAATCGCTGCTCGACAAGAAGCTCAAAGGCAAGGTGGCGATTCCCAAGTTCGGCTGGATGGGCGAGATGTGGATGCACGCCGCGAATCTCAGCATGGGCGGCACATACGACAACTTCGATCCCGTGATCGCGTTCTGCCGCAGGATCATTCGCGAGAACGACGGCCTCGTGATGGAGTCGAACGACCAGGGCATGAAGATGTTCGCGACGGGCGAGATCGCCGCCGCTCCCTTCTGGGTCGGCAGAACGTACATGCTCCAGGACCAGGGCGTGTCAGGCCTCGATTTCGTCTATCCCAAGGGCTGGGTGGGCTACGGGTCCGGCTTCATGATCGTGAAGGGCGCGCCGAACCTGGCGCTTGCCGAGAAGTTCGTCGATCTCTCCCTCGCGCCCGACGTGCAGGCAGAGATCGCCAAGAAATTTTCCTATTCCACGACCAACGCGAAGGCCGCGCCGCTGGTGAAGGACTTGCCGCGCCTGCGCATCGCCGCTGCCGACGCCTCGAAGGTCCAGGCGCTCGACTACGAGAAAATGTACAAGTATTCGGACAAATACCTCGAACGCATGAATCGAGAGGTCGTGGGCTGAAAGTCTCGTCATGGCCTCGATCGCCGTCACGAGGCTGACCAAGCGTTTCGGGGCCACGCACGCCGTCGGCCCGCTCGACCTGACGATCGCTGCTGGCGAATTTGTCTCGCTGCTCGGACCGTCCGGCTGCGGCAAGACAACAACGCTGCGCATGATCGCCGGCTTCGAGACCCCCACGGCTGGCTCGATCCGCATCGGAAATGCCGATATGCACGGCGTGGCGGTGGAGCGCCGAGGGATCGGCATGGTGTTCCAAAGCTATGCGCTGTTTCCCCACCTTAGCGTGTTCGACAACGTCGCCTTTGGTCTGCGACTCAAGCGCCGTCCCCGCGGCGACATCGAAAAAGCGGTGCAGCACGTCCTTGGCCTGGTGGATCTCGCGGAGTATGGCGGGCGGATGCCCCGCGAACTGTCCGGGGGGCAGCAGCAGCGTGTGGCTTTGGCTCGAGCGCTGGCGGTGCAGCCGGCGGTGCTGCTGCTGGACGAGCCGCTGTCCAATCTCGACCTGAAGCTGCGCGAGCAGATGCGGGATGAAATCCGCCGCCTGCAGCGCCGCGTTGGGATCACCGCGCTTTATGTCACGCACGATCAGGGCGAGGCGATGGCGATGTCGGATCGCATTGTCGTCATGAACCGTGGGCGCGTGGAGCAGATCGGCACCCCGCGAGAAGTCTATGAGCGGCCTGCATCGCTGTTCGTCGCCCGCTTCATCGGTCAGTGCACCGTACTGGAAGGGCGCCTCGATGCTATCGAAGGAACCGCTGCACGCTTCGTCTCGCGCGCGGGGACGCCGTTCGCGGTGGAATGCGCGGGTGTCGCGGCGGCCGCCGGCCGCGCCGCCGGACTCGTGATTCGTCCGGAATTCGTCGAGGTACGGGCGGCCGCGGCCGACGGAGTTGCCGCTGTCAATGTAATGGACGCTATCGTCGAAGAAGCGGTCTACGTCGGCGAACGCGTCGATCTCACCGTCCGACTCCCCCACGGCGATTCGATCGTTGTGGCCCAGCGTGCACTGCCGGGTCGTGCATTGCCGCAGCCTGGTGATCGCGTGGTGATTGCGGTGTCGCCCGCCGAGCTCACCCTCGTACCGTTGCCTGAGGGAGCCGAGACATGAAGCCGCGCATTCGCTCGCTGGCTTTGCTGCCATCGCTCGCGATCGTGGGCATCGGTCTTGTGCTGCCGGGTCTGCTCATGCTCGCGTACAGCTTCCTTCGCTACGTGCCGGGCCGCATCACCGATTTCACGTTGAGCATCGAGAATTACCTGCGGCTGTTCGGCGACTTCTTCTATCTGGGCGTGGTCGTCAGGACGCTGCAGCTGGGCGTTATCGTCACTGTGCTGTCGCTGTTGCTGGCGTATCCGGTCGCCTACTACCTCGCCCGCACGACGTCGCGCTTCAAGGGCGTGCTGACCTATCTCGTGTTCCTGCCGATGATGGTCGGCATTGTCGTGCGCGCATACGGATGGATTGTCATTCTCGGACGCGAAGGGCTGCTCAACACGGGACTGCAATCGCTGGGCGTCGTCGACGAGCCGGTGCGCCTGTTGTACTCGATGCACGCGGTGGTGCTCGCGCTGGTGGAGGTGCTGCTGCCGTTCATGATCATGCCGATCCTTTCCTCGCTCGAGAAGATCGATCGTCACGTGGAGGAAGCCGCGCGCGCTGCCGGCGCAACGCCGATGCAGGCGTTCCTTCGGGTCACGCTGCCGTTGAGCTTTCCCGGTGTCGTATCGGGTTCGCTGCTGGTGTTCTCGCTGTCGATCACCGCGTACGCACTTCCCGCGCTGCTCGGCGGCACCAAGGTCAAGCTCATTGCGGCGCTCGCCTATGACGCCATGCTCGTCGGCTATAACTGGCCCTTCGGATCGGCGATTGGCATTTTCATGGGGCTGGTCTCCGGTACGGTCGTGTATCTGTACCTGCGCACGACCGGACGGCGTGGAGTCGCCCGATGAGCCGCGCAAGCCGTTGGTGGCGCGTCGTCGGCGCGATGACCATCGTCGCGTACCTCTACATGCTTGGGCCGATCGTCGTGGTCATCGTCGAGTCGTTCAATGCATCGGACCAGATGCGATTTCCGCCGCAGGGCTGGTCGCTGCGCTGGTTTCACGCGTTGGCTGCCAACACCGATTTTCTGACCTCGTTCAGGGTGAGCCTGGTCCTCGGTGTGATCACGGCGGTGATCGCGACCGTCGCCGGTACCTTGGCGGCTTATGCGCTGGTGCGCCATCGGCGTCCGCGCCAAGCGGGCATCGAAACGTTGTTGCTGGCACCGTTGTATGTGCCACGGGTTCTGTTGGGGATGGCATTGCTGCTGACGCTCTCCAAGCTCAATCTCACTGGATCGTTGCTCGGTATGGCGATCGGTCATGTGCTGATCACCCTGCCTTTCGTCGTGCGCACGGTTTCGGCCAGCCTCGCCGGTGTGGATCCCGCGACCGAGGAAGCCGCCAGGATCCTCGGCGCGACGTGGCGCCAGGCCTTCCTGCGCGTCACCGCGCCGCTGATGCGCTCGGGCGTGATGGCGGGCGCCGTGTTCGCGTTCATCATCTCGTTCTCGGATGTGTACCTGGCGTTGTTCATCGCCGGACCCTCCACGATCACGTTGCCGCTGCGCTTGTTCAACTACATGGAGTGGGAGCAGACGCCGCTGGTGGCAGCGGTGTCCACGGTGCAGGTGGTACTGATCCTGGCCGTCATGATCATTGCCGAGAAAGTCGTCGGGCTGTCCAGCGCAGGGAGACTCTAGATTCATGGCACGCTATCGCATTGGCGTCGACATCGGCGGCACCTTCACCGATTTTTCCGTGTACGAGACGGAATCAGGCCGCGTGTTCGGCCTCAAATCACCGACGATTCCGCACGATCCGGTGGAAGGTCTCGCCGTCGGTTTGCAGCTGCTGGCGCAAGAACACAATGTGCCGATGGCCGAGGTCGAGTACTTCGTGCACGGCACCACGATTGCCGTGAACACGCTGATCGAGCGCAAGGGGGCGCGCCTCGCGCTGCTCGTGACCAAAGGCTTTCGTGACCTGCTGATCATCCAGCGCCTGCGCGTGCCCCGCCCGCAATATTGGTGGGGCGATCGCCCCGCCCCGCTCATCGCGCGCGACCTGGTCTTCGAGATCGACGAACGCCTTCGCGCGGATGGCAGCACGCATGTCGCATTGAGCGCAGGCAGCGTGGAGTCCGCGGTGAGCGCAGCGCGGGCCGCTGGCGCACAGGGTCTGGTCGTTTGCTTCCTGCACTCGTTCCGCAATCCGGTCCACGAGCGGGAGGCGCGCACGATCATCGAGCGCGCTGCACCCGAGCTCTTCGTTTGCTGCTCGTCCGAGATCTGGCCGCGGATGCGCGAATACGAACGCGCGATCATCTCGATCGTGAACGCCTACGTGATGCCGAAGGTCGCGGGGTATCTCGGCAAGCTCGAAACCCGTCTCGGCGAATTGGGTCTTTCGGCAGTGCCCTACATCACGCAGTCCAACGGCGGCGTGATGACCGCGCGCCGTGCCCGGGGCGTGCCGGC
>Ga0207689_10000073_pt1 | contig 81232 bp, 72 predicted proteins | sample KBSMisM52_FD_184312 | JGI IMG/M metagenome (GOLD analysis project Ga0207689, IMG submission 184312) | Miscanthus rhizosphere microbial communities from Kellogg Biological Station, Michigan, USA - KBS Miscanthus M5-2 (SPAdes) (version 2) | ecosystem: Host-associated > Plants > Roots >...
AGCCAGGCATTCGAATCGTGGAAGGGAATGCGATGACAATTGAGAAATACTGGGATACCGTTTATCGAACGAAAGCGCCCGATGCCGTGAGCTGGTATCGGCCTCATCTCGAACGCTCTCTCGAACTGATCGAAGCGGTCGTTCCCGATCTATCAGCGTCGATCATCGACGTCGGCGGGGGTGAATCCACTCTCGTCGACGACCTCCTGGCAAAGGGTTATCGAAACATTAGCGTGCTGGACATCTCGCGCACGGCGGTGGAAGTCGCCCAAAAACGACTGGGCAGGATGGCGCACCACGTCACTTGGCTGGTCGAGGACATTACGCAAACAACATTGCCAGCGAGTCACTACGACATGTGGCATGACCGCGCCGTCTTCCACTTCCTGACCCAGGCGGAAGATCGTATTGCGTACGTCCGCCAGGTCGCACGGGCCATCAAACCCGGCGGCTACGTGATCGTGGCCACATTCGGTCCCGAAGGGCCCCAAAAATGCAGCGGCCTCGATGTGGTTCGCTACGATGCCGATTCGCTCCATGGAGAGTTCGGCGCGAGTTTCAAGCTGGTCGACAGCAAGACGGAAATCCACCAGACGCCGTTCGGTACGAGCCAGCAATTCCTCTACTGCATGTGCAAGGTCGAATAAGGCGACAAGAGGGCCGCCGGCTACCCGGCAATCGTCAAAGGAATGCACGAATGGTGCTTGCACTCGAAAGCAAGATTACGTGTCCCAAATGCGGCTTTGAGAAACAGGAAGCCATGCCAACCGACGCTTGTTTGTACTTCTACGAGTGTACGAACTGCAAAGCACTCCTCCGGCCTGAACCGGGAGACTGCTGCGTGTTCTGTAGCTACGGCACGGTAGCCTGTCCGCCCAAACAGCGAGAGCAATCTTGCTGTTCTACGCCGTCAAGCAGGTGAACCAAAAAAATAAAGCGCCAGCGTCACTAGCTGCGATTGCGCGGCGGTGGGGCGCCAATTTGCCGGCGCACGAACCACATGACGATTGTTGGAATTATCAGCCATTGAGTCGCGGGTAGTAATCGGGTTCCAAGTACGGGTAAACGCGGCATTGCCTCGTTGTATTAATCGCGCGCTGGAGCAATCGCCAGTACCAGACCGTGCAAGCGAATTATTGAGCCAACGGCGTGTCCTTCGGAGGCGTCAAGTTCAATCTCCATGCGCGATCCCGCCATCATCCAGGATGAATTGGACATGTGGGAGGATAGGCGTCTGTGGTCATCCATGTACGAGAAGACAGCGCTGGCAGCCGCGCCTACTTCAGCGGTGCTTTCGAAATGATATGGCAGCATGGTAGTGGCCGCTTGGTTTGCCGGTGCGTCTGGTCCTATTGGTCGTGATCGTGATGTCTTCCATTTGCGGCGTCATGTGGATGCCGAGACTCCCTTTTACTCTCGGCAAAGGCCCGATATTGAACGAAGGTGAGGTTGGGGAGCTTCTGCAGGAACGCAACCAGGCCCCAGATACTTGCATCGTCGTGTGTCTTGCCCCAGGCCGGCATCCCGGACATCTTGATGCCGTGCTTGATCACCCAGAATGTTTCTTGTGGACTCGCCTGGATGCGCTTGGTCAAATCGGGAGGCTTCGGATAGAGTCCGGCGCGAATGTCCGTGTCGTTGTTACCGGGTGAGAGGTGGCATCCGCTGCACATTTCCGCATAGTGTCCGGCACCCGCAGCAATCAATTTTTCATCGTCAAGCTTCGGCAACCTGATGTTCTTCGAGCGCGCGGAAATAGAGCGGGATCGAACAGTTTCCATGATCGCGTACGTAAGATCGGAATGCGGCGCATCCGCCGCAACGTTAAGAAATCCGGCATAGACAATTGCGAATGCCGATGCAACCGATACACCCAGGCAAAGCAACATTCCCATGATTATCTTCATCACGCGCCTCCGATTCTCTGGACCATGCTGCGTCCGTTACCTTCCATCGCCGCCAACAACAGCCAAGCCTCGTCATGTCGTTTGCAGTCTGATGTCTGGTCCGACGGTCTTTTGTCGAAGGGCATGGCGTCGGATCAAATAGTACGCCGCAGGCACCACGAACATCGACAGCAGCGGCGCGGTAATCATGCCGCCCACCATCGGCGCCGCAATTCGCTGCATGACTTCCGACCCGGTTCCGCTGCCGATCATGATCGGCACCAGGCCTGCGACGATGATCGTTACTGTCATCGCCTTCGGCCGCACCCGCAGCACCGCGCCCTCGCGGATGGCGTCGAGCAGATCAGCCTCGCCGACCTTGCCCGCCGCCTCACGCGCCTCCCAGGCATGTTTCAGGTACAGCAGCATGATCACGCCGAATTCCGCCGCAAGGCCGGCGAGCGCGATGAAACCGACCGCGCTTGCAACCGAGACGTTGTGGCCAAGCAGCCACAGCAGCCAGACACCCCCAGCGAGGGCGAAAGGCAGCGAAGCCATGATCAGCAGCGCCTCGTCGAAACGCCTGAGGGTCAGGTACAGCAACACGAATACGATCAGCAGCGTGGCCGGCACGACGAACTTCAGCCTGGCGGTCGCACGTTCCAGGAACTCGAACTGGCCTGACCAGGAGATGGTATAGCCTGCGGGAGTCCGCACCTCTTGCGCCACCGCCTGCTGCATGTCGCGCACTGCGGAGCTGAGGTCGCGGCCGCGGATATCGACGTAGACCCAGCCCGACAGCCTGGCGTTCTCGCTCTTGAGCATAGGCGGCCCATCGTTGATCTGGATTGCCGCGACGTCGCCGAGCCGGATCTGAGCACCGCGCTCGGTCAGCACCGGAAGCTGGCGCAGCTTTTCGAGCGAATCGCGCACTTCGCGCGGATAGCGCACGTTGATGGGAAAGCGCTGCAGTCCATCGATCACTTCTCCAATGGCGTCACCGCCGATCGCCGCGGAAACGATGCTCTGCACATCGGCGATGTTCATGCCATAGCGCGCCGCGGCATCACGATCGACCTTTACATCGACGTAGCGTCCGCCGGTCAGGCGCTCTGCCAGTGCGGATGAAACGCCCGGCACGCGTTTGACGATGCGCTCGATTTGCGCCGCGATGCGATCGATTTCCGCGAGACTCGCTCCGGCGACCTTCACGCCGACCGGGCTCTTGATGCCGGTGGCCAGCATGTCGATGCGATTGCGGATCGGCGGCACCCAGATGTTGGAGAGCCCCGGCACCTTGACGATGCGGTCCAGTTCCTCGACGAGCTTGTCGGGGGTCATGCCGGGACGCCATTGGTCGCGGGGCCTGAACTGGATGGTGGTTTCGAACATTTCCAAAGGTGCGGGGTCGGTCGCGGTCTCTGCTCGCCCCGCCTTGCCGAACACGCTGGCGACTTCCGGCACTGTCTTGATCATGCGGTCGGTCTGCTGCAACAGCTCCGCAACCTTGCCCGCCGCAATACCCGGCAGCGCCGAAGGCATATAGAGCAGGTCGCCCTCATCCAGCGGCGGCATGAATTCGCCACCCAGTCGGCTCATTGGCCAGATCGTGGCCATGGCCGCCGCGATCGCAACAAAGACGGTCGTCCAGGGAAAGCGCAGGACGCCGTCCAGCAACGGCCGGTAGAGCGCGATCAGCAAACGGTTCAGCGGATTCGTCCGTTCCGCTGGAATGCGGCCACGAATGAGGTAACCCATCAGCACCGGGATCAGGGTCACGGCGAGTCCTGCCGCCGCCGCCATGGTGTACGTCTTGGTGAAAGCGAGCGGCGAGAACAACCGCCCCTCCTGCGCCTCCAGCGTGAAGACCGGGATGAACGACAGAACGATGATCAACAGGGACAAGAACAGGGCGGGCCCGACTTCGGCCGCCGCATCGCCGATCACGCGCCAATGCGCTTCTCCGCGCAAGTTCTCGCCGGGATGCGCGTGGTTCCACGCTTCGATGTGCTTGTGGGCGTTCTCGATCATGACCACCGCCGCATCGACCATGGCGCCGACAGCAATCGCAATGCCGCCCAGCGACATGATGTTCGCGTTGACTCCCTGGTAGACCATGACTGTAAAGGCGGCCAGCACGCCGAGCGGCAAGCTGACGATTGCCACGAAAGAAGAGCGGATGTGGAACAGGAACACGAGGCAGATCAGCGCGACCACGACGAATTCCTCGATCAGCTTCTCTTCGAGATTTTTCACCGCGCGCTTGATGAGGTTCGATCGGTCGTACACAGGGATGATTTCGACCCCCGGCGGCAGGCCGGGCTTGAGCTTCTCCAGCTTTGCCTTCACCGCCTCGATGGTTTCCAGCGCGTTCTTGCCGGAGCGCATGACGATGACGCCGCCGGCGACTTCGCCTTCGCCGTTCAATTCGGCAATTCCGCGCCGCATTTCCGGACCGATCTGAATGCGCGCCACATCTGTGAGACGCACCGACACGCCGGCATCGGTCGTCGTCAGCGGGATTTTGCGAAAGTCGTCGAGCGACTGCAAATAACCGGACGCTCGCACCATGTATTCGGCTTCGCCAAGTTCAAGCACTGACCCGCCGGTTTCCTGGTTGGCTCTGCGGACGGCTTCGATCACCTTGCCATGCGTGATTCCGTATGCGCGCAGCTTGTCCGGGTCGAGCACGATCTGGTATTGCCGCACCATGCCGCCGATGCTCGCCACTTCCGACACGTTCGGGACCGCCTTCAGTTCGTACTTGAGGAACCAGTCCTGCAATGCGCGCAGTTGCGACAAGTCCGTGCCGCCGCCGCGGTCCACCAGTGCGTACTCGTAGATCCAGCCCACGCCTGTGGCATCCGGTCCGAGCGCGGCTTTCGCCTGCGCCGGCAGACGCGCCTGCACCTGGTTCAGGTATTCGAGAACGCGCGAGCGCGCCCAGTAGGGGTCGGTGCCATCGTCAAAGAGGATGTAGACGAAAGAATCGCCGAAGAACGAATATCCGCGCACCGTCTTCGCGCCGGGTACGGATAGCATCGTCGTGGTCAGCGGATAGGTAACCTGGTTCTCGACGATCTGCGGTGCCTGTCCTGGATACGTCGTGCGGATGATGACCTGCACATCGGACAGGTCGGGGATTGCATCGAGCGGCGTGCGCGACAGCGACCATACGCCCCAGGCTGCGAGTATCAGCGTAGCGAGCAGGATCAGGAAGCGGTTGGCGATCGACCAGCGGATCAGACCGGCGATCATTTCTTCATCCTTTGCCTATCGTCCACATCGCCATTCTTCGATTTGTCTTTCATCGTTTGAGTGGACGAAGGCGGAGCCGGGGCGATCCAGGTGATCTCGAAATCTCCTCCTCCGGCATCGCGAATTTCGAACGTGACGCTGTCGCCTACCGCAAGATCCTTGGGAAGTCCCTTCGCAGGCAGGTTGAAGCCCATGGTCATCGGTCCCCATTGCAGCGAAGGAATCGGCCCATGCGAGAGGGTGATCTTGTCCTTGTCGATGCGCTCGACCTTGCCTTCGCCGCGATGGGTCGGACCATCCGTCAGCGCATCTTTCGGTTGCGGGACATCTCCCATGCGCCTGGTGGTACCCTTGAGGCTGGCCTCGGAATCGATCAGGAACTGGCCGGAGACGACTACCTTCTGGCCTGCGTTGAGACCACTGCGGATTTCGGTCTGTCCGTTGGATTCGACGCCAACCTCCACGTCGGAGGGGACGAACCCGCCGTTTCCTTGCGCAACCATCACGACACTGCGTTTGCCGGTCTGGATCACCGCTTCCGTCGGCACCAGCAGCATTTCTCTTTTCGCAGCCGGCGCGAAATTGACTGTGGCGAACATGCCGGGAATCAGTCGACCGTCGGAATTGTCTACCTCGATGCGCACCTTGAGCGTGCGTGTCGCGGGGGTGATCTCCGGCAGAATGGCATTCACCCGGCCCTTGAACGTGGCGCCTGGCAGCGCAGGCGTGCGAGCCTCGACGGGATTGCCGGGGCGCACCTGTGCCGCGATGTTTTCGGGAACCTCGGCATTGATCCAGACGGTGCTCAGTCCGTTTATGCGGAACAGCATCGCTCCCGCCAGGATCGTCATGCCTTCGCGCGCTCCCAGCTCGGTGACTACGCCGCCAGCCGGAGCCTTCACCGTCGTCCGCGCATGGATTGCGCCGGTGGATTCGACCAGCCGGATCTGCTCGTCGGACATGCCGGCGAGGCGCATGCGCTGCAAGGCGCCTTCTTGCAGACCGTTCAGGGTTTCCCCGAGACCGGTAGCGGCGATGCGTTTCGCCGAGAGATATTCCTCCTGTGCGGCGACCCAGTCGGGGACATAGACTTCGGCCAGCGGTTGGCCCTTGCGCACGGGATCGAGCGGCGCGCGCACGTAAAGTTTTTCGATGAAGCCGTTGCTGCGCGCCTGCACGACCACCACGTCGCGCTCGTTGAAAGCGACGCTTCCGACCGCCTCGATCGTCGACGTCAATGTGCCCGATACCACCTCGGCCGTCCGCACGCCAAGGTTCTGCTGCACCCGCGGACTTATCGAAACAGCTTTGTCGTCAGCTTCGTCGCCCGCATAGACTGGCACCAGCTCCATGTCCATGAATGGCGACTTTCCCGGCTTGTCGAATTTCTGCTGCGGCACCATCGGGTCGTGCCAGTAAAGAATTTTTTTTCCGCCTGACATGTCGGCGGTCTTGTGTTGAGACCCGCCGCCGGAAGAAGCAGTGCCTGCCATCTTCGACCCCTGGGACATACCTGCCCGATAGAGGCCGTAGCCGATCGCGGCGAGCAAGAGGACGGCGGCTATTGCCAGGAACAAGGCTCGGGCCTTCATCGGGAATCTCCCGTCTGAACTGTCGTCGACGACGCGCCCGGACGGTGAGAGTCGACAGCATCCGGGAACAGGAAATTCAGTTGCGCCCACAGCCGCGCGGTTTCCATTTCAAGTTGCAGCGCTTGCAGGCGCAGATCGATTTCGCCGCGGCGGGCCACCAGCAAGTCCGTCAGGCTCGCCTTGCCGCCGCGAAAAGCCGCTTGAGTGGCGCGAGTTCGCTCGCCGGCCAGGGGAACGATCTCGGCCTGGTAGCGCGCAACGCGCTCCCGATCGCCCTGCCATGCGCGCACCATGGCGCGAACCTCGGCAATGTGCGCACGCAGAAGGTCGTCGCGTTGCGCCTTGAACTGCTCAACCAGTGCCAGGCGCGATCCCAGTTCACGGTCCTGGCGCCTTTGCTGATCCCATTGCAATGGAACGGAAACGCCGATCGACACCATGTTCGAGTAGGCGGCGCCGCGCTGGCTGTAGCTGAGTTCAATGCTCCAGTCCGCCTTCTTGTTGGCTTGGGCGATGCGGGCGTCTGCCGAGGCAACGTCGATCTGCCTGGATAGCACGGCGATCTGCGGATGGTGGCCGAGTTCCTGGTCCAGCGAGCCGGTGTCGAGCCGCAGGGAATCGATCGCGGGCTTGCCCTCCAGAGGGGCCTGCGCGCCCTCACCGATCCAGCGCGCGAGCGCAATCTTCGCGGTGGCGATGCGGCGATCGAACTCGCTGGCACGATCATCCAGTCCCGCCAATACGCCATGCGCTGCAAAGACGTCAGCCTGGCTGCCCCGGCCTGCACGGTAGGCACTCTCGGTGGCGACGATCTCGAGCTTGACCTGCGCGGCCTGCTCGGCAATCACCGCCGCCATGGCCTCGGCGTAGTAGCGGTCCAGCCACGCGAGCGCCGTGTCGCGCTGGATGGATGCGACGAGCGCGACCTTTTCCGCTAGCGATTTTTGCGCTTCGCGCTCGAAGCGCTCTGCGCGCAACTGGCGCTTTTCCGTACGCGTGAATTCCTGCACGACACCGATGCGGCGCTGGGTCATGGAATCGTTGCCGATGCTGAACTGATCCGGGCCGTTGACCGGCAAGTTATCGATGCCAAACTTGAGTATCGGATCCGGCAATTGACCAGCGGCCTTCGCCATGTCACGAGACGCGGCGATCGCGGCATCCTGCGCCGGCACCTGAAGGGAATGCTCGATCGCGCGAAGCAGAGCTTCGGCAAGTGTGAGCGGAGTTTCTGCGACTGAAGAGTCGCTGCCAAAACCGAGAGCGCCTGCCAGCGCGATCAAGACGATCTTGCCGGAAAGCCGGCGAGTCGTTTTCGGTTTCAGACAGGCGCAGCACAAATCGATCTGCGCAGGAGATATGGGTGCGGCCGGGATTGGCCCGACCTGGAAAAAATGTGAATACATGATGCCTCCGCAAGGAAAACACGAACAGCCGCTTGCGCGGCGGATTCAGTGCTTGGGGAGGCTAAAGCTGAAAACTACAGAAACGAATCGAGGGGGGAGGATCGGTGGAACGATGCGGTACGGTCGTTGCAAAGACAAATGTTGTCGTGGCAACCATCTCACGCGGCACGGTGAGAACCACCACGTCTGGTATTTCGAACGCCGCAAGCTCGGCATGGCTGAAGCTTTGATCAGTGGCGGTCGATTGCTGCAGGCAGCTATTGGGATTGACCCGTTTGGCGCAGTCACTGGGATGATCTGAGCTTGCGAATGCCATGACCGGAGAAAGCGACGGCATGGTGCATGCCTGAACCGCATTGACCAATTGACCGAACAGCATCGCGCCGATCAGGAAATGCCCCAAGGCAGTAGTCAGTCGGTGGATTCTGCCAAGCATATGCAAAGAAATGGCGTCCCGTAATATCGGCGATTCATTGTAAGACATATCCATCTGATTGTCAGACATTGCGCTTGTGGCAGTGTTCCCGCGGTCGCTTTGCTACCTTGCCATCTTTGGCGGGGCTCTGAAGTGCTTTCGCAGAGATTCAGCTTGAGAACCCACAACCTCCGCCGCTTCGCTCAATGCCATTTCGGTCACACCAAAAAACTCTGCCCAATAACGCCGCTCCCAAGGCTCGTCAAGATTCAACCTGCCCGTATCTGCCGAGCCCTCTTTCGAGAAATCGTCTCTCATTTTTCAGCGCTCCAAATAGGCGAGACGCCCGACTTTGTCCCGCATGCTGCCCACGCTAGTCCTTGTGCTTATCGTCATCCTCGTGGTTTCGTTTTCATCGTTAACATTCTTCCCATGCTCGCGCTCGCCTTCCTTCTCGATTTGAACCTTGGTGGCGATGACTATCCCGTTTGTCACGGTACCCTCGACTTCAACGTCGGCGCCCAGGAAGACTGTTGCCCCATCCGGCCGGAACCTGGCGCTACGCGCATCCACCGGGTCTCATGTGTATGGCCAAGATAAATGTGCAAACAGCCCATTTCAATCGACCGAATAGCTCACTCGCACCCCCCTGTTCGGACTATGTCTCCAAGTGGCGACTCCAGTGCGCTCTTATCGCTTGCCTGCGAAGGAAAGGAGCAATGCCCATTTGCGAGGGCGCAAATGTCCTGAACAATATCCATCTCTTTTCCAGCTCCTTACTTCGGGCTGGATCGCTCGTTCGTGACAAAGCTTGGCGGTCCCGCCAGAGAAGGAATCAGGCGCAATTCGAAATCCCGCTTGACAGTCTTTCGTTATTTCCATGATACTGGAAATATGAAAACGAATGACGCCATCAAGAGCCTCGCAGCGTTGGCGCAGGCGACTCGCCTCGAAATCTTCCGTATTTTGGTGCAGAAGGGGCCGGAGGGAATGGCCGCCAGCGCTATCGCCGAAAAAGTTGGGCTTCCCAATGCCACGCTGTCTTTTCACATCAAGGGGCTGACGCATGCGGGACTGGTGAATGCGAGGCAGGACGGCCGCTTCATTTATTACGCGGCCGATTATTCGGCCATGAACGACCTGGTGGGCTACCTCACTGAGAACTGCTGCGGCGGGCAGTCTTGTGCACCGCAAACGATCGAACCGAAATCTCTCAAAGGAGAACGCAATGAAACGGCTACACGTGCACGTCGGCGTGCGTGACCTGCAAAAAAGCATCCGCTTCTACTCCGCGCTGTTCGCCGCCGAGCCGACAGTGAGCAAGCCCGACTATGCCAAGTGGATGCTGGACGATCCGCGGGTGAACTTCGCGATTTCGACACGGGCCGCAAAGGCCGGCCTGGACCACCTGGGTATCCAGGCCGAGAACGGTATGGAACTGGAAGAAATCGGATCGCGCCTGGCGCAGGCCGACGTCTCGCTGTTGCCGCAGAAAGGCGCTTCCTGCTGCTACGCTAAGAGCGACAAGTACTGGACGCTGGATCCGCAGGGCATCGCGTGGGAATCGTTTCACTCGCTCGACTCCGTTCCGGTTTACGGCGAGGACCGGGTACCGGACCCCGCGAACAAGTCCGCTTGCTGCGCACCCGCCAGCGTTTGAAAAATGTCCTTTACGTTCTCGTTCGGTGCTACGCAAGATACGGAGGCGGTGAAACGCCTGCTCGCAGATTGCGGGCTGCCGGACGAAGACGCCGGCAGCCATATCGAGCATTTCCTGATCGCACGAACGGACGATGACGTTGTCGGCACGGTCGCGCTGGAAATGGCGGGACCGGTGGCACTGCTACGCTCGCTGGCGGTCGCCGAGAAGTATCGCGGACAGGGTCTCGCGAAACTTCTGTACGACCGGATTCTCGCGCATGCCCATGCACGAGGAATCGAAACGCTTTATTTGCTCACGCTGACAGCCAGTGCATTTTTCAAGCGACGCGGTTTCACGACCGCCGAGCGCTCGTCTGCGCCAAAACAAATCGCCGCAACGCGGGAGTTTTCGACGCTCTGTCCAGATAGCGCCGAGTTCATGGTCAAGGACATCCGCAAGCAGTTTCGGAGACAGGCATGACCAGCGAGCCCGTCAATGTGCTTTTTTTATGCACCGGCAACTCCGCGCGCAGCATCATGGCCGAAGCCATCCTCAATGCCACCGGAGGCGATCGTTTCCGCGCGTACAGTGCCGGCAGTCATCCCAGCGGCAATGTCAATCCGTTTGCGCTCGCCCAGATCAGCAAGGCCGGGCAATCCACGCAAGGCTTCCGAAGCAAATCGTGGGACGAGTTTGCCCTGCCCGGCGCCCCGACGATGGATATCGTCATTACGGTATGTTCGGATGCGGCGGGCGAAACCTGCCCGATCTGGCCCGGGCAACCGCTGAAAGCCCATTGGGGGGTCGACGACCCGTCCGCATTCGAAGGGCCGGATGAACAGAAGCACCGCCTCTTCGCTATCATCTACGCGCAACTCCATTCGCGCATCCGCATCCTCACCAGCCTCCCGCTCGACAAACTCGATCGCATTGCCACTCAGAAGCAATTGCACGACATCGGGCAAACCTGATGTCGCAACTCCCGAAACAGTTGGCGGCCGAGTTTGTCGGCACGGCCCTGCTTTTGGCGGCTGTCGTCGGCTCGGGAATCATGGGAGAAAGGCTTTCGGGCGGCAATGCCGCGATCGCGTTGCTGGCCAACGCCATCGCCACCGGCGCAGTTCTGTATGCGCTCATCGCGGCGCTGGCGCCTGTTTCCGGCGCGCATTTCAATCCCCTGGTGACGTTGTCTCAGGTCATGCTGGGAAAAATGGAAGCGAGACCCGCGAGCGCCTATGTGGTGACCCAGATCGTTGCCGCGCTCGCCGGATTGTTGATTGCGCACTGGATGTTCGAGCTTCCCGCGTTTTCTCCGTCGCATCACGCGCGCAGTGGTTCCGGTCAGCTTTTAAGCGAAATTGTTGCGACATTCGGTTTGCTTCTGGTCATTCTGAATTGTTCAAGCCATAAGCCGGAATCCATTCCTGCTGCGGTCGCGCTCTATATCACGGCCGCCTACTGGTTTACCGCCTCCACGTCTTTCGCCAATCCCGTCGTCACGATCGCGCGATCCATGACGGACACCTTCTCCGGCATTCGTCCGATGGACGCACCCGGCTTCATAGGCGCACAATTCATCGGCGCCATCCTCGCCGTTCTGTTCCATCGCTGGATGGCGCGCAACTAGCCCGGATATTTCACCAGGCCGCCCCCGTTTGCTTGCAGGTGCGCGTGTGCAGCCAATCCGAGGCTGTTCGATCAATTTGGGCTCTAGTGGATTTGGGGTTACGCGGATTCTGGCGGGTTCTGGTTCGGGCATATCGGGCATGCCCGTCTTGCCAATAGAATGATCCATTGGCTGCGCCGGTCGAGCCCAATCTGCCTCGCAGTCCTCCGCCATGATTCCGCGTCCTGATGAAATATCCGGGCTAGGCCATCTTCCGGTGAGCGTGTATGGCGGCGTAGAAGAGGCCGACCCCGACTGCGGACACTGCGCTCAGCACGAATAGCACACGGTCGTAACTGCCGCCGGTCGCCATCCAGACAAGCGCTACGAGAAAAGGCCCGGAAGCCAGCGCGAACATTTGCGGCACGGCCAGGGCGCCGCTGACGGCGCCATAGTGCTCGCGCCCGAATAGTTGCGCAGGCAATGCGCCGCGCACGATCGTGATAACGCCGTTGCTCAGGCCATATAGAAGCGCGAATGTAACCAGCGGCCACAAATGAACGCCCGAGGTGGCGAATACGAGCAAGGCCACGGGCAGCAAGCCCATCGCGAGAAGGCCGACGCGCACAATGGAAAAGCGTTGGCCGACCGTGAGTTCGACAATACGGCCTGACACCTGCATCGGCCCGACCAGCGCGCCAACAAGCGCTGCGGCCGCCACGGACAACCCTTTCGATTGCATCATCTGCAGCATGTGCACGGACATCGCAGAGAAGATCAGGCCGTTGGCCACGAAAGCGCCCCCCAAAAAGTAGAACGCAGGTTCACGCACCACCTCACGCAGGGATTTCGAATCCTTTTCCTGGCCGCCCGTCGCGCCGACTTCCGTCTGCCGTGCCCGCCCGGGCAAAAAACGCAAATGCAGCGGCGCGCACAGCAGCAGGTTCATCGCGCCCAGGATGAGCAAAGTGTCGCGCCAGCCAAAGTGGGCCATAAGAAGCTGCGTCAGCGGCCAGAATACGGTACTCGAAAGGCCCCCGAATAGGGTCAACATCGTGATCGCACGACGGGCGTTCGCACGGAATAGCCGTGTCAGGACCGCAAATGCGGGCTCGTAAAGAATTGCAGCCATGGTGGCGCCGAGGCAGGCATAGACGACATACAGGCCGATGATCGACTCGACGCACGAGAGCGCGACCAGCAACAACCCGGCGGCAATCGAGCCGGTCGTCATGACCATGCGGCCGCCGATGCGGTCGATAGTGGCGCCCACGTAGGTCGCGCACAAGCCGGCAACGACGAGCGCGAAAGAAAAAGCGCCTACGGTCATGCTCTTCGTGGCACCAAGCGCCAGTTGCAACGGCTGCATCAACAGGGAAAAACTGTAGAAAACCGAGCCATAGCTGATGATCTGTGTGATGCCGAGCACGCAGATCACTTCCCACCCGTCCCTGATTCGTGGAGATTCCGCCTCGATGCCAGTGTTCCGATCGGATATCAAAATGGCTTCACGGTACCGCCACTGCGTCTGTCCCGCAAGGCCGCGAGCCGCTGAACATGATCGACGAAATCGAGTGCTAGGGCCTGGCCACCAGCGTCTTCGTTGTCGTGGCCTTCATGGCGCACTTTTCGACTCCGCACGACGGAAAGCCGTGGCGTAGGCATGATCGGTTCGTAGCGACAGCAGATGATGTATTTGCGAAATGAGGACGAGGGGATAGGCGACCCGCAATAGATCGAGGATCATCCGCCACTCCGCGAGAATGCCTTTCCAGAAGCCGAGCTTTTCTGATTTGCGCGCCTGGGTGACGTCAGGCCAGCGCGTGACCACAATCGAGAGCCGTCGCGCAATGATCCGGCGGTTCATGAATATTTCTACTCCGAAACGCGGCAGCTGGTGCATCTCCTCCTGCGCCTCGCTTAAGAGACTCCTGCTGATGACTCTCTCACCGGATACGAAATCCAGGCCGATGGTGCGGTATATCCAAAGACTGTTTTTTCGAAGGCTCAGGCTGACTGCGGCCCGACCCGACAAAACGGGTGCCGCCAATGCCGTGATGTGTTCGACCGCGAGACCGATCAGGTCCGCATCCAGCAGCATCAGGAGTTCATACTGCGTGCTGGCAACGCCGGTTGCCATGGCAAAGCTCTTGCCTCGATTCACCGGGGAGGAGATCAGCTTCACAGCAGGAAAACGTTTGACGATCCCGACGGTATCGTCCGTCGATCCATCGTCCACTACGATGATCTCGCCAAGCAGCGGATGCATGGAAACAACATCAAGCACGGCGGCGATTCGCGGCGCCTCGTTGAACGCGCAGATAATGCAGGAGATTCGGCCGGCGACAAGCGTCGTGGAACTATCGATCATGAAGTTTCCCGAATGGGAAATCGATTCGCATGATTTCCGATGTCAGGCGGTCATTTCGAATTGCCGATCCGCGGCGCATGCACGAGCGCGATGCTGATCCACACCGCCACCGTGAAATAGAGTGTCATCCACGGTACGTCGTTGTGCCAGGCTTCCCATCGGGGCTCGACAATGCAGCGCTCGAGCAGGGTCCGCAGTCCCTGCGCCAGCGGCAGGCTGCCATCGCCCGCCACGTCGGTGCGCCAGCGCGAGAGATACATCGGCACATCCACAGCCACCATGTAGGCTACATAGCCGCCCGCGCCCGCGCACGCGACCTCGAGGAAACGCGCCGTCCCGGCTTCGGCCTGCGGACGCAGTGACAGGAATCCGCCAAACCCCAGCAGGGCGGCCAGCGTCCACAGGGAATTCTCGATGGCATGCAGCAGGTAGTTCGACGTCACGATCGCACTCCACGAAAAAATCTCGGCCAGGGCGATGATTGGAACGATTGTGCGCCCGGCAAGAGCGGCCATCCCGCGGCCCGCACCGGCCTCGCGAAGAAGCAACGCCCATTGCATGGCGAAGCAGAGCTCCGCAACCGTCGCGATCGTGCGGCCGACGGCAATGCGGGAGATCCACGTGTCGTGCAGGCAGATGCGGGGCACGTCGACCATGGGAAATATCGAACGGAAACCGCAACCGAGAACGTAACCGGCCGAGAGCCAGAGTTGCAGCCCGCGAGACGCATACAGTTCGGGCATCCGCGCGGCGCGGCGCGCGAGCCAGCGTGCCGACCATACCAGCAGCAGAACATTGAGTACCGCCGCTGCGCACAGCGCCATCCACCACGCCGACAGCGCGGCATCCATCACGCGTTATCCATGAGCGGGCACCGCATCAGCGGCTCGCCGGCGCGGATCAGCGCGCCTTCGTGCACCCGCTCATGCAACGCGAAACCTTGCGGCGCGAACACCAGAATCGTCGAGCCGTGCTGGAACCATCCCATCTCTTCGCCCTTTGCGAAGCGCGCGTCGCAATGCATGACATTGGGCCCGGTGTAGCGCAGGTGAAGCAGCACGTTCAGGAAGTGCAGGCGGATGCTGGCGACCAGAACCGCGGCAACCGGCACCAGCAGCACTTCGTGTCCGCCCGCATCGAGCTGCGTGCTGATCAACGCCCGCTCGTTCTTGCAGAAGAGCTGCTCGACGCGTTTGAGCGCGATGGGATTGACGTTCCAGGTGTCCCCCGAGAAGTAGGTGACCCTCTGCACGCGGCAGTCGTGCGGCGCATGAAAGCGGTGGTACATGCTCGAGGTGATGCGCAGCGTCGCGTAAGTGGCATTGCGGTAGGCGGCGACCAGCTGGGGATCGCCGAGCAGATCCTGCAGCGTGTAGGGAAACCCTTTGGCCTGCAGCAGGTGAACGTCATCAAGGCGGCCGCAGGCACCAACGATTGCGTCGCAAGGGCTGGCGAGTATCGCCGGGTCGGGATCGATGGACCGCGCGCCCGGCTTGAGTTCGCGGGTGAAGCAGTCATGCAGGCTGGAAAAGTGCGCCTTCCTTGCCTCATCCAGGCGCAGGTCGGCGAACATCCGCCAGACCGCGATCGAAAGCCGGCACACCAGTGGCTGCTCGATCTTGCTGAACCAGCCCATTAGCCGGGTCAGCAACTGCCGCGGAATCCGGTTGGTCACCAGAAAATTGATGTCTTCCTGTTGCAGGATGCGCAGGACCGCCGTGCGGACCGTCATGGTGCTGTAACGCTCCCATAGTAGTAAGGGTGGCTGGCAACCACAGCAATAAAGGACACGGCATGCAGCAGATAGCTCTCTTGATCGGACTTGCGGCGGCGGCAGCACTGTTCCTGCCCGCGGTGCGCATGCGGCTCGAACTGTCGAAAGCCAAGCATCCCTCGCTGACCGGACACGCGCGCATGGCGCGGCGCGTTGCCGCACTGGTGCCGTACTACGCGTACGACGAAGACCGCTTCTTCCGCTCCGACGCGGCGCCGGCAGAGGTCGCCGAGCGCCGGCGTTCCGGGTTTGCGAAGCTCAGGGAAATCTATCGGCACCGCTTCGCGCGCAGCGCAGCGCTTACTATCGATGCGCAAAGCACGCTCTCCGACCTTCAGTTTACGAGCCGCTATCGCGTGCCGTTCCAATACAGCGAGTTCCTGCGCCGGCATCTCAAAGCCGGCGCCTTCCTGCAGTCGTCCGAAGGCGTATCGGTCACCGACCTCGACGGCAACCGCTTCTACGATCTGGCCGGCTCCTACGGGGTGAACCTGTTCGGCAACGATTTCTACAAGTCCTGCATCGCCGAAGGCAGCGCGCGCGCCGCTGAACTGGGGCCGGTGCTGGGCGGCTATCACCCTTCGGTCGCGTACAACGTTCACCGCCTGAGCGAGATCTCCGGGCTGGACGAAGTTTCCTTCCACATGTCTGGCACCGAGGCAGTCATGCAGGCGGTGCGGCTCGCCCGATTTCACACCCGGCGCACGCACCTGGTCCGCTTCTGCGGTGCCTACCATGGCTGGTGGGAGGGCGTGCAGCCGGGCATTGGTAACCCGGTAACGCAGCGCGAGACGTATACGCTGAAGGATATGGACGAAGACTCGCTGCGCGTGCTGCGCCGGCGTCGCGACATCGCCTGCGTATTGGTGAATCCCCTGCAGGCGCTGCACCCCAATGGCAATGCACCCTCCGACGGCTCCCTCGTCGACAGCGCGCGCCGCGCGCATTTTGACCGCGAAGCCTATGGCGCGTGGCTGCGGCACCTTCGCGAAGTCTGCACGCAGCGTGGCATCGTGCTGATCTTCGACGAGGTGTTCGTTGGCTTCCGGCTCGCGCGGGGTGGCGCCCAGGAGTATTTCGGCGTGCAAGCCGACATGGTGACCTACGGCAAGACCCTCGGCGGCGGCTTCCCCGTCGGCGCAGTCTGCGGCCGAGCCGATCTGATGAAGCGCTTTCGCGAGGACCGTCCCGCCGACATTTGCTTCGCACGCGGGACATTCAATTCCCATCCCTACGTGATGGCTGCGATGCAGGTGTTTCTCGAGCGCATTGAGACACCTGAGATTCGCAGCCTTTACAAAGGACTGGACGAGCTGTGGAACGGCCGGGTGAAACAACTCAATGCGCGGCTCGAGGAGGCGGCCCTGCCGGTGCAGGTCGCCAACCTCTCGTCCATCTGGACGGTCTGCTATACCCTGCCCTCGCGCTACAACTGGATGCTCCAGTACTACCTCCGCGCTGAGGGTCTTGCACTGAGTTGGGTGGGAACCGGGCGACTGATCTTCAGCCTCAACTATACGGATGAGGATATCTCGGTCGTGTGCGACCGCTTCGTCGCCGCTGCCCAGGCGATGAAGCGGGACGGGTGGTGGTGGTACGATCCCGCCTTGTCCAATCGCTCGATCAAGCGCGGCATTCTGCGCGAAATGATCGCGCAACGACTCTAGCAACGATTCGAGTCGCAAACCCCTAGACGCGGTGCGCTCTCAGCGACGGGTCGATCAATTCGCCGCGCATCAGCGCGACCGGCGCCTTGTGATAAAGCTTCAGGTCGTGGAACGGATCGGTCAGGATCTTGGTCATCCAGACCAGGCCGGTCTGCACATCACGGATGAAGAACAGTTGAACCGTGCGGAACAGCAGGCCGCTCGCCCCGATCACCAGCCATAACTTGCCCACCTGGCGCACGAAGTCGGCAGTGCCGGATGCTGGCTCGAACGCCCCCAGCAGCGTCGGATCAGCGAGCAGCAGCGCCGGCGATAGCGCCCAAATTGTCAGCAGCACGATCTTGCGCTGAAGGTTGTAGCCGACCTTGATCTCTTCCTTATACTCGTGCGTCACCTGGTTGACCTCGTCGTAGCCTTTGGGCTCGAAGAAGAAATGTCCGGCTTGCCTGGTGGTCATCGCCAGCAGCCAACCGATCATCGCCGCTGCCACCGGGTAGAAGAACAGCATGGCGTAAGCGCAAAGGAAGCTCGTCGCGCTGACGAAATGCAAGGTCTGGTTGATTCTGCTGTGGTGGTAATAGCGATGGTCGTCCCAACGCTGCGTTTGCAGGGCCTGCAGGTAGCTCTTGATCACGCGATCTCCTTGTCGGGTGCGGGAAGCTCATTTACCACCTCGCAGTTTACGAAAGGATTGCTACGCGACTGCTATGTTTTGATGACGTTAAAGCTACAGCGCGTTGCGCGACGCCAAACCGTAATTACGCAGTCACAACGACGTCACGAGAGCATGGCAGCCTCCTGGCGCAATGGAGAAGAGCGCGGAATTCCTGGTGGAGCGGTTCCCGCGGGCGCGCCGCGCGCTGCGCATCGCTGTGGTCACCGAAACGTACGCACCCGAAGTCAACGGCGTCGCGTTGAGCGCCGCCCGCTTCGTCGAAGGCCTGCGGCGGCGGGAGCACGAGATTCAGCTCGTGCGCCCGCGTCAGGACCAGGACAGCAGTGACTGCGCCAGCGGCATGCACGACATACTCACTCATGGTGTGCCGATTCCCCGCTATCCGGGCCTTCGACTGGGCCTGCCGGCGACGCGCGCACTCGTGCACCTGTGGCGCCGCAATCGGCCCGACGTCGTCCACGTCCTGACCGAGGGCCCGTTGGGTTGGTCTGCGGTGAGCGCGGCGCGCAAGCTGAAGCTGCCGGTCATATCGGATTTCCGGACCAACTTTCATTCCTACTCCCGGCACTACGGCATCGGCTGGCTGAGCAAGCCGATCCTCGCGTATCTTCGCAAGTTCCACAACCGCACGCTCTGCACCCTGGTGCCGACTGAGGCAATGCGCGCGGAGTTGGCCGTGCTGGGTTTCCGCGATCTGCGCGTCGTCTCGCGCGGGGTGGACACAGCACTGTTCGATCCGGCACGCCGCAGCGAAGCGCTGCGCGCGTCCTGGGGAGTTGGCCCGTCCGATACGGTCCTGTTGCACGTCGGACGCATTGCCCCGGAAAAGAACCTGGCTGCGCTGGTGTCGGCCTATAAAGCCGCTCGCGTGCAAGAGCCGCGCAGCCGCCTGGTTCTGATAGGCGACGGACCTGCAAGGGCAGAAGTCCAGGCACGCTGTCCCGACGCCATATTTGCCGGCACACGACGCGGCGAGGATCTCGCCATCCACTATGCTTCGGCAGATGTTTTTCTCTTCCCGAGTCTGACCGAGACCTACGGCAACGTAACGCTCGAAGCACTGGCAAGCGGGCTGGCGGTGGTGGCGTTCGACTACGCGGCTGCTGCGGAGACCATCCGTCAGGGCGACAACGGGCTCCTCGCACCCATGGGCGACGTAGCCGCGTTCGCCACTCTCGCTGCTTCGGCCGTGTCGGACATTGCGCGCGCCAGGGCGATGGGATCGCGCGCACGTGAAAGCGCGCTCAAGCTGGGCTGGGATCTGGTGGTCCGGCAACTGGAGACACTTCTGGAGGTCGCGGCGAGCGTCGCGCCGTTATACAACACAACCGGCAGGCAACCCGCAGTTAACTCCCTTTCCCGGAGCAGCTAAGTTCGAACGAAAGCATCACTCTCACCAAGGTGAGTGCTTTGCTGGCGGATGTACTCCCGACGTCTAGATCGTCACTCCAGCCATGTCCTCGAACAGAATGTCCTGCGCGCCCTGCCAAAGAACAAGTTTGCCGAAGGCTTCCAGATGTTCACGGCCCTGCTCTACGGTGAGAAAGTGATTGCCGGCCAGTTGCCCCATCTTGCTGGCAAAGCGCGAACTGCCGTACACGAACAGGATCTCCGTCTCGCTGAATCCTCCGGGATAGAACAACAAGTCGCCGCGCGATCCATGACTGGTATGGTTCTCGAATGCGACTCCCGTCGCCATGTCGCCCAGGGGAATCCACACCGCTTCGCCGCTCCAGCGCGAGTGGATGACTTTGTTCTTGAACGGCAGCAGCTTTTTGAACATGGCGCAGGTCGCCGGCGCTTTTTCGGTTTCCATGCGCGCGACGAACCCGAACGGTCCGGCGCTGATCCTGATGAGCCTGGTTGCCATCAAATTTTCCCGGATTCACCGCGGCTCAAATATTCCCCCATTCCGGCGCGGCCGAGCCAACCGCTGCCATCGACGATGCATTGCCCACGCAGAAAGACTTTTTTCACGCGTCCCGTAACCGGTCGCCCCTCGAACAAACTGTAATCGATCCGGCTGTGTTGTTCCGCCGCGCGAATGGTCCACTGCTCTTCCGGATCGAACAGCACGATGTCTCCGTCCGATCCTACAGCGATCGTGCCCTTGCGCGGAAACAGGCCGAACAGCTTGGCCGGCGCGGTCGAGGTAATTTCGACGAAACGGTTGATCGACATGCGCTGCTTTTTGACGGCGCCGTCGAAGATGAGCGGCAGGCGGGTCTCGACCCCGGGCGCGCCGTTGGGGATCTTGCTGAAACTGTCCGCGCCCTGCTGTTTGGAGAACTTCATTCCATACGGCTGTTCGTTGAAGCAGAACGGACAATGGTCGGTCGACACCACTTGCAGGTCGTCGGTCTTCAGACCGCGCCAGAGGTGCTGCTGGTGGCTGTGATCGCGCAGCGGCGGCGTCATAACGTACTTGGCGCCTTCGAACCCGGGTTTCTCATATTCCTGCGCCGTCAGGAACAAGTAGTGCGGGCAAGTCTCCGCATGGACCGGAATGCCGCGGTCGCGCGCCTCTGTCACCGCCGATAGCGCTTCGCCCGCCGAAAGGTGCACGATGTAGAGCGGCGTGCCGGCCAGTTCCGCCAGGCAAATCGCCCGATGCGTGGCCTCCCCTTCGAGGATCGACGGGCGAGTGGTGGCGTGGTACTTGGGCGCTTTCAGTCCCTGCGCCACCGCTTCCTGAACCAGAACCTGAATGACCGGCCCGTTCTCCGCGTGGATGCAGGTCATCGCGCCGTTGGCGCCGGCCACGCGCATGGCCTTGAACAACGCACCATCGTCCACCATCAACACGCCGGGATAGGCCATGAACAGTTTGAAGCTTGTGACCCCCTCGCGCGTGATCAGCGTTTTCATGTCGGCCAGGCTCTGGTCGTTGACGTCGAGCATGATCATGTGGGCGCCGACATCCACGCAGGCAGTGGCCCGGCGCTTGTGCCAGTCCTCGATCCCGCGCAGGGGACTCTTGCCCGCGGTCTGGTTGCAGAAGTCGATGAGCGTTGTGGTGCCGCCGAACGCGGCGGACTTGGTCCCGGTTTCGAACGTGTCGACGGTGTGCGTCGGACCGAACTCCCAATCCAGATGCGTATGCACATCGACGCCGCCGGGCAGGACCAGGAGGCCATTCGCGTCATGTACCTTGACGTCTCCACCTGCGGCGATGTTCTTGCCGATGGTCTGGATGCGGCCATCGGCGACGACGATATCGGCGGTGTAATCATCCACCGCCGTTACGATCCTGCCGTTCTTTATCAGTGTCGTAGCCACCTGGCATTCCTCTCCGAAAATGTTGGACTCTGTTTTTGCGGAACGTCGAACATCAAGGTGCTAGCGCCGCCACGGTTTGCGCAATCGGCGTCCCACTCTCCGCGCCGGACAGGAGCACCATCAACAGCAACCTTGCTTTGGGTCCCTTCAGATCACCTGCAAAGATGGCGCCAGCATCGGCAAGGTCGCGACCTCCTCCGCCGCCGCCGTAGATCGCCTGCACCCGGCCCGCGGGACAGCGCGACGTCATCAACACCGGAATGTTCTTGCGCGTCGCCAGGCGCACGAGTTCGGCCAGGCGCGATGGCCCGTTGCCGCGGCCGAACCCTTCGATGACTACTCCCGCGACGCCGCGCGCGATGGCAGCCTCGATGCCGCGCAGGTCCATCCCGAGAACGACCCGGAAGAGTTCCACATCTTGCTCGAGCCGGTCGATCCTGAACGTTCGGCGCAGGACCGGCCGTCTGTGAATGACGACCGCGCTGCCGTCGATTTCACCCAATGCCCCATGTTCGTACGATTGAAAGGTTTCCACGGCGCTGGCGTGAACCTTGGTCACATCGCGCGCGGCGTGGAGCGTGGCGTTGAAGCAGATCATCGCGCCGAGCCCGCGAGTCAACGGCGATGCCGCGACCCGCAAGGAGTTCAGCAAATTGAGTGGACCGTCGGATTGCGGATCATCGTGCGCCCGCTGCGCGCCGGTGAAAATCGCCGGCTTGTCGGAATCGAGCAGCAGATCGGACAGATAACAGGTCTCTTCCATCGTATCCGTGCCATGCGTCACCACAACTCCTGCGACCTCAGCGCGGGAGAGCGTGTCCCGGATACGCCCGGCAAGATCAAAAGCGAACTGCAGATCCATCTCGTAACTGGGGATAGTCGCCAGATCGTGAACTTCGATGTCGGCGACGCCCGCCACCTGCGGCAACATCTTGAGAAGCTCATCGGCACGCTGGGATGCGACGGTACTTCCCAGCTTCGGGTCATAGCGAGAAGCGATAGTTCCACCGGTTGCCAACAGCACGACTTTCGGTTTCATGCCAGCGAATTCTGTTTTCAGTTGTCGGTCTACTTTATTTCAGGAAAGGGGCGACCACGCAGGCACGAATACGTTAGCCCGGAGTACCCCTTTTAGACACGAAGAAACACGTTCAGGGGATTCAAATTTCGCTTTTTGCATTTCTTCGTGTCTTCGCGTCTTCGTGGTGATATTTGTTTTCGACGTTCATTTAGCGATCTGCGCCTTCTCGAGCATGACGTTCAGCAGTACGTTGCAGCCCGCGGCCAGATCCTCCGCCTTGGCGTTCTCGATCTCGTTGTGGCTGATGCCGCCTTCGCAGGGCACGAATATCATGCTGGTGGGCGCGACCCTCGCCATGTAGATGGCATCGTGGCCGGCGCCGCTGACAATATCCATATGGCTTAAGCCCAGGGTTTGTGCAGCATTGCGTACCGCGGAAACGCAGCCGGCTTCGAATTGGCAGGCCGGGTAATTGGCAACGCGCTCGACGCTGGCACTGACTTTCCCCTCCCGCGCAAAGCGCTCGCACGCCGCGCGCATTTCATTTTCCATGCTGTCGAGCGTTTCGTCTTGCGCGTGGCGCAAGTCCACCGAGAAACGCACTTCACCCGGAATGACGTTGCGCGAATTGGGCTTGACCTGCATGAACCCGACGGTGCCGCGGCCGTCCGGCTGATAGCGGTAGGCAAGCGCGTTGACTTCGGCAACGATTTTCGATGCGACAAGCAACGCGTCCTTCCTGAGCCGCATCGGCGTGGGGCCGGCATGCGCGTCCTGCCCGCTGACGACGACGTCGTACCAGCGCAGGCCCAGCGCGCCGACCACGACACCAATTACGTTGCGCGTATCTTCCAGGATGGGTCCCTGTTCGATGTGGGCTTCGAAGTAGGCGCCGACGGGACGCCCGCCGATTTTTTCCGCGCCGGCATAGCCGATCTGCGTCAGCGCCTGGCGGACCGTTATCCCTTCGAGGTCGGCGCGCTCCAGGGTGGATTCGAGCGTGAAAGCGCCGACGAACACTCCCGAGCCCATCATCACCGGGGTGAAACGCGAGCCTTCCTCATTAGTCCACACCGCCACTTCGACCGGCGCTTCCGTGCGAATCTTGTGATCGTTGAGGGTGCGAATCACTTCGAGCCCGGACATCACGCCGTAGTTGCCATCGAATTTTCCGCCCGAAGGCTGGGTGTCGATGTGGCTGCCGGTAATGATTGGAGGCAGCGCGTTATTGCGGCCCGGCCGCCGCGCGAAAATGTTGCCGATGCCATCGATCGCGATGCCGCAGCCCGCTTCCTTGCACCAGCGGATGAACAAGTCGCGCGCTTCACCGTCCAGCTTGGAAAGCGCCAGGCGGCGCACGCCGCCTTTATCAGTGGCGCCTATCCGGGCGAGATCCATCAGGGACTTCCACAAGCGTTGCGAATCGATCGACATTGCAGCCATGTTTTGTTCCCTTTTACCTTGCGCCCGAATCGGTCGCGCGACCGTGGCTCAGGCCAACGCCAGCTCCGCTGTGCGGAATCTGCAAAAAGCCTCGAGCGAGCGGCGTAACTGTCCCTGATCGATCCCGCGCGTGATGAAGACGATGCGGGAGCGGTGCTCATCCGTGGGCCAACTCTCCAGGTGCTGCGGCGAATGCACGATGTGTTGCACGCCGTTGATCAACACCGGCGTGTCGCTGCCCTCGACGCAGAGAATTCCTTTCACCCGCAACACGTCATCGCCGTGCCGGTTGAGCAGCAGGCTCAACCAGATGCCGAAGGCGGTCCAATCCATGGGCCGATCCAGGATCAGGCTCATGCTCGCCACCGATTCGGTATGCGAGCGCAGTCCTTTTGTGGTGTCCGCCCCTCCGACGCGCGCGCCCTCATTCTGCGGCCGATAGCGTGCCGGACCCGGCATCAGTGCGGACGGCATTCCATCGAGCAGGAAGTCCGCATTGACCGGCTCCTGCGCGGCATCCCAGATTTTTGCGGACGGATTCAGACGTGCCAGTTCCTCGCGCACTCCTTCAGTCTGACCCGCCTCTGCCAGATCGGATTTGGTCAGGACCAGACGGTCAGCCGCAGCCACCTGCTTGATGCCCTCGCGATTGCGAGACAGATGCAGTTCCGCATTTACCACATCCACGGTAGTAATCACGTTGCCAAGCCGGAAGTGATGCCGGATCACCGGCTCGCTCAACAGAGTGTAGAGAATTGGGCCAGGATCCGCGAGCCCGGTGGTCTCGATAATGATCCGGTCGAACGCCGGAATCTCGCCGCGCTCGCGCCGGCTCAGCAGTCCGCGCAGCGCGGACGCGAGGTCATCGCGAATGCTGCAGCAGATGCACCCGCTTTGCAGCAGGACGACTGACTCATCCACTCGTTGCACCAACAGATGGTCCAGGCCTATTTCGCCGAACTCATTGATCAGCACGGCGGTGCGCGCCATGCGTGGCGACCGCAGGAGCCGCTGCAGCAGCGTCGTCTTGCCACTGCCCAGGAAGCCCGTGAGGACGTTGACCGGTGTCATGAAATCCCTTGAAACAGTTTGATGCGATCAATCCCGTTCGAGAACTTCGATCAGCCGCACATCGAGCGGATCGATCGCTTGCCTTCGTAACCGTTCGGCCGCTGGCCAGACCGCGGCAACGCTGGACACGATGGATGTTTGGCCGGTCTGGTTGCCGAGCAAATAAGCACTGCCCTGCCAGTCGCTCAGCTTCAATCCGTATTGCTTCAGGATGCGATTGGCCTGCGCGACGCGGTGTAGCCGTTCATGGCGCCGGGTGCGCCCGCCGCTGCCGGATTCACCGACAGTGGCATCAGTCCAGTGATCCTCGCCGACGAAAACGCCGCACAGTCCGCACATTGTTAGCTACCTGCGGCCGCGACCACGGTTGAACCGTTGGCGGCCGCGCGCCCGGGCCGGGCCACCAGGTAATGCAATTCGTCCGCATCCCAACGGGCGATCACCGGGTCACCCATCTTTAACGGATCGGCGAAAAACTGGTCGTCGGGGACGTTGGCAACGAAACCCTCGCCGCAGGCATCTTCGATCGAAATCTTCAGCCAGGTGCCCTGATACTCGATTCCGCTCACGCGACCGGTCACGGCGTTGACTCCGGCGTCGGCAGCCTGCGAGGGCGCGCGAGTCAGGCGCACCCGATCGCGGCGCACGGCGACCTCGAACTGATCACCGACCGCAGGGGACGATGCGGTGGCCGAGCGCGGGGCCGTGATGTCGATCTTCTTGTTGCCGCTGGCGATGGTGAAGTTACCGGATTGGCGACTGGTTATCGTTCCTGCCAGCACGTTCTGGCCGCCCATGAAGTGAGCCACATAGCCGGTGCGCGGCCGGTCGTAGACGTCCCGCGCCGAGGCCGCCTGCTCGATCTGACCCTGATCCATGACTACCACCATGTCGGCCAGCGCAATCGCCTCCATTTGCGTATGCGTCACGTGGATGAACGTGATGCCGAACTCCGCCTGGATGTTTCTGAGTTCGCCGCGCATCTGCAAACGCAAGAACTCGTCGAGCGCTGAAAGCGGTTCGTCGAGCAGGAGTACGCGCGGGTTCGTAATGAGCGAACGCGCCAGCGCGATGCGCTGCTGCTGTCCACCCGAAAGCTGCGCCGGCAGCCGGTCAGCGAACGACTTCATGCGCACGCGATCGAGCATGTCGCGCGCGCGTGCGCGCCTCTCGGTTTTTTCCACACCGCGCGTCTTGAGATTGAAGGCGACGTTGTCGGTGCAACTCAAGTGCGGAAACAGCGCGTAGCTCTGGAACATCATGGCCGTGCCGCGCTCGACCGGAAGCTTGCCGACCACGTTTTCGCCGTCGATCAGCACGGCGCCCTCGGTGGGCGATTCGTGACCGGCGATCATGCGCAGGATCGTCGTCTTGCCACAGCCCGATGGCCCCAGCAGGCAGCAGTAGCATCCGCCGGGTATTTTCAGATCGATGTTCCTGACCGCGATCGTTTCGCCGAAGCGCTTGGTGACGCCCGCCAGTTCGATGCTGCCTCGCGCGGCGGGACGCTGATCTGCCGGGTTCATTCCGGTTCCTTTGCTGAAGATACATTTCCAACAGGGCGCGACCTGCGCCACTGGATGATGGCGATCGACCCCAGCGCGAGTGCGATGGCGATGAATGACACCAGCGTCGTGACCGTTCCCAGCGCATACAGCGCCGGCGACGTCACGTTGGTGGTCATTCCCCAGATTTCCATCGGCAGTGTGTTCGCCGCGCCAGAGGTCAACAAGGTGCGTGGAAACTCGTCGTAGGACAAGGTGAATCCAAACAACGCGACTGCGATCATGCCCGGAAACAAGATGGGCAGGACTACCCATAGAAAGATCTGCCAATTGGTGGCACCGAGATCCCGCGCCGCCTCTTCATAGGCGCGATTGAAGCGGCTGAGCACCGCGAACATGATCAGCATTCCGAAGGGCAAGGTCCAGGTGAGCTGCGCGCCCAGCGCCGAGGCGAACCATTTGGTTTGAACCCCCAGCGTCTGGAAGGTAAGTCCCACGCCGAGCCCCACCAGCAATCCCGGCATGATCAGGCTGGCGACCGCCAGGTAGAAGACGAAGGCGGCCCCGACGAATCGGCGCCGGAAGGCGAGCCCTGCAATTACCGATATCGCCACCGTCAGCAACAGAACCATCACCGCGAGAATCATGGAGCGGGTGAACGCCCCCGCGAAATCGCCAGTTCGCTGCTGGCTGAACAGCGCGTCGAACCAGTGCAGCGACCAGCCGCGCATGGGAAAGGTAAGCCCGCCAGTGGGTCCCTGAAACGACAGGATATAAATGGCCGACATCGGACCATAGAGGAAGAGCACGAACAACCCGAAAAAAATACTCAGCGCGTAGAAGCTCAAGGGACGTTTACCGGTCTGCAGTTTCTGCATGGCCTATCCCGCGATCTCTTTTCGAACGTCGACAACCCGCAGGATCGCCGCCACCATCAAACTCACCACGATCAACAGGATCACAGCGCTGGCCGCCGCCGGGGGATACTGCACCATCGCGATCTGATTCGACATGGCCATGGCGATGGAGGCGGACTGGCTTCCGCTCATGACCTTGACCACGAAGAAATCCCCCATCACCAGAGTGACCACGAAGATCGACCCCAAAGCAATACCCGTCTTGGAAAGCGGGACCACGATGTCCCAGATGATGCGCCAGCCGGTGGCGCCGCCATCGCGGGCCGCCTCGATCAGCGACTTGTCGATTCTTGCCATGGCGTTGAAGATGGGCACGATCATGAACAACGTGAACAAATGCACATAAGCAATGATGACCGCGAAATCGGAGAACAGCAGAAACTCCAGCGGTTCCTGCGTAATTCCCGCGCCGATGAGGGCGTTGTTGAATATCCCGTTTCGGCCGAGGAACGGAATCCACGAGATCATGCGAATGATGTTGGACGTCCAGAAAGGCACGGTGCATAAGAGGAAAAGCGCCATCTGCCAGATCAGGCTCTGCACGTGGAAGGCCAGGAAATAGGCCACGGTGAATCCGACCAGCAGCGTGATCGCCCACACCACCACCGCGTAGTAGAGCGTTTTCAAATACAACGACAGCGTGACCCCGGAGGTCAATACGTCGACGTAGTTCACGAAATCAAAGGCCGGCACCGAGTCGATTCCATCGAACTGAAAGAAACTATAGGCAATGACAACCAGCAAAGGGATGCCGAAAAAAAGCAGCAGCACCAGTAGCAGCGGACCAATCTGCAGATAAGACGTCAGAGCGGGCGAGACTTTCACGGTCAGATGACGGATGGCAGAGGACAGAAGAAAACAGGGGGAACGGAAACTCCGCCCCCCTTCTAATTTGCGGCGATTGTTCCTGTGCTTAAGACGCCAGGAATTCGTTCCACTTCTTGACCATGTACTGGTTTTCGTCCATCAGGGTATTCCAGCACGCCACTTTACCCATGCGATCCCAGAAGGCTCCGCCGTCACGCACTGCACCCGGTTTCTCCATGAGGTTACCGTAGGGATCCTTGATTTCGCCCTTGGCCGGCTTGCCTTCGTACCAATAGCCATACTCATCCTCGGTCATGAATTTCTTGGCGGCTTCGGGAACGGAGCTGTAGTAGCCTTGCTTGGCAATGAAGCCCGCCTGCCACCCAGACATATACCAATTCATGTACTCGTAGGCCGCGTCGAGTTTGAGGCCCTTGAGGTGAGCCATGGGAGCGATATTGCTGCCCCAGGCGCGATAACCTTCCTTCAGCGGCGCGTAGTAGCACGGAATCCCTCGCGAACGCACCGCCGTCACCGCAGGCGACCACATCGATTGAACGATGGTTTCGCCCGCCGCCATCAGGTTCACTGACTCGTCGAAGGTGGCCCACATGGCGCGGAACTGCCCCGCCTTTTTTGCGGCCTTGAGAATTTCGATGGTCTTGTCGATCTCGGCCTTGGTCATGTTGCCTTTGTCGCCGTACTTGATGTCGCCGCGCGCTTCGATGGCCATGGCGGCGTCCATGATGCCAATACCGGGCACAGACACGATAGACGTCTTGCCCTTCCACTCGGGGTTGAGCAGTTCGGACCAGCTCTCGATCTTGCGCTTTACCAGGTCGGGACGAATACCCAGGGTATCGGCGTTGTAAACCGTGGGGATGCCCGTGATCCAGTTGGTCGGGCTCTTGGCGAACTCTTTCGCCCCCGGTCCGCTCACATACTGCACTTCATAGGGCAGCACGCCCTGGCTCGAGACCTTTCTGCCGTCGGGATAGGTGCCTTTGGTGAAAATCGGCACGACCTTGTCCCACAACTTGATCTTCTCCACGGCCATGGGCTGCAGCGTGCCGCGCTTGATCAAGTGATGCTGGAAGAAATACTCGATATCGGCGATATCGATGGTCTGGGGCTGGGTTACCAGGCGGTTCAGCAGGGCTGAATGGTCGGCGGTCTGCATCTCCACCTTGAAGCCGAGGTCCTTGGTGGCCTGGTCCGCGATATCTTTAATGGCGGAGTAGGAGCCGCCCACTTGCATGAGCTTGACGTCCTTGATGTTCTGCGACCACACCAGCGGGAACCCGTCGATCAATCCGGTCGTGGCCGCAGCGCCTGCCGTCAGCGCGGCGGTCTTGAGGAAGCGCCGGCGTCCCGTCGAGGTCTTCGCCCCGGCCCGTTGTCCCGCTTTCTTTGCATTTGCCTTCTTCAACATGGTCTTCTCCTCTGTTTACGATGGAAGTACATTCAAGTTGAGATCATTTTCTTCTCGATTCCCACGCCGGCGGCGAGCGCCCTCTCGTACTCGAGCGGGATGGTGGCCGAGTCCTGCAGTGCAATGCCGGTGGAGTCGAACAGGGTAATGTCCTTGTCCGAATTCCGCCCCTTCTTTTTGCCGATGATGACTTCGCCGATTTCCCCTGCGATGTCCGTTTCTTTCAGCACACCCTGCGACAAGGGTACATTGATCTCTCCATCGGTCCGGCATTGGCGGATGTCGTCCACGAAGATGCGTGCGCGTTTCAGGATCGCGGCTTCCAGTTCCTGGTCTCCGCCCTTGTCGGCGCCCAGAGCGGCGATATGCATGCCCTCGCTGATCCATTCATTCTTGACGATGGCCCCCCGTGCCGGTGTTACCGTCACCAGCACATCCGCGCCGCGCACGGTCTTTTCCAGGCCGGTGCTCGCGAGCAGTTTGAACCCATTGTATTTTGGTTGCTGCTCCTTCACGAAGTTATCCAGGGTTGCCTGCGATCGGCTCCAGACCCGCACCTCCTCCCAGCGGAAAACCTCGTTGCAAGTGGCGAGCACCCCGGCGGCCATATGCCCCGCACCGACTATGGCCAGCACCTTCGAATTCTTGCGCGCCAGCCACTTGGCCGAAACCGCCGCGGCCGAACCCGTGCGCATGACAGTGTGATGGCTGCCATCGCAAATCGCCAGCGGAAAGCCGGTTTCGGGATGGGTATAGATCAGGATCGAAAATACCGTGGGCAGATCGTGATTCTTGCGGTTGTTCTCGCGGATCGACACCCACTTGCAGGCCGCGGCCTCGGGTTCTTCGATATAGGAAGGCATCGCTTCCCACTCACCCGGATACTTGGCGAGGACAATGTGGCCCTTGGGGTCCATGTAGAAGCGCCGCTCGCCGTGCATGCGATACGCCTGCTCCACACAGTTGTTGTATTCCCCAGGGGTAAGCAACCCCATCATCTCGGTGCGGCTCAGGATGAGGGTCTTGCGGTTGCGCCAACTTTGCATTGCGGTGTCCTCGTTCCGGAAAACGCAGTAGTCGTGTGACGGTGCCGTCCCGCTTATTTTTTCTTGCGCGGGCTGCGCCGGGCGAAGTCGTTGGCAATGTCGTCGAAGGTGGTGAACCTCACGCCGGGATGACGGATGATGTGATTGAACAGCCGCTCGAGCATCAGCAACACCTGCGGACGGCCCGAGACGTCCGGATGAATCGTCAGGGTGAAAACCGCGTAATCCATTTCCCGGTATACCCAGTCGAACTGATCGCGCCAGATTTCCTCGAGGTGCCGCGGATTGACAAAGCCGTGGGAATTGGGCGCTTTCTTGATGAACATCATCGGCGGCAAGTCGTCGAGATACCAGCTGCCCGGAATCTCGATCAGATCCGTTTCGACACCGCGCACCAGGGGCTTCATCCATTCCTGCGGCTTCTTCGAATAGTCGATGAGCGTCCAGCTGTCGCCTACCCGCACATAGTAGGGCTCGAAATCCTTGTGCATCAGGCTATGGTCGTACTTGATTCCCCTTTTCAGCAGCAATTCGTTGGTAACCGTGCTGAACTCCCACCATGGCGCGACGTAGCCGGTGGGACGCTTTCCTGAAACCTTGGTCACCAGGTCGATACATTTGTCGAGCACCGCCTCTTCCTGCTCGCGCGTCATCGAAATCGGGTTTTCGTGGGTATAGCCGTGAATGCCGATCTCGTGCCCCGCCTCAACCACCATCGCGGTTTGTTCCGGGAAGGTTTCGATGGAGTGCCCGGGAATGAACCAGGTGGTCTTGACGCCAAGACGCTTGAATAGATTGACCAGACGCGGTGTGCCGACCTCGCCCGCGAACAGCCCCCGGGAAATGTCGTCCGGAGAATCTTCACCCCCATAGGAACCCAGCCAGCCGGCGACCGCATCCACATCTACACCGAAAGCACACAAGATCTCTTTGGCCATTTGTTCCTCCTCGAGTTTTTAGGGGCCCTGGCAATCCTGCTTCACGCTGCGAATGTGTGCCAACCGAGTCTTGTTTGCTGGGTTTGGCACGCAGGGCTATTCTATAGAATATAGACTTTTACTTGTCAACCGCATGGCAGCTCCTGCTCTTCCCAAAAATTCCGCGGCCGAATCGGTCCAGCGCACGACGCTGAGCGAAGCGGCGCATCAGGCAATTCGCGGAAGCATTATTACCGGCGTCCTTGCACCGGGTTCCAAACTGGTAGTCAGCACGCTGGCTCATTCTCTCAGACTGTCCGCCACGCCGATCAACGAAGCCCTCGCCGGCCTGGAACGCGAAGGTCTCGTGACTTGTTTCCCGCACCGCGGCTATTTTGTGCGAACGGTCATCCCGGAAGATATCGAAAAAACCTATTCGGTCAGAGAGGCGTTCGAACTGGTCGCCGTTCGCCATGCCGCGAAAACCGCCGACAAGGCCATCATTCAACAACTCAGGGAAAACCTTCAGAAGGCCAGGCAGGCGCTGCAGGAAAACGACACCTCCCGATTCAGCGACCTCGACATGGAGTTTCATCGCATTATCTGGAACAGCCTCGATAATTCGCTGGCAATGCGCGTTGGCGAACTCATCGGCGTCCAGATCCGCCTGCTGGTGGCAACCACGGCGCGCGCGCCCGGACGCTTTCGGGGCGCGTTCGAAGAACACAACGATATTCACCTGGCCATCAGGAGTCGCGAGCCGGCGCGTGCGGCCAGTTCCATGAAAACGCATCTTCATAATGCCAAGATAGCTTTGGAACACGCCGTTGCCGGAGATGCCAGCAGCAGTTCCGCAAAGTCGCAACCGGAATCGAAACGCCCTCGGACAGCCGCCCTTTTTGCACGATCCGTGCCAAACAAAAAAGAGCGATAGGCGCTTGAATATGAACGCGGCGGCGCAGAAGTCCAGCGGACGGTAGCTCGGACTTGGTGCGAAGATACCGATGCCATGCACCGCCGGCGGACATGGTGTGTATCAGGCCGGCTTGCCAACCGGCTCCTGGAATTCGTCGAGGAATGCAAACCCCGGCCTCTGCTTCCTGATGCGCTCGAAGGTCTCGCTCAGCGTCGCCGGCCGCAGCCACGGATAAGGCAACGCGGCGTGCAGGTCATGCAACTTATGACCCGCGCGATCCTCGATGATGTCCATGCGCTCGATATGGATGTGCATAGTGCATACCCGCATCCTGGTCTCGTTGCTTTCAAACCCCCACCGGTAAAAACCCTTCCCGAGCCGCAGCGCTTGAGTTGATATCTGCCTCATGATCACCAGCCAGGGCATGAAGTCGATACGCTGAGGGTCAGAGGCAATCGAATCGCACACATAGTAAGTCTTGCAGCAATCGAAATTTTTCCTGAAGTCCCTCACCAGCGTTTGCGCAATCGCATCCGCTCCCACTACCCGGGCGGGAAAGGAAATCGTATCCGTCGCTATGGAGTAAGTCAGCACCGCGTCTGGCGTATAGCAGTCGAGAATCACGGACGGGTGGTCGAGGTCTTTCGCCCGCAGGTAGGCATCAAGGAGGTCTTTCGGTGTGTTCATTTCGTTTTACGAATCCTGGATTCTGGATTCTAGTTCGAAATTCTCATCACGCGCCGCAAGCGGCACAAGTGTTCCCTTGAGACACGAAGGTCACGAAGAAACACTAAGAAGGGCGTAAGGAAATCGGTGTGATCGAGCATCGAAATAACGGAGGAGCATTGGCCGCCATTCCGAACCCAACCCGGACCAATCTCACCCGAGTACCTCAGAAAACTCGCCACCCTCTACTTTTTCTTTGTCTTTCTTCGTGTTTCTTAAGTGATCTTAAGGTGAAACACTTACGGCCGAAGCTGTCGTGCCTTCGTGATGCGCACTTCAGGTCTAGGCGTGAGATTTTAGATATACCTCTAGGTGGACTCCCGCGTGTCGACCCCGTAAAATGCGCGCCTTCGCAGTATCCGCATGCCGCCAGTTCCCTGCCCGTTGCATCCATGAGCGAAACATCCAAAGAAGTCCTTGCCGAGCGCGTCGAGCAACGGCGAACCTTCGCCATCATCTCGCACCCGGATGCCGGCAAGACCACGCTCACGGAGAAGCTTTTGCTGTTTGCAGGCGCCATTCACATCGCCGGCAGCGTCAAAGCGCGCAAGGCCACGCGCCATGCCACTTCCGACTGGATGGAAATCGAGAAGCAACGCGGCATTTCGGTGGCGAGTTCCGTGATGCAGATGGAGTACCGCGGCAAGGTGGTCAATCTGCTCGACACCCCGGGCCACAAGGATTTTTCCGAAGACACTTACCGCGTGCTGACCGCGGTGGATGCAGCGCTGATGGTGATCGATGCGGCCAACGGCGTCGAGGCGCAGACCCTTCGCCTGCTGGAAGTCTGCCGCTCGCGCGGCACGCCGATCATCACGTTCATCAACAAGATGGACCGCGAAGTCCGTGAGCCGCTGGACCTGATCGATGAAATCGAGAAGGCGCTGGGCATGTCGGTCGTGCCGATCACCTGGCCCATCGGCATGGGCAAGTCGTTTCGCGGTGTCTACGACCTGGCGAAAAACCGCATCCGCGTATTCCGTCCCGGCGAAGACCGGCTCGACTTCGAGGAGGAGATCGTGTCGGGGCTGGACGATCCGTCGCTGGCTGCACGTTTCGGCGACGAGTTCGCGCGGGCGCGCAACGACATCGAGCTGGTGCGCGGGGCGAGCCCCGCCTTCTCGCGCGAGGAGTTCCTCGCAGGCAGGCAGACACCGGCCTTCTTCGGTTCAGCCATCAACAACTTCGGCGTGCGAGAAGTGCTCGATGCGCTGGTGGACATCGCTCCGCCTCCGCAGCCGCGCGTCGCATTGCAGGGGGAAGTCGATCCGCACGATCCGCAATTTTCCGCAGTCGTGTTCAAGATCCAGGCCAACATGGATCCCGCGCACCGCGATCGCGTGGTGTTCATGCGCGTGTGTTCCGGTCATTTCGAGCGCGGCATGCGCCTGAAAATCCAGCGCACCGGCAAGGAAATCCGCCCGAACAACGTCGTTTCCTTCCTCTCCCAGCGCCGCGAGCTGCTGGATGAAGCCTACGCCGGCGACATCATCGGCATTCCGACTCACGGCGGCATCCAGCTGGGCGACACGCTGACCGAGGGGCAGGACTTGCAGTTCACCGGGCTGCCCTTCTTCGCTCCGGAAATCTTCCATACGGTCGAGGTGGTGAATCCGCTCAAGACCAAGCAACTGCGCACCGGCCTGCTGCAACTCGGCGAAGAAGGCGCGATCCAGGTGTTCCGCCCCCTGCGCAACACGATGATGCTGCTCGGTGCGATCGGCAGCCTGCAATTCGAAGTCGCCGCCCACCGCCTGCAGCACGAATACGGCGTGGAAGCCCGCATGGCGCCCGCGCCTTACACCTGCGCGCGCTGGATTTCGGCCGACGATCCGGTCGCGTTCGACAAATTCGTGCAAGGCAATGCCGGACGCCTCGCGCGCGATGCCGCCGATGCGCTGGCGGTGCTGACCAACACCGCGTTCGAGATGAAAGTCATCCAGGACCGCTTCCCTGAAATCCGCTTCCACAAACAACGCGAACACGCCGGCCTCATGGCGGACCGCATCGCCGACCTGGCTTAAAACACGGCAAGGACATTTGCCACAGAGATCACAGAGTACACAGAGGAAAACGATAGTCAGAGAGGGTGACGGCAGCTAGTGTTGCAGTGGCCGCAATTCGCGACTATCGATTCCTATCCGCCTTATGTATTTCTCTGTGACCTCTGTGTCCTCTGTGGCAAACGATCTTCGGGTTGGATTTGGTCCAACGGCAAGAGATCACCGTTCAAGCCCTCTTCTCGGTGGCAAGGCTCAGGCGCGAGCGGGCGGCGGCGTATTCGGAGCGCAGGCGAGCGATGAGTTCGCGCACGGGTGGAATATCGTTGATGTTGCCCACGCCCTGCCCGACTCCCCAGATATCCTTCCAGGCCTTGGCGGGGCGGTCCGATCCAAAATTCATCGAAGTTTTCTCCGCGGGACCGAGATTGTCCGGATCGAGGCCCGCGCGCGCGATGCTGGGCTTCAGATAGTTGCCGTGCACGCCGGTAAAGAAAGGCGTGTAGACCACGTCGGCTGCCGAGCTTTTCAGGATCATCTGCTTGTATTCATCGACCGCATTGGCCTCCTGAGTTGCGATAAATCGCGTCCCGATGTAGGCGAAGTCCGCACCCATCGCCTCGGCGGCGAGAATGCCTGAGCCGTCGGTAATGGAACCCGACAAAGCGACCGGTCCGGAAAAAAACCGGCGGATCTCGCGCAGCAGAGCAAACGGACTCAGCGCGCCCGCATGTCCGCCGGCTCCTGCACACACCAGGATCAGGCCGTCCACGCCCGCCTCGAGCGCCTTTTGCGCGTGACGGATGCTGATCACGTCATGGAATACGACACCGCCATACGCATGCACCTTCTTCACGACATCGTCGGGCGCGCGCAGGCTGGTGATGATCATCGGCACGCGGTGACGCATGCACGCGTCGAGGTCGCGCTCGAGCCGGTCGTTAGAATGATGGATGATTTGATTGACTGCGTACGGCGCGATCCTCGCCTCGGGTCGCGCCTTGCGATGGACCTCGAGCGCGGTTTCGATTTGCTCTAGCCAGTCGTCGAGCATCTCTGCCGGGCGCGCATTGAGCGCGGGGAACGAACCGATCACGCCATTGATGCATTGCTCGATCACCAGCGCCGGCACGCCGACTATGAACATCGGCGCCCCGATGACCGGCAAGTCCATCTGCGCCTTGAGCTTGCTGACTAGCTGCACATCGTCTCCCGAGGTCAAATCCGCCGCGTAACTTGCCTGCCGCCCGGCGGCGAGTCAAGTTTAGTGAGTGGTTGCGAATCCAACCACAGAGACCTGGAAACGCGTGGACACGAAGGAACACGAAGGAGGGCTCAAGAAAGCAATGTCTTATTCGGAGCAATCACAATGGTTGCCAAACGAGACGCCAATGGGCGAGAAACGGACTCGTACCCATCAATCCTTGGTTTCCTTGGTGTCCCTTCGTGTTCCTTCGTGTCGGTCCGCGCGTTAAAAAATTTGAATCCAGGCGCGCGGCGTGAACGTAAATCGAACCTGAGCACGCCTTGGTGCCTGTCGGGACCGGGGTGGACGCTCGCGCGGCGCGGAAGTGCGTTGCGCAAAAGCCCCCGGCGTGACGGGTTCAGCCCGCCGTCCGGATCCCTGGGTACCACAATAGAGGAGTTTCAAAAAATGGATCGCAAACTGGTTACTGCTGCACTCGCTACCACCGCCGCTGCCCTGTTCGCCGCTTCCGCGGCAGTCCCCACGGCAAGCGCGGACGAGGACGTCAAGATCAAGTGTTACGGCGCCAATGCCTGCAAAGGCCACAGCGAGTGTAAGACCTCGATGAACGGCTGCAAGGGCAAGAACGCCTGCAAGGGCAAGGGCTTCGAGCAAATGACCGAGAAGGCCTGCATCGACAAGGTCGGCCGCGCTTAATCCAGGCGGAAGCAGTTAAGAAGGACGCCTGCGGGCGTCCTTCTTCTTCGCTACCCCACTTCACCCCTATCACACATCCACGTCAGGGCCTAAGCATATAGTTGCTCCTCTGCGCACAAACGGATAGGTCATCTGCTGCGGATAGCGGATACTCAATCTTGTGTTTGATGGGACTCGATGGAATTCGCGATCGGTCTGTTTTTCTTACGCGCATTTTTCTTCCGCGCACGAATTCAATTCTTTTCATCCAGATGCTGCGCGGCTCTTGGCGCCATGCACCCGATCAGTCTATCGGTCGTATGACCTCGAGGTTTTTTGCCTCCGCAAAACCCACCAAAGGATCATTCATGACAAATCAAAAGATGTCCCTTTCTGCATTTCTCCTTGCAATCGCCACGCTTGCGGTCGGCGCCTATCCGGCCTTCGCCGCACCTGCCTCACCGCTGGGTACGGCGTCCTCCTTCGCGGTTCTGAGTGCGGCGCCCGCAGTCGGCGGAGCGGTGACCTGCACTGATTCCACTATCACCGGCAACGTCGGCTCATCCGGCGCGGCAGCCTCGGTGGTCCAGACCGGGTGCCCGATTACCGGCGTGGTCACTGCACCGGTCTCTGCCCAGGTCCTGACCGATTTCAATGACGCCTATGCCGCCATTGCCGCCACGTCGTGCGATGAAACCCTCACCGGCACACTTGCCGGTGTGACGCTTGCGCCAGGCGTCTACTGCTTCGACGCCGCCGCCACCTTGACCGGCACGTTGACGCTCGCCGGAGATCCTTCGGCAGTCTGGATTTTCAAGATAGGGACCAGCGGTACCGGTGCGCTGACAGGCACCAACTTCTCGGTAGTCCTGGCCAATGGCGTGCCCGCCTGTAACGTGACCTGGTGGGTAGCCCAGGCAGCGACGTTGACGGACTCGAATTTCAAGGGATCGATACTCGCGGGTGCAGCGATCAGCGCTACCGGCGGGCCAACGGCGAAGGGCACGTTCGAAGGTCAGGCGCTTGCGAAAGCGGCGGTGACGTTTACCAACGAGGCCTTTGTCGGCTGCTCGGGGGATAACCAGGGCGGCGGACATCATGACGGCGATGGCTGCGGACATGGCGGCCATCATGGTAGCGGGCATCACGGCAAAGACAAGCACAACTGCAACCAGGGTGTGGGCAACGGGCGCGAAGGCTGTGACCCGGGCAACTCGAACCACGGCAATCCCTTCGGCTCGAACGACGAACAGGGTGGAATGCCGGGCAATCCTGGTCGTAAGGGCGGCAAAAAGTAACACTGCCACAGCGGCCTATTGATGCAGGGGGCCAACTGGCCCCCTTTTTGTTTCCTTTTCCTGCTTCAGGAAGCCGGATAACACCTGGCAACTCCAATCGCGCTATAGTTCTTCACATCTCGGCGAATTCGACCTACTCGGCTAACCAATCCCGGAGGATGCAATGGGCAACATGACCGAACAGCGTGCCGGCTTCAAATCGATGAAGGAAAGCACCAAGGCTGACTGGGACATCATCGCTTCCCACCATCGTCCCTTTGCCGCGGCATTGCCCGATCGTGTAATCGGACACCTGAAACTGCTGGGCGGAGACAGCGGCGGCTTCGCCGTGGATCGCCTGCAACATTCACTGTTGACCGCAACCCTCGCGCACAAGGCAGGGGAAGACGAGGAATATGTCGTTTGCGCGCTGCTGCATGACATCGGCGACACGCTCGGTTCATGGAACCATCCCGATGTGGGCGCCGCCATCCTCAAACCGTTCGTCTCGGAAGCCAACCACTGGATGGTGGAGAAACACGGCATTTTCCAGGGATACTTTTTCTTCGAACATATCGGCCTGAATGCGAACATGCGCGATCAGTTTCGCGGTCATCCGCATTTCGAGCGCACCGCGCACTTTTGCGAAATCTACGACAACCCCGCTTTTAATCCCGAGCTGGAATGCGCGCCGCTGGAATTCTTCGAACCGATGCTGCGCCGGGTGTTTGCCGCACCGAAGAATTCGATCTATAAGGACGCGTGTCGCGAGGGGTGAGGCGTCAGGAAAAGCCTAGTTGGTTTTGGGCGGCGAGGCTGATTGCTTCGCCGTTTGCGTTTTCGGGCCGGCTACGCCTGCGTTGCCTGCAGGCAAATCAGCAACATTCCAATCACCGCCCAGTGCCTTGACCAACCTGACGCTGGCTATCATGCGCCGGCGTGAAATGTCGACCGCCGCGCGTTCGTTGGCGAGCGCAAAGGTCTGCGCGATGACGACCTCCAGGTAGCTCGCCGCACCGGCTCCGTAGCGGTTCGTGGTCTGCGCGACCGACCGCTTCGCTGCCTTCACCGCCTGCTCCTCGACCTGTGCTTCTTCCGCAAGGATTGCGAGTTCCGACAGGTTATCCTCCACATCCTGGAATGCGGTCAGCACCGTTTGCCGGTAGGCGGCGACGGTGCCGTCGTACGCGGCCTGCGCCTGGTCCGATACCGCGCTCCGGCGGCCACCGTCGAACAACGTCAGCGCGGCTGCGGGCCCGATCGACCAGAACCGGCTCGGCCAGTCCAACCAGTTGGATGCCTTGGAACTCGCGAATCCCGCGCTGGCGCCAATCGAAATGGTTGGATAGAACGCAGCCTTGGCGACACCGATCTGTGCATTGGCCGACGCCATCTGTCGTTCCGCGGAGGCGATGTCGGGACGGCGCTCCAGCAGCTCCGAGGGCATCACCAGCGGCACGACCGGCGGCAACGCATCGAGGCCTGCCTGCGGCATCGAGAATTCAGCCGGCGCCTTGCCGATCAACACCGCGATCGCGTGTTCAAGCTGTGCGCGCTGAATGCGCAGGTTCACGGCCTGCGCCTGCGCGGTCTTGAGTTGCGTTTCTGCCTGGGCAACGTCGACATCGGAAGAAGCACCGCCTTCGTGCCGGTTGACGGTCAGTTCGAGCGCCTTGCTGTAGGCGACAAGGGTGTTGTCGAGCAACTGCCGCTCGCTGTCGATGCCGCGCAGCAGGAAATAGTTGATCGCGAGTTCGGCCTGCAGGCTGAGCCTGACGGTTTCGAGGTCCGCCGCAAAGGCTTGTGCGCTGGCTTCGCTGGACTCGACCGAGCGCCGCACGCGCCCCCAGACATCCAGTTCCCAGGAAACATCGAGGGGAAGCTGGAATGCATTGGCTGGCCCGACATTCGACGCAGGCGTGCCGAAGCCGTTGGCGGAAGCACGAAAGCGGGTGACCGACGCACCTGCCGTCACTGTCGGCATGTAGCCGCTACGCGTACTCGCGACCAGCGCCCGCGCCTGTAGATAACGGGACTGAGCCACCACCAGGTCCTGATTCGAAGTGGTCAACACATCCTGCAGCGCGTTCAGCAACGGATCGTTGTACACCGTCCACCACTTGCCGCGGCTTACATGATCGCCCGGCTGCGCAACTTTCCACGCAGTGCCGTCGGCGGCCGCTTCCTTGTAGTTCGCCGGCACGGAGACTGCGGGCTTGACGTAGTCGGGGCCCACCGTGCAGCCCGGCAAGGCGGCGCAGGCCGAGAGGACGAGGCCAGCGATTGAAACCGCGAAAGGCCGCTTGCCGAATTGCACGCCACGCATTGCCTAGCTCTTTTTCTCGGGCGCTACAGGATTCGCCGGCGCCTGCTTGGGCGGCTCAGGCTTGCCGGGCTCAGATTTACCAGGCTCAGGCTTTGCCGCCGACTCCGCCTTGCCAGGCTCCTGCACGACGCGCACCTGGGCTCCGGATACTAGCGAATCGGACGGATTGAGAATTACGGAGTCGGTCGCACTCAGGCCTGTCACGACCTCGACCTCGGAACCATAGTCTTTGCCCAGTTTGATTGGCGTAAGCACGGCCTTGTCACCTTGCAGTACGGCAACCATGACGCCCCCGGGCCGAAACAGAAGCGTATTCACCGGCACAATCAGCGCTGCATGCTCGGACGAAAGCTTCAGATGCACTTGCGCATAAGAGCCGGGCATCAATTCGCCGGAAGCGTTATCCACATCGACTTCCGACAGCAGCGTGCGTGTGGCCACGTCGATGGACTGAGAGCTGCGCGCGAACGTGCCCTTGAAGCGCTGGCCGGGAAATTCCGCCAGTGTCAGTTCGGCCGTCATGCCGGGGTTTACGTCGCGGGCATATGACTGGGGCACGTTGACGAATGCGCGCAGACGCTTGGTTGAAGCAATGTGGAACATTTCTTTCGCAGGTCCGCTGCCGGCATCGATCAGCATGCCAACGTCGACATTGCGCGCCGTGATCACGCCGTCGAAGGGCGCGTAAATGCGTTTGAAAGATTGCGTTTTCTCCAGCCGAAGGACGTTGTATCGCGACGCTTCCAGGTTTGCCTTGCGCGCCGCCATGTCGTTGCGCTTCTCGTCGGCTTCCTGCTTCGATACCGAATCCGTCTTGAGCAACGCCTCCCAGCGCACGGCGGTGGATTGCGCGAACTTGTAGTTTGCATCCGCGGTGGCGTAGTCAGCCCTTGCCTGCTGCAACTGGTCGTCGATTTCCGGCGCGTCGATTTCCGCCAGCAATTCGCCGGCCCTTACGCGCTTGCCGATATCCGCGTGCCAGCGCTTCAGATATCCGGTGGTCCGGGCGTAGATCGGCGTATCGGAAAAAGCCTGCAGGTTGCCGGGCAGGATCAATTCCTGCGAGCCGCCCGACGTTTTCGGTTTCGTGACTGATACGCTCGTGACGTTGTGAGCCGCAGTTTCCTTTTTAAGATCGGCGCGCGCATCAAGGCGCGGGCGAATGCCGAAAAAGAAGGTCGCCGCGACAAGAAGAAGAACAGCACCCAGCACCCACCAGCGCCGCGAGAAGCGGCGTGCAGGGGGTGTGCGGAAGTGGGCCGCGGCGAGTTCGGAGTCGCTCAGCTTGCTTTCGTAAACAGGTTCTTTGGATGTCATCTGCGCCTCTGACGAAGCCTATGCCGGTTGCGGACTGTGCCTGCGTTCGACCGCGTCGCGGCGGCGTCCGATGAAACCATGAATAAATGCGAAAACCACCGGTACGAAGAATAAGGTGGCGACCGTGGCAAGCAGCAGGCCCCCGATCACGGCCCGCCCCAGAGGGGCATTTTGCTCCCCGCCTTCGCCCAGACCCAGCGACATAGGCACCATGCCGATGATCATCGCCAGTGCCGTCATCAGTACGGGGCGAAATCTGCTGAAGCCCGCATCGAGTGCGGCCGTTACGGAATCGACGCCGGTCTGCAGTCGTTCGCGCGCGAAGCTCACCACCAGAATACTGTTCGCAGTGGCAATGCCCATGGCCATGATGGCGCCGGTCAACGCCGGCACGCTAACCGTGGTTCCGGTGGCAAACAGCATCCAGATGATGCCGGCCAACGCTGCCGGTAAGGCAGTAATGATGATGAACGGGTCAAGCCAGGACTGGAAGTTGACCACCATCAGCAGATAGACCATGAAGACGGCGAAGATCAGGCCGTACAGCAACCCCTGGAACGAAGACAGCATGGTTTCGATCTGGCCGCGCACGATCAGGCGCGAACCCTTGGGTAAGTCTTTGGTGCTGGCGTCGACGATCTTGTTCACGTCGTCCGCCACGCCGCCCAGGTCGCGACCCTGCGTTGCCCCGAAAATATCGAGGACGGGCTGCACGTTCCAGTGGCTGGTCACGGCACGCTCGGCGCCGCGACCCACGGTCGCAAGATCCCCGAGGATACTGGTCCGCGTCGAGTTCGGACCCGAAATCGGGATGTTCGCCAGCGCCTCCAGGGAATCGACGTTGTACTGCGGTGTCTGCGTGATGATGTTGTAGCTCACGCCGTTCTTCGGATTCAACCAGAAGGACGGGCTGGTCTGGAAGCTGCCCGAGAGTGCGATCAGCAGGTTCGAGGCGACATCTTTCTGCGAGAAACCTGCCTGTTGCGCGCGCGTCCGATCCACGTTGATGTCCAGTTTGGGCTGGTCGAACGGTTGCTGCACCCGCAGATCGACGAGGCCATCCACCTGCTTCAGCTTTTGATACAAGCCCATCGTAAAGGCGCGGTTGCCCTCGATGTTGCGGCCGACGACCTGGACATCGATCGGCGCAGGCAGACCGAAATTCAAGATCTGGCTGACGATATCGGCGGGCAGGAAATAGAAAGTGAGACCCGGGAATTTCTCCGGAAGCCGCTGGCGCAACTCCTTCATATAGCGCTCGGTCGGTCCGTGTCCCGCGTTCAGCGAAACCTGGACGTCGGCGTCCGCCGGGCCGAGCGTGCCGGACATGTTGTACGACATGTTGGTGCCGGACAACGGCAAGCCGATGTTGTCGATGATGGTCGCGATCTCGCTGGCGGGGATGGTCTGCCGGATCTCGCTTTCCACCAGGTCGCACAAGCGGGCCATTTCCTCTATACGTGTCCCCGTTTTTGCCCGCACGTGGAGCTTGAACTGACCGGCGTCCACGGTCGGGAAGAAATCGCGGCCGACGAAAGGCAGCAACCCGCCGGAGGCGATGCAGGCGGCAAGGAACACCAGCATGAAGAATTTCTGGTGGCGCATGCAGCGTTCCAGGAATCCGTGGTAGTTGTCGCGGATGCCGCTGAAGCCGCGCTCGAAGGCACGATGGAAACGCGTGAAAGGATTGCGGCTCGGCCTCGGATGGCCGTGCTCGAGCACGCCCGCGCGCAACAGGTACTTGGCCAGCGTAGGCACCAGGGTCCGCGAGAAAACATAAGAAGCCAGCATGGCGAACACCACCGCTTCGGCCAGCGGCACGAACAGATAGCGCGCGACGCCGGTAAGCAGGAACATCGGCACGAACACGATACAAATAGCGAGGGTGGAAACAAAGGTCGGGATCGCGATCTGCTGGGCGCCATCCAGAATTGCCTGATCGAGCGCCTTGTCCTGCTCGAGATGCTGACTGATGTTCTCGATCGCCACCGTCGCGTCGTCCACCAGGATACCGACAGCCAGCGCGAGGCCGCCAAGCGTCATGATGTTGATGGTTTCGCCCAAGGCGAACAGCGCAATGATCGACGTCAGGATGGCGAGCGGGATGGTGACCGCGATGATCAACGTGCTGCGCCAGCTGCCGAGGAACAGCAGGATCATCAACGCCGTCAGGCAGCCGGCCAGAATCGCTTCGTGAATCACACCATCGACGGCGGCACGCACGAAAATGGACTGGTCGGTCGCGATCTTGATAGTCAGGTCGGGCGGCAGGCCCGCCGCCATCTTGGGCAGCTCGGCCTTGACGCGATCGACGATGTCAAGCGTCGAGGCGGTACCGTACTTGAGGATGTTGACCAGCACCGCACGCTGGCCGTCATGGCGCACGATATTGGTCTGCGGCTGAAAGCCGTCGTGCACCTGGGCGACGTCACGAATGTAGATGGTGCCGGCAGCACCCGTCTTTATCGGCAGGTCGTTCAGCTCGGCAATGGTTTTCGGACTGCCGTTCATCGCGATGTTGTATTCGGCCTCGCCGATTTTCGCGGTTCCGGTGGGCAGCACCAGGTTCTGCGCGTTGACGGCGTTCACCACATCCAGCGGCGACAGACTCTTCGCCTGCAGCTTGCGCGAGTCGATGTCCACCATCACCGAGCGAAACTTGCCGCCATAGGGATAGGGCATGACCGCGCCCTGCACCGTGGCGAGCTGGGTGCGCATGAAACTGTTGGCCAGGTCGAAAATCTCGTGTTCGCCGAGCGACTTGCTCGATAGCGAAAGCTGCAGAATCGGAACGGTGGACGCGTTATAGGTGAGGATCAGCGGCGGCACGGTGCCCTGCGGATAGCCGCCGATCACGGTCTGGGCGATGGCGATGATCTGCGCGAGCGATGCCGGAAGGTTGGCGGACGGGTGGAAAAACACCTTGATCACGCCGATGCCGTTGTAAGTCTGCGACTCGATACGGGCGATGTCGTTGACCGTGGCCGACATGGCGCGCTCGTAATTCGAGACGATGCGCCCTTCCATTTCCTCGGTGGAGAGCCCCGTGTAGCGCCAGATGGTGCTCACCACCGGAATGTTGATGTTGGGAAAGATGTCCGTGGGGGTGCGCAAAATGGCGAGCGGCCCGATGATCAGGATCAACAGCGCCAATACGATGAAGGTGTACGGGCGGCGAAGCGCGAGCTGGACAATCCACATTTCGTTTAGGTTATGGCAGGAGCTGGAGAATCAGCACAAATAAGTCTGCCGCTCTTGGCTGAGGTCAGCGGCGGCGTGGTCTGCTCTTTGATGTCGGATCTATGAATTCTCGTCAGCTTATAAAAATGGACTCGGCGACTGCCGAGTCGTCGTTGCGTATTTGCCAAATAAAAAACCGCAGAGAAGAGCAGATTTGGTCCGCGGCAGCAGTTATGATATCAGAGGCTAGGCCTTGCCCTGGTTTCAGTATGCGGAAACCATCCATTTCCGGAATTTAACTGGGAGAAAAGGCGGGCCTGTCTTGTGTGCTTCTGTAAACAACGCGGAGTCGGTGCGAAGCACCGAACTCGCGCTGCGTCACGGGTTCCAATCCGGCGGTTCGTCGGCTACCCTTGCGCCGACGATACGACATCGGAACTCAACGATCTCAAGAATGCTCTCACGAATAATCTGTGCCGTCCTGCTGTGTTTTGCCGCCGCCGCGAGCGCGGAAGGACTTGCACCGAACGCCGAGGAACGGCTTACCTTCGTATTTGGGCCCTACGTCTATCATTATCATTACGACCCCCTGCACAACAATTATCCCTGGCTCACCGGCCTCGAATGGGGGCCGCGCGGATCATGGGTCGACTACGGGGCGGTTTATTTCGAGAACTCGTTCGATCAACCCAGCGTCTATGCCTACGTCGGCAAACGCTGGTTTGTGGCCGACGAGCACAAGGGACTCTATTTGAAACTGACGGCAGGGCCTTTGTACGGTTACCGGGATCCATACGAGGACAAGGTTCCTTTCAACCACAATGGACTCGCCTTCGCCATCATTCCCGGGATCGGATATCAGTATCGACGCGTCGATGCGCAAGTCGTCTTCCTTGGCGGTGCAGCCCTCCTTTTCACATTCGGCTACGATTTTCCGCGGTGACTCAACGGCCCATCCTGTCAGGCATCGGTGTACCCGGTTGAACAAACGACGCGATACCGGTTAGGTTCTCATCCCATGCGCCGGTTTTCCGCTCTAAAGATTTTTTTCCTGGCCGCCGGCATCGGCCTTATATTCGCGGGAATTTTTTTGAATCAGTTGCTTCGCGGCTGGGAAAACTACCGCTATCCAAATGCAGTCTACTGGCAGGGCATGCGCCTGGTGCCGGGCGCGAACCAGAAGATCACGGCGACGAGTGCGGACATGCTGGTGGTAAGGGTAATCAAGGGACCAGCGGCAAGACTGACTCTGTATCTGCGTGCCGATGACGGTTTGACGCCGCAGAAAATGGTCAGAGCATTGTGCGCGCGGGATGCCTGCAGCAAGGTCACGGTGGGTGAAGGCGACGGTGAACGTGCAGCCGCGAACTACCGCATCGGAGGCGAACCGATGCAGATCCAGATGATCCGGCCGGCAAATGCCAACATATGGATCGAATTCAACGGCCCGCCGGATGCGTTTGAATCCTTCGGCAATCTGATCGATGCGGTCACGGTACAACTCGCGCGCCGCAGTCCTCCCGGATAGATCCGTCTGGATGAATCGCCGCCGAAACGACGACGGGCGCCATTGGCGCCCGTCGTCGTTTTGCTCACGCTGTTGCGCGTTCTTTACGCGACTGCCCGGCTCTTGAGTCCACGGCGATCGGCGAAGCGGCGCTCCGGGAAGGACAGGGGTTTTTGGCCCGCGCGCCGATCGGCACGTTTGTCTTTCGCGCGCAATTCGTTCGCCGGAACCACCGATTCTTCGCAAACGGAGTAGGCCTGATAGCCAGTCGTCAGTGCGTTGTGCAGGAGTTGCACGCTGCGTTTGGCGGCCAGCATTACCTTGGTCTGCATGCGCTCTGTGGTGGCGTAGCGCTTGACGATTTCCATGGCAATCTTCGGATGCTCATCGTCGTAATGCGCATGCTCGCGGAACCACTTATAGGTCTTCGGACCCATCTGCACGCCGGGCTTGTCCTTGTATGCCTCAAAGCCGCTGACCACTTTGCGCGCGATATCGCCGGCGACGCCTTCGATCGCGAAACTGGTCGCAGCGACCGCCTCAGCCATCGATCCCTTGGTATTGATGTACCAGAGCCAGTCGGTGAGCGACTGAACGTCGCGCAACACCGGCCTGGTGCCGTCAGCCGCATCGAGCATTTCCTGGCGGGTCAATCCGAAACCTTGGCCCATCCAGATCCAATGTTCGGCGTGCGCCTTCTCCACCCGGATGTTGTCGATCAGAAAGGAGCGTGAGTAGTCGTCTTCAACTTTGATCAGGCCTTCAGCCAGAAACTTGGGAAAAGCATGGATGAACGGGTAGGTCTGCAGAATCCAGCCGCGCATTTCCGGTACGGTCAGACGTGTGTTGGCGACGCCTTCGCACCAGTCTCCCTGCAGCAGATCATCCCAATAAGGTTTGAGATAGCCGTTCAGCGAATCTACCCATTGGGGGGAGGACAGTTCGTTCATCTCTTTCATGGAACCCATGCTTTATTCTCCTTAGTATTTTGTATTCGGTAAAACCTCGAAATTTCAACGAGACCCCCTGCTGGTTAAAACCATGCCTCACTACTCGCCGACAAGTCAAATCTCACACTTTGATAAGTTTGAACAATTGTCATGTTGCATCAATTACTTACTGCTAGTTTTACCGTAATGCTCAGGGAGAAATCATAGTAGGCGGGGCAAAGCTTCGCGACCATAGGAGATTTCCGAAATCGTCCCTAAGGGGTTTCCTGATAGCGTCGTGCGCGCAATATCGCGTCAGTAGAAAGAACAGGAACGGGTTGTGTCTTCGAAGTCCGGCGTTAGCCGGACGCGGCGACGCGCAAACGCGGGCCGAATGGCTTCGGCTTGGCGATGCCGTAGCCCTGCGCGAAATCGACTCCCATTTCGCGTAACAGGCGAATGACGCGGTCGCCATCGACAAATTCGGCGATGGTCTGTTTGCCCATGACATGACCGACGCTGTTGATCGCCTCGACCATGGCGCGATCGATCAGGTCGTCAGCCATGTCTTTGACGAATCCGCCGTCGATCTTCAGGAAATCGACCGGCAGGTGTTTGAGGTAGGCAAACGATGACATGCCGGCGCCAAAATCATCCAGCGAGAACAGGCAACCGAGCGATTTGAGCTCGTTGATGAAATGTGTGGCCTTGTCCAGCCGCGCTATCGCCGCTGTTTCGGTGATCTCGAAACAGATGCTTTGCGGCGACACCGCGAAATGTCCGAACTGCTCACGGACGTAGTCGAGGAAGCGCTCGTCGCCAATCGAAGAGCCCGACAGGTTGATGGCGAAAACTTCCGGACCACTCCCCACCTGCGCTTGTTGGCGGGCAATGATGGCGAAGGCATTGCGGATCACCCAGCGATCGATGGCTGGCATCAGGTTGTATCGTTCCGCCGCCGGTATGAATGCCATCGGCGGCACCATTTCGCCCTTCTCATCGAGCATGCGGATCAGGATTTCGCAGTGGTCTCCCAGGTTTCGCGCAGGGTCGAGCCCCACGATATCCTGCGCGTAAAGCACGAAGCGATCTTCCTCGAGCGCTTTCTGCAAACGCCCAATCCACTCCATCTCACCCTGCCGCATGGACAGTTCGCTGTCCTCTGCGTGATACACCTGCACCCGATTGCGTCCCTTGTCCTTGGCCATATAACAGGCAGTGTCCGCCGCGCTCAAGACGTCGGTCAGCGTGAACAATCCATCCTCGACGTTTACCAGACCGATGCTGACTCCGATGTTGAACGAGCGTGTTTCCCATGCGAAATGGCATTCCATGACCGTCTGGCGCAAGCCGTCGGCGATGCGCAGCGCATTGTCGGGCGCGCAATTTTCGAGCAGCACGCCGAACTCGTCCCCGCCCAGGCGCGAAAGCGTATCCCCCTCGCGCAAACGCCGCTGCAGCACTGCGCTAACCTGGCGCATCAACTGGTCTCCTGCCGCATGCCCGCAGGTATCGTTGACCACCTTGAACTGGTCAAGATCGAGATACATCACCGCATGGTGGCGTCCGAGTTGCGCGGCACTCTTCAGCGCGAGGCTCAAGCGACGCTCGAATTCTCCCCGGTTGATGAGACCGGTGAGCGAATCGTGGCTGGCCTGATAAGAAAGCTTGGCGACGTACTGGCGCTCGCGGCTGACGTCGTGCAGCACCAGCACCACGCCCGCTATTTCGCCGCTGCGTGCACGGATCGGGGCCGCCGATTGCATGATCGGAATTTCGGTACCGTCGTTGCGCACGAGCAGAATGGTCGCGGCCGCTTCGATCGTGCGTTCTTCGCGCAACACCATCTCGATCGGATCCGGCGCCATCTTGCGGCTCGTTTCGTCGACCATGCGCAAGATCGCCCGCATGGGCAGACCCCGCGCCGTAGCAGTAGTCCATCCGGTAAGTTGCTCTGCCACCGGATTGAGGTATTCGACCCAACCATCGGTGTCGGTGGTGATGACACCATCCGCGATCGAGGCCAGGGTGACCAGGGCGCGTTCCTTTTCCGCAAAGAGATCGGACGCAGCCTGCCTGCGATCGGTCATGTCCGTGATCGAGCCGGCCATCCGGTGCGCCTTGCCCGCCGCATCGCGCACCGACTGTCCGCGCGAACGGAACCACCGGTAGTCGCCCGATTTGGTCTGCAAGCGCATTTCGATGTCGAAAGGCACCCCCTTTTCCAGGTGGGCGCCCAACGCACCTTCTGTCGCCGTCCTATCCTCGGTATGCACCCGCGACATCAGCGTGTCGATCGACCTGCCCAGTTCGAACTCATCAAATCCCAGCAGTTGTTCGAATCTGGGCGAGTAATACATATCACCGGAGACAATGTTCCAGTCCCACAACCCGTCATTGCTACCCTGCACCGCGAGGTTGAAGCGCTCCTGGCTCAGCTTCAGTTCTTGTTCGGCCAGTTCCCTGAACCTCACCATGCGGCGCGATAGCAGGATGCCGATGGGCACGAGCAGTGCCGCCGCCGCAAGGTTGGCGATCAGCAGCAGCGTCTTGGTCTTGCGCGTCGCTTCGCCGAGGGTTCGGGTGAACTGATCGGTTAGAGGGGTGAGGCGGGTATCGATCTCCAGGAGGCGTTCGCGAAATGCGCGCAGCGCCTCGGGGGTGTCGTTGCCGGAGGCGATCAGTGCATGGACCTCTTCGGCCACGGCGTTGAGTTCGCCAATATAGCGGTCGCCTTCCGTCCACAAATCAATGACGGCTGCCATGAAATCGACATGGCGGAAGGTGCGAAACAGCATGATCAGGCCGGGAATATCGTCGGGATGATTGCGCCCTTCGATGAAACCCTGCCACGCAATGGCCAGATCGGGATTCGGTTTTTCCAGTTCAAGCCGGGCTTTCTGGTCACCCAGCGTGACGGCCAGTCCCTCCCGGTAGTTGTAGTAATCCTGCAAGGCACGCGTTTCGGTGTAGCGCAGCAGCGAAAACATGGCCCGCTTCTGCCCCTTGGACCATAGGCTCTCGCCCTCGGAGTAGGAACGGGTCGCCACCAGGATGTTCATGCTTTCCGCCGAAAGCCCGAGGAGCACGATGACGATGACCAGGAAGGGCCAGATGATCTGAAGTAAACGCCCACCGCCGGGCAGAATCCCCAGGATTCTGTGCCGTCGCGAGGGGTCCTTCTGGGGTTTCATCGTTTCCATGCAATGCGATCGGACGCTGGATCCTGGCCAAGTTCAAAAAATGAGCATGCGGGTAACGATAGAGCTTGTTTCGCGCCGCGAAATTCCCACCTGAGGTGGATTTCGGTTGGCCACCTTAACTACAAATATACGGGAACTTACGACCCATTCTTTAACAATTTAATAAGATATTCTCCAAAAAGCTACATGGAAAGCCCTCCCGGACCGCCCGATTCAGGAGAAAGCCGGTGCCAGCTCGGCAATTACCGCGGCGACTGGCCGCAGATCCCTGATCAGCCCCACAGACTGGCCCGCGTACAGGGCAAAGGCTTCGATTTCGCCCGCCGCTCCCCGCATCGGTGCAGGTACTCCGTAACGCGGAATTGGTGCCCCATCGGGAAAGCTTCCAATGACATCGCCCTCCCCGGGACGAGCCCCGGGCAGCGGGCAACCGGCTTTCTCCCATACTTCAATCGTCGAATTGCGCAATGCACGGTGCGGAGCATCCGGCCAGCCCTGATCGAAAAGCGTCGTGTAAACCGTGTCCGTGGCGCGCGCAGTCAAAAGGCGTTTCTTGAACTCGTCGTGCGCGCCAGACTCGTCCGTGGCCAGGAATCGGGTACCCAACCACACTCCCTGGGCTCCCAGCGCCAGCGCTGCGCGAACGCCCCGAACGTCCGCCACCCCACCCGCCGCGATGACAGGCACGCCGGGTACCGCGTCACATACCAGCGGCACCAGCACCATCGTGCTCACGGTGGACCAGACATGACCTCCGGATTCGACGCCCTGGGCGACAACGAGGTCTACTCCCAGATCTACAACGCGGCGCGCTTCTTCCGGCGTGGCCACGGTATGGATGACGATCGCGCCCGCATCATGCGCCTGGCGCAGGTAGGGCGCCGGGTCTCCCCAGAAGAGGGAAACGATTCTGATTCCTTCTTCGAGGGCGATGTCGAGCCGCTCATGCTGGTCCCATGGCATCGCGAGGTTGACTGCAAATGACCCCCGCGTCAGCGCGCTCGTGGCGCGAATTTTGTTCCGCATGGCGACTGGCGTATCCCAACTCGTGCCGAGCATTCCCAGCCCTCCGGCGTTGGTGACCGCGGCGGCCAATTCGGGCGGTGCCGTGCGCCCCATCGGCGCCTGGAAAATCGGATAACGGATCGATAGCAGGTCGGCAATTCCCTTTGTCATGATTTCCCCGGCTGAGGCTGTGACGTAACGAAGTGTCACATCGTAAACCAGGCGAGAGCCCGGACCGTTTCTGGATGCGTCACGACGAACATCAACGGAGGTGGAACATGAATATCAAAATCGCTGCCCCCTTTCTGCTGAGCGCGCTTGCTGCGCCGGCGTTCGCCACCGACTACACGGACAGCGCTCCGGTGGTCTCCAGTGTGCCGATCTATCAAACCGTTAACGAACCTCAGCAGCAATGCTGGACGGAATCTGTGACCCGTTACGAGGAACGCCGCTCTCCGGGCGGCATCATCCTTGGAGGCGTCACGGGCGGGCTGCTGGGTAACACCATCGGCCGCGGCAACGGCAGGGTGGCCTCGACCGTTGTCGGCGCAATGATTGGCGCCGTGGTTGGAGATCACATCGCCAACCGCGACAACGAAGCAGTGGCAGTGACAAGTCCGACCCAGCGCTGCCAGATCGTCAATGGCTATCGCCAGGTGCTCACCGGATACCAGGTCACCTATAACTACAACGGCCGCAACACGACCGTTGTGATGCCTTATGACCCTGGCGCGCGCGTGCCCGTCGAAGTCGGCGTGACCGGCCGTCCTCCCGTCTATGCAAATGTGCCGGTTACACGCATCGCGTACGAGCAACGTCCCGCGCGAGTCTGGAAGCACAAGCCGCACAAGCGTCCGCGCTACGACGGCAACTGGGATCGCTGATAGCCTCGAATTCCTGTTTCCCCTGTTTGGGCGCCTCACGGCGCCCTTTTTTTGGCTGGCCGAGGCTGCGGAATGCCCCTGTAGAATTGGCCGATCAATCACCGTGCTCCGATAATGCTGACCTCCACACCGAAAACGATTTTCCTGAAAGACTACACCCCGCCGGCGTTCCTGGTTTCCAGCGTCGATCTCGACATCGACTTGCAGGCTGACCATGCGCTCGTCAAAGCAACACTCGCCGTTACTCGAAACCCGAAATCGCCGGATCCGGTCGCACCGCTCGAACTGGACGGTGACGAATTGGAACTGATCTCGGTGCAGATCGATGGCAGGGTGCTCGTCGCAGGGGATTTCTCTTTGTCGGCCGCCGGGCTGGAGATTGCGGGCGTACCCGACCGGTTCACCCTGGAGACTGTCGTGCGCATCCGTCCCGGGCAAAACACCAAGTTGATGGGCCTGTATGCGTCCAAGGACGGCTATTTCACGCAATGCGAGGCCGAGGGCTTTCGGCGCATCACCTTCTTCCCAGACCGGCCCGACGTCATGGCGCGGTACACAACGACCATCCAGGCCGACAAGTCGGACTTTCCTTTCCTGCTGTCGAATGGAAATCTGGTCGCACAGGGCGACGGGAGCGAAAGCCGGCATTGGGCCAGGTGGGTCGACCCGTTTCCCAAGCCATCTTATCTATTCGCCATGGTGGCGGCCAAACTCGACCGCCTAGAGAACGACTTCGTGACGCGTTCGGGCCGGAAGGTCAAGCTCTCGGTGTTCGTCGAGCCCGGCAAGCTCGACCAGTGCGGCTTCGCGATGGACGCATTGAAGCGCGCGATGAAATGGGACGAGGACGTGTTCGGTCTGGAACTCGACCTGGACCAATACATGATCGTCGCGGTCGGTGATTTCAACATGGGCGCGATGGAGAACAAGGGTCTGAACATCTTCAACACGAAATATGTGCTCGCGCGCGCCGACACCGCGACCGATGCCGATTTTATGTTCCTCGATCGCGTGGTCGCCCACGAATATTTCCACAACTGGACGGGGAACCGCGTCACCTGCCGCGATTGGTTCCAGCTTTCGCTCAAGGAAGGCCTAACGGTATTCCGTGACCAGGAGTATGGCGCCGACAGCTATTCGCGCCCCGTGCAGCGCATCCAGGAGGTCCGCTCGTTGCGCGGCGCACAGTTCCCGGAGGATGCCGGCCCGATGGCGCATCCGGTGCGCCCCGCCTCCTATATGGAAATCAGCAATTTCTACACCGCTACGGTTTACGAGAAAGGCGCGGAGGTGGTACGCATGATCCACACCCTCATCGGAGCGCAAGACTTTCGCAAGGGCATGGACCTGTATTTCGAGCGCCACGATGGCCAGGCAGTGCGTACCGACGAGTTCGTACAAGCCATGCAGGATGCTTCCGGCACGAATCTGACACAGTTCAAACGCTGGTATGAGCAGGCGGGAACGCCCGTTGTGAATGTAGAGGGCCGCTACGACGCTGCGACAGAACGCTACGTGATCTCCGTTGCCCAATCGTGCCCGCCAACCCCGGGGCAGGATGCCAAACTCCCATTCCATATTCCCTTCGCGGTCGGTCTGATCGCGCCGGACGGTAGCGGTATCCCGCTGCAGATGGCGGGCGAAGCCAAGGCCGGCAATGACACGCGCGTGTTGTCGTTGACGAAGACGCAGGAAAGCTTCGAGTTCGTGAATGTGCCGCGCTCCCCGGTGCCGTCCCTGTTGCGCGGATTTTCCGCGCCGGTGAATTTGCGATTCGACTATTCCGACGCCGACCTGACGCATTTGATGGCATACGATGCCGACTCGTTCAACCGATGGGAAGCGGGCCAGCGTCTGGCGCTCAACCTGCTGCTGCGCGGCATCGACGAATTCCGAGCGAAACACCTGCCGGAGTTTCCGGACAACTTTGTCAAAGCCTTCACGCGCGTGCTCGCCGATGCGAAAGACGACCCCGCCTTTGCCGCCGAGGCCCTGGGCCTGCCGTCGGAGGGTTATATCGCGGAGCAGATGGAAGAGATCGATCCGGATGCAATCCATTCGGTGCGCCGGTCGCTGAGGAAGCATATAGCGAGCGCATTGAAAAGCGCATTGTTGACCGCCTATAGGACGTCCACCGCGCCCCATCCGTACAGTCCCGACGCACGCTCGGCAGGACTGCGCGCGCTGCGCAACCTCTGCCTGGGTTATCTGATGGAGCTCGAAGATGCGCAAATGCAGGCGTTGTGCCTGGCGCAATTCGAAACCGCCGACAACATGACGGATTCGATGGCCGCCCTCTCCGCTCTGGTGAACGCCGAAGGCAGCGCACGCGAAGGTGCGCTGAAGAAGTTCTACGACAAGTGGAAGGACGAACCGTTGGTCCTGGACAAGTGGTTCGCGGTCCAGGCGACGTCACCTCTGCCGGACGCGCTTGCCACGGTCAAACGCCTGATGCTTCATCCCGCCTTCACCCTCAAGAATCCGAACAGGGTCAGGTCATTGATCAGCAGCTTCTGCCACGGCAATCAGGTTCGCTTCCACGCCGCTGACGGCTCCGGTTATGTCTTTGCCGCTGAGCAAATCATCGCAATCGATGCGCTCAATCCGCAGGTTGCCGCGCGGCTGGCGCGCAGCTTCGATCGTTGGAGAAAATTCGACGCCGGCCGACGCGCGCAAGCGCAAGCCGCGCTCGAGCGCATTCGCGATACTGCAGGATTGTCGAAGGACACCTTCGAAGTCGTCACCCGCGCTCTTGTTTAATGTCTCCATCTAACATTTAGCCACAGAGGACACAGAGGAAAGCAAAGACGAGAAGGGCAACGGTTGGTAGTAATTTAGCTGCCGCGACCATTGCCCCCCTTTAGCTCTGCATTTCTCCGTGTCCTCTGTGTCCTCTGTGGCTAAATGTTGGGTGGATAGTCCTAGCGAGTCTTGCGGCGAGAAGCGGGGCGGGCTTTGGATTGTTCGCGGTAGTGCTGCTGGAAGAAAGCCGCGAGCATTTCGACATCCACGCGCCTGGCGCCGGCGGGGCGCGCCACCACCGCTACGGTGCGCGCCGGCACATGGCTTGAGAAGGGCCTTGCGATCAATGTCGTTCCCCTGAGGATGCCGGCCTTGAGGGTGAGTTCCGGCAATAGCGTCACGCCGAGCCCACCCTCTACCATCTGGATCAGCGTCGTCAGGCTGGTGGCCTCCAGCAGGGCCTTGGTTTTCGCGCCTCGGGCGCCGCAAGCGGCAATGGCGTGGTCGCGCAGGCAGTGGCCTTCTTCCAGCAATACGACGCTGCCCGGTTCGAGGTCCCGCACCAGCACTTCCTTCTTCCTGGCGTGCGGGTCATCCTGGCGCGCGACGAACCAGAACTCGTCGCGGAACAACTCGATCACCGTCAGCTCCGCCGTTTCGAACGGCAGCGCAATCAGGGCGGCATCGAGATCGCCCGCGCACAGCTTCTCCAGCAGCCTTTCGGTGAGATCTTCGCGAAGGTGGAGCTTGAGTTCCGGGTACTCGTCCCTGATCTTGGACATGACGCCGGACAACAGAAAAGGCGCGATCGTCGGAATGACGCCGAGACGGAAGATGCCCGCGAGCGGCGCGCCGGCATCGCGCGCCGTGTTCACCAGGTCTCGCGCTGCAGCGAGGATGGCTCGGGCACGCTGCACCACCTCTTCGCCCGCTGGCGTCAGCCGCACGCCCTTGGGGTCGCGCTCGACCAGTTCCACGCCGAGCATGGACTCGAGTTCCTTGACGCCGGCCGAAAGGGTCGACTGCGTGACGAAGCTCGCTTCAGCCGCTGCGCGAAAGTTGAGCTTGTCGGCGACTTCGACCAGATAGCCGAGTTGTCTCGGAGAGGGCAGCGCATTCATCGTGTCGATCGGGCTCTGATTAGCGGAAACCGTAGTGATCGTATTTATCGATCAGTATAAGCGATTTTTCTTGCTTTATCGATCGGATGACTTGGCGCAAAGTAGGCCCGTAGCAAACATTTCCAAACCACCATCGAAGGAGCCAAGCATGCTGACCGTTGGAGACCGTCTTCCCGCATTTGACCTCAACGCCGTCGTTTCAATCGAACAGGACAAGGCGTTTCAGCGCATCGACCAGGCGTCGAACCCGGGCAAGTGGAAAGTGTTGTTCTTCTGGCCGAAGGACTTCACCTTCGTCTGCCCGACTGAAATAGCCGCGTTCGGCAAGATCAACAGCGAATTCAGCGACCGCGACGCCGTGGTTTATGGCGCGTCGATCGACAGCGAATTCGTGCATCTGGCATGGCGCAACAACCACCCGGACCTGAAGAACCTGCCATTCCCGATGCTGGCCGACATCAAGCGCGAGCTGTCCTCGGCCCTGGGCGTGCTGGACAAGAACGAAGGCGTAGCACTGCGCGCGACTTTCATCGTCGACCCCGAAGGCATCATCCGCTTCGTTTCGGTTAACGACATGAGTGTGGGACGAAATCCCGAGGAAGTACTGCGTGTGCTCGACGCGTTGCAGACCGACGAGTTGTGCCCGTGCAACTGGAAAAAAGGCGACGAGTTCCTCAAGGCTGCTTGACCGAAGGGCCGGCTCCAGTGAGCCGGCCGCCAGCCGCAAAGACCCGATTGAACCCATTGACGAGGAGAATGAAGATGTCCATCCAGACCCTGAAAGACCGCCTGCCTGATTACGCCAAGGACCTCAAGCTGAACCTGGGCTCGCTTGCGGCGGAAACGGCACTTAACGACACGCTCAAGGCCGGCACCTTCATCGCCGCGGCGTTCGCATCGCGCAACCCGGATGTCATCGCCGCAATCAACGCGGAGTTTGGCGACAAGCTTGCTCCCGCGGACTATATCGCTGCCAAGGCCGCCGCGGCGATCATGGGCATGAACAACGTCTATTACCGCTTCCTGCACCTGGTGCAGAACGACGAGTACGCGCGACTGCCCGCCAAGCTGCGCATGAACGTGATTGGCGCACCGGGTACGGCAAAGGAAAACTTCGAGTTGTGGTCGCTGGCGGTATCGGCGATCAACGGCTGCGGCATGTGCATTGCAGCGCATGAGAGGGTCGTGCGTGCCGCAGGCCTGACGGCAGAACATGTGCAAGCTGCGGTGCGTATAGCCGCGGTCGTTCACGCAGTGGCGGTGGCACTGGAAGCTGAGTCAGCTTCGACACAGACGTTGGCTGCGGCGGCGTAGTCCGCAACGGTTTCTCAAGAAAAAAAGCGGTCTCGCGGCCGCCTTTTTATGCTCGAGGCGCTAGTGCGAGGATGCAGCGGGGTCGTATCCCTTTTCCTTCATGTATAGCGCAAGGACGTGGTCCATGCTGGACGCGTGATTTGCAAACCACTCCGCGACGGCGCGGGCCAGCACCTGTCCGAAGCGCGTCTCGCCGGCCGCGACCCGGCGGCGCACTTCGTGCGCCGTTTCAAGTACGCCTTCGTGCTCCCTGACATGGCAGGTCAGCGGCGGATACGTCATCTGCTCCATCCAGCGCTGCTCCTGTGCGAAATGTTCCTCGCTGTGGCGGATGAACTCGTCGAGCGCCGCCAGCAAACTCTCGTCCGGCGCATCGGCAACGCGGTTAAGCAGGTCGATGAACTCGCGATGGGTATCGTCCATGACACCCTTGTCCAGCACCAGGGTGTCGCTCCATTCCATGATCGGCATGCGGCCTCCAGCAACTGTGGATATGGCGGAAGTCTACCGTATCGCCCAGGGTTGCTGCGGTCTGGCCCAAAATCGCCGCAGGCACTGGAACAGCGGCTGATTGCTTGGCGGTCAGGCGGTATCGGGCCGATGGAGGTGGCCGAGCACCGCGTTCACGATGCGATCGCAACGCTCGCCGTCGAAAGCGAAAGCCTCGTTGGTGGCGATGTCCAACTCGCGCGCCAGCGATTCCCGCAGCAGGCTGCGCGCCCGAAAATAGCGGGTGCGCACGGTGGCCTCGGGAATCTCCAGGCTGGCTGCGGTCTCTTGCACCGAGAGCTCCTCCAGCGCGCGCAGGACGAAGACGGTGCGGAAAATCTCTGGAAGCGCATCGATGCGCCGTTCTATGAGCGCTCGTGTCTCGACGCGAATTGCCGCATGGTCCGGCAGCTCGCCGGGACTCTCGATGTTTTCGATCAATGCCACATCCGATTCACCCACCATGGAATCCAGCGGTATCACAATGCCCTCGCGCTGGCGCTTGCGCCTGCGCATCAGGCATTCGTTGACGACGATGCGGGTCAGCCAAGTGGACAATTTAGATTCGCCGCGGTACTTGCCGATCGCCTGGAAAGCATGCAGATAAGCCAGTTGAAGGGCGTCTTCGGCATCCGCATCGTCGCGCAGCACGGCACGCGCGACGCGATACAGCATGCGGTTATGCTTGCGCATCAAGGTTTCGAAGGCGGTAACATCGCCCGCGGCGACCCGCCGGGCGAATTCGCTATCCGGCAGATCGGTCAACAGGGTCGCTTGTACTTCGGCACTGACAGGCACGATGTGCTCCAAGTATTGTCTGACCATTCGATGCGGCCGGCTCGCTCGGCGTTCCCGACGCTTGATTTGCCCTTCGGAAACCCTGACATTGGCAGGGCCATCCGCAGATCCTCCAGGTCCGATGCCAGAACTCCCCGACATTGTCGTCTACATCGAAAGTCTCCAGACGCGCATTATCGGACGGACTTTGAAGCAAGTGCGGCTGTTGAATCCGTTTCTGCTACGCACGGCGCAGCCGCCTGTCTCCACCGTCGAAGGGAAGTCAGTCGTCGGTGTTCGTCGACTGGGCAAGCGCATCATCATCGAACTCCAGCAGGAGTTCTTTCTTGTGCTGCATCTCATGGTTGCGGGCAGGCTGCGCTGGTTCGACGGCAAGGCAAAGCTGCCTGGACGAATCGCCCTTGCGATTCTTGAATTCGACAACGGCTCGCTGGTATTTACCGAGGCCGGCACCAGACGACGCGCATCCCTGCACCTGGTGGATGGCGAAAAAGCGGTCCTTGCCTTGCACGCGGGTGGCCTGGAAGTCCAGGAGTCTGGATTGAAGGAATTTGCTCAGCGCCTCAAAGCCGAAAGCCATACACTCAAGCGTGCGCTAACCGATCCGCATATCTTCAGCGGCATCGGCAATGCCTATTCCGATGAGATCCTGCATCGCGCCCGGCTCTCTCCCATCACGCTCACCGGGAAACTCAACGATGACGAGGTTGCGCGTCTCTACGAGGCGGCCCGTTCGAGCCTGATCGAATGGACCGAACGTTTGCGCAAAGCCGCGGCAGGGAAATTTCCCGAGAAAGTCACCGCCTTTCGCGATGAGATGGCGGTGCACGGGCGCTTCGGCAAACCCTGTCCGGTTTGCGGCTCGCCGGTACAGCGCATCGTGCATGCCGAAAACGAAACCAACTATTGCGCCCGCTGCCAGACCGGCGGCAAACTTCTCGCTGACCGGGCGCTGTCGCGGCTACTCAAGAAGAACTGGCCGCGGTCGATCGACGACGTCGAGTAACGTGGGCAAGGAAATTCGGGGAAGCGAGCGCCTCCCCGGAAACAGAGCGCACTTTCTCGGGAGAGAGCCTCTGCGTTCTGCGAAAACAGGCTCGCCGCGGGCAACCCGCGGCTTTTTGTCAGAAGCCGCCCGAAGCCGTAATCCTCTCGCCGGTCAGCCATCCGGAATCGTCGGAAGCGAGGAATACCGCAACCTGTGCGATGTCTTCCGGTTGCCCGAATCGGCCCAGCGGAGTCGCGGCGACAATCTGCTTTTCGAAGTCGCTGCCGACGACCCCGGCGCTATGCGAGCCTTCGGTTTCCACGCCACCCGGGGCAATGGTATTCACGCGGATGTTCCTGGCCCCCAGTTCCTTCGCCAGTACGCGCGCGATCGCATCGACAGCGCTCTTGGTCGCCGAATAGACCACGGAGTTCGGCACCGGGGTCGTGCTTGCGACTGAACTGATGTTGATCACGCTGCCGCCTTTGGGACCGAAATGCTTCAGTGCTTCCTGGGTCGTCAGGATGGTGCCGAGGACATTGGTGTTGAACTCGCGATGGAATTCAGTCTCCGTCACGGCCTCGAGCGGCTTGAAGTCGTATACACCGGCATTGTTCACCAGCACGTCGAATGTTCCGTACGCCTTTTTCGTCTCCGCGAACAGACGCGTCACGTCCGCGGATTTCGACACGTCGCCCTGAACGGCGATCGCCTTGCCGCCTTTGGCCTTGATTTCCGAAACGACCTTGTCCGCGCCTTCCTTGCTGGACGAATAGTTCACCACTACCGAAGCGCCCTGGGCGCCGAAGCTCCTTGCGATTCCCGCGCCGATGCCCTTCGATGCGCCCGTCACGATCGCTACCTTGCCACTTAATCTGCTCATGGGATTCTCCTGGAATGTTGCCGTCTTCACTTCGACGATTCGACAAGTATCGAACTGATAGCCGGACAAGTCAAGAGATGAATCGGTGCTGCCGCTAGATTTTTGCCAGGCGTTCCAGGTAGGCGCGCAGGACGTCGCGTTTCACCGCGAGATTCATGAACTTGCCTTCCCGCGTGGTTTCCACCAGGCCGGCCGTCTCGAGCTCCTTGATGTGGTGGGACAAGGTTGCAGCGCTGATGTCGTGCGCCTCGCGAACCGCGCTGCAGGACATCGACTCGCCGCAAGTGCCGATTTGTTTGAGGATCTCGTAGCGCCGCGGCTCCGCCAGGGCGCGAGAGATCCGCGCAAACTGCTGGTCCGTAAGTCGGGCTTCTTTGGGCGCTGCCATGATGAGGAAATAAACGCGATTCGCTGAAGATTCAGCTTTTCATTATATATGGCGCTGCCTGCCGCTTCGCAAGCACGAGCGGTTTTCGGAACCCTTTCGGCAAATCACCGCCGCCGCGTCGCCAGCGGCACGTCGATATCCGGCAACAGGGCGGAACGGCTTCCCGTCAGCGGCAAGTTATCTGCGCAGTGGTACGTGAACACTGCGGCAAATTTGGTCAGCGCCGTGCGATTCCTTCCCGCCGCGTGCAGCAGGCGGCAGTGGAAGAAAAGCACGTCGCCCTCGTCCAGCTCCGCGGCAACCTTCGCGTCGATGACGAGCCGGTTCTGCTCAAGGCCGGTTCGGAAGAAGCGGTCGCCGTCGAACTGATCGGGCAGAAATTCCATGCGATGCGAGCCCGGCACAAGCCACAAGCAGCCGTTTTCCTCGTGCTCCGGACCCAGCGCAAGCCATACCGACACGAGCTCGGGCTTCTGGAAGGACCAGTACCGGATGTCCTGATGCCAGCCGGTTGCACTGCTGAACGCGGGATTCTTGGTCATGATGCAGTTGTGATGTGCTTGCGAAAGTTCCAGCTTCCCGCCAAGCAACTGCCGCAGCCGTTCTGCCAACTCCGGCGATGTGGCCCAATCCCTGTAAAGCTCGTCACGCGCGCAGGCCTGCAGCAGCCTGCGCACGGTGCGGCCGCCGGGCGCATCCAGCGAGACTGGCGCGCCGGGGTATTTGACCTGTGCCTCGTATTCCAGGGGCTGGGTCTGGGCGGCAAGGTGGCGCACCGCTACCGCCTTCATTGATCCGCATGACTCAAGCGGGACAAGGCCACGAGCGATGACGAATCCGTGGGTTTGAAAATGCTCGAGTTCGGCGGAAGAGAAACTGCTCAATGCGAAAAGGTGAGCGGAAGGTGAATGAGTGAAGGCGTGAAGGGTAAGGGATTCAGGCTTTTCACCATTCACTCATTCACCCTTCACGCCTTCACCCGCCTTTCAACGATGCGCGGCGTTGAACGCATCCAAGGCAGCACTGCCGGGGCAGAGTTCGCGCTCGCCAAGGCGGTTGAACGGCGCCTGCACCGTGCCAAGATGGGCATGCAGGTCTTCCGGATCGGGATCGACGTGCAATACACCCGTAACGATCTCGCCGGCGGCCTTGCGTTCCTGCAGGAAATTCATTGCGGCGATCCGGTCGTGGACGTCGTATTCGGCGGCGAGCTTGCGCAGTTTCAGCACCGAGCCGTCGTGCTGCGTAACTTCCTCGACTTCGCCTGGCGCGTAGTCGGCCGTGATGGTCTCTCGCGGCAGCATGACGTCCAACTGATTGACCGCTTCGTTGTGCTCGCGCACGTAGTCGAAACTCTTGGTCGAGCCGGCATGGTTGTTGAACGCCACGCATGGCGAAATGCAGTCGATGAAAGCGGCCCCGCGATGCAGGATTGCTCCCTTGATCAGCGGCACCAGTTGCGCCTTGTCTCCGGAAAAGCTGCGCGCGACGTAAGTGGCGCCGAGCTCCATTGCCAACAGCACCATGTCGATGGCGGCGTCGGTATTGACCGAGCCCTTCTTGCTTTTGGAGCCGCGGTCCGATGTCGCCGAGAACTGGCCTTTCGTGAGCCCATAGACACCGTTGTTTTCCACGATGTAGACCATGTTCACGCCGCGGCGAACACTGTGAGCGAACTGGCCCAGTCCGATCGAGGCGGAATCGCCGTCTCCTGAAACACCCAGGTAGATCAGTTCGCGGTTCGCAAGGTTGGCGCCGGTCAACACCGACGGCATGCGTCCGTGCACGCTATTGAAGCCGTGCGAACTGCTCAGGAAATAAGTCGGGGTCTTGGACGAGCACCCGATGCCTGAGAGCTTGGCGATGCGATGAGGCGGCAGATCGAGCTCGAAGCAGGCCTGGATGATCGCCGCGCTGATCGAATCGTGCCCGCAACCTGCGCACAGCGTGGAAACCGCGCCTTCGTAGTCGCGCCGGGTAAAGCCCAGCTTGTTGACCGGCAGTTGCGGGTGATGAAGCTTCGGTTTGGCGATGTAGGTCATAACAGCATCCTGTTTTCTGGACTCATGGCAGAACCTTGCGCATCGGCGTCACCTTCAATGCGGCGGCATCCTCCGCAATTTCCTTGACGATGAACCGGGCAGTGATTGGTGTACCGTCGTAATGCAGCACGGGCGTGAGTTTTGCCGGGTCGATCTCGCATTCATTGACGATCAACATGCGCAACTGCGCGTCGCGGTTTTGCTCGACCACGAACACATGATCGTGCTCGGCAATGAAATCCTCGACCTGGTCGTGGAACGGAAAGGCACGCACCCGCATCGCGTCGAAATGCAGGCCGCGCTGTTCGAGGGTATCGAGCGCTTCGTGCATTGCCGGACTCGTCGAACCGTAATAGATCACGCCTAGCCGGCTGGGCTGCAACCCCGGACGCAGCACGGGCTTGGGCACTACGTCCTTGGCGGTTTCGAATTTGCGCAACAGGCGTTGCATGTTGTCGAGGTAGTCCGGGCCGGCCTCGCTGTAGCGTGCATAACGGTCCTTCGTGGTGCCGCGCGTGAAGAACGCGCCGCGCGACGGATGCGTTCCGGGATAGGTTCGGTAGGTAATCCCATCGCCATCAACGTCCAGATAACGCCCGAACTCCCTGCCCGATTCCAGCGCGTCGAAAGTCGCGACTTTGCCGCGGTCGTAGCGGCGGGAATCGTCCCAGGCAAGCGGCCGGCTCAAGCGATCATTCATGCCGATGTCCAGATCCAGCATCACGAAAACCGGAGTCTGCAGGCGCTCGGCGATATCGAATGCGTCCGCGGCGAAGTCGAAACTCTCGGCCGGGTCTTCGGGAAACAACAGCACATGCTTGGTATCGCCGTGGGACGCATAAGCGCAGGCCAACACGTCGGCCTGCTGTGTGCGCGTCGGCATTCCGGTGGAAGGCCCGCCCCTCTGTACGTCGAAAATCACGGCAGGAATTTCGGCAAAGTAAGCCAGGCCGATGAATTCCTGCATCAGGGAGATTCCGGGACCGGAGGTGCAGGTGAAGGCCCTCGCGCCATTCCAACTCGCGCCGATGACCATGCCGATCGACGCCAGTTCGTCCTCCGCCTGGATCACTGCGTAGCGGTTGCCGCCGGTGGCATCCTTGCGATAAGTGCGGCATTGCCGGGCAAAGGCTTCCGCCATGCTGGACGACGGCGTGATCGGATACCACGCCGCGACGGTAGCCCCTCCGTACACGCAGCCCAGGGCTGCCGCCGAATTGCCATCGATGAAAATGCGGTTCTCTACCGCGTACGCGCGGCGCACGCTCAATCCGATCGGGCATTCGAAATGGGTTTTTGTATAGTCACGGCCCAGATGCAGCGCGCGGATGTTGGGCGCAATCAACTTGTCCTTGCCCTGAAACTGTTCGCCGATCAGCTTTTCGATTTCGGCGACATCGATATCCAACAGGGCTGCCAGCGCGCCAACATAGACGATGTTGCGAAACAGCTGGCGCTGGCGAGGATCCGAATACTCCCGGTTGCAGATCTCGGTCAGCGGCACGCCGATGACGCGCACGTCCTCGCGGAACTTCGATTTCGCCAGCGGCTTGGTCGAATCGTAGAACAGGTAGCCACCCGGATCGATACCGAGCACGTCCCTGTCCCAGGTCTGCGGATTCATCGCAACCATCAGATCGACGCCGCCACGCGCGCCGAGATAGCCGGCTTCCGAAACACGGACCTCATACCACGTCGGCAGGCCCTGGATGTTGGATGGAAAGATATTGCGCGGACTGACGGGCACGCCCATGCGCAGGATGGATTTTGCAAACAACTGATTGGCCGAGGCCGATCCCGAGCCGTTGATGTTGGCGAACTTGACGACGAAGTCGTTTATTTTTGGCTGCGACATGCCGGCCCTGCGTGCGTGACATCCAGAAGAAATTTGCGCATGTCCCAGGCACCGGTCGGGCAACGCTCGGCGCACAACCCACAGTGCAGGCACACATCTTCGTCCTTGGCCATGATGCGGCCGGTCTTGAGCACGTCCGATATGTATATGTCCTGTGACAACTCCTCGGCGGGTGCGTTCAGCCGGCCGCGCAGTTCGCTTTCTTCCCCGTTTGCGGTGAAAGTGATGCAATCCATCGGGCAGATATCCACGCACGCATCGCATTCGATGCAAAGCGGCGGCGAGAAGACCGTCTGCACATCACAGTTCAGGCAACGCTGCGCCTCGGCAAAAGCCATTTTCGCGTCGAAGCCCAGTTCGACCTCGACCTTGATGTTCTTCAGCGCTATGGCCTGGTCCTTGAGTGGAACCTTGTGGCGCAAATCACCCGAGATGTCGTTGTCGTAGCTCCACTCGTGAATGCCCATTTTCTGGCTGGTCAGGCTGACCAGGGGGCTGGGCCGCGTGCGCACGTTCTCGCCATGGCAGAGTTTGTCGATCGAGATTGCAGCATCGTGGCCGTGGGCGACCGCCCAGATGATGTTCTTCGGCCCGAACGCGGCGTCGCCACCGAAAAATACTTTCGGTTGCGTGGACTGGAAGGTTATTTTATCCACCACCGGCATGCCCGACTTGTCGAATTCGACGCCGGCGTCGCGCTCGATCCACGGGAAGGAATTTTCCTGGCCTACGGCCACCAGCACGTCGTCGCATTCGAAACGCTGGTCCGGTTCGCCCGTCGGCACCAGCTGGCGGCGACCCTTGTCATCAAACACGGCTTTGACCTTCTCGAACACCATGCCGCTCAGCCTGCCATTGCGATGCTGGAAAGATTTGGGCACCAGATAATTCAGGATCGGAATGCCCTCGTGCATCGCATCTTCTTTTTCCCAAGGGCTCGCCTTCATCTCCTCGAATCCGCTGCGCACGATGACCTTGACGTCGTCGCCGCCCAGGCGGCGCGATGTTCTGCAGCAATCCATTGCGGTATTGCCACCGCCGAGCACGATCACGCGTTTGCCGATCGATGCAACGTGACCGAAGGAGACGGACGACAGCCAGTCGATGCCGATGTGGATGTTCTTCGCCGCTTCCTTTCGCCCAGGCAGGTCGAGATCGCGACCGCGCGGCGCTCCCGAGCCGACGAACACTGCATCGAACCCTTCGGCCAGCAGTTTCTTCATGCTGTCGATGCGCACCCCGCCGCGAAACTCGACGCCTATATCGAGTACGAAGCCGACTTCCTCGTCGATGACTTCCTCGGGCAGCCGAAAACGCGGAATCTGGCTGCGGATCATGCCACCGGCCTTCTCATCCTGGTCGAACACCACGACGTGATAGCCGAGCGGGGCCAGATCCCGGGCAACCGTAAGCGACGCGGGTCCTGCTCCGATACAAGCCACGCGTTTGCCATTTCTCTTCGCGGGCGCTTTTGGCAGCAGCGCGCGAATGTTGCCTTTGTTGTCCGCCGCCACGCGCTTGAGCCGACAGATCGCAACCGGCTCGGGTTTGGCCTGGTTGTGTTCCTCGACGCGCCCGCGCCGGCATGCTGGCTCGCAAGGACGATCACAAGTACGGCCGAGGATGCCGGGAAAGACGTTGGAATTCCAGTTCACCATGTAGGCATCGCCGTAGCGGCCTGCGGCAATGAGCCTGATGTATTCCGGAACGGGGGTGTGGGCAGGACAGGCCCACTGACAGTCCACGACTTTGTGGAAATAGTCAGGTAGTCCAATATCCGTGGGCTTCAACCGGTACTCCTCCCTTGGGCTTTTTTGCTGCGAATTTTTATAACCCGCCTGCTCCGCAAGTCGGAACGAACATCAGACGGGGGTTTTTGGCTGCCCAATTCACGACTAGTGTAACGCTTTGTTACCCTACTAGTTTACAGGTTGTTCCCATTCGTTACATTGGAGACAACGAAGGCCATGCAACCGGTACCCTAGTCCAATACATGGGACACCAGGCCGTCGGCGAGTTTGGGCTCGAACCAAGTCGATTTCGGCGGCATGACTTCGCCCACATCGGCAACCGCCATCAGTTCTTCCATGCGGGTCGGGAACATGGAGAACGCCGCGGCCATTTCGCCACGGTCGACCCTTCTTTCGAGTTCCGCCAGTCCGCGAATTCCCCCGACGAAATCGATACGCTTGTCCCGCCTCGGATCGGTGATGCCCAGTAACGGCCCCATCATTCGATCGGCGAGCAGACTGACGTCCAGCCGCTCTACCGGATCACCGTTCGGAACAACGGAGGGATGGATGTTCAACCGGTACCACTGGCCCGGCAAATAAAGCCCGAATTCGCCCGGCTTGGCTGGTGTCACCGCCCCGACAGCGGCATGCAGCGCGAAACTCGAGCCCAACTTCGACAGGTACTCCTGCCGGCTGAGTCCGTTCAGGTCGGCCACCACGCGGTTGTAAGGCAGGATTCGCATTTGATGATGGGGAAAGGCGACCGCCAGAAAAAAGTTGTAGCTTTCGGTGCCATTTTGTTTCGGATCGGCGGCTCGGCGCGATGCGGCAACGCGCGATGCGGCGGCCGAGCGATGATGGCCGTCGGCGATATAGAGTGCCCGCATGGCGTCGAATGCCTGCGTCAGCCATGCGACCTGGCACGGGTCCTCGATGCGCCAAATCGTGTGGCGCACGCCGCCGTCCGCCGTGACATCAGCGACAGGCAACCCGGTCGTGACTTGCGCAAGCAGGGTGTCCACTTCCGGCGCATGCGGATAGGCGAGCAGCACCGGTCCGGTTTGTGCATTCAGCGCTTCGATCTGGCGGACGCGGTCATCTTCCTTGTCAGGACGGGTGAACTCGTGTTTGCGGATGCGATTCCTCTCGTATTCGGCGATCGCGGCCGCCACCACCATGCCGGTCTGCGCGTGACCATCCATGATCAGACGGTAGGCGTAGTAGCAGGGATTCAGGTCGCGCTCCAGCACCTTCTGCGCAAGCATGCGCTTGAGGTTTTCCGCGGCCTTTGCATAAACCTCGGGGGCGTGAACATCCGTGCCCGCGGGCAAATCGATTTCCGGCTTGGAGATATGCAGGAAGCTCCAGGGTTTGCCGGCAGCGGCGGCTCGCGCTTCCTCGGTCGTGAGCACGTCGTAAGGCGGTGCGGCGACCTCAGCCGCGCGACCTGGTGAAGGCCGCAGACCAGTAAACGGGCGAATCAGGTGCAAGGAAATCCTTCTAAGGATGTATTTGCACCACGAAGATCACGAAGACACGAAGAAGAGCAAAGAACCGTGACGAAATGCTTTGCAGGGTCCGGATAGCGTCAATATCACAATGGCGAAATTGACGTTGATCCTCCCCGACCCCCAATTCATTCCAATCATTCCAAGCTTTCTTCGTATTTCTTCGTGTCTTTGTGCCTTCGTGGTGAAAATTAGACCTGTTGTATGTTAGCCATGCTTGAAAACGATGGTCTTGGTGTGGGAAAACTCGTGCAACGCTTCCATGCCCTTTTCCCTGCCGTGGCCGCTTTTTTTCACGCCCCCGAAAGGCAATTCGATACCACCGCCGGCGCCGTAGCCGTTCACGAAAACCTGGCCGCAACGCATTTTCCTGGCCACCCGAATTTGCCGGGCGCCATCGCGTGTCCAGATGCCGGCCACCAGGCCGAAGTCCGTCGCATTGGCCAGTCTGACCGCATCCGTCTCGTCTGAAAAGGGAATGATCGACAGCACCGGGCCGAACACTTCATCACAGGCCAGCGAATGATCGCGCGGCACCGGGCCGAAGAGAACAGGCGCGATGTAGAAACCGCCCGGCGGCACGCCTTCGGCGAGTTGCGCTTCCGCAAGCACCGGTATGCCGTCCTTCCTGGCGCGGTCGATGAAGCCTCGCACACGCTTGCGCTGGTTTTCCGAAATCAGCGGCCCGCAGTCCAGGTCCATTGCATGGCTACCCACGCGCAACAGCTTGAAGCGCGCGACGACCTGTGCGACGAATTTTGCGTAAATGGATTCCTGTACCAGTACACGGCTGCCCGCCGAACAGGTTTGTCCGCCGTTTTGAACGATGGCATTGACTACCACAGGCACACAGGCGTCGAAATCCGCGTCCTCGAAAACGATCTGCGGCGATTTGCCGCCCAGTTCCAAAGTGCAGCCGATATGGTTCTCAGCCGCGGCCTTCTGCACCAGCGTGCCGACTTCCGGCGAACCGGTGAAGGACAGGAAATCGATGCCCGGATGGGCCGCGAGCGCGGCGCCGGCTTCCTCGCCAATGCCGGTGACGACGTTCAGCGCACCGGGCGGAAAGCCCGCCTCCTGTGCAAGCTGCGCCATTCGTAGCGGCGCAAGGCAGGCATCTTCGGCGGGCTTCATGACGACCGCATTGCCCATCGCCAACGCTGGCGCCAGGCTGCGGCCGAACATTTGCGCCGGATAATTCCACGGAATGATGTGGCCGGTGACCCCCTTCGGCTCGCGCAGAATGGTCACCATGTAGCCTTCGAGGAAGGGAATGGTATCGCCGTGATATTTATCGGCTGCGCCGCCGTAATACTCGAAGTAGCGCGCAGCAGAAGTAATGTCGGCCCGCGCCTGTTTCATAGGCTTGCCACAATCCCGCGCTTCGAGTTGTGAAAGCTCTTCGTGATTGGCGAGGATCGCCTCACCGAGTTTGCTCATCAGGCGGCCACGCTCGACCGCCGTCAATTTGCTCCAGGCCCCCTCCTCGAAGGCATGGCGCGCGGCTTTGACCGCCGCATCCACATCCGCGGCGGTCCCGCGTGCAATCGTGGCAAAGACCCGGCCGTCGCTGGGACTCACCATCGCCACCGTGCGCCCATCTGCAGCGGCCTGCCATTTGCCGCCGATGAGGTTTTCGTAGGTACGGATGTCCTCGACCGCACGCCTGGCTACAGTGACGTTCATTTCAAAATCCTTTGGATCATTGTTTAAGGGGCAACAGCGTCAACTCGACACGTCTGTTCGCGGCGCGTCCCGCCTCGGTATCGTTGCTCGCGACGGGATGGGATTCGCCCGCGCCAATGCTGATTGTGCGCTCGGACTTAACGCCTTTGCCGACGAGGTAGTTGGTCACGGTATGGGCGCGGCGCTCGGAAAGACCCTGGTTGTATTCCGTCGTACCGACGTTGTCCGTGTGGCCGGCAACCTCGACGATGGTCTTTTCGTATTTCTTCAGCACCATGTTTACCCCATCCAGCACTTTCGGAAAAGACGGGCTCAATTCGGCACTGCCGGATTTGAACGTGATGTTGCCCGGCATATTCAGCGTGATATTGTCGCCCTGCCGGGTGACGGAAACGCCGGTACCTTCCATCTCCTTGCGCAGATCGGATTCCTGCTTGTCCATGTAGGCTCCCACGCCCGCGCCGGCCAGTCCGCCGATTCCGGCACCGATCATTGCGCGTTTCCTGCGCTCCTGCGCATCGCTGCCACTGATTGCGCCCACGACCGCGCCAGCAGCGGCGCCGATTGCCGCCCCCTTGCTGGCTGCATTGATTTTCTTCTCTCCGGTATACGGATCAGTGGTCTGGCAGGCACTCAATCCCAAGACCATGCACGCGAGGCCCATAGCGGCAGTGCGACACAAGTAAGTCCGTTGCATTTAAATTCCTTTCGTGGAGGGGAAAATACGAGGGCGCAATTCTACCAACAGCCATCCGGCGGATTGCGATGAGCTGTGTCGGGAATTGACGACAACAAGTCGAAGCACCCTGCCAAACAACCTCAGCGCAGCGAGCAGCGGTCACGGTCTGATGTAGACAAATCCCTCTTTCGCCTGAAGTCGCGCGATCTCGGCCACTCCGGAAGGCACGACCTGGACCTTGTCCACCAGATCTTTCTGGGTCAACTGCAGCGCCTTCATGCTGTTTTGGCAGATGCGGAATTCCACGCCTTTGGCCGTTAGCTGGTCGACCCAGTCTGCATACGGCCGGCCCGATGCATCCTGCGCACCGAACGTAAAAGCGCGAACGCCGGTCGACAACGCAACCGCGACGATCTTCGCCCGGGGATCCGCACTCAAGTGGTTATTGATGTTGTTCATTGCCAGCGTTGTGAGCCTGTCGTCGGGAAGGTGGTACACGGTCTTGATGACATCATCTGCCCGCACGGCGGTCGCGGACAACAACGCGCCTGCCAGCAGGCCTGCCAGCAACATCAACAATGCATTCGCTCTCATAAGCCGTCTCCTGATATTAGGCCGGTCACAACAAACCCAGCCGAGTAAGGTCGGCCCGCAGTCTGGGCGGGTCACTGAAATGCACGGCGTGCATGCCGGCGTGGCGGCCCGCCTCGACGTTGCGCAGGCTGTCGTCGATGAAGACCGTATGCGAGGGCCGCAGCCGGCAACGCTCGATGGCCAGCGCGAAAATCCGCGGATCGGGTTTGGCCAGTCCCACTTCGCCGGAAACCACGATGTCTTCGAACCACTTCAGGAATTCGAACCGGCGGCGTGCAATGGGAAAGGTCTCGGCGGACCAGTTGGTGAGTGCATGCAGCCGGTGTCCCCTGCTGCGCAGCTCCGCGAGTATTTCCACGCTGCCGGCGATTTCGTCGCGCAGCATCTTCTCCCAATCGTCCCGCCACAGCGCGATCTTGCCTGCATGATCCGGATGAAGGGCGCTGCGTTCGGCGACCGCCTGGTCGAAGGTCTTGCCGGCGTCGATCTCCAGGTTCCACGAGGGCGGCGCGATTTCGGCGAGAAAGTGCTCCATCGCCTGGTCGTCTCCGTCGAAATGCTGCCGGTACAGATAGCGCGGATTCCAGTCGATCAGGACCGCACCCAGATCGAACAGAATCGTATCGAACGACCCCTTCTGCAATTCAGCGCCTTTTTTTCCAGGCATCGTATTCGGCGCGCATCGAGTCATTCGGCGGATAGGTGCCGGCGATGGGCGCCCCCGCCTGGACTTTTTCAAGTACCCATGCCTCCAGTTCTTCCATCTCCAGTCCGCTCTGCGCGATCTGGTCAACTAAGTGACGCGGAATGCAAACCACGCCCTCCTCGTCGCCTACCATGATGTCGCCCGGCATCACCAGCACTTCTGCGCATCCCACCGGCACGTTTATGTCCACGGCAAGATGGCGATGGATGTGAGCGGAGGCAGCCATATTCCTCGCGAACACCGGGAATCCCAGTTTCTGGATCGACGCGTAGTCACGCATTGCTCCATCGGTCACCGCGCCAGCAGCACCCCGCGCCTGCAGGCGGGACATCAGGATTTCCCCGCCGGCCGCCACAGTGTCGACATTACGGCAATCCAGCACCAATACCTGTCCAGGCTGGATTTCATCGATGGCCTTGCGCTGGGGATATCCCGGCTTGCCGATTGCCTCGAAAGTCGCGAGGTCCTCGCGTGCCGGTACGAACCGCACCGTCACGGCCTCTCCTGCCATGCGCAACGTCGGGTTGAGCGGTTTCACGCCGGTAAGATAGGTATTGCGAAATCCCAGTTTGAACAGCTGGGATGTCAGGGTCGCGGTTGAAATGCGCCGCAGTTGATCGAGGATCTGCGGAGCAACGGAAGCGGATTTCATGTTCTGAGCCTTTCACGGGGGGCCTTATCGTAACCCAGACGGCTTCCCTCCCTCTTCCAGCGGCGTTGTCGGTGAAAAGCTGACCGTCCCAGCCGCTGCGCGCCCTTGTCGCAGGTGCTTCCCTCAGCGCAATCCGCCCTGCAATTTCCCGAGCTCGATCTGATTGATGGTGGGCGGCAGCTTGATGGACAGGGCTTCGATATAGGCGCGTTCCAGGTCCTGCGCCTTGCGATTGCGCATTGCCACGATGAGATTCGGGCGGACCTCGGCCAGGGAGCGCGTGCCGGCCGGTTTCTTGTCCAGCAGTTTGATCAGGTGCCAGCCCGCAGTGGACTTGATGGGCGCGCTGACTTCGCCCTTGTTCATGCCGGTTATGGCCCGGCGGATTTCCGGGACCATCTGTTCTTCGCTCACCCAGCCCAGCTCGCCGCCTTTTTCCGCGCTTTCCTTGTGCGCGGAGTTTTCCTTTGCCAGTTTCGCGAAGTCGGCTCCTGACTTGCCCAATCTTGCACTCAACTCGCCGATCTTCTTCTTGGCTTCTTCGGCTTTGGACTTGTCCGCGCCCTCGGCCGCGGGCAGAAATATCTGCGCAACCTGGTACTGGGCCGGCGCGAGAAGTTGCGCCTTGTTCGCTTCGTAAAACTGCTTGATTTCCTCCTCGGAAGGATATCCCTCGGCAGGCTTTGCGACATTGCCCACGAAGGTGCTTACGATAACCTGATCGTGTGCCCTTTCGATCAGCGGCTGCAGTTCAGCACGCTTGTCCCAACCCTTTTGCTTGGCCTCGTTCAGCACTGCCTTGCGCATCAGTTCGCTGCGCACGAGCCGTTCGAGCGCCCCGGGATCGCTGGCCAGTTGCCGCTTGTTATCTGCCGGTTGCGCCTCCAGGATTACCATCAGCTCCGCACTGCGCAATTCGACATCCCCCATCTTTCCCACCAACTCGTCCGCAACGGCGGAAGAGCAAAACAGAAGGCCGAGCAGCAGCAACGGCACGCCCTTACTCTTGAACATGATTCTTCTCCAAATAACGGATTGCCGGAACGGATAGGACACGCGAGACAGTGTTCCTGCAGCCGCTACTGACTGCAGCTCTCGATGAACATCGCCGCCTCGGGGAAAAGGCGGTCGGAGTATGAAAACGAACTACCGGCCTTGCGGCAGCAGTATCGGCCGCCGGACCAGCGTCGCCGGCCCGGTTTGCCGAAATCAAAACGCAAGGAGCTTACTTGAGGTGTCCAGCGACGAGCTTGGTCATCTCGAACATGGATACCGTCTTCTTGCCACCGAAGACTTCCTTCAACTTGTCGTCGGCGTTGATGTTGCGTCTGTTCTTGGCGTCCTGCAGGTCGTTCTTCTTGATGTAGGCCCAAAGTTTCTTGGTCACTTCGGTGCGCGGCAGCGGGGCGCTCCCGATCACGGCCGAAAGCGAGGCGCTTGGCGTCATCGCCTTCATGAAAGCCGCATTGGGCTTGCGCTTGACTCCAGACTTCTTCTTGGGGGATTTCTTTGCCGGCTTCTTCGCGGCGGCTTTCTTCGCGGGTTTCTTGGCAGCGGCCTTCTTCGGCGCGGATTTCTTCATGGATTTCTTTGCAGATTTCTTCGCAGCGGTCTTCTTTTTTGCGGCCATCGTGGTGCCTCCAATATGAGTTTGCACGTATCTGAATTTGCGTTGCCTTGCCAGAAGCAAAGGCACGGCGAGCAGAGAATGCCGAGACGAGAGTGCGTTGTCAATCGGAGAATGCACGTTTCTCATAGGGAAGCAACACTCACTCGCGACGCATGCGTCATTGTTTGCCGCCGCCGGTCGCCTGTCTGAGAACGGCATGCCGGGGTGAGAATCGCTTCCTGAACCCATGCCAACCCGTTCACAATACGCATCCCGACGCCCATTCCACGCGCATAGTCGAGATGCAGCTGACCGAACAGGAACGAACAATGATCGCCGCCCACGTTGCCGCTCTCGAGGCGAAAACCGGCACACAAGTGGTCGCCGCAGTGGTCGGCAAAGCCGACTCCTACCCCGAGGCGCCATGGAAGGCGTTCGCTCTCGGTGCCGGCGGGGGCGCGCTTGCGACGGTCATCTGGCAGCTCATACTGGCCGACTGGCCGACGGAAATTGCTCAGGCTGGCGATGTTCTGGTCATACTCGGCAGCGGCGCGTTTTTTGCCTTGCTGACCGTGCTGTACTTGCCGTTCGCGCGATTGTTCGTCGATCGCGAACGACGCGACGTTGAAGTGTCGCAGTTCGCCGAGTCGCTTTTCTTCCGGCGCGGGCTGGACCGCACCCGCGGGCGCGTGGGTATCCTGCTGCTCGTGAGCCTGTTCGAGCGAAAGGTCTTGATCCTCGCAGATGAAGGGTTCGACGGTCGCATCGGGGCGGAAGATTGGAGCGTTCTGACCCGGCGTATGACCTTGCTGCTGCGACGAGGCACCACCGCCAGCGCATTGCGCGCGGGCCTCGACGCCATGGTGGCGTTGTTGCTTGAACGGGGTTACTACGCAATAGGCGCGGACAACGAGTTACAGGATGTACTGGACATGACGGCCGGACGATGAAGGTTCTTCTGCAATGGGCAATTCTGCTATTTATGGGGTGGTGTGCTTCGCTACCGGCGGGCGAGACGCCCATTCCCTATTTTTCCGGGCGCGTCGTCGACCAGGCCGAAATCCTGTCCGCTCCGGCACGCAGCCGAATCGGCACCATGTTACAGGCGCACCAGCGTGCGACCGGCAACCAGATAGCGATTCTTACCATCGATGGCATTGGCTCCGAAAGCATTGAGGATTTCGCGGTTCGGGTTTTCGAGAGCTGGCAATTGGGCGAGCCCGAAAAGAACAACGGGGTGCTGATCCTGGTTGCACCCCGGGAACGCCGCATGCGCATCGAAGCGGGATACGGCCTGGACGGCATTTTTACCGACGTCGCTGCCGACCGAATTATCCGCAACCTCATGGCACCTCGGTTTCGCGAGGGTAACTACGATGTGGGCATTGAAGCCGGCGCGACCGGCGTCATTCAGATTCTGAATGGCAGACTGCCGGCAGCCGCGGAAGACGACTGGGCGGCGCCCCCTCGATCCGACGCGAACTTCCACGTCCAGCCTGCGCCAATGGCGCTCGCACAGCGGATCCTCGTCAGCCTCTTCGTATTCGGCATCATCGGCTTGTTCACCTTTCTGGGTCTGGTCACGCCAGGCGGCACGGGCTGGTTTTTGTATTTCTTTCTTATCCCCTTCTGGTCCCTGTTTCCGTTGGTCATCCTCGGCGGGCAGGCGGCTCTGATCATCGTCGGCGCCTATGCAGTGCTTTATCCGCTAGTCAGGATCCTGATCGGGCGTACGTTCTGGTATGTCAGGGCGCAGGATGACCTGAAGTCCAAGGGCATGGCTCGGATTGGAGGGGTGACGTTTCGTGCGGGCGCCAGCGGCGGTTCCAGCGGATTCTCCAGCGGCGGCGGATTGTCAGGCGGAGGAGGACGTTCGGGTGGGGGCGGGGCGAGTGGGAGTTGGTAGCCGAGCAAGCGAAAAAGACTGCACTTGTGCTGAATGCTGAACGCAGTGGCGGAAATCGACGGACACCCGCCTGTCAGAATTTCGCAGGAATCCAGATTCGCTGTCCCACTGCTGCCGTTTCGCAGCAGCATCCCGCACGTAGCTCTATTGGTTGACAGGTGCCCCGGGGGCAGCGGCAGCGTCGGGAACTGATGGTCGCTGCGTCGCACTTTGCTTTAGCGCCCGAATGCGCGTATCCAGATCGAGATAGAAGTTCTTGACCTGTGCAGCGGAATCCGATTGCGCCTTTTGCAACTCATCGAGGGACCCGCGCAAGGAGGCGGAATTGCGCCGGATGTCTTCGACTTCGCGCATCAACTGCAACATCCCTTCGGAGCTGACCAGAGCACGCGTTTCCGTCACCTGTTTGTTCAACGCCGTAAGCTGCCGCGTCAGCGCTTCGTCGGTCTCCTGTCCGGTTTTAGCTTTGGCCTCCAGGGCAGCGGATCGCCGCGTGGCCTCCAGCAATCCTATTTCAACCACGCCGAGGCGCCGGGTTGCCTCGTTGAACGCGACTGCATTCTGCTCCAGAAGACGCTGCTGCGCTTGCAACCGCGAGTCCATTTCAGCGCTCTTTCGCCGGATGTCGCTGAATGCTGCACCATTCTCCGCAAGTTGACGGCGCTGCTCCTCGCGCACGGCGACGAGACTGGCAAGGAGTTCCTTGGACGCCGCCTGAGCGTTGTCCAGTTGTGTTTTCGTCGCACCATTGCGAGTTCGCATTTCGGCCAGAGCAGCTTCCATCTCGCGCGTCGAGTCCTGGGTATGTTTGACTTGCGCACGCAGTTCCGAGATCGCCGCCGCATTGCTGTCCACGCCGGACCGGAGACCCTTGACCTCATAGCCCGCTTCGGCGGTTTGCGCTTCCGTTTTCCGCAACTGATCCTGCGTCGCGCAGCCCGAGGCAATCAGTACGAGACTGGCCGAGGCGGCCACAAACTTCCAATGCATGCCGGTTCTCATGGGCCCGGCCTCAATAGACGATGTCCACGCGCCTGTTCTTGCTGTAGCTCTCTTCATCTTTGCCCGTTGCAATTGGTTTTTCCGAACCGAAACTCACGACTTCAATACGGCTCGCGTCAGTACCGGCGAGCTCCAAAGCGCGTTTGACCGCGCGGGCGCGCCGTGTGCCCAGCGCAAGATTATATTCGCGGCTGCCGCGTTCGTCGCAATTGCCCTGGATCTCCGCCTTTACGCCGGAGTTTGTCTTCAGATAAGCGGCATTTGCCAGTACTACCGCGTCGTATTTCGCCGGGATGGCGGCTTCGTTATAAGCGAAATACACGCTGCGATCCATGGCTCCGGGAGGCGGCGCCGGGTTCTCGGTTTCCAGCTCTGCCCCAGCGGCGGCCCGACCTGCGGCTGCAGCCTGCGCACCCTTGGACCCCTCGGGAAACACGGCGATATCCTCTTCGCGCTTCGAAGGCGCCGCGCCCCGCGGTTTTGTCACGACCGGGGTGCCCTCCGGTACAGGTACTCGCCCATCTCCCTTTGACACTTGCGACTCTTGCGCGGCTTGTTGTTCGATTTTGGCCGCTTCGGCTCGTTGGCTGCGAATCTTGTTGATCTCGGCATCCTGTTCGGCGAGCTCGCGCTTCAACTGCATTTCTTCGCTTTCGGCGCTGGCAGCGGCAGCGGAGCTTTCGGACGGCGGGGTGGCGCTGGCGCGCGGGGCGGGTTCATCGGCAGGGAGCGCTTTCGCAGGAGCAGGCGGGGTGGGCGCAGCCTTCACATCCGGCGCTTTAGTCTGCGCATCGGGTTTCACGGTCTGCGGGGTAGTACTGCCGGCATCGTCAATCGGCGCGGGGGCCTGCTCCCCCCCGCTGCTGCTTCTTTGCGTCGTGGCGCAAGCCGCGAGCACGGCGCAAATCAACGCAATTGAAAAATTCCTGGCAATCCCCGATGTGAATGTATCCATGATTTTCCCCTTCATGAAAAGCCGCGGTCCACCAAATTCCTCCGTCGCCGCCGATAGACAAGAATTGTGACAAATTGTTTCATCCGCTGGCAATCGTGTCCTGTTGAAAGTCTCACTGCCAACATTCGCGCAGATAACGGTCGCCTGTCAACGGCAGTTGACAATCCATTCTGCCGGCATAAATGCAGCTCCGCCGACGTCTAGCAAGGTCGCCCATTAGCAGCTGCAGCATATACGACCGCGTCGAGCGCGATACAGCCTTCGCCTCTTGCGCCCAACAGCACCGGGTTCAGATCCAGATTCACCACCCCGGCTTGCGAATCTAGCATCAGGCGGCACACGGCGAGAACTGCTTCGCAAAAGGCATCGACGTCCAAGGCCGGCTCTCCACGCACCCCGGCCAGCAGCGGCGCTACCCGAAGTCGTGTCAGCGCGTGTTGGACTTCAGCCGCGCTGAAAGGCGCAACCAGCAGTTGCACGTCCGGCATGGCCTCGACGTATTTGCCGCCGTCACCGACCAGCACCACCGGTCCGAACACTGCATCGAGGCGGGCACCGATCATCATTTCGCGGCGGCCGCGGGCCATTTTTGCAACGATGGCGCCATCGAATCGCACTCCGTGCGTGGTCAATGCGCGTTTCATTTCTTCGAAGGCCGTGCGCACCGCCATGGCTTCGTTCAAACCCAGGCGCACCAAGCCCAGTTCGCTCTTGTGCGCCACGTCGGCCGAACATCCTTTCACCGCAACCGGCCCGCCGAGTTCAGACAGTGCAGTCACCGCTTCGTCGGCGCTCTGGCACAACCGATACTTCACGACCGGGACTCCCGCATCGGCCATCAGTTTCAGGCTATCCGCTTCGTTGAGCATTGGGCAGGGTTGCACCGGCGCAGCCGGTGAGCGCGTGCTGGGGGCCCGTCTGCCTTTCGCCGCGTGCATGAGCTCACCGTGCGACAGGAATTGGTTCAAGGCCGCTACCGCTTCGTATTCGGTCGGAAATACGGGCAGATCATGTGCTTTGAAACGCGCAGCGATATTGGGCTGCGGAATCGCGGCCACCAGGGGCTTGCCAGTTGACCTGGCGAAATCGGCGGAATCCCGGGCAAAAGCCTCGACGTCATAACCTTGGCCTGCCACCGGGATCCCGATCAGAAAGGCATCGGCTGCGGAATCGCGTGCGAGCACGGGCAATATCTGCGAGAACAGCCCGCTGTTGGTAAGCAGTGCCGCGGTAATGTCGATTGGATTGGTGGTCGTGGCGAATCCCGGCAGGATCTTACCCAGTTCCGCGCGCGTGCCCTGCGCGAGTTTCGACAATGGCATGCCCACGGTGCTCGCTGCATCGGCTGCCATCACGCACACCGCACCGGAATTGCTTATCGCGACCAGCCTGCGGCCTTTGGGTTTCCAGCCCTTCAGGTACATCTCCGCGCTGGCAACCAGTTCAGCAGTGTCGCGCGCGCGCCAGATGCCGTGCTTCTCCAGGAAAGCGTCGACGGTCTTGTCTTCGTTCGCCAGTGCCCCGGTATGCGACCTGGCTGCCTCCTGGCCAGCCGCGGTACGGCCGGATTTGAGCGCGATTACCGGCAGGTTGCGCTCGTGCGCGATACGCGCGGTCTCCGCCAGGAAGTAAGGATCGTTGATGCTTTCCAGATAGAGCAGCAGCAATTTCAGTTCCGGATCCTCCGCGACGACCGATGCCAGCTCCGAAACGCTCACGTCGGCATCGTTGCCGGTGGCGTGCGAATGCCGCACTCCGAGTCCACGAGCGCGCAGCAGGCCGTAGGGCACCACGCTCATCGCACCCGACTGGCTGACGACGGCAATCGGTCCATCCATCGGCGGCGCTTCGATGTACATGGTAGAAAACGACAGGATCGCGCCGGTCCCGAAGTTGGCCAGGCCCTGCGAATTGGGGCCGACAATGCGCATCCCCACCGCGTGCGCGGCATCGCGCATGCGCTTTTCCTTGGCCTTGCCGGCGACCGGATCCGTTTCGCCGAAGCCCGAAGTCATCACCACCGCGGTTTTTACCCCGCGCCGCGCGCACTGCTCGACCGCCTCGATGGCCGCATCGCCCGCAAGCGCCACAATGGCCGCCTCCGGCGCATCGGGCACATCGGCCAGAGACGGATAGGCTTTGAAACCCTGGATCTCGGCGCGTTTGGGGTTGATGGGATAGACCGTGCCTTTGAAGCCATGGCGGGCCAGATACAGCAACGCGCGCGCGAGAAACTGAAGTACCTCGACTCTGCCGGCGACTTGCGCGACCTGATGATTCCGCCTTCCAATCGCCTCGAGGCGCTGAAAGGCGACCGCAAAGGCCAGTACAGCATTCGGATCAACGATCAGTTTCGCGTCTGCTTTCGCTGGACTGGTCAGGACGCCGAGGATGTTGAAATTGTGGATTACCACTGAGGTTTGCGATATGTCCAAGAAGCTGCCGCCGATTCACCCTGGGGAGGTCCTGCGCGAGGAGTTCATGTTGCCGCTGGGGCTGTCGAGCAATGCGCTCGCGAAGGCGATCAATGTCACGCCGGCCCGGGTAAACGACATAGTGCGCGAACGCCGTGGCATCTCTGCCGATACAGCGCTGCGCTTGGCGCGCTATTTCGGTACCGACGCGCAGAGCTGGCTGAACTTGCAGCAGCACTATGATCTCGAGTGTGCGAAAGACGCGCTGGGTACCCAGTTGGCGAA